>Ga0315551_10000035_pt1 | contig 100119 bp, 73 predicted proteins | sample SalMarSW160290MG_FD_203678 | JGI IMG/M metagenome (GOLD analysis project Ga0315551, IMG submission 203678) | Salt marsh sediment microbial communities from the Plum Island Ecosystem LTER, Massachusetts, United States - Salt Marsh Sediment SW1602-90 ...
CAGGGCCGGTATTCGAGCTCGGGGAAGTCACGGAGTCGAAGCCCATAGAAGTGAAAAAGGCTCCAGGCCAGAAAACCAGGATAACGAGGCAAGGAGTAAAAAAAGAACGGCTCGAATAAGCTGGCTCCGCGAAAACTTGCTGTTCTGTCCTTCCGGAAAGTTCAACCTCGCAAACTCCCCGCGATACTTCTTCGCCGCCGCATCGTATGCCCGCGCCGCTTCCTCCTCACTCTCGAACCTGCCCAAAAAATGCTTTTTGCCGCTATCCTTGATTTGAGCCGCCCACAGCCCCCTGTTCTTGTCGAGCCATACGCCCACGAATCGCGATTTTGAATTCCTCCTCTTCTTCCTGTTATACATATTCTGTCCCTGCGTCGCCTCCTGCATAATCTCCCTGTGCAGACGGACCGTTGTTATTGCATTTTCTCCGTTTTTGACTGTCCTCAGCGCATAGTATTTCGTCCCATGCCCTCCGACGTACCAGTTGAACCCGCCGAATCGTCTGTAATCTTCCGGGTCAACTATTGTAAACTCCCCTGCCCCTAATTCGATTCGCCGAAACGCGCACCCGTATCGCCACCGCCGGTACCACAACACCGGCCACGTACAAATACTATCCAACCAGTCTGGTATCTTTACTTGAATAACCATCTCTTATCCTCCTCTCTCGACCAGTCGAAGATCCCGGAATGTCTTTATCCGGGACCCAGTTTGTCATTCCCGCGGAAGCGGGAATCCAGTTTTTCTCTCGCTTCACGTTTCACGTTTCACGAGATACGTCCTTCTCCCTTCGTCGCCCGGCGACACCACACTTTTCCCTTTTCCCTTTTTCCTTTTAACTTACCTTCGCCTTCGCGGCCTGTGCCCTTATGCTCTTATGCTCTTGTGCCTTATGTCGTATTTTGCTCGGCTTAAATGAAGAATCCCGTTGCTTTCGGGATTCTGTGGTCGATGACGAATCCTGCGACTAAGCTCGCTTAAAAAGCAGGATTTGTCGAGAACACAAAGCCGAGCAAATCTCTGCGGTCTCTGCGTTCTCAGCGGTAAAATCTTCGTGTCTTGCCTGTCCTGAGCAGAATCGAAGGAGTGCCTTTGTGGTGGGAATCTTCAGCAAACCTTGGCGGGGATTTTTGCCTTGAAGAATTCCTTGTATCTCATATCCATCTTGAGGATGTGGGTCGTCAGCCATAATACAAGAAACTCTGCAATCTCATCGGCGACCATTGATTGATTATTCAGGGCGTTTATAGACAGTTCGGCCGTCGTCGAAATGAAGTAGGAGTGCTGCCTTTTATGTAACTCAATCTCCGGATAGCCGTGTTCCTGCATCATCTCTTCTTCATCCGTGAAATGCTCTTTCGCGTATTTAAGCATTTCCGTCAGTGTCTCCGTAACCAGCTTTGAATCTGAGGATGCGGCGGAGCGTTCGATGAATTTATTGATAATTTCAAACAGGTGCCGGTGTTGACGGTCCACTTTCTCAACCCCCAAGCTGTATTTATCTGTCCAGAGAAACTTTTCCATTTTAACCCCCTTGGTTTAAAATGAGTTCATTGGCCCCGGCCATTGGGATACCACCAATGCTTACTGTATCTGTTTTATCGGCGTTCAAAACCCCGGAGGTTACTACTTTTTGATGCTTTCCCCCCTGCCCTCCGTCCCAAATTAAAACACCATCGCGAAGCGAATCCACAACTAAAAACTCAACACTTAAAACTCTTTATTCCGTCCTGTGTCTTCCGCAACTCAAAACCTAACATTAAAAACTCAAAACTATTTAATCTTGTATCTTTGTGGCAGGAAAGCGAAGCGGGCCGGCACGTGCCCCACACCCAAAAAGCACTATACCAACCCGCTCCTTTAGTCGATTTTAATGGCAAAAACAGGAATTCTCCGCCCGCAGGCGCAAAATCACCCCAGCTATATATATATAGCTGCACCTCACCCCCAATTTATTGCACCCCAATCAGAAAAAAAATATCAGCCCTGTACCGCACCTGGTACAGGGCCCCCGTGTAAATCCGTGTTAATCCCGCCTTAGCCGTCCCACCATTGGGTGTCCCACACAGTGTCCCTCTTCGGGACTTGCGGGACTTACGGGAGTGGTGAGATCCCCCCGCCTTCGGCTGGAGCATCCAGCAACCTGTAACCTGCATCGAGCATCCGCTAATTTTCAGTGACCTACCAGCCAGTATTCGCACAAAACCGCCAAATCTGACAAGTTGATAATATCATCGTTTGGGTCATAAATATCACAGGCCTGGTTCCAGTTCGGCTGGTTCGGTTCACTTTTCCAGGCCGATGCTAAAATGGCAAAATCAGGAAAATCAACTGCTCCATTTGTGTTTATGTCTGCTTTATACGGTTCGGGAGCGGTCAGGAAAACACCGGACTCGGAGCTCCATCCTATATCCTCCGACACCTCCACGGAGGTAATCTGCATACTGTTATAGAAGTCCGCATCGGCGTAAGACCAGGTAGGAGGCATGATGTAGTGAAGGCCTGCTGAAAACGGCCCTAAATAGAACTGTACCTGGCAAGGAATGAGGTACGACTCAGTTATGGTTGTTCCCGCCTCCACAACTGTCACAGTAAGCTCAAAATCTTCATTATAGGATTTATATCCGTGGATGTGACCGGAACTAAAGGAAAAGGAGTCCTGGCCATATGGGCCCACGACTCGTCCTTCGTATTGTATCTCTGAAGAATAGTTAACAAATGAATTCTGAAATCCATGTATAGACACGCTGATGGTTACGACCTCGTCTTCTTCGTAATACCCTTCAGGAAAGTTGAAATCCAGTACGTCCTTCATTGTGACACTACTTCCTGCCTCGGCGTCCCACCACCGGGGCCCAGTTGGTCCCGACATCCCATAACCGTTGCGTGCATAGAGGGATGCCTTCATTATGCCTGATAGAATGCTGGCAGAATATTTTGCCCAACTACTCTGGCCGGGGAGTGCGTAAGCTTCCGCTTCATCCGACAACGAAACGGTTGACTGTCCCCCCTGGCTACGGGAAATCGCGTCGCCTGCTTCGTCTGCCCGCACGAAGACCCACCCACTAACCCCATAGTAGGCCATAGCGACCTGTGCAGGCAGGATGAGACAAACGACAATCGTCCCGAGCATTGCTGCCAGGGGATTCACCAACATACCTTTAGTTCTTCTGATGTGTCTTTCCATGGGACCTGTCCTCCTTTTATTGGTTACTGACATTTCACATATAAAACGCTTGGCTACATAGCCAACTCTTCCAATTAGATGATAATATCAAAATCTTCATTTAAATCCCTAAAGGCGTCTTCCGGACGGCGATGTTGACGGGCAAAGGTGTGATTCTCTACCAGTCTTAAGGAGATATTATATTGTTAAATGGTGACAGAAAACAAGCTTTTTATGCAACATATTTTTCACCACTCCCGTAAGGGTCGGCTCCGCAGGATGCCTTACGATATTACGCCGGAACCTCACCCTGTCTGCCCCGCCTTCCCCAGCAATTTGTTAGCCGGGGGCAAGCAGTAGGCAGCCGGGTGGCTAAAAAAATCCATTTAATCCGTGCCCGCTATTAAGCGAGACCCCTCGGCTCGAAGGCCCGCTTCGACTCGCGTTGAGCGAGACGAGCCAAGAGGCCTGCGGCTCGCCAAAGGCGGGCTTATTCGTGGTTAAAAACCTTCATGCCCCTTCACGGCCAATTTTTCACCACTAAGTCACTAAGAATTACCTTTGTGTCTTCGTGTCTTTGTGGCAGGAAAGCGAAGCGGGCCGGCACGTGCCCCACACCCAAAAGCAGCATCCCAACCCGCTCCTTTGTCCGATTTTAATGGCAAAAACAGGAATTCTCCGCCCGCAGGCGCAGAATCTACCCTGCCATATATATAAATGCATCTCGCCACCGGTTTATTGCAGCTTTTTTAAGAAAAAAATTAAAAATGCAAATGTCCACCTATGGGTAAGTCTAAAACTTAATCCGCCTCCGGCGGATAAAAGTTATAAATGCTAAACCAAAACACAAAGTTATCAGCTTTGGTTTTGAGCTTAAAGTTTTAAATTTTACACTCCTCTCATCCGCTATGGTCCTGGTGTCAACCACTGGGAAGCTACAACAGCAAAATCCACTAAGTCAACTATGCCGTCTCTGTTGAGGTCGGCACTCAGTTGTCTCACCAGGCAGCGGATATCGATTGTCCTATCCGCACAAATCGCCGTCAAAACTGTGTCGCATATCATACCGGGCGGGCAATCACCCTCACAAGCAGGCATGGGCTTGCCCGTTTCCATCTGTGTTGTTTCTGTGGTTGTGCCGGAGAGGCCATCGAGTTGACTGCCGGGACATCCTTCAAAGTCAATCTGATAGGTGATGTCGAAGAAGCTGTCGACGGCGAAGTCGCCTGTGGGCAGTCGAGTCAATATGGTCTGTCCATCGTTATCGGGGCCATAATCGAAGTATGAGCCGCCCCTGATACGGAAGACGCAGAAATCCGGGTCGCCGAAGATCTCGCCGGAGAGACGGTAGATTCTGTTGGCGAATGTCTGGACGGGGTCGCCGGGATTTCTTGGGCCGGTATGCATCTCGCCGAAAACAGGCACCCACAACGTGCGAACGAGACCTTCTAAATCACCGGTTCCGGTGACGTGCAGTTCGAGAGTTGATTCAAAACAGTCTCCATGGCCGCCGAGCGTGCCGCCGGCTGTCTCGCACTCGGCCGCGGAAAGAGACAATGAGCACAACGAACAGGATGCCGGACCGTCGCAGCAGACAAAATCCCTGAGGATTCCGTCCATCTCAATGGTAGTCCCGACGGGCAGACCATCGATAATCTTAAACGGTTCGCTGGGGGTAACGTATTCGCAGCCGATTGGCGGCAACGTGACGGTCCCTGTGCCGTTGTCAGGTAAGAGGCAGCTATTAGCCGGAGCAAAACCGGCCAAATCTATATGGCAGTCATTGGGCTCGCCACAGGCACAGTCAAGCACTATTGTCTCCCCGGTATTGGGGTCATAGTTGATGTGTACGGGCTGGCACTTCTGACCAATACCCAGGCACGCCGTCGGGTCACAAGCGCTGCCATCCGGTTTCGGCTGACACTGCGCGAAGCCCATTTCCATGCGTGTTGTTTCGGTGGTTGTGCCGGAGAGGCCATCGATTGGACTGCCGGGACAGCCATCGAAGTCAATCTGATAGGTAATGTCGAAGAAACTGTCAACGGCGAAGTCGCCTGAGGGCAGCTCTGTCAGCACAGTCTGCCCGTTATTATCTGGGCCATAGCCGAAGGATGAACCGCCCCGGATACGGAAAACGCAGAAATCAGGGTCGCCGAACATCTCGCCGGATAGATTGTAGATTCTGTTGGCAAAACTCTGGACCGGGTCCCCGGGATTTCTTGGCCCGGTATGCATCTCACCGAAAACAGACACAAACAACATACGATTGTAACCAGCTAAGTCCCCAGTGCCGGTGACGTGCAATTCGAGTATCGCCTCGAAGCAGTGCCCATCACCACTCAGTGTGCCGCCGCTCGTCTCACACTCGCCCGCAGAAAGACTCAGCGAGCAGGTCGAACAGGATGACGGACCGTCGCAACAGACAAAATCCTTCAGGATTCCGACCATCTCGATAGTAGTCCCGACGGGCAGTCCGTCGATTATCTTGAAAGGTTCGTCGGGCGTAATATACTCGCATCCTACAGGCGGTAACGTGACTGTGCCTGAGCCATTGTCTGGCTGAACGCATGACTCAGCAGCAAAGGTGCCGGCTGATGCAGGCATAAGCACTACTACTAACATTAGAACAACTGGTCTGAATTTGGTCGACGTGCTCATATTCTCCTCCTTTTCACTGCTTCCCACACGAGTGACCACAGGAAGCCGGTTAAATTATAGATTGTATTATATCTTACGAACCCAACGAAATACAAGAAAAAAAACACGACTTATAATCTGCTGTTCCGCACACGCCGGCCCGAAACGCATCTACGCATCCTCCGGTTTAACCATCCGCTATACGCTGTACGCTGAATTCTATTCCCCAAACGCCCTCTTCACCTTTTTCGTTTTCATAAGCACCAGAAGCAAAACCATATATATCCAGTAAGTTACAGCTATGCCGTTATTGAGATTAATAAACGCCCGTATATCCTTGGGCATTGACGTCCAGCCGATTTTCACTGAAATAACAAAACAACCAAGTGCAATAACCATACATACAACCTGAATCCAGCCGTACAAAACCGCTCCGCGTCTCGCCCATCTTTTCATCATAATAAGCCCGAATCCCAGCACAAAAAGCCAGCTCATAAAGACAATACCGAAAGCTGATAAAAGCATATCCAATATTTCGGGAGTTTCGAGTGTCTCCCAGCCCTCATATCCCTTGACTATACCGTGTAATACTAATGACATGCGGACCAGATAGTAGCTTGCGAACAGGATATTCAGCACTCCGAACGCTGAAATCGATATTGGTATCTCGACTATTTGCTCCGGCCGTTTCTGCTCGCTCGAATCTATCTCAGCCATATCCCGCCAACCTCCCTTTAATCGCCATGCGTATCGCAACCCGCGTCTTTACTATCCCCTTCCGCTACCCGTTGTTTTCGAATCACGAGGAACGAGAAACGAATTATGAGCAGCCCATACTATTGCCGCAATTGTAGCACTTATAGCAGGTCCCGTTGCGGACGGTTATTGCCCCGCAGATATCGCAGGCCGGCGCATCGTCCTGAAAATGCTCGAACTGATAATTGAACTGCTGCATAAGCTGTGCCTCTGCCTCTGACTGGTCTTGGGTCTGTTCAGCCACCCCTGCCGCGACTAATGTTCCCGCCTGGTCCTCTGTTAAGCTGGAGAACCTGTCGCTCAGCCGCAATGCCGGCTGTGTGCGTATCTCGCCGAATGCATCCTCATCCTCAGTATCGCCACCGGCCTTTTTACCCGCCTTCTGTAGGGTGGGCTTACCAGCCGAAGCGTCCGCAACAGGGCTGCGAAAAGCGGTTTCAGCCGTCTCAGCCCCGGCTCTCGCCTGAGCAATACGCTGGGCGAGGTCTCGGGTCTTCTCGACGACCTGCCGGGCGGTTGTAATATTCTTGTTCTCCGCACCCGCGCCGGCGGCCCCCCTGTTCGGCGTATTCGCCTCGGCGTAGCCGGGTATGAACTGGCAGCCCAGCCAGCAGAAGATATAGTCAATCAAGCTCTTGGCAAACGGGATATCCCGGTTCGACGTCATCCCCGCCGGCTCGAACCTCGCGTGTCGGAACTTATCCACTAACGTAATCAGCGGCACACCATACTGCAGTGCCATCGACGTACACGTCCCAATCACGTCCATCAAGCCGCCGACGGTGGAGCCTTCCTTGGCCATAGTGATGAAAAGCTCGCCGGGCTGGCCGTCTTCGTAAAGGCCGACGGTGAGGTAGCCCTCGTGGCCTGTTACGGAGAATTTGTGGGTGATGCTGTGGCGAGTATCGGGGAGGCGTCGTCTGAAAGGTCTGGCTGGAGCGGCGGCATCGGCAGTGATTTTGGCCTTTGTGTCGCCGTGCTTTTTGGTAGAGACGGGCTGGAACATTTTTGAGCCATCGCGGTAGATAGCGACGGCTTTTAGGCCGAGCTTCCAGCCCTGTGTATATGCGGCGGTGATTTCCTCAGTGGTGGTCTCTTTTGGCATATTAATAGTCTTGCTGATAGCGCCTGAAATGAAGGGCTGGACGGCAGCCATCATTTTGAGATGTGCCATATAATGAATGGAGCGCCTGCCGTTGCGGGGTTTGAAGGCACAATCGAAAATCGGCAGATGCTCAGGGTTGAGTTTTTCGGCACCTTCGATGGTCTCGTGCTCGTCTATGTAATCGGTAATGGCTTTGACCTCGTCGGCGCTGTAGCCGAGGCGTTCGAGTGCCATTGGGATGGTTTTATTGACTAATTTGAGCATTCCGCCGCCGGCGAGCAGCTTATACTTGACCAGGGCAATATCCGGCTCGATACCGGTGGTGGCGCAATCCATCATAAAGCCGATTGTGCCCGTAGGGGCGAGGACGGTTGCCTGTGCGTTTCTAAAGCCGGTTTTCGAGCCAGCGTCGAAGGCCTCATCCCAGGCGTCCTTTGCGGCGTTACGCAGATAGTCGGGGCATTGCGCTTCGGGTATGTTGCAGGCGTGCTGACGATGCAGGTTGATTACCTTGAGCATCGCTTCGGAGTTTTTCTGGTATTCATCGAACGCCCCCTTTATCGAAGCCATTTCGGCGCTAACGGCGTAGCCGGTACCCGTGAGGACAGCGCTAACGGCGGCGGCCAGTGCGCGGGCATGTTCTGAGTCATAGGGGATGGCCAGGGCCATAATCAGCGAGCCAAGATTTGCGTAGCCAAGGCCCAGCGGACGGAACAGGTGGCTGTTGACGGCGATTGGCTTGTCGGGATAGCTGCCGTTGTCAACGAGGATTTCCTGAGCGATGATAAATATACGAATGGCTTTTTTGAAGGCCGAAACGTCGAATGTTCCGTCTTCCTTGAGGAATTTCATCAGATTGAGCGATGCGAGATTGCAGGCGGAATCATCGATGAACATATACTCGCTGCAGGGGTTTGATGCGTTGATGGGGCCTGAGCCGGGGCAGGTGTGCCAGCGATTAATGGTGCTGTCATACTGCACACCAGGGTCGCCACAGAGCCGAGTTCCTTCGGCGACAAGCTGCATCAGCTCGCGAGCGGAGTGTTCGCCGATTTTCTCTCCGGAGGTGACGGCGTATGTTGCCCATTTGGCATCTTTTTCGGCGGTCTCCATAAACTCGTCGGTCACGCGGACGGAGAAGTTTGAGTTCTGGAACATTACGCTGTTATACGCCTCTGCGTTATGTTCGCCGGAGTATCCGGCTTCGATAAGGGCGATGGCCTTTTTCTCCTCTTCGGCCTTGCAGGTGATGAACTCTTTGATATCGGGGTGGGTTACTTTTAGCGACTGCATTTTTGCAGCGCGGCGGGTCTTGCCGCCTGATTTAATTACCGCTGCAATCTGGTCGTAAACCCTCATAAAGCTCAAAGGGCCGGAGGGTTTGCCGCCACCTGAGAGCTTCTCTTTGCTGCTTCGAAGCGTTGAGAGGTCTGTTCCAGTGCCAGAGCCATGCTTGAAGAGCATCGCTTCGCTGGTAGCAAGGCGCATAATGTCCTGCATCGAATCCTTGACGGACTGTATGAAACAGGCGGATGATTGCGGATATTCGTAGCTATTTTGACATTCGACGGCAGCGTCTTTGGCGGGGTCCCAGCGGTAATTGTGCTTGCTGCCCTCGATTCCGTAGACATCGTAAAGGCCGACGTTGAACCAGACGGGCGAATTAAAAGCGCCGCACTGGTTAACACAAAGCCAGGTTAGTTCGTTATAGAATATTTCAGCGTCGTCGTCGGTTGCGAAGTAGCCATCCCTGTTGCCACGGTCGGCAATTGTTCGGCAGACGCGGTGTACGAGCTGCTTTACGGAGTTTTCGCGTCGGCCAGTCTCTACGTCGCCATAGAAGTACTTGCTTGCGACGACCTTGGTCGCCAACTGGCTCCAGGTTGTGGGTACCTCGATATTATTTTGCTCGAAGACGACGCTTCCTGAGTCGCTTGTGATTTTTGCGGAGCGGCTTTCCCACTGTAGCTGTTCAAAAGGGTGGAGGCCCGGAGTGGAGAAGAACTGTTCGATTTTCAAGCCCTGGTGCTCGGTCGAACGAGCAGCGGCCGGCCCCTGCGGTCGGATTCCTTTGAAAGGGTTCTCAGGATTGAATTTTCCGGACATAAGAACGCCTCCGTGCCAAACAAGATTACGCTATATATTGTGAACCAGGGCGGGAATAATGCCATATATTGAGTAGGCCCCGCAAAAATCACTATCGGCAAAGTATCCTCAAATTGATAAGCTGTAAAGCGTCAACTAACGAATTTTTATTCAAATTTTTACGCTGATTTCATATCCCTTTGTAGCAGCACAAGCTACGTCGCGAAAAAATTTTTCCCCCTGCCACAAAGTCACAAAGACACGAAGGATTTTTTACACAACCACAAACGTTGGTGAAGCAGCCAGTGGCCGCAACCAAAAATGTTAGATATAGATTAAAACTGTTTTTAGATAAAAAGGTGTGCACCCGTCTCGACGAAGCGACGAGCCGAGGCAGGACAGCAGACCCTACCTGATGATGAATCGGCGTGGCAATCCGCCTTCGGCGGACAAAGCCCTGCCCTACGAGGTTGTCGTTACCGTTCCAACCAAACATATTACATAAAAAACAGCTTTCTGGATTCCCGCCTGCGCGGGAATGACAGTTACTAAACGGCCTTTAATACAAACCAGTTGCCTTTAGCCACTGCTGGGCGAGCCAGGCGTGCGCCCAAAGGAACGGATGAACCATATCAAGCGACCAGTTTTGTGCCGGGACTTTTTTAATCTGCTCGTCGATTAAACTTTGCAGAGGAACCAGAACAGCGTCGAAGTTCGCTGCGAGCATGCGGACTATTTCGATATACAGGCGAAGCTGTTTGAATATGGGATTGCTAAAATCGTCACAGAACATAAACGGGTCGCATATCACAAGCCGGCTGTTACATTTAGCTTTGACATCCGAGAGAAGCGAGACGTAAGTCGCCTTATACTCCTCCGGATATACGGGCTTTGGCGAGAGAAAGCCCCTTTCAAACTGCCGCCAGACGTCGTTGACGCCGATGAGGACGCTGAGGATATCGGGGTTGTGGTCGATGCAGTCGGTTTGCCAGCGGTTTTTGAGGTCGCGTATGGTGTTTCCGCCGATGCCGGTGTTAATGATATTGAGGTTATGGGCCGGGTAGGCGGCGAGGAGGTGATTGGCGATGAAGTGGACGTAACCATAGCCGAAGGGTTTGTAGGCGCGGCTGTTCCTGTCGGCGTCGGTAATGCTGTCGCCGATGAAAAGAAGCGTCTGGCCGGTCTTTAAGTCGAGCTTTTTGAGCATAGTGACGTCAGAATTGTATCGGCGTTAATATAATTGGCAAGGGTTATGGTTCTTTGTTCATAGCTCATAGTTCGTTGTTCATTGTTCATTGTCCGCAGACGGCGGAAGGAGTGTAAAGTTTAAAACATTAAGTTTAAAACCAAAGACCAAAACCGGAAGCAATTTCTTTTGAAACGCTTCTAAAAAACTTCGCCGTTGAAAAGGGACTCGGTTTAGGTAGGATTAAGGGGCAAAAGAAAAAATCTCAAAAACGGGCGCCTAACCCCGTTTGCCCGGCATGACTTACAACGAGGTGAACCAAATTATGAAAAGAGATGCTCATAGGCTATGCCCTATCGAAATAGCATGGATGCTCGATTGTATTTTCAGGAGATGGATTCATAAACCCAAAAACATTCTGCAAGGTCACATTAAAGGCGGAATGACTGTTCTGGATGTTGGGTGCGGCTCCGGCTTATTTTCAATTGAAATAGCAGATATGGTCGGTAGAACCGGGAAAGTTATCGCGGCGGATTTACAAGATGGAATGCTGGAAAAAGTAAGGAACAAACTTAACGAGAGTAACAAAGGAATAATCAGATTACATAAGTGCGAAGAAAATAGAATAGGGATTTCGGAAAAGGCAGACTTTGTTCTGGCCTTCTACGTGCTCCATGAGGTCCCCAGCCAGGAAGGTTTCTTTCAGGAAATAAGAACGATTCTAAGACCAGAAGGCAAGGCCTTGGTCATAGAACCCAAATTTCATGTATCGAAAAAAGAGTTTGAAAGAAGTATCAAAACGGCAATTTCAACTGGATTCAAGTGCGAAAAAGGGCCAAGGGTCTTTATGAGCCGAACAGTGCTCTTGAGAGCATAAACGACAGAAGACAGAAGACAGAACATAGAACGCAGAACTGGATTCCCGCTTTCGCGGGAATGCACCTGCTTACAACCCCCGATAAGGGCAGTCGAGGGCAGGCTTGCAGGGGCAAGCAAAACGGCATTACAATGACACAAGATATGGGGACCAAAACCGATAGATTGAAGGCGATACGCGAACAGATACAGGGATTTCCGGCTGGGCCGGGGCTGTATTTTATGAAGGGGCCGAAGGAGGAGGTTCTATATATCGGCAAGGCGAAGAACCTTCGGTCGAGAGTGGCGAGCTATTTTCAGCCAAGCGCTGATTTGAGCGAGACGCGCGGGCCAAAGATAGTCGAGATGCTCAATAAGGTCGAGACGGTCGATTATCTCGAAACCGAGACAGAGGTCGATGCAATGCTGAAAGAGGCACGGCTGGTGAAGGATATCCGCCCTGCTTACAACACGGACTTAGTTGACGACAAGACGTTTCCCTATCTGGAGATTACGGCATCGGATGATTTTCCGGGTGTGTATATCACTCGCAAGCCGAGGTCGAAGGGGACGCGACTTTTCGGGCCTTTTGCGAGTGCGAAAGAATTGCGGGCGGTTTTTGTCGAGCTGCAGAAGATATTCAAGTTCAGGAGCTGCAATTTAGATATACGGACAGACGACGAGAAGCGGAGATTTTTCAGGCCGTGCATTCTTTACAGTATAAACCAGTGCGTCGCGCCGTGCGGGGCCAGAATCGAAAAGCGGGAATACAAGGCAATAATCAAAGACGTTGTTAAGTTTTTACGGTCGAAGCGAACGACCGTGCTGCGGCAGTTAAGGAAACAGATGGAAGAGGCGTCGGGGGCGACCGAATACGAAAAGGCGGCGATGCTGCGCGACCGGATTCGGCTGATAGAACGATTAGACCGTAGAGGGACGCCCGACGAGGACATTCAGCCGGAGGTTTTTGCGGCAGACCCGACAGAGGCATTAGTTAAGCTGCAAAAGATTTTAGACAGCCCCAATCCAATAAGGATTATCGAGGGGATTGACATTGCGACAATCGCGGGGGCAGAATCGGTCGGGGCGTTGGTGAAGTTCATCGACGGCAGGCCATTCAAGGCGGGGTATCGGCGATTCAAAATCAAAACAGTAAAAGGTATCGACGACTATGCGATGATTGCTGAGGTGGTGAAGCGGCGATACAAATATGCATTGAGGGGCGAAGAGCTATGGCCTGATGTGATTTTGATTGACGGGGGACTGGGGCAACTGCATGCCGCACAAACTGCACTAAAAGAACTGCTTACCGCGGCCCTTGGGGCTCCTTACGGAGAGCACGCAGAGACCGCAGAGAAACAAATTATTAATTTGAAATTAGCAGCTATAGCGAAACGTGAGGAGGAAATATATCTGCAGAGAAGCACAAGGCCATTGAAACTGCCGCGTCACTCGCCTGTTTTGAAGCTACTGCAATACGTGCGCGACGAGGCGCACCGGTTTGCCCAGCACTACCATCATATACTGAGAAGCAAAAAACTGCTTGAATGATAGGTCATTGATGATTGATTATTAAATGAACCAGGAGGCGATTTTTAATAAAAGGCGTTTGAGGGGTGGTTTGGTGTAAGAGGTTGCGATAAGGGTTTGTCTGATGGCATTTTCGACTCCAGTGCCGCCGGGCAGCAAGGTATTTGCGACGTTTGCAGTTTCGTTGATTTGGTATTCATAGCCACGAATTACGGCTACCGGGATGCCTGCACCGGTCTGGCCGAAGACGAGAGCGGAGGCGGAACACAACTCGTGAGCGGTGAGGTCAATGCCGCCGAATTTGGGTTTGCCGAAGATGTCTTTGTGGCCGAACTGCTTCGAGACGGGGTCGATGCCCGACGAACCCACGGCAAAATCCATTGTGCCAAACGGTATCATCTCGGTGTCGGCGAGGATGACAGAAAGTTTGCAGCCGGCGAGCTTTTCGAGGTCTTTTCTTATGTCGCGGGCGGCCTGGTCGGGGTCGGTTGGCAACAAGCTGACGATACCTTTTTCGTGATTCGAGCCGTCGATACCTGCGTCGCAGGTATGCAGCCGGCCGTCTTTGCCTGCGGTGATGCAGAGGGCCTGCTCGTGCTCGACAAGCCCGGCGGTAACGGCGGAATCCTCGGAGGCGCCGAAGATGTATTTTTCGATGATTCCCTTCAGCGGCATAATCGCCAGGATCTCATTATCCTCATCGAAAATCATTTGCAGCCACTTAGCATCCTTGCCTGTTTTTCTCGATATGTAGAGGGCCTTTTGGCCGGGGACGACCTCGTCCATTCTTCGCATACGGCCCTGGGCCTTGGAGACAATTTTGCTGGTAAGCACGACGATATCCTTTTGCTTTAGGCCGGCTATTTCTTCCGCGGCGGATCGATGGATAATCTCAGCGAGGTTGTCACCCTGTTCGATTTTCGGTATGGTCTGCAGGCCAAAGACTTCAATTTTTTTCATAGTTGTTCCTTTCCGGCTACGGCTTTACCTTCGCCGAGACGAGTGCGATTCCGGCTGTTTTTGTTCCGAGCTCAGTCAAGGCATTTATGCGAATGTCACTGCCTATGAGCTTAAGAGCAACAGGGTATAACGGCACGGTGCTCAGCCGGCCTGCCATACTTGCATCACCGCCTGCACCCAATACTTTCGGCGCAATATAGACTACAACTTCGTCGGCGAGATTTTCATTCAAGAATGAGCCGATGACGGTGGGGCCGCCTTCGACAAGGAGATGCTGAGTGCCGAGCTTAGCCAACAGCCGGAGTAAAAACTTCAGATTCGATTTTGTTTTATCGGGAAAAGTGAACAGCTTCGCACCGGTCTGACTGATTCTCCTGGCTTTTGCGGCATTTTTCTTAACCGCCCTGCTATTGGATAAAATGAGAACGGGGCCGCTTTCTGCAGTAGCCAACAGCCGGCAATCAAGGGGGATTCGCAAGCGGTTATCGAGAACGACACGTATCGGCTTTTTGCCGCGGTTCGGCCGAGGCGTCAGCAGCGGGTCGTCTTTTAAGACGGTATTAATGCCGACTAAAATCGCGCCGGCTTGCCTTCTCAGGTTGTGGGCGTCATTTCTGCTTTGCTCACAACTTATCCATCTGTGCTTTCGTGCTTTTGCTTTCCAGGCGAGCTTGGCATCGACAGATTGTGCCCATTTGAGTGTTACCCACGGCTGGCCCGTGGCGGCGAATTTGAGAAACGGTGCATTAAGGACTCTCGCCTCATTTTCGCAATTTCCGATATCGACTTTTATTCCGGCCCTTCGAAGCAACCGAATACCCCGGCCATTTGCGTGCTGAGACGGGTCAATTGTCGCAACTACGACTCTTTTCAGCTTTGCAGCAATGATGGCATTAGTGCAGGGGCCGGTTTTGCCGAAGTGACAACAGGGTTCGAGCGTGACATACATTGTCGCGCCTTTTGGGGAGTGGCGATGTTTTATGCAGTGTTCGAGGGCGTTGATTTCGGCGTGTTGGGCGCCGAATTTTTTGTGCCAGCCCGTGCCAATGATTCTCCCATTTTTGACAATGACCGCCCCCACCGCGGGGTTGGGTTCGACGCAGCCGAGACCGCGGCGGGCAAGCCGAAGCGCCATCTGCATATATTTTTCGTCGAGGGTCACAGCATTTCCATAAATTCTTCTTCGGTGATGACTTTGACGCCGAGGTTGCGGGCTTTATCGAGCTTGCTACCGGGGCTGTCGCCTGCGAGGACGAAATCGGTATTTTTGCTGACGCTGGAAGATGCCTTTGCCCCTGCGTTTCGGATTGCCTCCTTGATTTGTTGCCTGCTGAAGTTTCCGAGAGTGCCGGTGACGACAATTGTTTTGCCGGCAAGTTTGCCCTTCGGCTTCGTCTTTTTTGGCAATTCCGGGTTAACACCAACGGCCAAAAGGTCATTTATAACGGCGGAGTTTTTATGGTCATGGAAAAAGTCATAGACACTTTCAGCGACCTTCGGGCCGATTTGCTCTATGGCCTGAAGCTCGTCAACTGGTGCTTCCATGATTGCATCAAGGGAGCCGAAGTGTTCGGCGAGGATTTGGGCGGTCTGTGCACCGATGTGGCGAATGCCGAGAGCCGCGACCAGCCGCCATAACGGCCTGGTTTTACTTGCGTTAATCGAATCGATAACATTCTGGGCGCTTTTGTCGGCCATTCGCTCAAGCTCGACGAGGTCATCTTTGGTGAGCTTATAGACGTCGGTGAAGTTTTTGACTAAGCCGGCGTCAACTAACTGGTCGATGAGTGCCACGCCGAGATGCTCGATATCCATTTGTCCCCTGCCGGCGAAGTAGCGCAGCCGCTCTTTTAACATTCCGAGGCAATGTGGATTTATGCAGCGGAGGTAAACGCCATCTTCATCTTTGCGGACTTCGCCGCCGCAGTTTGGGCATTTTTGGGGTGGCTTGACCTTTGCTGCGCCTGCCTTTCGACGGTCTTTCTTCACCTCGACGACCTGGGGGATTATTTCGCCGGCTTTTTCGATAATTACGGTATCGCCAACGCGGACGTCGAGTCGGCCGACCTGGTCGAAATTGTGCAGGGTTGCGCGTTTGACGGTAGTGCCCGCCAGAAACACGGGCGCCAGATTGGCGACGGGGGTCAGCGTGCCGCCCTTGCCGACCTGGACAACGACGGATTTAATGACGGTTTCGGCCTGCTCGGCGGCAAACTTGTAGCTGATGCACCATCTGGGCGCCCGGCCAGTGAAGCCGAGGATGTCGCGCTGGTCGAAGCGATTGACCTTTATGACCATACCGTCAATCTGGTAGCCGAGCTTCGTTCGTTCGGTGTCCCATTTGTTACATATTTTGATGACCTCATTAATGTTTCTGGCCTTCGTGATGTGCGGGTTAACGGGCAGGCCGAGTTTTTTAAATGCCTGAAGGGTTTCGTAGTGGTTTTTAGCCAGCGGGTGGGAAATTTCGCCAGTAGCGTAGGCGAAAAAGGACAGGTTTCTCTGAGCGGTTATTTTTGAATCGAGAAGTTTAAGCGAGCCGGCAGTGGCGTTACGGGGATTGGCAAAAGGCGGGTCGCCTGCTTTTTCCCTTTGCCTGTTCAACTCGACGAACGATTTTGTGGGCATATAAACCTCGCCTCGGACTTCGAGCACTTCGGGGACTTTTACATCGTCGCCGAGCAGCGAAAGCGGAACGGCCTTGATTGTGCGGACGTTGGCGGTAATGTCGTCGCCCGCCCTGCCGTCGCCGCGAGTGGCGCCGATGGCGAGTGAGCCGTTCTCATAACGCAAGCTTGTCGCGACGCCGTCGATTTTCAGCTCGACGACGTAATCGTAATCTCTGCTTTCAAGGCCTTTGGCCACCCTTTCATCGAACGCCCGCAGCTCTTCGGCATTGTAGGTGTTATCAATACTGAGCATAGGTATAGTGTGTCGAACGGTTTTGAAACCTTCGAGCGGCTGACCGGACACCCGCTGGGTGGGTGAATCGGGCGTGATAAGCTCAGGATATTGTTCTTCGAGCGTTTTTATCTCGGCGAAGAGCTTGTCATATTGCTGGTCGGTTATCCGGGGCTGGTTGAGGACGTAATAGAGATAATCGTGCCGGCGTATATCGGCACGGAGTTGCTCGATTCTCTTTTTCGCATCAGTAGTCATAACAAATAATTTATATGTCCGCAGGGATTGATTTGCAACAATCGTCTTAAGGAAGTGAGAAACGCAGGGTGTGTTAATATTCTTTCAGCCAGTCATCCGCCAAAGCAGCCAAATCAAGGAAGTCCACGACGTTATCGCTAACAGGCAGCGGGGCAATATCAGCATACGTAGGGCAAGCCATAAGCCACTCGGTGGTAAAATCCGCAAGGTCCCGTGCATCATAAGAGAGAGCCCAGCTCTGGGCAAAAACCGCGAAATCGAATAAATTCACGATACCGTCGCCCGGGTCTGGATAATAATCCTGCGTCAGAGGTCCAAAGCCCCACTGCTGCGCCAATTTAGCAAAATCCTTCATATCCACCCTGTCGGGACAGGTGAAATCGCCCGGCAAAGGAATATACGAAACGAGCTTGGGATAATTAGTTGCTTCACAGATACCCCAGACATCATTGGGGCCATTAAGGGTCTCGCCGACAAAGTCCCAGCCAGCGGAGTTGAAGGTAGCTTTTGTTTTCATTTCGGCAGTGGTCCTGCCAAAGGAATTATCACAGCCGGCGCCGTAAGAGCTGCCGCACATAACAGATATACCACTGGACTGCTTATCCCAAAAGGAATTTACGACATCACCATCCTCATCGTTATGTCCGATGAGAGCGCCGACGGAGCCGAGGCCAGAGACAGAACCGACGGAATAACAGTGCTGAAGAGTCGTATAATTAGCTCCGGTCAATCCGCCTACCGTATAACCACCCGAAACGTTACCCCTTGCGAAAGAATCGGACATAACAATGCCGTTTGTGCCTGTAAGACCGCCGACAATATCGCCTCCTGTAACATCTCCAGTGGCGTAACATTCGGAGACAATGCCGGCATTACCGACAAGGCCGCCGACGTAATAAGTCCCGTTTACGTCTCCGAGGGCGTAACAACCAATGGTTGAACCAAAACTGCTTCCGGCAAGCCCGCCGACAGTCATTGCACCGGTGACGTTCCCAGCGGCCCAGCAGTCAATTATGTCTCCTGTGCAGGTCACACCCTCGCTATACACAAGAGGACTAGTACCAATCAGCCCGCCGACAATGTCTGAACCGTTAACATCCCCGTCTGCACTGCAACGGTTCACCAGTCCACAAGAACTTTCCCCTATCAGCCCGCCGCTGCTATAAGAGCTTGCAGTAACAGAAACGCTCGCCCGGCAATAATGGATTTCGCCCTTATCGTTTTCACCGACGAGCCCCCCGACCTCTTCGACGCCAGTGACCACACCGCTTGTCCAACAGTTAAACATCTCAGCTTCTCTGAGCCGGCCGATGAGACCTCCGACCATATAATCGCCGGTTATATTGACATCGAGGGCGTAACAATTTTCCAAACTACCGTATTTGAACAGGCCAACCAGTGAGCCGGTTTGTTGAAAACCCTGCGACACGAATACGCTGGGGCTTATCAAACCGAGATTTTTTATTACAGCGTTCGGCCCATCCACATAACCAAACAGGCCGACGAAATCCTCCACGGGAGCGTTGTAATCGAAGCCGGAAATGGTATGGTCGTTGCCGTCAAATGTGCCCGAAAAAGCACGGTAATCGGAAGAGGAGTTGTAATAACCGATTTTATTGAAACGAGCCCTTCCCTCCCGGCCGTCATACAGGCCCAAATCAATATCGTTCATAAGCTTGAAATGCAAGTCCCAATGATGCTCATTCAAACCAATCTGCTGCATTTGCTCGGCAGTATAAATCAGGAACGGGTCAATCGTGGTGCCTGTGCCACCGCCGTAATCGTGAATATACTCCTGCGCAACCAGCGTCGGATAATCAATACCCTCGTCAATAGTCCATACAGGGCTATTGAAATCCCAGCCGGCATCCGTAAAGGTGGTTTGGGTCATCATCTGCTCCGTTGATTTGCCGAATATTCCGTCAGCGGAACCGGCTCCGACGCCGAAAGACTGACCGCTGCTTTGATTGTCCCAAAAGCAGGCGACATTGGAACCGGGCGAATTATTATTACCGATAAATCCTCCCACAAAAGTAACGCCTGAAACAGAACCGACAGAATAGCAGTTTATAACACTGGCTAACCAGTTAGTCCCCAAAAAACCACCCACATACATACCCCCTTCAACATCACCACGTGCAAAACTATCCTGAACAAGGGAATCCGGGTCTGCCAGACCAACCAATCCGCCTGTGTCATAACCACCCTCCAGTCCAGTAACGTCAGCCGACGCATAACATCTGAATATTTGGCCGGAGTTTCTCCCCACAAGACCACCCACATATTCTCTGCCCGTTACCCGGCCGGCGGCCCAGCACTGAATCATCATTGCCTGGCCTCCGCAATATCCGGTCAATCCTCCGGTATACCCGTCGGCAACGATATTGCAATCGGCGCTGCAATCGGCAAGCACAGAATAAGCGAAGCTGCCGACAAGGCCGCCGACCTCTTCTGTTCCACGCACGATGCTGTTAGTCACCCTGCAGTTAATAACACTTCCCCTGGCGTGGCCAACGAGTGTTCCAACGAAACGACCGGAGCCGGCGTTAACATCGAAATTATCAAGAGTGAGGTTCCTTATCTGTCCGGCGTCCTCAAAAACAGCGCCGGTCCTCCCAAAGACTCCAATATAATTCGAGCCGGTGCTGTTATAGCTGAAGTTGCGGATAGTGTGGTCATTACCATCAAAATACCCGGTGAAGGATTGCGAACCATTGCCAATGATATTAAATTGCTCTCCTGTATATCCGGACAGGTTAATGTCGGCGGTGAGCACAAAGCGTGCGCCCCAGTCTTCGGTATGGCTGCCGATATCATTCAAGTCCTCGGCGGTCTCTATCCGATACGGATTATCCACATTACCGGCACCACCGCTGTATTTAGCCAGAGCAAGGGAAGGGAAAAGGAAAAATGAAAAAATGATAAGCAGAAACCATAAGAATCCGGATGTGTGATTGGGAAGAAGCTGCTCACCCTCATTTGCTGTCGAATTTGCCATTTCTTCCAATTTACCTCTGTGCAAGGTCTTTAACAGTACAGTTATTTAATCAGAAAAAGGCATAAAAAGCAAGTGTTTTCTGGCATAACGGTCAATGTAATTTCCATGACCGACTAACGCCAGCAGCCACAGATGGTTCGACAAGAAATAACCTGCCGGTTTTTTATCCTAACAATGGGCAGAATATATATTAAAACGCTGCTAATATTTCAGGAGGAAATTAAGCTTGTTAAGATAGCTGTTACTATATATGCACAAGGTAAATGTTCAGCGACTTCGAAGAAGGCGTAGAAGTTGAATTACCTTAACAGGTTTACAGGCGGGAAGCTTAGTCTTCGGAACAGTCGCTTATCCAATAGTACGCAAGTATCTCCAAATCATTGCAGTCGACGACCTCATCACTATTAATATCACCGTCCAAGCCCGTGCCGGACTGTTGCCAGTCAGGTGCAAAAACTGCAAAATCCGAAAAATCAATAACATCGAGCCCATCGAGATTGGCGGCCTCACATTCACAGGCATCACCCCAGCCATCTTCATTCCTGTCGGCCTGGCCCGGATTTGGAACATAGGGACAGTTGTCATTTGGGTCCATAACGCTATCGCCATCGGAGTCTACCGGCTGTGTAATCACCATATCATCCCAGTACGCCTCGCCATAATCATAATAAGTCCCGTCACTATTTCTGTCTCCCATTCGGAAATCTGTTTCAAAGCCGGTATGAATCCACATATCACAGGTTCTTTTGAATTGCGAATTCAGGTACACATCGTAACTGTTTAAAGAGGAACGTGCCTTAATCTCTATAAGATGCCATTGGTCAGTGGCTAACTCATCAATCAAGTAGCTTGTGCTTCCATCATAGCACTTGAAATCATCCCCAGAATCAATGAGAAGATAGATGTGATGATTATTGAACACTTCAAACCAATGATTATCCGTTCCCGGTATCAGGAAATAGAAAGAGACGTCGTAATTGTCTTCAAGCTCCAAATCATAAGAAGGCGACACACCTATAGCTTTATCACCACTCGCTAAAGACTTCATACGAACACTATAGGGAGAGCTTACATATTTGCCGCTGGACACATCGAAAGTCCCGGTTCCCGTGGTAGTAACTGTCCAATCACCTATATCACCATCGTCGAAATCGTCTGAAAAAACCGCTGCCGCCGCATTGGAAAAAGCCGCCACACCCAAGACCACGAAAATGAACAGTAACCCTGCCTTGCTCACTTTAACACCCTGCCTTGCTCTTAGAGGTTTCTAAAAATCCATTATATCAGAAAACCTCGGCAAAGGCAAAAAAAGTTCTGTATAACATTAGGGAGCTATTGAGACAGTGTTTCTCCCCGCTGCCTCCTGCCAACCCGATGATACGGGGAGAGGCCTCTGAGCCCCTTCTTAGGTTTTTTTTCTTATTGGCTGTGAATGATTGAAAGCCAAGATTTCAACGAACGGTTCAAATTAGAGAAAGCGGGAAGCTGCCAGCCAACTGTAACCTTATGGTTTTATCCAAAGACGCAGCCAGCCAGCATTTTGCGGTGGTTTGGGGGCCTAATAAAGCAGGGATATCGCGGTCCGCATTTTGCGGTATTTCAGCATCCCGCCACAAGGCATTAAGTGTGTTAGATATGACTATAAGTCTATCGCAAAGCGGGCTCAAGCCAATATTGCGAGAACAACAAGTCAAAGGTTTAGCAGGATGAAGGTCTCCGTTGATTGCCTTTAGAACAGCAACAAGGGAGCCGACGAAATCCCAGTGACACGGCATCAAGAGGTCTATGGCCATCGCGAGGGAAATCTCGGCTTTTTGGCCATTCACAGTGTCATGTATAATCGTTTGTTTGGTTTGCTGAAGAAAATCCAAAGAGTCTTTATAATGCCGGACTAATTGATTTTCGACGGGCTGACCATAGTCGCCGACACCCAATGCCAAATTACAATAGGTCATATCAGGGTCCAGGGCCTGGGTGATTTTATCAACGACTCGCTGGACCTGCCATTCTTTAAGAGATGTTCGCTTTCCCAGTAAAGAAACAAGCTGGTCTGCTGAAATGCCGTTTACTTCGAGATTCATACTTTTAAGAGATTTCTGCTGACACCAGGCAGAGAGTATGTCTCTGGAGTTTTGTAACTCCTTCTTTCTTTGCGCGGGTCTTTCGTTTGATTCGGCCGGGCATCGGCCGGCGCCTATGGCGTTGATGATAAGCACAGCTTCCTTGTCGGCCTCATGATAGCATGATTCGAAGCGTGTAATAAGCTGCCTGATTTTCGTTGTCTGGTCATCGAGGGGCTCAAGAGCATCCTGCATTTTGTCAATGGCTATACGCTCATCATCGGAAAGGAACTTTTCATCCTTAAGGTTGCAGCAATTTACCCAACATTCTCTGGCATCTTCGGCCATACGAGGATTATTTATACGCCGGACGCAGTACTTGTGCAAGCCGCTAACGCTCAGGGCAAGCTCACTTAGACTCGGCCTATCGAAGGAGTTGAAAAGAGGGCCTGAAGCCCTCTTTAACTCCCCGAGTAGGGCTCGAACCTACAACCTAGCGGTTAACAGCCGCTCGCTCTACCGATTGAGCTATCGGGGAATATAACTTAGACGTTGGATTATGCCAGTTATTAAGGAGTATGTCAAGCCAGGCCGCCTATTTGCGCTCGATATTCGCTAAAAGCAACCGCTGGACAAGAGGGCAAGGAATTTGTATATTAAGTGGTCTTCAAGTTTTAGCGGGCCCGGTCCAAGACCGAGATATACAGAGTATTGGGTGGTCGCAGGCCTAGTAAGTAACAAACAGACGCAGGTTTCATAAATCTTATAAGATATGGCAAAAGACATTTTAGACATAGGCGGATACAGCATCAAGAAGCGTTTAGGCGTCGGTGCGCGCAGCACGATATACCTTGCCTCCGATGACTCGAACGGGACTGAACTGGCCTTAAAACGGGTGATTTTTGAAAAACCCGAAGACACCCGTGTATTCGAACAGGTCGAAACCGAGTATAAAATCGCGCAGAAGGTGAATCATCCCTACGTGCGCAAATGCTACAAGCTCAAGAAGATTCGCAGAATGTTCAAGATAAAAGAGCTGCTGCTTGCGATGGAGTATTTCGACGGTCAATCGCTGGAGGACGGGCCGGCACTGAGCTTACTCGACGTGCTGTTAGTATTTAGAATGGTGGCGACGGGACTTAATGCGATGCATCAGTCAGGCCTCGTTCACTGCGACATAAAGCCGAATAATATTCTAATGAGCAAAGCCGGGGCCATCAGAATCATCGACTTAGGACAAAGCTGTAAAATAGGAACGACGAAACATCGCATCCAGGGAACACCCGACTACATCGCACCCGAGCAGGTAAGGCGCAGACCACTCGGTCCCAAGACCGACATATTCAACTTGGGCGCAACAATGTACTGGGCACTGACGGGCAAGACAGTCCCGACACTGATACCGAAAAAGGACCCATTCGGCCTGCCTGTGCAGGAAACGCTTCGATCGCCACAGGAAATCAGGTCACAAATACCGCCGGGCATCTCCAAACTTGTGATGGACTGTGTGGAAGATGACCCTATCAAAAGGCCAGCCGATATGATGACCGTGATATCCCGCCTGGACCTGATGATTCACAGCATACTGACCATCAAGCCAAAGAGCGATTCTCAATAAAGCTTGACATATCCGCGTTTCCGGGCTATCCTTACGTCAGTATTTTCAACAGGTTAGGGACTCAGTCTTGCGGACTCGAAAGATGCCTGACAAAACAATCGAACTGTTGAAAAAAGGACTGGAAGCCAATAACGCAGACAGATTCAGGAAGGGTAATGTTGTTTGTCTGCCTTCGCAGGGAACGGTGGTCATTACCGGGGATATCCACGGTCACCGGCTGAACTTTCAAAGGATAGTTTCTTTTGCCGACCTCGAGCACAATCCCGAGACACACGTAGTCCTTCATGAAATCATACACGGCGGTCCGGAAGACGATGAGGGAGGGTGTCTGTCATATAAACTGCTCTTCGACGTAATCGTCTACAAGCTAAAGTATCCCGACCGTGTTCACATCATTATGGGTAATCACGACACTGCTTTCATCAATAATACCAAGGTCATGAAAAACGGCAAGGAAATGAATGTTGCGATGCGAAGTGCTCTTGACAGGGAATTTATCAACGGCAGCGGTCGTGTCAAGCTGGCAATGAGACAATTTTTGTTTTCACAGCCCCTTGCCGCGAGATGTCCGAATGGCATATTCATTTCCCACTCTCTGCCCGCCGACCGCTATCTCGAGAAGTTCGACCATAGAATTTTTGAGAGGCCGCTTAGAATCAACGACGTAGTCAAGCCCGGCTCGGCGTATCTTCTGACCTGGGGCAGAAACCACAGCCAGCAACTGCTTGACAAGATGGCTGAAACGCTGGAGGCGGAGGTTTTCATCCTCGGTCATCAAAGGCAGGAAAGCGGCTATTGCCGAGGGGGTCGGAATATGATAATCCTCGCCTCGGACCACGAGCACGGCTGTATTTTAGCCGTAGACTTATCCAGGTCCTACACAATCGAGGAACTGCTGGAACTTATTATACCAGTTGCGGCAATCGGATAACAAACGGATTAAATATGGTATAACACTTACGCCGAGAAGACCATAATGGTGCTTTCGTGGTCAGAATTTTAACAAGGTCGCTGTATAGGGGATTTTCCCGGCTATAGTCATATTTACTCTATCCTTTTGCGGTAATTATCCGCCAGTTGCGGAAAGGAGTTCAGGACGTTTGCGGGCCGCTACGAGCTGAGGGGTAAAAAGGGGTAAAAACTTGACACAGAAGCTGCTATTGTATAATATGTTAGTTGATTTTGTTTAGGCAGGTTCGGTCACAGGGGCCAATAGGGCCAAATAATTCAAGGAGAGAAAGGAGCTTAACCAATGAAGCGTATTCGTCCCATAACCACTATAGCAAGCGCGGTAATTTTAACATCTTTGGTAGTGTGCCTTACAGGTTGTTTTTCATCTCATCCAAAAGACATCGAGGCCTTTTTGAAGCCGCACGAGACTCAGGTCACGACTGAAAACTACGTTTTACAGCCACCCGATGAAATTGAGGTTCACTGTGTGCAAGTTACCGAAATTCACCAGCAGCGTCAGCGCATACGACCTGACGGCAGAGTGGGCTTCGAGGGTATAGGAGAGTTTATGGCGGCGGGCAAGACCTGTCAGGAACTCGCCGACGATATGCAGGAGAAATTATCCGCACTATATACGTTAATCGGAGAAAAACCCATCGAAGTGCGGCTGATAGCATATAAAAGCAAGTTGTACTATGTGCTCGGTCAGGTATACCTACCCGGCCCAAAACTATACTCAGGGCGGGACAGCGTATTGGCCGCAATTGCCGAAGCGAAGCCGAACCCAATGGCCTGGCTCGAAAGAGTTCAGGTGATAAGGCCATCGGCGGATTTAAGCGTAAGGCCAAAAATTTTCGAGATGAACTTTGACAGGATGGCAGCACACGGAGACACAACCAAAAACGTGCTTTTGCAGGAAGGCGACGTGATATACGTTCCACCGACGGTACTGGCTGCCATCGGCATGAAGATAGAAGAGATAATTCGGCCGATAGCAAGGGCGTTTTCGGGCGTGAACGTTGTGCAGAGCGGCGGCGACCGCTACGTAGGCGGGTACGGCGGCTCCAGTGCCGGTTACTGATATCTGACAAGGGCAAAAACAACGACGGTATGAATTACATAAAGGCAATCAGACGGTTCCATTTAGCCAGCACGGTTTGGTTTATGCTGTGCACCGGATATGTGTTTATTCTGGCGCTTCGGCAGGCGGGATTCAACTGGCTGGCGATATTCTCTTTGTCCGGATACTGGGCGCTTATGGTAACCCTGCTGGTGAGCTTGTACCTGTTTGCCATCTTCAGAGGCGCCCCCAAAGGACACGGGGTGCAAACAGAGCATCCCCTTACCAGCACAAAATACTATATGGCATTTTACGTCTCGACGCCTTTTCTGGGCGCTATTGGAGGCGTTCTCGCAATGACAGGTCAAATGGCCAGCTCTATGCCCGGGGTAGTAGCACTTGGAACTATAGGTGCAACGTTCCTTACATGGGTTTTCATTGACCCTATTGCCAGTTCGGTGGAACTTTTGGCGCCTCAGCCGAGGCGGCATCGCGCCCAGCGACTCGCCCGCGCAAAGGAAAGAAAACAACGAGCGCAAGCAGACCGTGAGCAGTTGCTGGCCAATATACTCGAGCAAGAATGTGAGAATGAAAGCCGATGGCGCAGCATGTTCGCATACAAGGCATCTCGGCTCGCGGATTTACTTGCCGCAGACACCAGTGACCTTGCAGAGGCCGAGTCAGAGGTGATAAATATAGGAGTCGAGGCCTGGCGGGCTGGTGGACTGGCCTGTATGAGACAGCTTCGTGCAATGGCCTCAGAAGCTTTCAGACAACAATACGGAAGGCGACAATTTGTCGACTACATATCAGGATGGTGGGATGGAATCGGCAGATGGCGCGAACCGTCGCTGGTTCTGACATAGCGGGATTAGAACGGGCCTGCAATCGGCGGGCCACACACCTCGATAGGAGTGAAGGTGATAAGTCGAATTTCGGCAACGGTGCTGCTGCTTTTGTGCGCATCCGCGGTAGCGGGAGAGGTATTCTACGTGGACTGTAACGGTCCCAACGACCCCGGTTCAGGAACAATCGGTGACCCTTTCAGAAAAATCCAGGCGGGGATGGATGCTGCTGACAACGACGACGTTGTCGTGATTTTGCCCGGCATTTACAGCGGAAACGGCAACTATGATTTAAACTCAAACGGCAAGACAATCACCATCACCGGTATCGACCCTAACGACCCCTGCGCAGTCGCCCAGACAATCATCGACCCAAACCGGGCAGGAAGGGCTTTCTATCTTTACAGTGACACAAGCGAGGATTCGAACTTTATCATCAAAGGGCTGACAATCACAAATGCTCACACGGATGGCAAGGGTGCCGGCATCTATTGCCAGAACTACAGCGCTATCGTTAGTAACTGCGTAATTCGCTCAAACTCAGCCGCCTGGCACGGGGGCGGGGCTTTCTGCCGCGACAGCAACATAGTCTTCGAGCGATGCACCATAGCCGGCAATTCTGCAGAAATTTACGGTGGGGGCGTCGAGATTTGGGGCGGCCAGCCAACCTTCAAGAACTGTATCTTCCAGAACAATGACGCCAACCACCTGGATGGCGGCGGAGTTGACTGCTATGACGAGGCCGAAGTTCATATAATTAACTGCACCTTAGCAGCGAACTCAACACTCAAGGGTAGGGGTGGTGCAGTGTTCTGCACGGCGAGCAGCGTGACACTCGTGAATTCAATCATCCGGGCAAACACGGCAACAACAGGCCCCCAAATAGGATTGGAATCCGAGACCGGCAGGCCGGGGACAGTCTCTCTGGATTTCAGCAATATAGCAGGCGGACAAGAGGACATATATGACCCCTGTAACCTGCTTGGCTGGGGCGAAGGCAATATCGATAGCGACCCCTGTTTTGCATTTTTCGACACGAATGGCGACCCGAACTTGTGGGACTTTCACCTTCAGAGCGATGCCGGCCGACGGGACCCCGATGCATATCCCGATGTTGACCTGACCCAAAACGGCTTTGTAGATATATTCGACTTTGCAGAATTTGCCGTGTTCTGGGGCTTACAGGGTAAGCATCTGTCGGCTGACCTTGATGACGACAACGAAGTTGACCTTTTAGATTTTGAGATACTGCTAAATGCGTACCTGACTACCCAGTCACCGCTGGTATGGGTGCACGACGAGTATAACAGCCCATGCCTGGATGCCGGCGACCCCAATTCCAACTGGACGCGCGAGCCGTGGCCAAACGGCAAACGCATAAATATGGGCGCATACGGCGGAACGCGTTACGCCAGCAAAACCGGCAATATCGCCGACTTCAACGTCGACGGAAAAGTGAATTTCATTGACTTCGCCCAGCTTGCCACCAAGTGGAATGAAGAAATCACTGCCATTGAGGACCTGGACGGTGACGGAATTATTGACGTCGCCGATTTAGGTATACTTTCCGAACTATGGCTGTGGGAGCGATGATACCCCGCCCGGCTATAAAAAAACCGGGCCTGCTCGACCCGGAGCTTGATAATGCTGTTACCGATGTAACAAACGGCAACAGCATCGAGGCGTAAAAGCTACAGTACAGTCGAAATTCTACAAAACCTGGCGTCTTCGGAAGTAACTTACGACCGCTACTCCTGCACCGGCGAGCAGTATTGCACCCGGCGCGGGCACTACAGCAGGCATCACATCCGCCAGCGTCTGCACACTGACATTATCCACGTTCAGCCAGGTAAGAGGCGTCCACCAACCGATTGCTTCCACAAGGCGGAATTCCAGCCAATACTGCTGACCTTCTTCGAGATTAACAACCGGCGGTGGCGTCGTTATATTGAGCCATTGTCCGGGCAGAAGCGTCAGGTCAACATCCGATGACGCGCTGAAAACCGTAAATAGCGGGTCAGTTGCAAGCCCTATTTCCACAGTGACCCTGTCATCCGGACGAGCCCAATCCAGGCCGTAGAATCTATAATCGAAGCTTATGCTATACTCACCCGTCACGGGCGCGCTAAAGGAGCACCAAAGCCGATTGTCGGCATCGCTAAGCAGCCTGCCGAACTTTATGTAATCGTTTCCGGCCCCGCCGCCGGTCCAGGAGACATCGCCCGAGCGTTGCCAGTCGCCGGTCGGCCCAAAAGGATTTGTTTCAAAGTCTTCCGTCAAGACCGCCGAAGCAGGGGTAACAATAATAACCACCAGCAAAATCACCAACGTTATTGAATCGCGCATACACAACTCCTTTTTCTGCATATCGCCACAGAAACAATGTCCTGATAATTTATCGCACGGGGACTATCACTTACCTATGAGCTAAAGTCCCCGCGAGCAGTCACACCACACAAACTGCCGGCAAGGGGGCTTTCAGCCCCCCCCGCCGCGTTTTAACTACTCAATTATCTTTTCTTCAACGCTCTCACAAAAAAACCGGAGCGGTCCATTTAAATGACCCGTCTTCTGCGTATCCAGCCGACAAGGCCTACGCCGATACCGCCTAACATAACGGCTCCCGGGGCCGGTACGACACTGATAAGCTCAACGGAGTGTGAGTAGTCTCCGGCGTACGCAAGCGAATGTGAACCATAGCCGCCGGGCACCTCATTTGTAACTAACAGTGTCACCTCGTAAAGTCCTCCATCAGTTGCTATAGGCGCAAAGCTCAAATCCAGAAGCACCGAACCAGTAAATCCTTCATTGATAGTGAACGACCCGATAGTAACGTCGTTTATCAGGATATCCCAGTCAACTTGTGCTTCGTTATTTAGGACGTTCGTCGGTACGGCAAAGTCGAATATGGCGCGGTCCACCCACACTAATGGGTCAGCAAAGGATTCGCTGACCATATCGCCACGACCAACGGACCAGAACCAACCTATCTCTTCATCGTTAATGAAACCCAATGAGCCGACGACGCTGGAGCTTTCAGAGGGAAAGGAGTGAATTCCACCCTGGGCCGCCGAAGCAATCATTACAATTGCTGCTAATATTGTCATTGACCTTATCATTTTTTGTCTCCGTGCTATTATTGGTTAGGCTTCTTTTTTCCCATTCAAAATCCGGCATTTTTCAAAGAATGCTTCGTCTTCTGAGCCAGCCGACAATGCCTACGCCGATAGAGCCCAGCAGAACAGCACCGGGAGCCGGGACGGCAGCGATTCCAAACTCACCAACTGCGAAATCCTCATCGCACTCAATCGTAATCGTCGTTATCAAGTCGCCACCATCGGCGTAGAATCCGTAATAGGCAGCACCACCAAGTCCGTCAACGTCCTGCGAGACGACAGTTCCATCCTGCGAAGTTGCGGTAATCGTCCAAACCTCGAACGGGTCCGGCTCCGCATAAAGATAGAATGCACCCGTCATCGCCGGAAGAGTCAATGCAACCGATGTACCTCCTTGCGTAAAGTATACGTCTCCCGTGTATCCGTGGCTCCAGGTAGCCCAGCCACTTCCTACTTCACGCAGTGACATATCAATGCTGAAGTCCACAGTGCCCCACAGCGGGGAAGCAACGGACGTCACAGGACTAAATTCCGGCGTCGCGTCATCTGCAAACGGGGTCATATCATAGGGTCCGAGTGTTGCGGCCGGCGCATCTGTTCCGCCAGCCACTCCCGTGATGCCAGCAACCGTCAACTGCGGTGCTGCGAGCATCAAAACAACAACAATTGCCATTAATTTTTTCATTTTTTTCTCCTTGCCATTTAATGTTTATGCTTTGTTTTCTTACCATTCAAAATCCGGCATTTTTCAAAGAATGCTTCGTCTTCTGAGCCAGCCGACAATGCCTACGCCGATAGAGCCCAGCAGAACAGCACCGGGAGCCGGGACGGCAGCGATTCCAAACTCACCAACTGCGAAATCCTCATCGCACTCAATCGTAATCGTCGTTATCAAGTCGCCACCATCGGCGTAGAATCCGTAATAGGCAGCACCACCAAGTCCGTCAACGTCCTGCGAGACGACAGTTCCATCCTGCGAAGTTGCGGTAATCGTCCAAACCTCGAACGGGTCCGGCTCCGCATAGAGATAGAATGCGAGCGTTCCAGCCGGAAGAGTCATTGTAACATCAGTAGCACCATCCGTGAAGTATACATCTCCCGTGTATCCGTGGCTCCAGGTAGCCCAGCCACTTCCTATTTCACGCAGTGACATATCAATGCTGAAGTCCACAGTTCCACCGAGCGGTGAATCAACGGACGACACGGTGCTATAGTTGTCTCTCGTATCATCGGGAAATGAAATCATCCCATACGGCCCCAGTGTTGGGCCCGGTGCACCCGTTCCACCAGCTATTCCCGCGATACCGGCAATCGTCAACTGCGGTGCTGCGAGCATCAAACCAACAACAATTGTCATTAAGCTTTTCATTTTTTTTCTCCTTGCCATCAATGTTTATGCTTTGTTTTCTTACCATTCAAAATCCGGAATTTTTCAAAGAATGCTTCGTCTTCTGAGCCAGCCGACAAGACTGACTCCAATGCCTGCTACAAGCAGAGCACCCGGAGCCGGGACGTGTACTGTCGTCTGAGATGGAACAATCGCCGTCATTGACCCGGTGAAGCCATTTCCTCCTCTGAGGCCGTGGTCGAGCATATAGTCAAAGCCCCTCGGGTCGCCACCAGCGAACGCGATGTCAAAATTAAGCGCTGAAGAGTCCGCCATGGCATCCAGGGCGGGCGAAAGAATCGGATTATAGACGCTCAGGTCCGTGATATCGGCCTGCCACATACAGTATCCGAGCGCAGCTGTTCCAGCCGGAAGCAACAGGCCGGAGCCAAGTGTTCCACTAAGGTAAGTGACAGAACCATCGGCACTGGTAATCTCGATTGTGCTGCTGACCGGAGCCAGTGTGTACGGACCGCCCGAAATACCCAAAACGGACATTGCCGGAATATTGACACGAGCTCCGACAATCGGGTCTAACGAGCTGCCGAGACCGGCATCCACCACGACATCGTGAAAACTGATAGTGCCGGCGCCATCGTAGGACCAGCCATCGCCTACACCTTCACTGAAATGAAGGGTAGGCGACGCCATAGCAGGGACAGCAACAACCATCACAAAGATACTTACAGAAACAAATTTCCTTACAAATTCCTTCACAATTTATTCTCCTTTCTCCTGCACAAAAACTAATGGTGCCTCATTCCACCTTTGAAGCTCCACGAGTGTCTCGCGAACACACTCGGGGGATTTTTGTGCGCGCACCCTGAGCAGGTACCAAGGTGACAATTCGACAGGTTACAGGTGGTATGAAGCAAACAATGCAGCCAGTTTGTGGACGAACGGCGATACCTGGAGGATGAACCTGAAACCCCAACACGCCGCAAGATAGCGTTGTCTGGCTCGGGTTTATCCGCAAGCCAGACCGTCAACACAAACCAGCCACAGAACGATAACACGTTTTTCTCCGCCTCCACACTGTCATCACCAGCAAAAACTTTTAGACAGTGCTTCTATATCAATTGACAATTATCTTGCTGCCCTCCTGGAGCTTTCAGTGAAGCTCCGCAGGCATTTACATCGCCGGGTGGGTTCCCTCCCGCCGCTAATTATCATTGCATTTCGATTATACTACTTCGTCAGGACGATACCTGTCAAGAGAAAAACGAAAAAATTTATTGGGGGCAAAAACTGAGTTATCTACTTCATATAGAGTATGCCCTAAGTGGTATAAATACCTTGAAAGACGTAAAAAAAAAGACCTTTGGTCAGGTGGATTGCAAGATGGGATAAAAGGGAAAGCTCAGAAGAGAAGACAGAAAAGCAGATTATACAATGTTGCAAGGGAGGAATTGTTAATCAGTGACAATTTAGTCGGTAGTGGGGCTTTTAGCTTTGGGGCTGGGCTTGTGGGAAGCTTCTATTTCTACAACAGGCAGGCGTATGCCAACATCAGCGTTAGTTGCGTGGCTGGCCGTTTGTTCGAGGAACTTCAGGAGCATATCAAGTTTGCGCTGGACGCGGACTCGGCGATAGACATTCCGAAGATGTGTTTTGACCGTAGCAGTTTTGATTTTCAATCGTTGTCCAATCTCTTCATTGCTCAAGCCGCGGCAAACAAGCCGGGCAACATCCAGCTCACGAGGACTCATACGAAATCGCTTCCTGATAAAAAGCCACTGTTCGTCATCAAGCAGGTGGATGTTTGGGCGGTCACAGAAACCCACATCGCGACCTGACAACACGCCTTGATTCGTTTCGGTTCTGTGTAATGATGAACACATATCAATTTCCTCCTTCTGATAATTCCTGCATAAGCTGCTTTGCCTCGGTCAGGTCATCAGGGGTCAGTCCCCCTACTGTGCCGTTTTGGTCGAGTGCTTTTTTAAGCGTTTCAACGGCCTGAGTTGTCCGGCCGAGCTTTACAAGCACCTTTGCCAGGTGCAAGTTCGACGCGGCCAGCTTCGAGGATTGTCGGGGATAAAGACTGATGCAAAAATTAAGGTCTTGAACGGCTTGTTCAAAGCGACCGAGCCGATAATACACCACACCCCTGGTATCAAGCAGGTCAGCATAATTTGGCGTCTTCTCAAGGCCCCTGTTTGCCAGTTCAAGGGCACGCTCGCACTGCTTCTGGGCCTCGCACAGGAGCCAGGCAAGATTGTTAATGGCAATTGCGTTCTCAGGGTCTATTTCGAGGATACGCTCATAAAGCCGGACTGCCTCATCGTAATGACCGCCGGTTTGCAGAAGCATTGCAAGAAAATGAATTGCCGGGATGGAATCCGGCTTTCGCTGTAGAAGATTTCTGAGCAAATCTTCAGCAACTTTTCTCGGAGCATCCTCTTTGCTGGCAGCCAATTCTTTAGCCACGACCAGAGGGACGTTGACATCATCAGGATGCAACTGGCACCAGCCGGCAACCGCAAGGTCCAATTGATTCCACAGCCCGTCATCCTTGAGAAGCCGGACTTGTGCCAGCAGCGGCCTTGGGTCATCGGGCATAGACTGCCGCAAAACACTGAAGATTTCTTCGGACTCATCCTGTTTGCCAGTTTTGTATAGTGCCATCGCGAGAGCAATTTTCAATCTGACCTCGTTCTGTGGTTTTCTTTGGAGCTCCAATTGAGACTTAAGTAATTGAATCGCTTCCTGTGGCTCGTGTGCCGCGATATATGCTTCGGCGAGCCGGACTGCCGTAACCGCGTCGTTGGGGTCCAGCTCCCGCAAGGCACGCAGCGTGGGTATGGCAAGCTGAGGAGAGCGAGCGCCTTCAAGTCTGGCTCTTTGAGAAAGCAGCGTTCTGTCATTGGGCAAATATGCAAGGCCTCGCAGAGTTATATCGATTGCCTCGGCGGAGCGTCCCTGGCCGGCCGCGATTTCAGATAGAAACAGCCAGGCCTCAGAGGCCATCGGCTGTCGCTGAGTGATTGCCTCGAAAATGGTCTTCGCCTCATCAATTGCCGGCGCAGTCTGCTGACTCATCAGCAGTCTTGCTTTGTAAAACAACAGTTCCAAATCGTCCGGGCTCGTCTGCAAAGCATCATCGAGAAGTAACTTTCCTTCTCGTCTCAAACTCTGGTCGCTGCTTGCCAGGTAGAGCAGCACCGCATTCTTGCAAAGGCGGATATCGTGGGGGGCAAGCTCCAATGCCTGCCGCATCTGGACCACAGCTTTGTCCATCTGACCGGCAGAACGATGAAAATCGATTTTTGCCAGTTGAGCCTCGACGTTGTTGGGCTCAATTGAGACGGCCTGCTCAAAATCGGCCTCGGCTTTATCTTTTTCGCCGAGTGCCGCATATGTTCTGCCTCTTAGGGCCAGGGCTTCTGCGTTATTGAGATTACGAACGGCATCGTTACAAATTTGGATTGCCTCAGCAGCTTTTCCCTGACGCAGCATAAGCTCCGCAAGCACAGCAGCAACCGGCAGTGAGTTCGGCTCAGCGGTGCTCAAGTCGTCCAACAGTTCAGCCGCGTCATCGAAATGTCTTAACCGTATTTCCAAAAGGGCCAGGGACAAGGCCGCCGATTGATTGTTCGGGTCGGCAACTAAAATTTCTTTGAGGACCTCGCCGGCAGAATCGATCTCGCCGCGTCTCATAAAGCTTTGAAGTTGTAGTTGCTTCAATTCGGAGCCAGCGAGCTCACTATGCGCCGCTTTTTTGAGCAATCGGTCGGCACGCTCGTATTCGTTTGCCCGATAAAGGGCACCGGCAGCGGCGACAATGACACGAATATCATCAGGGGAACGATTCAGTGCTTCATCGTAGGTTAAAATTGCCAGACGCATTTCACCCGCCCGTTCATAAGCTGCTGCCAGCAGCACCCGGCTAATGTTGTTGTCCGGGTCAGCGAGAAGGTTTTCCTTTAACAAAGTAACAATCTGCGGATAGTAGGTCTTGAAATTATCCCCGGCAAACCAGGCCTTGGCCTGCTCATACCGCCACTGCCAACCCTGTTCGCCTTCGAGGGCTTTGATTTTATCGACGAGCTTTTGCGACTGGGCGGAGTCCCTTAAAACAGCCGGGCAGGACAGCTTCTGTCGTAATACCATTATGTCGTCGGGAAACTCTTCAGCAAGCCCAATGAGCAACTCACATCGTTTTTGGTGCTGCTTCGAGCCCGCATACAGTCCCGCCAACAGTAAGCCCAACTGTTTTTTTGCATCGGGCTGCTGACAGCGAGTCATTGCGCCGACGACCATTTGCTCACACTGACGCGTTGCGCCCTGCTGCGATAACAGACGGGCAAAACTTCGCACCAAAAAAACTGAATCCGATGATGTGTCAATAGCATTGGTAAAAACGGACTCGGCCTGGGCTGTTTTGCCTTGTGCAGCTAACAGGTCCGCTTCGGCGACGACTATTCTCTCGTCCGAAGGATATTCGTTTTTAAGCTGAGACAATAACTTATCGGCAGTGGCGAAATCTGATTTATAAACCGCCAACTGAAGCTTGAGCAGCCCGACATCAGCGGCAATACTCTCGGCGCTATCAAGGCCGTCGAGGTATTGTTCAAAATCATTCAGGGCATCTTCAGAATAATCTTTGGTCCCACTGAAAAGCAGCCGTGCCCTTGCGAGGGCATAGGCAAGAGCCACACCAGTGTCTTTCGGTGCAACTCCAACAGCGGCACGGGCGTGTTCCAGTGATTCGGCGAAACTGCCGGTTTCGCCCAGCAATCTGGCCAAATCAGTCCTTGCCCTGATGTTATTGGGTTGTTCCGAAACAAGTGCGCGTAACTGCCGAATAGCTGAGCGGTAGTCGCCGAGCCTCGCCAAGGTATTTGCAAGTGCGATTCGCAAGCTCTCCTGTCCATTACCCAACTCCATCGCCTTTGTCCAGCACCTGATGGCCTCATAATCCCGCCCTTTTGCCTCGGCCAGCAGACCTTCGAGAAAGGCCGTCTTATCAGGGCTGATGTCCTTTTGTTTCAACTTAGATATGCAATCCTGCGCCAAATCGAGACGGTCGCTTCGTAAATACAACTCGGCTGCAATCGGCATAAAATCCCAGATCTGTTTCGGAAGCTGCTGTAACCCCTGCCGGGCCACCTCCTGCATCATCTCTTTAGAGCCGGACCTGATAGCAAGTTTGCCGCGTATGCGCCACAGGAGTTGACTCGACGGCTCTCGGTCGGCAACAATATCAAGCTGCTCGCCAGCCTGCTCCAAAGCCCTTGCGTTGAGAAACCAATCCGCCAGTTCAAGTCGCACATTGGGGTCTGGAATATCTTTCTGCGCGGCCTGTGAGAAGTCATCCATCGCCTGTGCCGTTCGACCGTGTCGCTGGTAATACGCACCGCGTGCGATATAAGCCCCTGCGGCAGAGGGATTTTTCTCAACGGCCTGGTCGAACCAGAATTGCGAAGTCATGTTGAAATCTTTCGGGCGCTGCTCAACAAGCTTACCGAGCAGTTCGTAAGAAGCAATATCGTTCGGGTCAACTTGTAGGATATTTTCAAGCCGGGCCGCCGCTTCAGTGAATTTACGCTGGCTGGCCAATGCAACCGCCAAAATTCTCTGAAGCTCCACGGACCGGGTGGATTGAAGTGCCCTGTCTGCTATCTGTTCGGCGTCTCCCGGCGCAGAAATTCCGATATATATCTGTGACAACCTGAGGGCGGCTTTTTGGTGTCCCGGAACAAGCCGCAGCACCGTTCTATAAGCCCCTATGGCCTGCTGGACGTTGCTCGATTTGAGAGGTCTTATGTTAAGCTGTGCTTCGGCATACTTTATCAGAACGTCAACATCATCCGGCACAACCGCCAGATATCGCCCGAGCTGGTCCGCCGCATCCTGCCATTTGCCCTCGCTGTATGCCTCGCTGCCAAGTGTCAGGCCCTGTCCAGCCCTTCGGCCTCGCTGCCAGTGCCGCAGCCCCAAGGCAGTCGCAGCCAGAACACCAATTCCCATCACGAGCACAACGAGCAATTTCCAATTGAAATATCTGCGCCTCATAGGTCCATTTCCCCTTCCCATATCGGCTTGTTAAAATTGACGGATGAAGTTAGCAACCATCTTTCTGACTGTCTGCCAACATATCCACAGGTCAAGAGTCATCGAAAGGTTTCTCACATACTCTATATCGTAATGTATCCACTCTTGGAAGTCCCTCATCGGCTGGCGTGTCCTGCAGACCTGCCAAAGGCCCGTGATACCCGGCTTGACGGACAGCCGGGCGTCGCGCCAGAACGGGCAAAGAATGTTCTCCGATTCCGGCGATGGTCTGGGCCCGACGAGACTCATCCGGCCGAGCAGCACGGCGAAGAATTGAGGGATTTCATCCAGATAGGTCTCGCGCAGGAATCGTCCGACTTTGCTAAGCCGGGGGTCATCCGACATCGTAAACTGCGGGCCGTCGGCTTCATTTAATCCCCTGAGCTTTTCCTGCAGTTCATCTGCGCCTACACTCATCGTCCTGAATTTGAGACAGGCAAAGGGCCTGCCATGCAGACCCTGGCGAATGTCTTTGAAGAAGACCGGGCCCCGCGAACTCAGTTTCACTGCCACTGCTATAACAGGCAAAACGGGAGCAAAAATAACAAGCACCACCGCCGCAGCTATGACGTCGGCGATTCTTTTAATACATCGAGCATAGGAAATTCTCGGCCACACCCGGAAACACCCTCTGCCGGAAAGCTTGCCAAACGATTCCGGGCGACTAACCGTATCCGGGCATTTTTTTGTCTCCATGCTTAGCGACTGTGAAATTTGGCGAGTATCTCTGATAACCCTGCACTCGATGATACTGCCAGGCGGAACCACAACACCCGGTGCGATAATGCAGGAACGTATTACCGCTCTTTCGGCAATTTGTACACCTTCGCCAATGACAGCAGGACCAGCAATAATCGTATCCGGGCCAACGTTGATATTTCGTCCGAAAAACACTTCGCCGAAGAGTTTGACATTTGGTGCTATGTCGACATCGCTGTAATCGGCCTGCCTACCCGTTCGTCTGCGACGTCCGTCCCGTTCTGCCAATCCTGCCGAAACAAGTGAAAGCAGACCTTTCTCGGTATTAAGGTCGAGCAGAGTTCCACCAATCTCGATACTGCCGAGTTTCACGGATTTTGAAAGACAGTTATTAACAAACTCGCCAAAGGTTCCCGGCAGAACTGCCTCATCGAAGACCCGGCTGAGGACATCAGGGCTTATGAACAGATGATGGGGCCAGTCAGGCGGAAGCGGGACCCGCCTAACGGTATCTGCGTAAAGCAGACGAAACCCGACAAGGTTATGATTGGAGTCGGTGAGGACCCTTTCCATGCCCGCCTGCAGATGCGGCTCCACGGTAACCGCCACGACGTCGCAATGCAACTGCTTCACCGTCTCGCACAGCAAAACCGTATCGGCCCGCGCAAGGAACCTGCCATCAGAAATAACAAACCAGGATTTTCCCCGACGGGACTTCACACCAATATCTACAGGGATTTGGCCATCGTAGCGCAGGAGCCGCGGATCCTCGGCGTCACCGTCCCGTTTCCAGTCGCCGGGAAGCGCAACGGCAAGGTCATCAGGCCTCATATCGCAACATTCGGAGATGCCATCGACGACCATCTCTCTCAACGGCAGGCAGGAAAATGCCAGCCGCAGCAGGGATTCTGAAGCGTCCTGGGAATTATCAAGTGATTTTGGAACGACGACTAATTGCATAATTTCTTCGGCTTGGAACTTCGTGAGACTATACTGAAGGCAGCGACTCTGTATTTCAGGAACCGGTCTGGTCGGAATCTTTCCTGGGCTTTTCCGAAGGCAACAGCAGCGAACTCCTCCCACCTTTACCGCCGTCGGTCTTTCCGCGGTCTTGCTGTGCGTAGTAGTTGTAGCCGTAGCGATAATAGGTATGGCCGAGGTCAACGTTGCTCATAACAGTGCCCAGTATCCTGACGTCAATTTGTGTGAGCCGGTCTTTACACTCCCTAAAGTCACGGCTGCTTGTTCGGCCAGCGAAGCTTGTCAAAATCACCACACCAGTCAGCTTAGCCAGTATAAGAGCATCCGGAAAGGCCAGGACCGGCGGCGTATCAATAATAACATGGTCGTAACTTTCAGCCAGCGAGTCTATCACCCTGGCAGTATTGGGCGCAACGAGCAGCTCATAAGGGTCCATTTCATTTCGCGAATCAGCAGCGAGGACGCTCAGCCCCGGCGAAACAATCGCTAAAGTCGAATCATCGCAGGCACCGCCCATGAGCACTTCCTGCAGGCACCTCATTTCCCTTGGGACATTGAGCAATCGGCCAATGTCCGGCTTCCTCAGGTCTGCGTCAATCAGAAGCACCTTTTGTCCCGCCCTGCTCAAGCTGGTGGCAAGATTTATTGAGAAAGTGGTCTTGCCGTCCTGCATCCCCGGGCTTGTTATTACCACCTTCTTTGGCATTCCTCCGCCGTCGAGCAATCCGAGGTTTGCGCGTATTGTCTGGTAATCCTCGGTCAACTGCTTAGGCAGCAGTGCCTTCTTGATGGTTCTGGGGCTTGTCGTAGTGCCGATTATTCTGATTCCGACGCGCCTTGCTATATCGTCAGGCGACTGCAAGCTTGGGTCCATCTTATCCTTTATAAACGCCAGCCCCATTCCGGCGGCGAGCGAGGCAAAAAGAAGGGCCGCTGTATACTTGAAGCGTTTGTCCCGCACATTCGTGACATCGGCATTGTAGGCCACTGAAACTCTCGCCGGGCGCTTGCGCTCCATCTCAAGCGACTGAATCCGTCGCATCACCGTGTCATACATCTGCTCATCGAGTGCCAACTGATATTGCATATCCTGAATGGCAAGCTGTTTTCGACCGAGCTCTATCGTCCGTTCATCCTCCGCCTCAAGTTTCTCCCGGAACCGGCTCTCAAGAGCAATAGTCTCATCCAACTGGGAACGAACGGTGAGCAACTCGTTTTTGGCTGCCATATCCATTTCTTCGGCGGCAAGAGCGTCAAAATCCTTACTCACCTCCTGACGTCTTTCGTCAAGGCGGATTTTGAAGGATTCGAGAAACTCTTCTTTTTGTTTGAGCATAGGGTTTTCAGGCGTCATAAGCTGTTTTGCGGAGATAAGGTCCTGCTCCAGGCGAATAACGTTTCGAAGCAGCTCCTGCATTCCGGGGTCGTTATTGATATATTCGCTGCGTTTTCTGAGCCACTCCTGCGGCAGGCCTTTTTCTGTTCCCTGTTCGAGGGCCTGAATCCTGGTTTCAAGATTAATCCTTTGTGCTTCGACCTTTGTCAGATCCGACAGCAGTCCCGCGACCCGTTCGAGCATCATATTCTGCCGGCCGTCCAGTGTTACAGTGCCGTATTCTTTCGCCAACTGCTGTATCGCCTCCCGCTGTGACTGAACTTTTTCGGCAAATGCCCGACGCTCGCTCTCGAGGACGCTTAGTGTCTGGTCTTCGTCCTGTGTGGACCTTAACCCCTCAACGGCCATATATGCGCGGATAAAGGCGTCAACAATATGTCTGGCCTCTTCGGGCTTATCGCTTGTCATCGTTATTTTAATCAGTTCAGTCATTCGAGCCGGCGCTACAGTTATGACCTCCTTGTTAATTGCTTCCTTGAGCATAGCCGCCCGGTCGTATCTGGCGCCGCTGGCCCCAAGCCCCTCTTCAAACTTGGCAACGAACTTCGATTTCGCCGTGTTGAAAAAGGACAGCCCCCTGTCACTGAGGTCGTCGGCCACTCTTTGAATAACACGCATACTGGCAATTATTTCGGCCTGAGTGTTCACAAAGCTCTGAAAATTCGACACATCGCCTTTGTCGGCCTCGCCTGTCAGGATGTTCGACAGAATCGGGGCAACTCTAATGGCCCCAATCACCTCATAGGCGGGCGACAGTAAAAGCCATATCACAGACAGACCCAGAACACAGATAACGCCAAAGGTTATCACGGCAATTCGCCACCGACGAAGCATCAAGGAAACAAGCACATCCACGGGGCTCGTATCAGCCATCTCAGGCACCGGACCAACGGGTATCATACCGGGTCCTATAACCTCGCCTTCATATTTTGTCAGCTCATCCATCTGGTATTCTCTAATAAGACAATATTATCATATCGGTTCCTAATCAACGTGTAATTACCACCGGCTCGGTTTTGTCGGGCAATACCGTAAGCCGGTTCAGCACCCATAACTCGGCTATTATCAGGCCAAGGGCCAGCGGCATCATCGCATAGCCGCCAAAATCGTGAAATGTCTTTTCCCAGTGCTCGCCCTTAACCACAGTAAACACAATTGCCGTGATTGCCAGCCGGGTTGTATTACACAGCAAAGCGACAGGTAGACTCGAGGCCAGCACGATTACCTTTTGCCACAAGGGCCTTTTTGCCAGTAGCACGACCAAGCCGCTGATTACAAAAAATGCAGTGACCATACGCAGGCCATTGCAGGCTTCAGCCACCGCCACGGAAGAATCACCAATATGTATGATATTGCCTTCCCGGATGACCTCGTATCCCACCGTCTCGAGACAAAACACTGCCGACGACGTCGCCCACTGCTGCAGAGGCAGTGACACCGCTGCCTGAACACGGCGAGGCCAAGGCAGCATCAGAAACAAAAACAGCATTACAGTAGCCGTCTTCTTGAAAAACTGCCAGCCAAGCAGAAGTAATACCAGACCAGTGATGCTCACAACAATGGATAGCCGTTCCGCAGAGCTGAACATAAAGAACTGCCCGAATAACCTCAAGGCCTCGGCGGACAGAAGGACAGCCAAACCCCACCACGACGGTCTTATGTGAATGGCTTTGAGGCGCTCCCGCCTCGACCATAAAATGTAAGCCGCGAGGAAGGGCACGAGCAGGCCGCTTGAGTATTCGTCGCTTCGCTGCCAGACATTCCACAGGTCAACGATGCCCGGCCAATAGGACCAAAGAAAAGCGGCGGTGATAACGGCTGCCGCAAAGCAGGCGGTTTTCGACACCGCCCCTGCCGCAGCAGAAGTGCCGCGAGACTTTGCAAAGCTTCGCCCAATGAAATCCTGCAGGTTACGGGCACTATTGCCCAGCAGTTTCGGAATCCGGACAAAAACCGAGTTCCTTTTCAGGGGAATGACTTTGTTATGAGCAATGGTATTGTTCGCGAGATTTACGGAGTAATCCAGCAGGCAGTCGCGTAGCTGGCAATTTGCGCCTATCCGTGCATCGTCCCAAAGCACACTGCCGGCAACAAGACTGTTACGACCAATCCTGCAGTTTTGGCCTATAACCGTCGGTCCGAAAACTACCGTCTCCTTCGCCACCAGCGCGCCTGCCATTACCACAACAGGTCCGAAAAATTTAGCCGTGGGGTCAACTTCAGCCGTCTCATCCACCCACAAATTTTGCCCATCTCTGCGACGCAGCGAAGACACTTCAGCATCGAGGCATTGCTGGCGCCTGATATAATCAGACACAGCACACATATAGCCGGGCGCATCACGAAAACTGCCGATATCCGGAGACAAATCAATCTCCTTGACGATTTTGCCGGAACGCACAAGCTCAGGTATGAGCCATTCTTTTATATCGCAATAACCACACTCCGGTATATTCCCGATGACGGTCGGATTGCATACGTATATTCCGGTAGAAGTTTCCAGCAGGTCTTGGCGGCGTGAACTAAGCACGGCCGTCAGGTCGGCCTTTTGCCTTAAGTGCGCACGGACTATTGTGTTTATGTCAGGCGGAGAAACCATAGCCGCCGGCACGACCACAATCAGTTTTTTGGTCCTGCTTCCCACGGCATCACGTATGCATCCCGCGGTGCCGGCACGGAAAGGTTCCTCAAGAAACCTCAACTTCACACCGAGGTCTTCCACCACCAGCTTTTTGAAGGACCCGACGCCTCCCTCGGAGCAGACACACACTTCTCTAAAGCCCTGGGCAGCGAGATTTTTGATAACCCGCACCAGGGCAGGTTGGCCGAGGACAGGCCACAATGAAGCAGGTAGGCGGGAGGCAATGGGGCATCGGCCAAAATCCCTGCTGCCAGCCAATATTACGACCGTTACACTGTCTTGTTCGGCACGATTAGTCGTCATTATGTCCCCACCGGATGAATCCCGTTCAGGAATCTGCAAATTCGCTCAGCAACAACGGGCTCCTGACTTTGGCGCGGTCTTGGAACAAAAAACTGCAATTGAGAGATTTTGTCCGGGAGTTGCTCCTCAGAATATACGACCAACAAGTGGCCGTATTGCTCGTACTTTTTTGCAATCGCCACCTGGTGATCGTTGACAACCTCTTTATACTTTTTTCGTCTCGGCACCACAAGCAAGGGTTTGGAGTTTTCCATAGCAACTGATATTATGCCCATGCCAGCGTGACTTATAACGGCCGAGGCCCCGGCAATACAGTCGTCAAGGGTGGCTTTGTCCAAAAACTTAACGTACTCAAAATTACGAGGCACGTAAGAGGTCTCACCAATCTGGGCGTATATCCTGTCATAGAGCGAACCGCTATCAGCGGCCTCGTCCACAGCTTTGACCAGCCGGTCAAAGGCAAACTGTGTTCCCACCGTCAGGAAAATCATACAAGCGAACCTACGTACTCGACATTTCTATACTTGGCGGCTATCTCAGGCCATTGCGTGAGAAAAAGGTCGGCAAAACGGCGAACAAAACTCCCGCTTAGCGACAGTTTCTCAACGTTTGCAATACTGTCAATCCACACTATCCTGGCACCAAACAACTTACCCAAAAAGCAAAATATAGCCAGAGGAAGAGAGCCGGTTGTTATTACCACATCCGGACGTTCCCGAAAGACCAGTTTCAAGCTCCTTATGAGTACCATTAATCCCTTTAACGGGTGCTTCCTGTTACATTCGCCTATTACATAAACCGGTCCTTTACCTGAAAAATTACCGGAAAAAGTTTCCAAAGTCGTCACGTAAAACGACGGCTGACAGGGCCATCCTCGCGACGCATCGAGCAGTCTTAACAACTGGTTGGTGTGCCCCCCTGCCGAGGCCCCTGCACAAATTCGCAATGCCTTACCATCTTTCAATATTTTTTTACCGACCATCCGACAGACAAACCATCTTGAATATGACCGGCTTAAGTGCCCCCACAGCCGGCTGAATTACCACGGGAATCACGAACACTTCCGGATTAAACTTATCGCTTGCTCAATGTGTGATTTTGTTGAACTGCCAAACAGAATCGAGTTCACCTTCTTAAACTGCGCCACATATTCAAACGCCTCCTGCGGAGGCACGACACCTGCAGCCATTACGGACATTGCAAGAGCGATAAACGGCCTATCGTCATTAAGTGCCGCTTCATATGAGCTAACGTCAGGATTCATCTGAAAGCCGACTTTATTTATCGCGGAGCAGACTATCGGCTCCTCAATGCCGCATTCGAGCAGAAACGTGACGAGTCTGGGCATATTGAGCGTCATAAAGCCAGCCCGAACCTTGTAACTTTTCTCGATGTATTCTACAAAGTCCCTAAAGACATCCTTCCAGCCGAGTCCCAGCAGCAAATCGGTGACAATGTTCTGCAGGAATATGACTTCGATATTCAGGCCACGAAACATTTTCATCTCGGCATCGATTAGTATCTTCATAACTTCTCTCGGGTTGCGGTTTATCATAAACGAGGCCCCTCTTACAACCACGCTGGCAACCTGTCCAACCACACTGCCGGAGAAAACCGTATCCGATATTGCACCCATAATACCCTTTTCGTTAACCAGTCTGGCATACTTGTGAGCATACGGCAGCGCAGGATAGAGTTTCAGGTCGGAATACCTGCCGGGATTCGCCCGAAAGTGGTCACACAAGAACCGCACACCCTCGTGCGTGCTGAACGTGAAGCCGCGAATACCGCAGTCATACGCAATATCCAATACTTTTATAACAGCATTAAGGTCCTGGAACCTGATAGCCGAGGCCACGCCTCTTTCCTCAGACATATGGCTAACGCCAAAGAACTGATTGTCACCCAATATAATCCGGTCCATCATTAATTAGCTCTCCTCGCAAAGTCATCTCTTATTTGCTGCATAACACGGTCGGTTCTTAAAGCATCTGCAAAAGTACATATCGTCTGACGCCCGCCCTGCCTGATACAGTCTATAAAATGGTCAAGCTGATTGGTAAACTCGGGCCCACGTATGGCAAACCGCACTCCTTTATCCAGTTGCGGCAGATAGCGCACGTTCCAGCCCTTCACGTAAGAATCCTTACTCCGGGCCTCACGAAGGTAAAGTCGATACTCCTGCCGGTCAGCAACAATCCTGCCTTTTGTGCCGAATATTTCGATACGGTTGTAAGGCCGACGGTAAGACTCATCGCTCCAGTTGACCATTATATTTCCGCTTACACCGTTTTCGTGCTCAAGGGTGCTGAAAACAGTGTCCTCGACAGCCGTAGAGTAAATACTCTTGAGCAAGCTACCCGAAACGGATTCTACCGGCCCGAACAGGTAGTTCGAAGAGTCAATGCAATGTGAGCCAAAATCCAGCATACAGCCGCCGCCCATCTCTTTTTTATTCCGCCAGCTCGACTTCAAACTCTTCAGCACTGTTCGGCCGTACATCTCGTTCTTGTAGTGTACGACATCTCCTATCATGCCCTCTGCGATAAATCTCTTTACGGCCCCTAAAGCTTCGTTAAAACGGAGGAAATACCCCACCTGGTTGACGATGTTCTTCTCCTGTGCCAGACGAACCAGTTCCTCGCTCTGCGATGCCGTCAGCGAGAGAGGTTTTTCGATAAACACATGGAGACCTTTGTCCATCGCCGCCTTCGCAATCTCGGCATGAGATACCGTTGCGGTCGCGATAATCACGAAATCCAGTTCAACTTCCGTCAGCATTTTATGGTAATCACTGAACAATGGCACAGACATGTACCTCTTTAGAATCTCGTTCATGGATGTCGACAAGTCACAAACCGCCGAAAATTCAACCTCCGGGTGTGTGTTTAAGAGAGCATAATGGGTTACTCCCATCCGCCCAAATCCGATTACAGCACCTTTGAGCATTAATCCAACTCCTTCATATATAATCCTTATACTCTTGAGTGACTAATCCTTCCGGAAAACACCTCCGCCCAGAGAGAAAGTCCCAAAAGCGTCCATATTTTCAGGGCGTTGTCCTTACGGCCGGTGCAGTGGTCATCGAGAATCTTCTCCAGTTGTCCGCGTGCCATAACTTCAGCAAGCAGGCCGTTGCGCTGACATATACGGTCGTAGCACATCTGCCGCAACTTACCTCGAAACCACTGGGCCAATGGAACGTCAAAACCAACCTTGCGACGATACACTATCTGCTCAGGGAGATATTTAACTGCGATCTGCTTTATCAGCCATTTGCGGGCAAAGCCCCGGACCTTGAGGTTTGTTGGCAGAGTAAAAGCAAACTCCACAAACTCGTGGTCGAGAAAAGGAACCCGGCCCTCAACCGAAGCCCCCATAGTCATTCGGTCGCCTCTATCGAGGAGATTGTCCGGCAGCCACAATTTGCAGTCAGTGTAAAGCATCTGGTCGAGCGTGCTACAAATACCGGTCCGCTGGACATACTGGCTGCTCGGATTAGGCCAGGAGTTAGTCATTGAAGTCAAAGCGAGCTTTTCCTGCCTGCTAAACGGCGAAAACCATTGTGCCCAGCGTTCGGCCCGGTCCGGCTCGGATAAGCTTTTGAGTGCGATTTCAGCACGTCTGAATTTAGCCGGCAGTCTGTTCGTCATAAAACGGGTTATTGCCCCGGGAAGCATTCCCACCGCTGGCGACAAAAAGTCATAGGCATATTTAGGATAACCCGCAAAGGTCTCGTCGCTGCCCTCTCCCGAAAGCAGCACTTTTACATCCTTTTGGGCCATATCGGCCAACAGATACAAAGGAACATCAGCCGGTTCGCTCAAAGGAGCATCCCGTAACCAGGTGAGCTTTTCCAGATGTTCAGCAAAGCAATCCTCTTCGAGCACCAGTTCATGATGGTTGGTTTGATACTTTTCGGCTGTGATTTTGGCATATCCGAGTTCGGAACTGGCGAAGCTGCGAAAGCCCACTGAATAGGTCTTGACGGGTGCGTTTGTAAGCTTGCTCATCATTGCGACTATCAAGCTGGAGTCAATACCGCCACTCAAAAACGCCCCCAGTGGCACATCACTTATAAGCCGGCGCTTAACGGATTGAAGCAACAGCTCTTCAACCTGCTGGCCTACATCTCGCAAGGCGCGTCCGCCTTTGAAAGGAACCTTGTCTCGCTCGGCATGTAAAGGAATATCCCAGTAGCTTTTCTCCATAAAATCGTCCTGGCTAAGGATAAGCATATACCCGGGTCTGAGCTTGGTTATTCCCTCGAAAAGTGTCTGAGGCGCCGGAACCGAGCGATAAGTCAAATAGTGCCAGATACCTTCTTCACTCGGACGGCAACTCACAGAAGGGTGCTGCAAAAGGGCCTTTGGTTCGGAGGCGAATATAAACTCATCCGATGTTCGACAATAATATAGCGGCTTTATACCCATTCGATCCCGGACTAACAGCAAAGACCGGTTATTGCCATCCCATATTGCAAACGCGAACATACCATTGAGGTGATTCACCATTTGCGGGCCGTACTCTTCGTAAAGGTGAACCAGTACCTCGGTATCACCTTCGGTCTTGAAAAGGTGCCCGAGGTAAACCAGCTTCTCCCGCAACTCACGATAGTTGTATATTTCGCCGTTATACGTCACCCAAACCGAGCCGTCCTCGTTGGAGAGCGGCTGTTTACTGCCTTCCACATCTATGATGCTCAAGCGAACGTGGCCCAAAGCCACATTACAACTGCTGTAAATGCCATCACCATCAGGTCCGCGATGCCGCAGAACCTCCATCATTCGCCGGACAATATCTGTGTCCGGCTGCTCAACTGAATAATTAACTATTCCCGCAATACCACACATATCTGGTTTTAGTTCTTACAGATTTGACAAAGCGCTGGCGTGGGCAAGCTTATCAACCAGCTGCAGAACCTCATCTGCTTTGTGCCGCCACGAATCGTTCTCGACGGCCTGTCTGCGAATCCTTCTTAAATCTTGATTATCTTCTTTTACAGCGTTGCGAATGGACTGAACAAATGCATCAGGTGTCTTGGCAACGCTGAGCAGTTGCCCATACTCGTCGATCTGGGGGATAGGTGTCGTCACCACAGGAATCCCCAAAGCCAAATACTCTTTCAGCTTCACCGGGTTACAGTATTCTATCCATTCATTTTGTAGCCAGGGCATGATACCGACATCGAAACAGACCCCCAACTTCGGAATCTCCGGATAAGGCCTGAAGCCCAGATAACGAACGTTCGGCAGTGACGTTATATCCGATATATCAACGGTGCTCAGTCCTATCAGTACAAAGGACATTTCCGGCAGCGACTGGGCGGCGAATTTCAACAACTCCAGGTCAACGGTATAGTCGTCGATGGCACCGAAGAAACCCACTATCGGCCGCTTTAAACCGGCAAGCTCCGGATGTATGCCCGTCTCGTCAACTGAAGCACTAGCGAAGCGGTCATAATCAACGCCATGGCCAATGTAATACTTGTTGCTCTCGGAGCCGACATCTTCGGCCATAAGCTTGCAGTTGACGTACAACACAACATCACCGGCCTTCAATAATCTCTCTTCACATGACCTTACGAAATCTTCCCTGGCTTCCGGGAATTTGCAATGTTTGTCCGAGCGATTGAAAACCATCGGGTTATCCGGCAGATAATCCAGCACATCCACAGCCGTCGGCACTGTAACCCACGTGAACCAGTGGTTAATGCCAATACGTTTCAGCGCTCTGCGAGCCTGCATCGCTATCAACCGGGCATTAATTCTGCGCACCAGAGCCGAGCTGCCCGGCGGCAACATAAGCGGTGAATAGACCCACATCGCCGGGCCTACTTTTCGAAGGCCCTTAAGAATGCTGGAACATTTGCGAAGAATCCTCTTTCCCGGCTGTGTGCATCTGCCGGGCAGCGGCGTTCGCATGCCGATTGAATTCACAAACAGTACAGGCAGCTTTTCCGAGAGCTTCAGCATTATCTGCACATCGGAATGAGCACGATTATGATACCACCAATCAACACCACCGAAGCACAAAACACCGTCAAAGCTACCCGGCTTTCGGCCGTGTTCACTGGAGACTATTCGCTTATCAATCGTCATTCGATAACTCTCAAATCAAAAAGACACATCCGACAAATCGGTTATTATCATTGAGTGCATTGGCGCAGGCAATCCGCTATGTAAGCCATATCCTCCAACCCAAGGTCCTGATGCACCGGCAGCGCCAGAACATGCCCCTTCAGGTAAACTGCATCGGGAAACTCATCCCATCGGATGAATGGATGAAATCCGGCCCACCACTCGATGGAGTCGACTCGCCGGTCGGCCAGTCGAGAACACAGCTCGGAACGCCTGTCTGTCAATACGGGAAAGACAATGGGACAAACACCCCGCGGCAATTGTTCAAAGAGCGGCTGGACGCCGGCAACTTGACTGATTGCCTGGAGCAGGAATTCAAAATTCGCCCGCCTTTTGGCAATAACGTCCTCGGGCTTCACATTTGCAATAATCCGTTTCGACACACTGGAAGCAGCCCAGGACGAAATCCTCGGGTTGTAACAATCCTCATTGCTCAGGCCCGGCTGGTCGGTACCATCGACTGCGATACGGCCACATGAAAACACACGCGAGCCGGACAGACGACCAATACCCGACTTGACGAAGCAATAGGACTTTTCGACGGCTTTAAAATCGAGTCCCGACCACCGCATGGCATACCGCCCGAGCGACGGGACCAGTCTTGCCAATACAAGCATCAATGGCGGCCTCTTCAGGCGTTCCGGAATCGGCAAATCAGGATTATTAAGCAGCAGCATACCGCCATCCGGCAATGGCAGAGTCTTGCGAAAACTGAACACAGCGACATCCCCCTTGTGCCCAATCGCCCCAACACCATTCCGGCTGAACAAGGCCAGAGCACAATCCTCAATCAAGAATAATCCTTTGTCCCGACAAAGGCCGGCCAGCTCGCCAAGATTCTGAGGAAATCCAAAATAATGAGTGACATAAACCGCCCGCGTTTGAGGTTTGAGTTTCGCGTTTATGTCTTCTGCGTCGATACCAGTGGTCCTCCTCACCTTGTAAGGGACTAACGTCAGCCCCCGGTGAATGAGGGGGTCAATTTCAGAACCACAGTTATAGGCGGGCACCAAAATCTCGTCACCCGGACCAAGCCCGAGGACGTGCACGGCCTGCCAAATCGCATTGCGGCCCAAATACGTCATACAAGCCCGGTCCATGTCAAACGACAGCACACGCTCCAGTGCTACACCCTTACTCATCAAAAGCCGGGGCGAACAACACAACAGCCCGCATCGATAATGCGAACGACGAGACTGTAATCCTGTAACCGTGAGACCACTCCTCAAGTAAACATCAACCTAATTTAGAGGTATCCTAAATCCGCCAGTCGACGCGCAATCTGCTTCTCATCTTCAACTGAATACACCCTACCGGAGTCGCGTTTGTTCTTGTGAGCGGATTTTTTATTACTCATCTTGGCCGGCGAAATCGAACCCGGCTTTATCGCCTCCTCAATTACTCGGCCATCCATATCCTGCGTCATAGGCAGGTCCATCAACGCCAGCACAGTGGGCACGATATCCAGCAGCGAGGTCTGGACATTCTGCACGGCACCAAAGGCAGGTCCCCACCCCATAAAGATACCGTCCGGGCGGTGGTAACCCATTGCATCCGAAGGACGGGCATCCCGCAGGAAACCATTTTCAAGCACACACGACAGACCTATACCCGATGAGACCATATAACCAGCCGCGAGTTCAAAGATGACGTCCGGAGAATAATCAAGGTATTTGCCTTTGTACACATCTTTACCTATCCACGCACCCTCGAAGATGTTTTTATCCTTCTTGGAATCTCTGGCCTGCCGAAGTACTTCAACAACCTTCTGCCGCACCTGGTTATACTGTTGGCCCTGACCGACAATCCCATGCGGACAAACACCTTCAGCGTTCACATAGACAGCCTGCTCGTATTGATGTCCCCCAAAGGCCTGGGTTTTGCCAAAATTGGTCAGCGGCGATTCCCATGTATTAAGCCGGTGCCAAGGCTCATCCTGAGCCAGGCCGAGCATCTGGCGGATGCGCAACGGCAGTCGCGCCCTGCCGGCCAGCCGTGCAGCGACCGCCTTGGCAGACCGGGAGGTAAACAGACCATGTTTCTCCAAGAGATGGTTGATATAGACAATCCTTTCAATAGAACCGAAGCCGTGGTCGCTTACGACAATATAGTTAGTATTCTCGCCGAAACGCTGAACCAATCGAGCTATCGCAGCGTCAACTTCGGCGTAGCCCAGCCTCAATAAATTCTGAGCATCCAAAGATTCCTTATCAAGCGAGCCGTCTGCGGCCCCCAGCAGCGGGAAGAACCAGTGCTGAACCTTATCGGTGTATTCAAACACCAGGAAGCAAAAATCGATATCATGCCTGTCGAGGAAGTATTCGAACGAGCGAATCCTCGCCTGCAACAAAGAATTGGCGGTCTCAATCACTCCGAGTCTTCCCTTCTTTTCGAGACTGCGTTCAGCAAGCCCGGGCCAATTAACCACGAAATCAGGAAGTTCAGACAGCAACCGGGAAGATTCCTCTCGTGGCCAGACAACATCAGCTATATCATCGGACGCGGGAAAACCGGAGACCATAAAACCATTGACCGGTTGAGCCGGGAATGTGATGGGGACATTCATAACGCCTACACGATAACCAGCATCACCAAGAAGCTCCCATAAAGCCGGTGCACGCACATCCAGCAGAGAGGCCGTGTGAGGACTGTTGCGACTCTCGGTGCGACAGGTGAAGCTGAACACACCGTGTTTGCCGGGATTTACACCCGTGTACATTGTCGGCCAAGCGGGACAAGTTACCGGCGGGCGGGTCGAGAACAGCGTCCCCGATGCACCTTCGCGCAAGAAACGCCCCAGCGTAGGCATAAACCCTGCCTGGATGAGCGGACGCAAGACTTGAAAACTGCCGCCATCCAAGCCTATAACGACCACTTTGCTCTTAGCAATATCGGTATTGTCTTCCATACTAAACTCCTTTACTTCTGATGTAGCGATTGACTAAGGATGCTATAATCAAGATTTGCCACGAGGACTAAAAAGACCTATCGAAAAGACAGGAATTTCCTCGTCTACGACGATTCGGTACTTTATGCCGTGATGAGGCCGGCTGGTCTGGAAGAGTATACTGTTTACGTGCTCGAATCCTCGGCTAATCCCGCGATAGATAGCGTGACACTTCGGGTCGTCTTTCATGGAAATGCACAGGATACCGTTCGGCTGAAGCCATTTCGAATAGCGCTCGACCTGCCCCACGGCCTCATCAACATCGAGATAATACAGAACCTCATTAAAAACAATCACATCGAAATGCTGGCCATCATCGGGCGAAAAGGCACAAAGGTCGGATGCATAGAACCGCGTACTGGGCAGCCCAACATCCTTGCGCAGAGTTTCCTGGGCTTTCTTGACCGCATACTCGCTGATATCGACACCCACATATTGCTCCAGGCCGTCGTTTGAGAAGACACGCAACAAACCTCCCCCGCCACAGCCGACATCCAGCAAGGATCGGGCATCCGGCGCACCATGCCTGATAAGCGAGCCAACAACCGAAGCCCGTACGGCTACATATGGCGTGCCATCAAGATAGAAGGACTTTGAACCAGCCAGCTCGTTATCCCAGAAAGCCCGGCTGCGGTACGACGACCTGTCACCAAGCACCGCCTTCAAAAACCTCTGAATGCACGGGCACAGATAAACAACGGACTTTACAGAATACCACAGGCGGTATAAAAGACGGTGGTGAAACCATCGCGAAAGACGGTCTGAGAAACTTTGATACTTCATAAAAGCACATCCAACCTTAAATAGTAGTTACAGACTGAAGTAAACGGCTGGTTGCCGGCGAATACTTGCGCAAATCCCAAACCCCGGTAACCAATTCAGGAAAAACAATTACATCGTATCCAGCTCGTCCACAGACCTTTTCGTTTAAGCCGCAGACGCGAGGCCACTTTGTTGTACCAGATGCGGTAATAAAAAAGATTCAACAGCCAGGCGGCGAAGCGAAACAGCCACGCTCGAGTTAACCTGCTCCACCCCCTGCGAATAATGTACACACTCATGGTGTGCCGAAGCTGGCCGCCCATTTCGAGCTTATGCTTATAATAGCCACGCATGCTGTCAATATGGGTGGCCTTGTTTTTAATTGCCTTCTTTATCATTTCACCATACATAATCCACCCAAGCCCGATATTCGCCATCCGTGTACTGTCGCAGCGCACATCGAGAAAATCAAAATACCTGTTACCAAATATGTATCCGTATTTATAGCCCAGACAGGTATCATCCAGCATTACCGCAAACAGGCACAAACGGTTGAGCTTGAGCTGAGCGGCAGCCACTTCACGATGAAACTGCTCGGCTTCAGGCCAGTCGGCGAAGTGGCCGAGCTGACCAAACCGGCACCAGTGCCGCTGGTGCATCTTAACAAAATCAGTAAAGACAGCGTCAAAATTTTCCTCCGTCGCGCAATCAGCCAATACAGTGGTATCCGGATTAGCTCCTGCCTTGAGCGCAAGGCGATAATGCCTCTTCATCTTGCTTCTCTCTTTGGCACCTAAAGCGGCAAGGTAGTCCTCCCATGTCTCAGGCACATTGAAATATGTCTGCACATCAATATCCCGAGCAACGAGGGAATAAGAACCACCGACCAGACTGCGGCAGGTATCGAGCAGGCGGTCATACTGGCTGTAAATGCCGGCAATCGGGCCGATGTGTATTATGTCCAGCTTGTAGTCGGCGACAGCAGCAAAGAAAGCCCGCAGCACCGGCTCCATATATGCAGGGTCGACAGGAATACTAAAGTGAGGAATAGTGAAATCAGAACCGACAAGCTTAACAGCCCGAACGAAAACCGGACCAAGCCACAGTTTCTCGAAAAATAATGGTACTAAGCCAACGATACGTCCCTGACGGCGAAATACAAAGACCTTGAGCTGCCGTCGGCCACCGTAGTATTTCCACCAGAGTCGGCACCAGTCAAACGACAGAAAAATCTCGCCGCCAACCTGCTGAACAAACTCATCCCATTCGACCTGAAGAAAAGATAGGTCCTCGAAACTATCAAAGACCGAGGTCTCAACCGTACCCGCAACGAAATCTACAGCGGCATTCTTTTCTACTTTCAAGTCAACGCCTCAACCGTAACTGCTCTTTAACGTCTAACAAGGCGATACGCCTTTTCCAAAACATGCGCAACCGCCTTCACTGCCCTACTCGCACAAAATTCATACTCCCCAATATAATGCACTTCCTGTGCTCCCATCCGTTGCTTGAACTGATACACCCTCGGGTTTTTCTTCGGGTCAATACCTCCCAGGTCATATCTTTTCATGCCCGCACGTCCGGCGGCGAGGAAGGTCTTCCACCAAACCAGATACGTTGCAGAGCATTCCAGCCCTTTGGCGTTAGTGGCGGCAAGCGTCCCAACTGCGGTTGTGCCCAGGTGACTGGTCGCGTGACTCGCCACCGGTTCGCCATCACAATACGCCACAACAACATTCATCTTCTCACTGGGCGCAAGCAGCATCTGGGTTTGCACAAACTCTCGCGGATCAAGCCCCTTGAAATCCTTTCGCTTCTGCGCCTCAATGTACATCTGCCGTAGTATTTCAAAGTAACTGCCGTTCGCACCTTCTTTTATTTCAAGCCCGTTCCGCTCGGCCTTGTACAGGCCCCGTCTCCAACTGCGGTGCAACCGGCTGCGAATGGCCTCTTCGGAGCCATCCACTTTTACAATCATTGTGTAATAGGGTTTCACACGGTCCAGCCGTTCGAAACCAGCCGAGTCCAACATCCTCTCGAACTCTGCCCCGATACCGTCGGCCTCGGCATTGGGTACAATACGCAGGACGTTGACTATTGGACCGACATAGGCCTGACGAAGAATAGTCAATACCTCCGGGCAGCACCTTAATTCTCCATCCATCCCGCGAACCAAAGGACCCCACTGAATATAGCCGATTCTCAGACCAACTGCGGGGACATGCTTCATCCTTACCTGGCACATCGCCCGGGCAGCCCCCTTCTCATCAATCACTACAGCGCGACTGAGAGATTGTCCCGCCATATCAGCACGCACCTGTTGATAGGGCCAGGTCTGATATATGCTGTAGTCATCGAACTCGCCGGCACGGCGTTCCCATTCACTCCTGTCAAATTCATCAATAATAACTTTGAAACTCATCCTTTAGCTCTGCACAGCCGTATTGCGTCCGGCAAGAAGTCGTTTAACGGCGCTTAAGTGTTTTAAAACCTGGTATGCACCAGCAACTTTCAGCTTGAAGACCGTTAACGGCTCGCCCGCCGAGACTTCGAACCGCCCTACTTTCAATCCGTCGGTTGTACCGTTAACTATCGACGGCTCAATGGTAAATCCGATTTCGTAGCCGGCACGCTCCGCAGCCCTGCGAACCCGCTCATCGAATGAACCGTGCGGATAGCTCACGCCCGTAATTTCGTGTCCCAATATCTCTTTCAGTATCAGTCTTGATTTTAAAAGCTCGTTTGAGAGCTGCTTATCATTAAGCTCCGTCAGAGGCAAATGTGAAAGTGTATGCGAAAGGACTTCAAAACCCTGCCCCTCGATTTCTTGTAGCTGCGTGCCGCCCATAACAGTCTCGCATCGGTCCGCATTGTCCTCGCTGATACTCCAAACCGGTGCTCTTCCAAGATTGCCGGCGGGAGTAAAAACAGATGCACTGAAGCCATGTCGCCTGAGAACAGGCAGGCCGTTCTCAAGAACACTTACAAAGGCATCGTCGAATGTTATAGCCAGCACACAGTCACAGCCACCGGCCTCGGCAGTAAGTATCTGCGAGGCCCTGACTACCTTACAACGCGACTTTGACAACCAGGCCATTTGCCTAGCGAAGTTTTCGGCGTGCCGCGGCCTTATGGAATGATAATAAAGCACAACCCGGTAAGGCCTTTTACGGACAAACGGCAGGATGACCGCATAGACGGCTGCAAAGAAAAATTTGACGACACCACTTAACCGAACAGACATCAGAGTCTTTTCCTTCACTCCGGCTCCCTGCCGAGAATACAATAAATAAGAGAGCACAAGACGGCGTTTCTTTACCTCGACGGATTCATATGATGCAATTCCGCCTGAAACAGACTTCACAAAACGCCGCATAGTCCAATAAAGATACCTCAGCAACGTGTGAGTTATCACCAACAGCCACACGAGCGAATAAACGAAGCGATTGTAGCGCTTTTTAAAAAACAACAGGCGGCTCTTTTGGAATTGTGCGTATGCCTCGACAGCATTCTGGTCGGTACTGTGACTGCCGCCGCCGACGTGGATTATCCTTGCACCGGGCCAGAACAGCATCGTCCACCCGGCCTTTGAAAACCTATAGCACCAGTCCGTCTCCTCGAAATACAGAAAGTACGATTCATCCATCGGTCCGACTTGCTCAATTGCCTCTCGCCTGACAAGCATATACATCCCCGACACCACATCCACCTGCCGTTCGCTGTCACGTGGCCACCACAATATCTGTTCGCGACCAAAAAAGGCGTTCCTGGGAAAAATCTTGTTGAGCCCTAATGTATCAAGGAACAAATTAAGAAAAGAAGGGAACCGAAAACAGGTCATCTGGACATTATTGCTACTCTCGCGTACCTGACAGCCCACCACTGCAGCTTCCGGATGTTTGTCGGCACAACGAACCGTCTTTTCAATAGCCGAGTCACAAATAAGCGTATCGCTATTGAGAACAAGGACATACCTGCCTTCAGCTACGGCAATCCCATCATTTATAGCGCCGGCATAGCCGCGATTACACTGTTCGCCAAGGAGCCTGACCTGCGGAAACTCATCTTTCACCATTTCGGCGGAGCCATCAGAAGATGCGTTGTCGACTACAACCACTTCGTATGAAATATTACCGGCTTCCCTGCAGATGGACTTGATACAGTTGCGAAGAAGATCCTTTGTATTCCAATTCACGATAATGACGGACACATCCAGCATCAATGGTCTTCCTATCCGGCATTGAGCAGTTGCGAGACGCTCAGCACCTGCTTTCCCGTCCGTCCCGCCGCTTTCAGGACCGAGCGAACCGAGTCGAGCACAAGCTGCGCCCTTGTTTTATCTCTGCGGTCGAAATCATGGGCCAGAACAACAGCCCCGTTATCTGTCTCTATTGCTGCGGCCAGCTTTTGAGGGTCAGGGCCTCGCACCGAGGTATCGCCAAGGTCCAAAGACCAATAAACCACTCGCACACGACAGGCCAACAGGTACAGGAGGCATACAAGATTGAGTTTGCCATAGGGCGGTCGAAAAGTATACTTGCCCTGGCGAATACCCAAAGCGGCGTCTATAGCACGCCAACCACGCTTAATATCGCCTATCGCCCGAAGAGGTGATATCTTCAGGTAGTTCAGATGTTCATAGCCGTGTGAGCAGATTTCATGGCCCTGTTCTGCAATTGCGGCAACAACATCCTCACACCCGGGAATGTTCCTGCCGAGTAAAAAGAACGTCGCCTTTGCATTGTTCTCGGCAAGAATCTTCAAAACAGCAGGTGTTAAATATTTTCCGGGACCGTCATCAAAGGTCAGAACAACGGCCTTACAACTGTCGGCCTTTCGTTTAAGTATAAAATGGCAAAATCTGCCGTGCAGCCAGGGCACACCCAGATACAAAAGAACTAAAAAACAAACACCCAAAAAAATCCACAACATAAAGACACCGTTACTTCTCACCAATCATCGAACTTAACGGGCACTTTTGGCCTGTAATGTTTCCCGCCAACGACGCTTAATCACACCCAGCAGACAAAGTCTGCGCAGCAACCCAATAGCAACCAAAGAACCTCCCGTCAGGACAGACCTGACCGAATTCACCAGAACAGGACGCAACTTAGGTGCAAAAAGATACAACGACGCCTCCGGCCACGAATCCGTCCCGAACCTGTCCTTGTATTCCGACGGGCCGAAGCCAAAGTCAAAGTTCCGCACAAAAGGGTCTTTGCTGAGTTCTTCAAGAAGCTTTATAAACAGCACCGTCCCTGGACTACACGAACTCCACTGCGGGTCATACCCGATATGCTGGCCAACGTAATTACTACCGCACCGCACCCCGAAATCAAATGCGCATGGCTGCTCTCCGGCAAACAGAACGTGCCCACTCCACATCCCGCTCTTCGCTGCCTGCCGGATAAGACTACGATTTAAAGGTGTATCATCAAAACTAAATCCTGCTCCCGCTTTATATGTGAGATGCGATATCTGCGAAGCAACATCCATAAATGAATCCACCTCGGCCTCATCGCGATAAACCTCTATCCTGATGGCACCGTCGGTCTTGGTTTCGAGCTTTCCCATGTATCGTTTCAAGTAACGCTTCCGACTTGACGACAGGCCGGCCCAGAACTCATCAGGGCTGTTGGCAACTGCCGTCCGCCAATGCGGCTCAACCACGGGAAAATAGTCCCTGCATAGAAATGTGGGCGCGCTTCGAGCAGCCTTGTATATTAATGAATCAACCGGTAAGTGATTAAAAAACACTACATCAACCACGCCCGAACTTAGAATCCCAAACAAGTGTTCCACAATAAACTCGCACACCCCGCGGTCTAGCTGTCCAATTACCCCTCCATACACAACCGCCAGACGCTTCAATTCTGGGCTCCACAGCGACTTATATCCGATCTTACAGCTAAGAGGCGCTTTTTCAATCCTTCCAATTATCATCGCAACAGCCCGGTCGCCATGACTAACCAGAACAATATGCGGCGTTACCTGGCGGTCGGCATTGCGAACAAAGGTGGTGAATCTGCCCACTTCGGCATTAAGCGTAGGATACGATTGGGCGCTGTGCATCTGCTCCCAGACCGGACGTATCCTTTCTATATCCTCGAGGTTATCAACCACTGTGGCTGTCCAGTCCTGCTCCCTGCCTTCGTGTTGTTTAGCTTCCAAATTCACAGACTATCGACGGACGGCATTTTGAGACAGCATAACAGGAACAGCGTGGTGACGGACAGTCCTGCGAACATTAACACGCATCGCACCATCTGCCTTAAAGCAAAACGTACCTATTATCCCTAAAATACAGTAGAACAAAGTCAGCACCTGACCGAAAAAACTAACCGACATCCACGTCACAATGACAGAAACCAGAATACTGCCAAACGCCCAGTACAAGGACTTCAGCAGGGGATTGATAGTGCTCCTGCTGGCTCGGACCATTCCTAAAAATGCAACAACAAGCACACTGCACAAAGCTATCAAGCCCAACAGACCATACCTCACAGCGGCGAGGAGAAACTCGTTAGTGACATCGGTAGCACCCATTCCAAGCATTTCGCCCCAGCCGGGGTCCTTGTCGCCGTAACCGAGCAGGCACCATTCGCTGAAGTGCTCAATTGCCAAATCAATAAGCTTGGCTCGGTGCCAGCCTGAGCCGCCAAGTACGTTAGCATACGAAGCTATAACATGATAAAAGGGCCTGTTGCTTATGATTCCAACAAGGATGCAACCGAATGCGAATAATCCCAGTATGGGTTTAACCAGCCGTTTACGATGTTCGATAGCAAGACAAAAAATGGCCACCACCACCATAATCCAAGAGCCCATTGATAAACTGCTTAACGCACCAAGAACGACCAGAGCTGAAAAGATATTCGTCCAAAAACGCCAATTGCCGCCGGCATGCCGCAGATAATACAACAACGGTAGAAACATTGCGAAGGCACAACCGAGCAGGATGGAATGACTAAAAGGACCTATCGCTCTCACCAAACCCCAGCGAGGAGCATAAGTAGACAAATGCATAAAGGCCGGTGAGTTAGCTCCAACAATAGCAAAGGCACGCCAGCCGGTGAGCGATTCGATTACGGCCAAGACCGCCAGCGGAGCGAATACTATCGCCATCCATTTCAGGACCGCCACCAGACTCCGATAGTCGCTAATCAGGAAACGCGCCACTACATAGGCGCACAACGTATCCATCAGAAAGCCGGCACGGTTTTCAAGGGTAAACCGGGTCGGTATACTTATACAGAAGACTCCTACATAAACTGCCATGCTGAATGCCACCCAGCCATCCAGTCGAGACCAGGAAAACCTGCTCCTTATCCGACTGTCCAATAAGCAACGCATAAGCAGAACAGCAACCACCACCCTGGCTATCGGGATATCCAAAGTCCCCAGCTTCATCACCAGATAGCTGGGATACCATAATAGCGCCGCAACATACGCCACAAAGGCGTAATGTGGCGCCAATATTAAAGCCAGCGAGGAAAAGAACAACGCTACTATAGGAGTCAGGCCGTTCATAGTATTTAGTCTATGTGCTTCACCCCAAACTGCCTCGAGGGACTTCCGCCCCGGACTTTTCATACGGCCATTGTGGCTGATACGGTCGAGTCCAGCCCCGTGATACTACTCTTTTCAAGGTGCCGAAAAGTGACCGCAATTTCCCGCGAACCGAAAGCCGAGTCCAGTTCCTGAACAGAGAAAATCCTGTGTACCTGGGAATCGGCACACGCATCATTCGCATCACCTTCAGACGGCCCCATAGATGGCGTTTACGCTGCAAAAGAGCCGCCTGCGACAGCGGCAGTACAGCGGGGTCGACCCGTTGGAGCTGAACATATCCCGCTTTCATCGCATCCTGCAAAAACATCCTGCCGTGCCGCGTCCTGACCAGCACTAAAGACCAGCCCGGGTCATCGGGACCAAAGTCGCGGTACCACGGATCACCGCAGGCAATATCAGCAAATTCGCCCGTCGAATCAGGACACAATCGACAGCGAACCTGGCCGTATTTGCTCAGTATTTCTCCCCACGACTGTTCATAATCAAGTTGCCTGACCTCACTGTGTGTACCCTTAACACTTACGGTTGTTGCGCCCGGCCAGCCTAGACCACGATACCTCAACTCCTGTACCTCATTCGGCCTGACGTTGAGCCGGTCAAGCAAAGCAAGTGTGCCTTTGGTCGCCGGCGTGCCTGCACAAAAGATACTTATCGCCAACTTGAGATTTGCAGCTACACCCGGTTCAACGCCGGCAAACAAACGCATTGCCGCCACATCACATGGTTTGCCAATAAATATGAACGGCTGGTCCGTCTGCCCAACGAGATTCAGCTTAGTGCAGGGAGCAGCAGGTGAGTAACGTGACCCGCTGCAGTGAAGCAATTCTTCTCTGGTTTTGCTCAATACCGACGCATTAACCAGGGGTTTATCCGGCTCATAGCCGGTCTGCAACACGCTGCTTGCCTGTCGGTGCTCGATGCCAAAAAGAGCCAAAGCCGTTGAAACGCCACCGGAAGAGCCCTTGAGACGAATCTCCTCATCAGCGGCATACCCTTCCCATACTTCCAGGACGGGGCCCCACTCTTCCCGAAGTACCTGGATAGTATCACCGTTGAACGGCTGATGAGAAAGCTTCACACCGGGACAAACGTCCACGCATCGGCCACATCCCTGACAACTCGCGGAATTAACTTTCGCACGCAATCCTTGGTCTACTATGTCCACCATACTGATATTGGCCTCGGGGCACGCAGCCACGCATGCGCCGCAACCCATACATAAGCGCCAGCGAACAACCTCGTCAACGCGACTAAACTTCACCGCCGTTAATCCTCCACCGGCCGAATAAACTCATTAAGTCCTCCTTTTTTGCTGACTAATACCCCGCTTTCACCAGCGAGGATCCTTGATACCGACAACAGAATTGAAGAAAAACAAATGCCCCGACTTAAAAAGCTAATATAATAAACCGGATATCATTCACACTGCCTGCGAGTTAAACACACTTTGTATATTTTCCCTCACCTGCGGTATCACTTGCTCCAAATGCTTTCGTATAACGTCCCGACGTTGAAAGACCGACCAAACCTTCTCAATCAAACCTCGCTCATCCAGAACACGAGCATCCGCCACACAGTCGAGCAGCCCGATACTTTCGAAGACACCGGCGAATTTACCGCTATACGCAACTCCGACCGTGGGTATGCATTGGGATAACGCTGCTATACACGCGTGCATGCGCGAACCAATGAAAAAGTCACAAGAGCCTATGATGTACTTTATCTCTTTATGGTCATACGGGCCCTTCACAAGAATTATCCTGCGAACAAATTCCGCACCGAGCTGTTCACATATCTTTTCACAAGCTCCTGTGTCGCTTTCCACTTCGTAGCCGGCCGGCGGGAACACATGTGGGACCAACAGGACCAGTGACTCATCATCTTTGCTCAGAATATTTTCGAGTAGACTGCGGATAAACTCTGGATAATGTGATTTCAGGCCGAACATATTGTTCCTTGTGTAGCCACCGTTATAGACCAGGCCATTTATATTAAGCCCCACCATGGTCACTCGATGCCCAATACCGTCTAACTGTGTCTGGAGCCGCTTCGGCTTGTGCTTATCCAGAACAAAGGCGACATCTTGCACAAAACGCGCCTTATGCCCCTCCGGCCCCGGTATCAAATCCTGCACCAGCTTCAGACTGCGCTGCTCTCTGGCGAAAACCGCCTCCGCTCTTCGCAGGACATACCTTGCCAACATTCTGCCTGTCCGCGACCGAAATGGCCCATAAGTCTGGGGCATTAAAATCAACTTTTTACCATAGAGCAGAACAAGCCACTTACGCAGAAAGGCATAGAAAAACCGGCCGAAACCATACGTATCGCTGAAGCTGTCACCGCCAGTCATGTCCGCTACAAAATCCGCCTCTACAAGGGCCCGGCAGCAGGGATTATGAGAGATTAGCCGGTTTCTCATTTGGGACTTCGGAAGCAAACGAGCCAAAACGCCGTAAAACACAAATCGCAGGAAATGGCAAGACAGAAGAATGTTCCTGGAAAACCGAATCGGAACTACCTCCAAATTAACGGTCCTGCCGCCAATCATCAGATTCTGCTCGCCGGGAATATAACCTCCGCCGAGAAGCGTAATTTGGGCATCGGGCCAGCGGCTAAGAATCAACTTAATACTCGATTCGGCAAGCGCGCTAACACCCAGATTACCTGTCTGAAACGATGCACCGAGCAGGCATATACTCATGTGTGGTTTCACCTGCATTATTTCCTCTCAGGCGTCTCCCGGCACAGCCACGCCGGTACAACTGGTTATTATATCCTGCTTGTTATTGGCAGCTTCAAGCTGACGGCGTTTGAAAAACACAAAAGCCGCTGTGGCATACGTTGCCAGCAATGAGCAGACCCCGGCACCGAGCAGTAACAGAGAACTGCTCACAGTTAACAGTCGCAACAGGCCAACGACAGATATGATCGGTACTGACAACAATAAACCGGGCAGATAACACCGTATGTAATCGCCAACCTTAAGCTCAATAAGCCGCCGCACCCAAAAAACCTGTGAGCCCAGTGCAATTGAATTCGCCAATAGCATTACCCCGGCGGCACCTGATAACCCGAAGACCTTTATTGCCGGATACATTAGCGATGCCAGAATAATAACACGGACAACATTGAATCGTCTGTGCAAATGTGGACGCCCCAATCCCAGATATAATTGCGAAAAAACAACACTCTGCGCGAACACAAAAGAAAAGGTACACAAAAATCCAAAGGGTATCGCCGCCACCGCAAAAGTGCGCCCAAGCACTATCGTCAGGACCGGTCCCGCACAACTGGCCAGGAAAGCCGCCAAAGGCAGCCCGCAAGTCCCTATCACCTTGGTTAGTCGCAACACCGTCCTACTTGCCAGGATTTTGTCCTCTTGCCTGTCGGCAAACATAGGCAGAAGAACAGGGCCTATGCCCCTGGAGACAAAATCCATTGGTATATTGACCAGGGTAAGAGCCAGACTATAAATACCCAACAGCTCGTTGCTCACAAGCTTGCCGAGCATCATAACATCCATCTGAAAACTGAGCATAGCCAGGACGGGCAGCCCAAACATCCCCCGAGCGAACTTCAACAACTCTCGCAGACAATCCCGGTCTATGCCCACACTTGGTAAAAACGGGGCCAATATATATGAGAATACACATAACAGGGCCGCCTCTGCCACAAATCCCGCCACCAGTGCCCATACGTTCCGTATCAAAAAAGCAGCGACGACCGTAACCAAGACACCCAGAAACGCGCTTCCCTGCTCTAATAATACAACCCGGCCGAACCTATACTCCCGGTGAAGGACGTATGCCCCCGGACTCACAAATCCCATGAAGATAATAGCGATAAAAGCCACCCGCACCAGCCACAACAACTCCGGCCTTTCGAAGAAGCTGCTTATAATTGGTGCGAGAAGCATCGCAACCAGAAAAATTCCAAGGCCTCGCACCGCCTGCATCCAGAATGCAGCGTTCAGGTATGCTTTCTGTGCGCCACGAGTGTTCTGAATGACCGACTGCTTGACGCCTACTTGGGTAAGGGCCTCAAGGGCTGCGGAAGCAAGTGCAACAATGGCCATCAAGCCAAAGTCACTGGGACTCAATATGCGAGCCAATATTACAGTGCGAAGAAGCCGCATCGCTCGTCCCGCTACTACACCTGTAGACAGAACAAAGATACTGTAGGGGCCTTTTGCGGTCGCACCATCTCCCTTGATTAAACCGGACCCACCGAAGACACTACTTAGAATGTTTTGGAATGCGGATGGCAAAAACCGTTTTCCCGATATACTCCGTCCCCTTCGGCTGCGCTGTTATCCTTTCGCAACACTCCTCAACTGCCTCTGTATTCTCTTTATGCAGATAGCGCTGTCTGACAGCGCTGTAAAAGCTACTTATCCAACTGAACAGGGCCGCCGATTTTTCCTGCTGCCGGCGTCTTGCCGTTCTCTTCCGGAAAAAACTTTACCAACAGGTCTGACATATCTTCCGCTGCACGTCGTACCGAATTTTCTAGAACCGAACTTATCTGAATCTGAGCCACGTACCTTGCTGGATTGCCAGCGATATTTGGCGTGCGCCATCCCACACCAGAGAATACACTCTCATCATCCGTCAGACGACCATTAACCAAATAGTAGTTCAAAACTACTCGCTCCTGATATTCCTCCTCTGATCTGTGAAAATGATGGAGCAAACAGGGTAAATGTCTCCCTATACTGGTATCCACTTTAATACGCTCTGTGTAATCATGGATCCAGCCGCTGGCTTGATAACAAATCTGTGGCCTATGCCCAAGCATAGTCCGCGGACGAGCTGTATAAGCTACATACAAATTAACCCACATCTTGCTGTTCTGATTCACATATAATCTGCTTATATAATCATCAGCACCAGCGATATTTTGAACGTTTACCGGAATTGGAATATCCTCACCCCGCCAGCCCGTAATCTCAAGGGGGAAACTGTAAAGTGGCTTGTCCAGCTTAACCCGCACATTAGTAACGGTTTCCAAGATTGCAGATGCCACCCTATATCCAGTTCCTCCTGTCAGTAAAACTACAATTGCCCCAAAAACCGCCACCTCAATCAAAAACCTTCGTTCCGCAATTCTCTTACCAACAAGCACTTGTGCCCTCTTTCAAGACGCGACGCTAATTATAGCTTTCAAATTAAAATCTCTGAACCACCCAAATCGTGTAACTCGTAAGGGGTAGCATATTATCACTAAACCAAGTTATTACTATTCAAGTATCGGCTAAACCTCCTATATTAGTGCAATAACACTAACACCCTCATTACCAACAGTTCTGTTGCCCCTCAACCTCCATGTTTACACTAAATACTAAGGAAAACAAGTAAATTATACACTTTTCATCATCCTGTCAAGACACAGATTTAACTTTTCCTGAATACACGCCCATTTCAAAGCGAGTAAATCCGTTTTTTGGGCGTTTTACATCCCGAGATTCACCTACCAAAATAAACGCCTAATCACAAACCAATCTCCAGTATTCCTACTACCAATTGGGCTGTATTTTGCAAATATGGTCTATTTTATCGGTCCTGTTTTCGCTTTAATCACTTAAAGACACTTGACAAAACTTTGCGCCCTGTTACTTTGTATATATGCGTATGCAAGCAGTGTCCTACAAGAATAGTTAATAATCAGCCCAAAACAGCCCAGAGCCATAAGGATATGCAATTTTTCAAGACTTTATCTGACGTTAGCCGAAGGCGCACGATGGAATTATTCAACAAACTTATCGGGCCTACGGCGGCAATGAGGTTATTGGATGTGGGTGCGGAAGTTGACCCATCAAACAATAACGGATTGCATTTCATTGATTGCTACCCATGGAAGCACACGGTCTGCGCTATTAACATATCGCACGAGCATATTGCATCTGCTCAACAACTCTATCCGAACATCCATGCTACCATAGGTGATGCCTGCAATCTCCCTTGGCCCGATAAATACTTTGATGTTGTGTTCTCCAATGCGGCAATTGAACACATAGGTGCTTTTGATAAACAGCAAAAGATGGCTTCGGAAATTATGCGTGTGAGAGAACGCGGATTTGTATCAACTCCGAATCGGTGGTATCCCTTTGAATTCCATATTCGTCTTCCTCTGATTACCTGGTTGACAAGCACCGCCTATCTGAAAATTGGTCGGCTCATTTCGCACAACCACTCTACTGGTAAATACATACGCGGGACTTGGCGTATTTGCGCCTTATGACGCTATAAGAACTTAAAAAATGTTTCCTATATTGCTCAATAATTAAGCATAAAGTCGCATTTATGGCCGAATATAGTCGTGTGTAGCAAAGTTTACCTTAAAACAAGTTTAGGGGAAATTTTTAGAGTCGGCTTTTGCGACACAAAATCTATTTTCTATAGTTTATTTGTGTCTGGCCACAATGCAGAAAGCTACAACGCCAAATGGGATATAATGACGGAGGGTATTAGGCAATGTATATAAAAGCAGAAAGCAGATATCTTGCGTTGCTTACGGTGCTTTTCATTATCACTATAATCTTCGTGCCGCAGATCTCCAAAGCCGCAACCCAAGTAACTCAATACGGTATCACCTGGACCTTTAACAAAGACTACCAAACCGGCCAATTTGCAAATGGTGATTACTGGGTTGTCGGCCCGGTCACTATTATCAACATCGATCCCAAGTCCACAGACATCAGTGGGCGCGTGAAGAACGGCTCGATGGTTAATCCTTCTCCCATACAGCCCGGTCCGTCACCCTGGCCACCCGGATACACACACGGTTACGATAGTGCCCTCGTTAGCACTAATTTCGAACCGACACTGAACGTAGGCCGGCCGAACAACCAGGATATAAGCAGTAAGAACTCGCTAGTCGTTCAGCCCGGCTCATCTCTGGTATCCACGATAAGTGTTGATGGAGCCGGCGCAACACCGCAATTCAGGACGGCCGCCATTTTGACTGTTTTGACCGCTCCAGCACCTGCCGGCAGCTTCAGGCCGGCGTACTGTGACAATGATAAAACAATCCGTTTCAACAAGAGTCAGTTAGACTATTCGCTGCTGGGCAACCTGCCCCCTGTGTCCAGCACACCCAGACTACACCAGCAACCCGGTGACACCCAGGACAGCTCAGTTGAACGGATGTTTGAACGACCATGGATCGACCACATTCCCGACTGGTTGTCTCGTGCGTTACACCCCGCGGAAAACATGCCTAATTACGGCAGAGAGATATCTGCGGAAGTCGGCACCGCAGCCCTGATGCTTCACCTCGATTACAGCAATGCGGAAAAGGAAACTCTGCTTGTGCGGTTCGTGCAGCTTGGCATAGATAATTATAGCATCGTTAAAGCAGGTGGACATGAAAATTGGCCTGGAAATGGCGGACATGCCAGTGGGCGTAAATGGCCCATATTGTTTGCCGGATTGATGCTAAATGATGCAGAAATGAAGGCAATTGGAACTACGACCGCGTTTCCAAGCAAATGTGGTACCGGGCCCTGCTTTGGCGAGGACAGCCAAACCTTCTATGTAACTCAGGCCGATGTGGATATTGCCAGCCAAGTCGGCGGCCCGTGCAAGATGCTCGGACACCACGACAGCGAATGCAACGACCAGGAAGACTACACTCAGCAGGACATCAGCCTGCCTGAATGGGGAATACGACACTATTACGATCCGTTCCAGGATGACAGAAACTGGCACTCGAGCACTAAATCCGGATACAGATACTGCTGCACCGCCTGTTCTTGGGCAGGGTGGACTCTTGCAGCCCATATAATGGAAGAAACGGCTCAAGCAAGGACATTGTGGAATCACAAAGCCATCTTTGATTACCAAGATAGATACATGGACATAGAAGGGGACTGGAGGGTATTTTCCGAACTTCCCAATGGTCCTACCCTTTCTGCTTTTGTCGCAGAAATGTGGGATACGTACCGTGCTAACTACCGCTGTATCTGGACACGTGACAATCCTGCCGATATTTATTCAAATGGAAGTAACGTCTGTGACCAAACGGGCATATATGCTGACGCGGGGCCGGATAAGACCGTGACCGACTCTGACAAGGACGGCAGCGAAGAGATTACACTTGACGGTTCCAGTTCAAGTGGTGATATTATCAGCTATATATGGACTGATGCAAACGGCGTCCAGATTGCCTCAGGTGTCAGCTCGACCGTGTCGCTGGACGTTGGGCCACACACAATCACTCTTACTGTTAAAGATGATGAAGACGCCACAGATACCGACACGCTCACGGTAACAGTCGAGCCACCTGATACAAAGGCGCCGGAAGTTGAGTCCGTCACGCCCAACAAGTCTTCAGTGCACATAATATTCAATGAGCCACTGGACCCAGACACCGCGGAGGACACAAGCAACTACAGCATAACAGGGCTAACTATCATAGAATCAATTTGGAGTGATATTGGTGACAATCGAGTGACATTGTACACAACTGAGCACCAGGATGGGGCCGATTACACGCTTACTCTAAGGCATCTCACAGATACCGCGGGCAACGAAATGCCGGAAACACAAATCCAGTATACTTATACCCAAGGTCTTGTGGGATACTGGAAATTCGATGATGGCAGCGGTAGTACCGCGGTCGATTCTTCGGATAGCGGCAGCACCGCCTACCTCATCAACGACCCGGTCTGGACTGCTCAAGGAGAACTAAACTTCGATGGCAATAATGATGCGGTCCAAATAAGCACAGCAAATATGGAAACCAACAGTGGCGCAATTGCGCTATGGGCTAATCCAACAAATCTATCCGGGCTGAAATATCTTTTTGGTCATTGCGTAGGATCCTGGACCAACTCCATCCAGCTTTACACAAATGAGGGTCGGCTTTGCCTGGGGCTCAGCGGCAATCATGAGATAGCCACGAACATCTACACTCTTACAACCGCAACATGGTACCACATTGCTCTGACCTGGGATGCCACGAGCTATGCAGTATACGTGGATGGTATTTTGAGAGCTTCTGGCACATATCCGCCTATTACTACATTAAATGGTTTCGCGGATATAGGCAACGATGGAAACATCAGCTTCCGAGACGAGGCATTCGCCGGTCTAATCGATGAAGTGCGTCTGTACAATAAGCCGCTCGATATCGATGAAATCACCGACTTGGCTCTTGAATTTCTTCCCATCGGCGATAAAACAGTAGCCGAGGGTTCCCAACTGAGTTTTGCGATAAGAATCAAATCAGGAACAACACTAGAATTGTCCTACCACAACTTGCCGAGTACACCTTCTTTAGTGGCCAATGTCTTCACCTGGACACCAGGTTATGATGATGCCGGAATGTATGAAGCCGAGTTTACTGCAGAACATGGCGATTCCCCGGATTTTGAGAAGATAACAATTTCGGTCACAGACGTGGAATTACCTGACATAAACGACATTGTGCCGATTGGTCACTGGGCATTTGATGAGACAAGTGGCGAGACGGCTTCGGATTCATCACCGAGCAATAATACCGGGCAGCTTAGGAACGGTCTTGTATGGGCCAGCGGCAAAATTGGCGGAGCCCTCGCGTTCAGCATTCCAAACGATGCAGTTGAGATACAGACAACAAACTTCGATACCACATCCGGAACAATCGCAATGTGGGTCTATTGTGAGAAACTGACACTGGCTCGTCACTACCTGTTTGGCCATGCAACAGAACCATTGGCGAACAGAATACAGTTATATCTCAAATACGGCAATTTATGCGTCGGACTCGGCGACTCACACGCAACAAGTGAAAACATCTTTCAACTGCAGACCCAAAGATGGTATCACGTAACCCTGGTCTGGAGCGGCACAACCTATCGCGTTTATGTGGACGGTTTACTCAGGGCTTTGGGGACACACTCAGGCCTGACTGAATTCGGAAACTACGCAGAAATAGGCAATAACGGGATTAACAGAAACAAGGCCATCTACGGCAAACTCGATGATGTGCGAGTCTATAACCTTGCGCTTAGTGCCGTCGAGATTGCACAATTGGCCGTTGACTAAACAAAGATTATAAAACCGCCGGATACAATCAACGAACAATATGTTGCAGCCCGGCAAGAAATGAAGGAGTTATAAACGATGAGATACCTGATTACAGCAGCACTCGCACTTGCCTTTTGCCTGCCCGCTCAGGCCGACATATTGATATTGCGGACTAAAACAGGTGGCCGGCAGTTCGACTCCGGAGAAGAAATCCTTTTGAAAAAGAAGGAATATGGCTATCTCGTGATTGATGGCGACCTGGCGGACCCGTATAACGTAACACTTAATGAAGTATACCATTTACATTATGAGAAAACTGCTGAAGGCAAAACCCAATACACCACAATCCTGGACACGGACGAAGTTGAACTGATTATGATAGACTACGGCGCAAAAAAGAAGATGGTCCTGCGGTATTTTGACGATGTCGCCGGAACTTATCAGGTAGTTTTTGGAAATGCTGCTTCAAAAGATATTGGCGGCATACAACGGTATGTAGCGGGGGGATTGAAGGGCCAAGTCGTATGGAAACTTCAAGACTTTATAACCGGCTCCGGCAATGTCAGACTCAAGCTGGACATCAAGGCCACAAAACAGGCAAACGAAGAGAACAAAACCGCTTTCCAGGTAATCAATGAATATGAGCAAATGCTCGAACAAACAAAGGGGTACACGACCGAGTTTTAATTTTATCGATTTACCATTCAGAGTCATCCCGTCGATAACCCGATGGGATGACTCTTTTTTTTTGCTCTACTTCAACTTAAAAGGTATGCGGGGTCCTCAAAAATTGACCAGCCAAACCTGTCATCACCCAACAGTCAGAACGCCGTCGACCGCAGGATACATCTGTCACCAACTGTTCTGCGATTGATTGCTGCCTGCAAATTCCGACTATATAGGACTATCGGCCCCTTTTATACGCATAAATAGAAATTCGTGAAAACCTGCATGTCCATACCCGCTCGCCGATAATCATAACCACTTTGTCTAAAAGGGCTTATCCACACTTGAAAACAGCAAACCGCCAATCCTATAAATCACGCTGCCAGACCATACACAAAAGCCAATCTTTGATTAAATCAGGCCCTCAGGATGCCGATGATATGACATCATAAGTTTCCGTAAATTATGCTATTGCGAAAGATAATCGCACGCCCGGATTGGAAGTTACCAGGCCGCAACATTCGTCAAGCGGCAGCAGGTAAATGTATCCTAATTGGCACTACCACAAAAATTGGATATTAACCGATGAGTAAACAGATTACCGCGTTAATCGTCGAAGACGAGCAGCACATCAGGAGAGTTCTTGAATACAACCTCAAGCTGGACGGATTCTATGTCCTTTTGGCTGAAGACGGGGCCATCGGCTTAAAACTTGCTCGTGAACAAAAACCTGACGTCATATTGCTCGACTGGCTTATGCCCGAAATGGACGGTCTGCAGGTACTTACCGAACTCAAAAATGACACCGGCACAGAACACATCCCTGTCTTCATGCTAACCGCCAAGAGCATGCTGAGCGACGTGGCAGAAGCTCTTGAGATGGGAGCAAACGATTATATCACTAAACCTTTTGACCCGATGCAGTTGGGAAAAACAATACAGAGTAAGCTTGAAAAATGTTCAAGGGTAAAAAAAAGTTGAAGAATTCTGCGGTCATCCTTCAGAGTCAACCGGACACTGAAAACTGCTGCAAACCAGGAGACGGCCGCGTCGACAGATAAATTACAATGAATATGCGAACTCATAATGATATAAGCAGTGAACAAGCGTTGCCTGAACGCACAGGCCCCTGTCGCGTCGGTCGCATATTCGTTCTCATTGTCGTGTTACTCATCTGTATCCCGGCCTCTGAAGTACGCCCAGATTCCAGCGCAGCAAAATACAAAGAATACGAGATAAAAGCTGCGTTCATTTACAACTTCCTCAAGTTCATTGACTGGCCAGAAGAAAAAATGACAAGCAACGGCGATCAGATAATCATAGGAATCATCGGCAACGACCCTTTCGGCTCAACCACTGACGTTTTCAAAGGTAAATCTGTTGAAGACCGTAAGTTGGTTGTGAAGAAGTTTGACAGTCGCCTCCAGCTCCAAAATAGTGCCGAAGATAACAAGGAAAAGTTGACCAAGCAGACTGAGGAACTTAGAAAGTGCCATCTTTTGTTCATCTGCCCGTCCGAGAAGAAAATCGTGCCCGAATTGGTGGAGGCCCTGGCAGGATACTCCGTTCTTACGATCGGTGATAATGCAGAATTCATCAAATCCGGCGGTGTTATTAACTTCTTTCTCGAAGAAAAGAAAGTTCGCTTCGACATAAATCTGACCGCCGCGGAAAACGCCGGGCTGAAAATCAGGTCACAGCTTCTACGTCTTGCGAAAAACGTGCTCAAAAAAGATTCGCAGGAGGATAGTTGACTATGCGGTTTATCCGGAACATGGCGATAAAGCACAAGCTCATCACCATCGTGATGCTCACCTCCATACTGGCCCTGCTGCCGGTTGGTGGAGCGTTTATGTTCTGGGAGTGGAAGGGCCTGGACAACAATATGAAAGAAGACATCCTCACCGAGGCCCAAATCATAGCCGACAACTGCAAGGCCGCGCTGGCCTTCGAAGACACAGAGGATGCACAGGAAACACTAAAAGCCCTAAGGGCCGATTCCTCAGTACTCTTCGCGTGCATCTATAACAAAAACGCTGAGGTATTCGCCAGCTATGCCAGGGCCGAAGTCGACAAAACCCGTCTGACAATTGAAATGAAAGAAAATGGCTACGACACCTCCGACGGCCTGTTTACCATTTTTGAGCCAATTGTGCTCGATAATGAGACAATCGGCACGGTCTGTCTTCGCGTAGACCTCAGCCCTATGTATGCGGCACTGAAAAGAAACGCCCAAAACTCTCTTATTGTCCTCATCCTCGCTGCACTGGCCGCTTACGTCATCTCTTCCCGCCTGCAACGCATAATATCAGAACCGATTCTCAGCCTGACCAAAATCGCACGCGATGTGTCTGAAAAAAGAGATTACTCAGCGCGAGCATTCAAACAAAATAACGACGAAGTGGGTCTGCTAATAGACGCCTTCAACGAAATGCTTGAGCAAATACAGCAACGCGACAGCGAACTGGTCAAGACAAAAACGGAGTTGGAGGTCAGAGTTCAGGAACGCACTTCCGAGCTGACTACCGCCAATAAGCAGCTTACCGCTGAGATAGGCGAACGTAAGAAGGCCGAATCCAAACAGGCAGAGTTGCTAAAGGAACTCGAAAGCGCAAATCAGGAATTAAAGGATTTTGCCTATATCGCCAGCCACGACCTCAAAGCTCCCCTGCGTGCAATAAAGACACTTGCCGACTGGATATCAAGCGACTATGCCGAGAAGCTCGACAATGACGGCCAGGAGCAATTGAAGCTGCTACGTCAAAGAGTTGACAGGATGCACAACCTTATTGAAGGCATCCTGCAGTATTCGAGAGTCGGCCGCGTCAAAGAAAAAATCGTCCCGGTCAATCTCGGCACCCTTTTGCCCGAAATCATCGACATGCTCGCCCCGCCGGAGAACATAAAAATCACCGTCGAAACCGAGATGCCTTCGATTAAATGCGAGGAAACCCGCATCATGCAAGTCTTCCAGAATCTGCTCAGCAATGCAGTCAAATATATGGACAAACCTGACGGGCTTATAAAAGTCGGCTGCTGTGAAGAGGGCGAATTCTGGAAATTCTCAGTCGCCGATAATGGCCCTGGAATAGACCCGAAACACTGGGACCGCATCTTCAAGATATTCCAGACCCTTATGCCTCGTGACGAATTTGAAAGCACAGGCATAGGCCTGACGGTCGTTAAAAAAATAGTTGAACTATACGGCGGCAGAATCTGGCTCGAATCTGAACCGGGTAACGGCACTACGTTCCTCTTCACATTCCCTAAGGCCGGTGCACCTGAGCCGCCTATGGACGAATCCGCTGTGCCTGTCACCGCAGAACAGGACTCCCAGGACAACCAGGAACAAGACAATGCGAACTAATAAACAGAGAAAACAATTATGCCAAAGGCAGATTGAGTCGGTGAAATAACGAGAGAGTCGCTATGAAAATAGGACACAGGTTAGCATTGGGATTTGTGGGCTTGGCACTGCTGATTGTAGCGCTAGGCTACGTCTCGTTGTGCGCCAGTCAGGCAGCCCTCAAAAAAGCCATTGACGAAAGCTGTACAACACTCGTTGCTCAGACACTCGACGAGGTTCAAAGAACCATTATTCGCCGAATCGAAAACATACAGGCCCACACAACGAGTCCATTGATAATAAAATCCACCTCTCGGTCAAACACAGACTTCGAGAACTTGCCCGATTCCAACGGCTACATCGAAGAAGTGGAAGCCAACTGGAACCATTACGAGAATGATAAAAACACCCTCTGCACCCGGTTATGCACAAACCAGCTCGCCCAGCGACTGAAAACGCTGCGCAATTCCTACATCGGTAAACACAACAATCCTGTATTTGCGGAGATATTCGTAACAAATAAATTCGGAGCCAACGTCGCCCAGACCAATAAGACCTCGGATTACTATCAGGCCGACGAACAGTGGTGGCAGGTCGCCAGGAGCAAAGGCCTGTTTGTAGGTGACGTCAAATACGACGAAAGCTCCTATGCATTCTCTATGGATATCGCCGCAAAAATAGTTGACGCAAACGGCAACTTCCTCGGAGTTATAAAGGCGGTCCTGAACACGCAAGAGACAATCGACATTATCAACAAGGCCAAAGAAGCCGCGGGATACAACACGATGCAGCTTCACCTGATGAACAAAGAGGCAAAAATAATATATTCGACAAAACACTATACCTTTCTTCAGGACGCATACAACCAGCTTATCCCGCGTTTTGGTCACTTTGGCCAGCCGGGACATACTTCCTGCGCAGTCGGCGAAAAAGGAACTGATAAAGGGAAGCTCTTTGCCCACGCACACTCAAAGGGATACGGAAACTTCAACGCACTCAACTGGATACTGTTGGCGGAAATCGAAAGCTCCGAGGCCCTCGCTCCCATTTCACACCTGAGAAACACAATGTTAGCCGCTGGACTGGCGGTTATGAGTCTGGCTATGCTGGCAAGCGTAATTATCTATCGCTCTATTACCATTCCACTCGCCAAACTACAAAAGGCCACAGTCCAAATAGCAGCAGGCAATCTCGACACTAAACCAATCATCACTTCAAAAGACGAAATAGGTCAATTCGCCAGGTCCTTCCAGAGGATGGCTGACCAGCTAAAAACAACCATAGCCGACTTGAACGATGAAATTACCGGACGAAAGAAAACCGAGAACAAGCTACATGACAATCAGCACTTTCTTGACAGTATTTTCGATAACATTCAAGACGGGATTTGCGTTCTGGACAACAACTACAATATTATTAAAGCAAATGCCTGGCTGGAAAAAAATAAACAACACCGTATGCCCCTCGTAGGCAAAAAGTGCTTCGAAGCGTTTCACAACCTCAACTCACCCTGTCCCTGGTGCCCCTCTATTAAAACAATGAAAACCGGCCAGCGACATACAGCAATAATCCCCGTCCCGGGCCCCGAGGACCCACAACAGTGGATAGAACTTACGACTTTTCCTCTCAAAGACCCGGAAGGTAACGTCAAAGGTGTTATCGAGCATATAAAAGAAGTCACCGAGCAAAAGAAGGCAGAATCCCTGCTGGCCGAAAGGGCCGAGCAGATTATGCACCACCACAACGCCCTGTTACAGCTTGCGAATATGCCTGAACAGGACTTCGATTCACTTCTGCGAATAATCACCGAACAGGATTCACAGGTGCTCAATGTTGAACGGGTAAGCATCTGGCTGTTCACCCCTGACAGAATACAACTTGTCTGCCGCGACTTGTTTTTAAGAAGCAAAAAGGTGCACAAAAGCGGGGATTCAATGAATGTTAAGGACTATCCGTCCTATTTCAAGGTGCTAAAAGACAGTCGCATAATCGCTGCAGGCAACGCTCAGACCGATTCCCGTACATGCGAATTTACGGATTCATACCTGCTGCCCAAAGGCATTACCTCGATGATGGATGTACCAATCCGCCTGCATGGCCAAATAACGGGCATAATATGCCACGAACATATAGGCCCGGCCAGACAGTGGACGGGTAACGAGCAGGACTTCGCGGCGTCGGTGGCCGATATGATTTCGCTCAAACTCGAAGCCGCAGAACGAAGAAAAGCAGAAGACGCACTTGGGAAGCTGAACAAAGACCTTGAGACAACCGTTCAGGAGCTTAGCCGGTCAAACAGGCAGCTTCAGGAGTTTGTTCACATAGCAGCCCATGACCTCAAAACGCCTCTCAGAGGTATCGGCACCTTAGCCGACTGGATTGTCAGCGATTACGGCGACAAGCTTGACGAGCATGGCCGAGAACACGTTCGTCTGCTCAAAGCAAGAGTCGTCCGGATAGACAAACTTATTGAAGGAATACTGTTATTCTCTAAAATTGTACGAAGCAGAAAAAATGAACGGCTGGTGAACCTCAACACCATGCTCTTTGATACAATCGATAGAATAAAGCCACCAGAGAACGTCGAAATAGCAGTAGACAGTCTGCCAGGCATAGTTTGCCAGCCCGAGCACATCTCGCAGGTCTTCCGGAACCTTCTGGAAAACGCAATCAACTTTATGGACAAGCCAAAAGGGCTGGTGAAAGTCGGCTGCGTCGACCAGGGGGAATTCTGGAAATTCTACATCCAGGACAATGGCCCCGGGTTAGAACACAAACATTTCGAGAGAATCTTCAAGATATTTCAGACATTGCCTAAGACAAAGGAACCACAGACCGCGGGAATCGGCCTGGCTATCACAAGGAAAACAGTCGAACTGTACGGAGGCAAAATCTGGGTGGAGTCACAACCCGGCTCCGGCTGTACATTCTTCTTCACGCTACAAAAACAGCAAGAGGAGTCTATTTATGCAAATGCTACAACCCATACTGCTTGTTGAAGACGACAGTGTAGACGCGATGACGGTGAAACGAGCAATGAAAGACTTGCACGTCACCAACTCAGTGATTCATTCGCTAAACGGCGAAGAGGCAATAAACTACCTGAACGACCCCAACTCAGAAAAGCCCTTCGTCATTCTACTCGACCTGAATATGCCCAAAATGAACGGAATTGAGTTCCTCAAAGCCGTCAAGGCAGATTCGGCCCTGAGAATGATACCGGTCATAGTGCTGACAACCTCAAAAGAAAAACGGGACGTTATGGACAGCTTCGAACTCGGCGCCGCCGGATATATGATTAAGCCGGTCGATTATGCAAAATTCGTAGAAGTAATCAGCACGGTTGTGCTTTATTGGAACTCGAGCGAATTACCCAGACAACAGGTGCAGACAGCCGCTGCAAAAAGTTAGGCATATAGTGTTCGGCTGTGATAAGAAACGGAGATAAAAAATGCCTTTTATTTTATTAACAATGAGCAACAGAAAGTGACGAAAACCGAACAAATCCCGGACCAAAAGACGATTCCGACAGACAATTGTGCCGAGAACGCCATCAATCTGCAGGAGCAACTATCAACGGCACAAATGCTCAAAGAGATAAAATCTTTACGTGCCCGCTTGGCGGGACTTGAGCGGCTCGAAGGCGAGCACGAACGGGTGGAGCAGGCACTGATGACGGCCCTTCAGGAATGGGAAGCCACATTCAACGCCACACGCGATTCAATTATGCTCGCGGATAAGGAATTTACAATTATTCAGGCCAATCACGCCGCATCGCGCTTCTTCGGTAAGCCACTGGGTAAAATTCTGGGCGAGTCAACCTATGGCCTGCTTTATGGTGGTAAATTGCCGCCCGATGATTGCCCACTCGTTATAGCCAAACAGACCAACAAACATGAGGAGGCGGAACTTTATATACCCCAAAAAGATATCTGGGTCGCGGTTTCGGCTGACCCGGCAATAGATGACGAAGGCAATACGAAATGTTTCGTGCATATTATCAGGGATATTACTTATCGTAAAAAGACCGAGCAAATCCTGGCGAAGCTCAACCAGAACCTCCATCAAATAGTCCAGGAACTCAAGAAGTCCAACCAGGAGCTTCGCAGCTTCGCCCATATTATCGCCCACGACCTGAAATCTCCGTTGCGAGGCATAGGGGCCATAGCCGACCTCCTGATACGCAAGAATATCGGTAACTTAGACGAAGAAGCGAAGAATCAGCTTGGACTGCTCATTATCAGAGTCAGGCGAATGAGCGAGTTCATAGACGCCATACTTCGATACTCTGAAATCGGACACATCGTCGAAGACCAGCAAAACGTGGATGTCAATGCCCTTATCGCCGAAATAATCACCGAACTTGCTCCCTCGGAAAACCACAAAATTATTATCGAAAAGAATCTGCCGACCATACGCTGCCAACACCACCGACTAAAACAGGTCTTCCAGAACCTGATGAGCAACGCTATTAAATATACAGATAAACCAGATGCGCAAATCAGAATCGACTGTACTGAAGAGAAAAACTTCTGGAAATTCAGTGTGGCCGACAATGGATGCGGAATCAAGGAGCAGTACTTCGAAAAAATATTTGAGATTTTTCAAACACTGGCTCCTCGCGATAAAACCGAGAGCACGGGCATCGGCCTGACTATAGTGAAAAAAATTGTCGAACTATATGGCGGCACTATATCAGTTGAATCGAAAATAAACGAAGGCAGTACCTTTACCTTCACGCTGCCTAAGCTGAGGGAATGAACGATGCAAACAATAAAACCGATATTGCTTGTTGAAGACGACCTTGTGGACGCATCTACCGTCATGCAGTCTCTGAAAGACCTCAGGGTCAGGAACCCTCTTGTTCACAAGACAGATGGGGAAGAGGCGCTCGAATATCTCAGAAACAACCAGAGCACTATTCCGGCGCTGATTATACTGGACCTTAATATGCCGAAGATAAGTGGCGTCGAACTTCTCCAGATACTTAAAGGAGACACCGAATTTCAGCATATACCGGTAGTTGTTCTGACCGTCTCCAAATACGAGCAGGACAAGGTCGACACCTTTAACCTCGGTGTGGCGGGGTACGTGATAAAAGCAATGGATTACGACGCCTTCCTGCGGTCAATGGACATCGTAATCCAGTACTGGGTATGGAACGGGCTTGTGGAAAAAGAAAGGGAAACTGAAAATGCGAAATTTTAAACCGATTATGCTCATTGAAGACGACAACGTCGATGCAATGACGGTCAAACGTGCCTTAAAAGACCTCAAGGTCTCGAATCCTCTCGTTCGCCTATGCAATGGCGAAGAGGCTCTTGCATACCTCGGAGACGAAAACAACATAAAACCCTGTGTCATTCTGCTCGATTTGAATATGCCTAAAATGAACGGCATCGAGTTCCTCAAGACCGCAAAGAATGAAGAACAGATGAAACGAATCCCGGCAATAGTATTGAGCACTTCGAGAGACGACCAAGACCGTATTCAGAGCTTTCAGCTCAACGTTGCCGGCTTCATAGTCAAACCGGTCGACTACAAAAAATTCGTCGAGGCGATGAGAATCATCAACCTTTACTGGACACTCAGTGAACTGCCATGTACTGAAGAACAGGATATCGTAAATGAAAAACTCCAATCCCATAATGCTGGTTGAAGATGACTCTGTCGACGCAATGACGGTCAAGCGTGCGTTGAAAGACCTCAACGTCAAAAATCAACTGGTCCATCAGCCCAATGGCGAGGAAGCACTCAAATACCTGCAAGGAGAAAACAATCACAGGCCGTGCGTTATTTTGCTGGATTTGAATATGCCCAAAATGAACGGTATTGAATTTCTCAAAATCGCAAAAGCCGACGACAACCTGAAACAAATACCCGTCATCGTGCTGACTACATCCAGAGACGACCGGGACAAGATGGAAAGTTTCAAGCTCTCAATTGCCGGCTACATAGTGAAACCCACCGACTATAAAAAGTTTGTGGAAGCAGTCAGGACGCTCGATTTGTACTGGACACTAAGTGAATTACCGGAAAAAGGAAAATAAAAAATGACAGAAGCAACGTTTAGAATCCTGATGGTTGAAGACGACCGGCTTGACCAGATGGCATTCAAGCGTATGGTAAGCGATGAGAATCTGTCTTACGACTATACCATTGCCAACTCGGTTGCACAGGCAAAACAAATCCTCGATAAAGAAAAGTTCGATTTGATTTTCGTCGACTACCTGCTCGGCGACGGAACGGCTTTTGATATACTCGAATCTATCAAAGACACGCCCTCGGTCTTTGCGACGGGAACGGGAAGCGAGGAGCTGGCTGTTAAAGCGATGAAGTCCGGCGCCAGCGATTACCTTATCAAAGACCCTGCCAGAAACTATCTCAAAGTGCTCCCGGAAGTCGTCAAGAACACAATCAAACACAAAAAGGCTGAGGACGAACTCAAAAATTACCACGAGAAGCTTGTCGACCTCGTAAAAGAGCGAACCGAAGAGCTCGCAGAAGAAAAAGAGCTGCTGGCAGTAACACTGTCAAGTATGGGCGACGCAGTTATTGCTGTTGATGCCGATAATTGCATAACGCTGTTTAACACTGCCGCTGAACACCTTACAGGATGGGGATTTGATGACGTGCGGAGCAGACCCGTCGATGAGGTAATCAGAATCATTAATGAGCAGACCAAGCAGCGAGCCGTCAGCCCCATCGACAAAGTGCTCGAGTCTCGCAAGATTGAGCTGGGCCACGAACACGACGCCCTCATTACCAGATTCGGAAAGCAATGCCCCGTCTCATCGACGGCTTCGCCTATCCGTAAGAATGATGGGACTATGACCGGTATTGTTATGGTATTTCGGGATGTATCACAGCAACGCGAAATCGACCGAATGAAATCAGACTTCATCTCATCCGTTTCGCATGAGCTGCGCACTCCGCTCACTTCGATAAAGGCCTACACCGAGACAATGCTCCACGACCAGAATATGCCCGAAGATACCAAGCGGGAGTTTCTCCAGATCATCGACGAGGAATCCGACCGCCTCACTAACCTGATAAACGGAATTCTGGAGATTTCTCACATCGAGGCCGGAACTATTGAAATCGTGCGACAAGCAGTCGACGTTACTTCGGTTGTCAGCCGGGCCGTGGCGGACCTCGAACACCTCGCCGCCAGAAACGACATCACCCTCGAATCAGATATCGCCGACAACCTCCCAAAACTCTTGGGCGACGAAAACAAAATCCGTTCCATGGTTTCAAACCTCATAACCAACGCAATCAAGTTCACGCCTCAAAACGGCACGATTATGGTCTCGGCGCAGACCGTAAATAATGAGCTGCTTATCAAAGTCATCGACAATGGCATGGGCATACCCGGGCAGGACCTGCCCAAAATCTTCGCCCGGTTCTACCGCGTCAATCGCCCCGGAAAGCAGATTGCAGGCACTGGCCTCGGTCTTGCCATCGTCAAGGAAATCGTCACCAGGCACGATGGCCGTATTGATGTCGAGAGCGAACCCGACAAAGGAAGCACCTTCACCGTGTACCTCCCTCTGGCGCCGATTACCGCTACTGTTGGAATCAGCCCCATGGAAGGACCGCAATTGCCCTGAGGTTTCGCCCCTTCCACCGCGCACAAATCCCCGTTGGATTTCCTTTGTTTGTGAGGCATATACAAAAGCAGCTCGTACTGTGTGTTATTTTAGCCCACCCCCTTCCAACTCCCCAGCAAATTTTCCTTTTATAATTGGGCTGTGTGCGTATTTCATAGCTTGCATGGGCTGCGACAAACCCCTGTTTTGGGGGGCAGTTTTGTGTGGCACGTTTTCGTTGACATTGTATTCTCGGCAGATTAACCTCCCAACAGTGAGCACTGTATCTTAATGTATTTGGCTTATCTTAAGGATTGTTGATTATGAAAAAGCCAATTATCTACATCGCATCTCCCTATACTAATGGCGACACAGCCATAAATGTGAGGTTTCAATGCCGCATTTTCAACCAGTTGCTAACTGAAGGGCGAATATGGCCCGTTGCACCGCTTTGGACCCACTTCCAGCATACGATATTTCCCCGCCCCTATAAGGACTGGCTCGAATACGACAAGGCTTTGTTACATCTTTACGACGGATGCCTGCGCTTAGCTGCTGAGGAGCCTTCATTAAATTACAAAGAAGAAGACTCACCTGGTGCTGACGGTGAAGTGGAAGCTTTTCGAGCGATGGGAAAACCCGTATTTCATAGTATTAAGAGTTTATATGAATGGGTGGAGTCACTGAAGTAAACCACGTAGGGAAAGCATATGCCCAATCAATCTGAACTTAAAACACAACTTCATCTAACATTCGTCGAAATGCTGTTCGCTTTGGCTATTGGTCAAATTGCAATAGACCTAAGTAGGCTCATCGACTATCAACTGGCATCAACCGAAACGCTTTTGACTTTGCTCCCAGCCTATTCACACCTCCTGCTTGCCTTTTTTGTTATTTCTACAAGTTGGGTTGGGTGGCGTACTTCAGAGTTTAGCGGGACGGAAATTAAAAATGTATTTACTTTGGACTATGTTGAGCTTTTTGTAGATGTCGCATTAGTTGTAATGTACTTCGCCCTCGCACGTGCAGTTAAGATCCCTGAATTGGCGACGACCCCCTTCTCGCCTAATGCATCATATGAAGCATGGGCTGTAGCTGTTATCATCACAACTTATGCAGTCTGGGACGTAGTATCATCTCGGACCGACTTCAAGACGAAACTCATGCAAAGGTGGTGGGCGTCGCTTGTCTGTATGGTTATTGCTTGGCTCCTAGTTGCGGTTCACATTGGCAAGTCCGGGACAGTGTCGGCAGTAGTGTGGGCTGATTGCTCACTGATAGCTCTAATCTTTACCTTCCGTGCAATGAAACTTCACAATTTTACCGAACATACGCGGAAAAGCGTGTCCCTTAATGTGGCCCTATTGGCCGCGGTCGGTGTTTGTGCTTTCATTTCCACCCGGTGATAAATGGGGACAGTCAGCTATTTTTTACTGACAATGCATGGCTGTAAAGGCATAGATATTTTATTGAGTTAAGACAGGCCCGATTGATTTTATTCTTGGCCTTTTTCCCCCCACGTGTTTACAAACTAATTGTCCGAACGACACAGCACGCTCGACGCAATACGAATTACGACCCCTTCGCTTATTTTCCCAGCGGGGTAATTAACCTATATCTCATAGGGTCCGCCGCAATAACTTTAAGTCTTTACCTATGGCTTTACGCTTTGGATTTCCATCTCCACAGCCAGCGATATGAACGCTTGACTTTTCAGGTACCAGGCAGTACCTTGTTGCAGTGGAACTTGGCAAGCCCCTCGCGCAAGGGATTGCATAACAAAACCGGTAAAATCGCTAAATGAACACGGATTTTATCGCGGAGCACGCGGAAACTGCAGAGAAAAAACAAAATTAATCTCTGCGGTCTCTGCGGTGAGAATTATAAGTAGTTAAGGACGGCTTGGCCTTATGAAAAAAGACACAGAAATACACGAGCGATTCGAGAACATACCCATTCTCGAAGAACTGAAGAACTCGTACCTTAATTACGCGATGAGCGTCATTGTCTCACGTGCCCTGCCCGACGTCCGCGACGGACTGAAGCCCTCACAGAGGCGAATACTCGTCGCGATGAACGACCTCAACCTCGGGCCGCGAAGCAAGCACCGCAAATGCGCAAAAATCGTCGGCGATACCAGCGGCAACTATCACCCCCACGGCGACCAGGCAACTTACGGCACCTTAGTCCGCCTCGGCCAGGACTGGAATATGCGCTACACGCTCGTCGACCCGCAGGGCAATTTCGGCTCCATCGACAATGACCCCCCCGCCGCTATGAGATATACCGAAGCACGTATGGCCGCGCCGGCGATGGAAATGATGGCCGACCTTCAGTACGACACCGTCGATTTCATACCAAACTATGACGAAACACGAACTGAGCCGACCGTCCTCCCCTCGAAATTCCCGAACCTGCTCGTCAACGGCTCCACAGGCATAGCCGTCGGAATGGCAACAAACCTTGCACCACACAATATCTCCGAGGTCTGCGACGCCCTGCTGCTCGTTATAGACGACCCCAAGTGCGGCTTTAAAGACATAATGGCAAAGCTCCCCGGCCCCGACTTCCCAACTGGCGGTATCATTTGCGGCAAAAAGGGAATCATCGACGCCTACACCAAGGGCAAAGGCCACCTCCTCGTCCGCGCCAAGGCCGAAATCGAAACATCCAAAAAAGGTAAAGACCGAATCGTCGTAACGGAAATCCCATATATGGTCGTCAAGGCAAGCATACTCTCGAAAATAGCCGACTCCGTCCGCAATGGCCATATCTCCGAAATCGCCGACATCAGGGACGAATCCGACCGGCACGGTATGCGAATAGTCGTCGAGGTCAAAAAAGACGCCGATGCACAGATTGCACTGAACAAGCTTTTCAAATACACCCAGTTGCAATCCACCTTCGCCATCGCCAACGTCGCGCTTGTAAATAACAGGCCGGAAACGCTCAATATCCGCCAGATGCTGGATTTGTTTATTGACCATCGAAAAATAGTCGTTCGCAGGCGTAGCTCCTTCCTGCTAAGGCGATGCAGAAACAGGGCACACATACTCGAGGGATTAATTCTCGCCGTCAGCGACATCGACGAAATAATCGACATCATAAAGAAATCCACCGACGCACCGACTGCAAAACTCAACCTGATGAAAAAACCACTCAAGCTGGCCGAATCGGAAACGCTGCGAAAGCTCCTGACAAAAGATTTCATAAAGCAAATGTCAAAACAAAAGCAGTTCCTCACCGGCCCGCAGGCCGACGCAATCCTCACGATGCAGTTGCAGCGCCTTACAGGCCTCGAAATTGAAAAACTCGCAAAAGAATACAGCGAACTTTTGGACAAAATCGAGGGCTACGAGGCAATCCTCGCCAAAGATGACGTCCTGCTCGATATCATCCGCGAAGACATTCACGAGATGAAGGGAAAATACGGCGGCCCCAGGCGCACAAAAATCACATCAAGCATACAGACCTTCGACATCGAGGACCTCATTGCCGAGGAAGAGGTCATCGTAACCGTCAGCCACGCCGGCTATGTCAAGCGAATGCCTATCGACACCTATCGCAAGCAGGGCCGAGGCGGTACCGGTATAATCGGCTCAGACACCAAGGAAGGCGACTTCATCGAGCACATGTTCACCGCCTCCACACACGACTATCTGCTCATTTTCACCAATCGCGGCAAGTGCTATTGGTTAAAGGTCTACGACATACCTAGTATGTCACGCACGAGTCGGGGCAGGAGCATCGCAAATCTGCTCAAGCTCGGCGACCAGTCGATTGCCTCGGTGATTAACGTGGCCCGGCTGACCGAGCAGGACCAAACGCCGGATGAAAAGCTCCCGCAGCTTGTTATGGCGACCAAAAACGGCCTTATCAAAAAGACAAAGCTTTCCGCATACAGCCACCCGCGGGCCACCGGCGTCATCGCCATAAAGCTCGACCCCATCGACATGCTCATCGATGTCGCCCTGACGACCGGCAAAGACCACATAGTACTCGGCACACGCGACGGTATGGCCATAAGATTCGACGAGCATCAGGTCCGCTCTATGGGCAGGGTCTCGCGAGGCGTTATCGCCATCCGCCTCCGCCAGGCCGACGCCGTGGTTGACATGGTGATTGCTGAGGAAAAGGCGTCGCTGCTGACCGTATGCGAGAACGGCTACGGCAAACGGACCCTGCTCGATAACTACCGGGCCCAGAACCGGGGCGGGGTGGGCCTGATTAACATAAAAACCAGTTCACGAAACGGCAAAGTCGTGGCGCTCAAGGCCGTGCAGTTCGCCGACGAGCTGATGCTGATTACCGCCAATGGACAAATCATACGCACCGGTCTTGACCAGATTCGCGCAATCGGCAGAAACACGCAGGGCGTCCGGCTGATTAAACTAAGAGAAGCCGATAAGCTCGTCGCAGCAGCAAAGATAGCGCCCGAAGAGGAAAAAGAGCAATCAGCCAACGCGACACCAGCCCCGAAGCAAACCGAACCACAGGACGAAGTTGAAGACGAAGCCGAAGAAGAAATCGAAGAAGAACCCGAACCGAAACCCAAACCAAAGCCGGCGTCCAAACCGAAAAAAACCGCCGGAAAATCAAAACCCAAAAAGACAAGCAAGGCCGCTAAAAAGAAACACAAGTAGCACCGCTTCCGGCGTCGCGGCCGAGACTAACGATGGCGAAAAGAGAAGCTAAAGCCGCGAGGCAAAATGAGCTTATATATGTAATTGCAGGCAAAGAGCAGACACTCACTAATGCAAAGTGCACCGAGCTTGTCGATAAACTCATCGCGCCGGAGGAAAAAGCGACCGGGCTTTGGGTGGCTGACGCCGACAAGGTTACAATCAGCGAGGTGCTCGATGAGCTTCGCACGCTGCCATTTCTCTCGAAAAAGCGGGTAGTGGTCCTAAGGAACGCGGACAAATTTTTCTCCAGCCGGGGTGAGCAGGGTGAAAAGGACGAAAAGGATGAGCAGGACGAAAAGGAAGGCCAGAGCGCCCCTGCCGGCTCGACCAATCGAGAAATCCTCGAAAAATACTTCGACAATCCCTGCCCTACCGGCGTTCTGGTAATGACGGTCAGCAGTTGGAGCAGAAGCACCCGCTTAGCAAAGAAACTGCCGAAGGTTGGCAAGCTCATTGACGCGAAACCGCCTAAAGAATCCGAGCTTCCCCGCCGGCTGATTGATTACGCACACGAGGCATACGGCAAGGGACTCGCCCACGACGCGGCCGGATTACTGGTCGCACTTGCCGGCGACGACCTGCCTCGCTTATATACCGAAGTCGATAAATTGGCCGTCTATACCGCCAACGACAAGGCCATCACAACCACTCACGTCGAAGCCCTTGTCGGCAGTAATCGCTTCTTCAATGCCTTTAAGGTGATTGACGCCTGCCTTCAGCGTCAACCCGCTTCGGCCGTCCAGCGCCTGCGAAAGATGTTCGACGAAGACCGGTCCGCCGAATACACGACCGTCGGCGCGTTCGCGTATCATTTCAGGAAGCTATTCAATGCAAAAAAGATGCTTTTAGAGGGCCTGAACGAATACGAAGTCGTCGGCAAGGCCCGGATTTTTTACAATAAACAGGACCAGTTCGCACTGCTCAAACGCCTGACTCTGGAGCAAATCGGCGGGCAATTACAGCAGTTGGCAGCAACGGATTACGCAATCAAAAAAGGCCTCGCCCAGCCGAAAATCGCGATGGAACAGTTAGTCCTGAAAATGGCAGCGATGTGATACCCGTAGGGGCAACCCTTGTGGTTGCCATCTTCTTCATTTTTCGCGCATTCACCAATTTTATTATCAGGGCAGACACAAGGCCTGCCCCTACAATGTTACACAAACAATTCATCCTGCCGCCATTGGCATGGGTTATTAACGATATATTCACGGATATTCCGCAACGATGTTTCATTACGGATAATATGTTCGTAATAGTTCCGCTGCCATAATCGGCCGTCGAACGGTTTCCAATTATTATTTTTGACGCCGTTTATATATTCGTGTGTCGTGATTGATTTAAACGCGCCTACCATATCACCAACCGTTGCCGTCCCCGCCGTAGGGGCAACCCTTGTGGTTGCCCTCGTGGTTGCCTGAATATTATTATTTTTAACGCCGTTTTGGTCAGGCACAAGGCCTGCCCCTACCATAATAATACCGTGGAAATGATTTGGCATGACGACATATTCGTCCAATTCGATATGTGTGAATCGCCCGACCAATTCGTTCCATTGACATTGAATCATTTTCCCCGCGTCATTCAAAATCATCCGGTCTTTTTCAATTTCCCCGAACAGACACCGCTTTGTCTGCGTGCAGACGGTAATGAAATAATATCCGCATTGTGAATAATCGTGCCCCTCTAATCGAATCGACCGCCGATGATGAATTTCCGGATTATATCTCATATTTTTATATCTGTACGGGCAACCCTTGTGGTTGCCCTGTTCTGTTGGCCATCCTTTGTGGCTGCCCTAACACACAACTTTATATCGATATAATATTCGGCTTACAATCAATCTTCGTGAAAATTGAGCCGATCCCTTCGACTTCGCTCAGGACGGAGGAGTTTCTTCAGGGAAGTTTAATCTAGCAAACTCACCATGATATTTTTTTGCAGCGGCATCGTAGGCGCGCGCGGCGTTGATTTCGAAATCGAACAGGCCAAGGTATGTTTGCTTGCCTTTTTTTCTTATTGTTGCCACCCATTTTCCCCTCGGCTTATGAAAATGAACTCCTATGTATTGCGAAGTTGTCTTCCTCGAAATCTTGCGCCTGTTTAATATATTCTGCAATCGTGTGGCAGGTCGCAGATTGTCTCTGCGATTATCGAGCGAATGGCCGTTTCTATGGTCAACCAGAAGCTTCGCAGGCGGCTCCACAATCTGCCTGTGCATATACACGATGCGAGTCTTTTTCGGGGCAGAAATTTCCTGCCGAACGGCATAAAAATTATGCCCCGTTCCATGAATCACCCAACGGTAACGTTTAAGCCAGTAGTAATCCTGCACATCCACAATTGTCCATTTTCCCTCGCCTAAATAAATCCTGCGATAGGCATAGCCGAATTTCCACCATCGATAAAGCAATACCGGCCATACGAAAATCAGGTCCAGTCGGCTGAAAAGCCCGATTGTTAAATTAACTTTCATAATTCACCCCTCTCGTAGCGTAGCGGAGGTCCTCGTAGCGGAGCGAAGATCCCCGCATGCTGTTAGCGGGGACACACACCACAATTCTTACTTTTGCCTTTTCTCCTGCTCTACTGTTCCACTTTCTCCCCTCTCAACTTTCAACTATCTACTTTCTCGCGAAGCCCATTTGGCTTCGCGCGTCCCTCTACCCTATGGCGCGAACTTGCGCGCTTTTGTCGAAAACTAAGGGATTTCCTGATATAAATCGAAGGGCCAAAATGGGGTTAAGTGCTTGTGGGTAAAGGAGTAAAAAATTTTTTAAAAAAGTCGGCTTCTAAGGGTTTTCGACTTGCGCGCTTTTGCTGAACAAATGTTTAATACATTTGTTTAATACGTTTGTTTAGTTTTACCCAGATTAACATTTCCGGATCGGGATTAATTCGTCGGCGAGAGCAATTCTTAGGGCGATTTTGGCAGGCATTCAGGGTTTTGCGGGGCGTCGGTGCAGTCGGCGAGCCAGTTCGAAGCCCAATCCGAAGCGGCTTCGGCAGTGTCATAAAAATCTACGTTGCAATCGTCGTCGGTATCGCCTGCAAGGTTGTACTCGCAGTACCGGGAAATAGCAACACTTTGATTATAGCCGGCGCCGATTGCGATAAAGCCGGTATTCGGCAGCGGGACATTGCACTGGCCTCTGGAGTTGCTGCCCCAGGCAACGATAGAGCCGTTTTTCTTGAGGCCAAGAGAGTGAGAACTGCCCGCGGCGATTGCGATAAAGTCGGCATTCGGCGCGGGGATAAGACACTGACCAGAAGAGTTATTTCCCCAGGCGAAGATATAGCCATCTTCTCTCAGGGCGAGAGAGTGAGAGCCACCAGCGGCAATCGCGATAAAATCGTCATTTGGTGGAGGGACATTGCACTGACCGGAGGAGTTTTCTCCCCAGGCGACGACAGAGCCGTTGGCTTTGAGGCCAAGCGAGTGAATACTGCCCGCGGCGATTGCGACAAAATCGGTATTGGGCTGGGGGACATCGCACTGGCCATCGAAGCAGCCTCCCCAGGCGATGATAGAGCCGTCGTTTTTCAGGGAAAGAGAGAAAAAATCACCCGCAGCGATGGCAACAATATTGTTCGTTGGCGCATCGCAATGGCCATAGTCGCACAATCCCCAACCGACGATAGAGCCATCGGCCTTTAGGCCAAGATAGAAATACTCGGCCGATGCAACGGCGATAAAGTCTGTATTCGGGGCCGGGGCATCGTCGCCATATCCCCACACGACGATAGAACCGTCGGTCCTGACGCCAAGACCATCCATCTTCGTGGCGACTGAGGTATAGTCGGTATTCGGCATTTGGACATTCCTTTTGCCTTTCCAGACAAAAATAGAACCGTCGGCCTTTAGTCCAACAGATTCTTCCCTGCCGGCGGAGACAGTAATAAAGCCGGTATTCGGTGTCGGAACATCGTTGTCTGTTCCCCAGGCAACGATGGAACCATCGGTTTTAATCCCGTAAGAATGGTGACCACCTGCGCCGACAGCGATAAAACCGGTATTCGGCGAAGGGATATTGCATTCGCCGTTCATGTTCCATCCCCAGGCAACGATAGAGCCATTGGACCTTAGGCCAAGACAATAGTTCCCTTCGGCAGCAATGGCGATAAAGTCCGTATATCCTGGTACGTTACACTGGCCGTAGCCGTTGTATCCCCATGCGACAATAGTGCCGTCGGCCTTGAGGCCAAAAGAATTCCAACATCCCGCATCGATAGCGATAAAATCAGTATTCGGCGAAGGGACATTACACTGACCGGAATTATTGTATCCCCATGCGACGACCGAGCCATCGGCCTTTAGGCCAAGAGAATGTGAATCGCCCGCGGCGACAGCGATAAAATCAGTATTCGGGGAAGGGACATCACACTGACCCCTGTAGTTATCTCCCCAAGCGAGGATAGAACCATCGGCCTTTAGACCCAAAGAATAATAGTAACCTGTGGCAACGGCGATAAAATCGCGGTTCGGAACCGGTATATTGCACTGGCCGTCATAGTTATTCCCCCACGCGACGATGGAACCATGGGCCTTGAGGGCAAGAGAATGATTATCTCCCGAAGAAACAGCAATAAAACCGCGTCTTAGGTCACCGCCTACGACAAAACTTCCCCAGCCCTTAACAGTGCCAGAGGCGGCGGCGAAAACCGAACCCGGAATTATCAGAAGACCAAAAATAGAATTAACCAGATAAAATGGAACCCCTTGCCCCCATCTTCGACTTTGAATACCCATTTTTCTTTCCTCCAACCTGATTTTATCCGAAAAAAACAGCCAATCAGACATACTCTATTTTATACCGCATAACCTGTACAATTCGCAAGCAAAATATTTTTTTAAAAAAGGCAGATTTCGTCATATTACGGGCCTAAATTTCCATCAGGAAAATTCAGACGCGCGAATTCGCCGTGGTACTTTTTTGCAGCTTCGTCGTAAACCTTGGCAGCTTCGATTTCGGAGTCGAACAGGCCTAAGTATGTTTGCTTGCCGTTCTTTCTTATTGTTGCCACCCATTTTTTCCTCTGCTTGTGAAAATGAACTCCTATGTATTGTGAGGTTGTCTTCCTCGTAATCTTGCGCCTGTTTAATATATTCTGCAATCGTGTGGCGGGTCGCAGATTGTCTCTGCGATTATCGAGCGAATGGCCGTTTCTATGGTCGACCAGAAGCTTCGCAGGCGGCTCCACAATCTGCCTGTGCATATACACGATGCGAGTCTTTTTCGGGGCAGAAATTTCCTGCCGAATGGCATAAAAATTATGCCCCGTTCCATGAATCACCCAACGGTAACGTTTAAGCCAGTAGTAATCCTGCACATCGACAATTGTCCATTGTCCTTCGCCGAGATAAATCCTGCGATAGGCATAGCCGAATTTCCACCATCGATAAAGCAATACCGGCCATACGAAAATCAGGTCCAGACGGCTCAGAATACCAATTTTCAAATTAACTTTCATAATTCACCCCTCTCGTAGCGTAGCGGAGGTCCTCGTAGCGGAGCGAAGATCCCCGCATGCTGTTAGCGGGGACCCACGTTATCCAGGACCCAGTTCCGCTCAGAACCAGTAACCCGCAACCAGCAACCTCCAACACAACACTAAACACTCAACACTCATAACTCTGGAGAGACCCTAACGTCCCTCCATCCTATGGCGCGAACCGACGCGCAGCGTCGTCCTGAGCAAGGCCGATGTCTTTTCGGCCGCGTCGAAGGATCTGGCCATCGACCACTCTTCACGCCCACCCGAGAGACTTAGTTGCCCCTCTACCCTATGGCGCGAACTTGCGCGCTTTTGTCGAAAACTAAGGTATTTCCTGATGCTAAATGAAGGGCCGAAATGCACTTAAGTGCTTGTTGTGCAAGGAATTAAATATATTTTAAAAAAGTCGGCTTCTAAGGGTTTTCGACTTGCGCGCTTTTGCTGAACAAATGTTTAATACAAACGTTTAAAACGTTTGTTTAATCTTACCCATCGTAGCGCAGCGAAGACCCCGGAATGTCTTTATCCGGGGGCCATTGTATTTAGCCCCGTCATCATCGGTTTTGCCGAAGGCAAAAACGTGTGACGGGGTTAATCTGTTTGTGATTTGTTTTTACGTTTTGCATTTATCCCCCGCCTGCCATCGAATCCCGATTTATCGGGATTGTCGGGGGTCGAAAGAGCGTGGGCGATAAATTCGTCAAGGCACGGTATGCCGATCAATACAGTGGCGGTTGTGCTTTAGTTCGTAAATCAGTATTGTGTCCCCAGATTTCATATTTCCAGCTTACTCAATCTTCCCACGTTTCGCGCCATGTCTCTATCAGTCTTTCTATTCTTTGCTTTATCTGAAAAATATATTCTCTTTTGTAAAACTTAGTGCTTTTTGTCTTTAGGTGGGCAAGGATCTGGTCCATAGCTATCTTTATCTCTAATCTTACCATCCCTGCCATGAATAACGACCTCTGACTTCTGATTCTTTGCAATTGGTATAGCTGCTTTAATTGCGTTATGTTGAGTTTTATGTTCAGAGGTCAAACGCTTATTGCCCTCACCTCTGACTCCCCAACCATCATCGGTTTTTATAACGTGCTGATTTTTTCCCATTTCAAGTGTCTCCTTAAGAGCTATTGTGTCAAACTGAACCTTCATTTCTGTTCTGCAATCATTTTTGTAACCGTATCGATTACCGAGCTAATCTTTTCTTTTGGCAATTTTTTGAGAAGATTGATAATCATCTTAGCGATTTTTTCTTCCTCTTCTTCTATATTAAACATTCTCATAACAGGATTATCAAATACTTCCTCCATCAATTTCTTCACAAAATCAGCTTCTGACTGATCTTCTTTTCGCATTCGTACCAAAAGATCTCGATATGGTTCGAGACTTAGACTTATTGCTGATTTGAAAGCATATTCCTCTTCAGCCTGTCGTTCCTTCTTATATTGTGTCGCAGTGAAAACCATCAGGAAAGCCAAAGGTATCATAATAGCCAAACGAACAAAAAATATTATATCTGGCTTTGCTTCACAAATATATGCAACTACTAAAATACCTGCCGCAACTAATATTGAAGATACAACTACCGCCCATTTCCAAAACCTTGTTCCCTTAGAAAGAAACACCTGTCTTTGATTAAATACTTTGAAAAGTCCTCCGCTAACCGCCTTGGCTAATAGCTCTTTAATCTGCTCTTGATATGCAGTATTTTGTTGAATGATTTCTTCCGATTGTTTTGTATTTTCTGCGATTGTTGTATCGCATATTTCTTTTAACTCTGAATAATCTGCCATAGCTTTCTTCTTGGTATCCAGCATCTCTTTCTTATATGTCTCTACAGTCGTATAGAATTCATCCGCTGCTTTCTTTCGCTCCTGAATTGCAGATAATGTATCGTTCGCAGTATTATTCTTTGCAGTGATTTGAGAAGTTAGCTGATTAGCTTCATTAAGTTTAGACTGTATTTGACTTGTAATGTTCTGAGTATTTATGTTTTCCGAGTCAATGGCATTTTTAGTGGCATTAGCTTCTTGCTGTGCTTTCTTTATCTCCTCCAATAGTTTACTTGCATCAGCCAATAGATTTTCGATGCTTTCATTTTTTTCTTTGGCAGATTGCTCAATCTGAGTTACTTTTCCTTTCAATTCGTTGCTAGAATTTACATTAGAATCAAGAACCGTGTTTTTTTCATCTACATTCCTTTTGAACTCCTGAGTCTGCTTTTCTAACTCGTCGTTTATTTCGCTTGCCTTTTTTTCTATACATTGGATATTTCTCTTGGCATTATCAAGAATATGGTTTAATTCTTTTGACTTAAATCCAAAGCTTGTAATTCCGCTCTGTAAGCATATCTCATATAGCTTATCTAAGTTCTCTTGAAGCTGTTTATCTGGCGGTTTCTTTGCTGTTAACGTATTAAGCTGTGCGTTTGCATCTCTAATGAAAACTTCAATCTTATCAGTTATTGTTCTAGGAAAATAAGCAGATTCTTCATTTTGATAAAAAGAAATGAGTGTATTTGATAATAGATTTGCGTTAGAAATTGCAATTTCCAGTCCATCAATTGTTTTAGCTATTTGTAAAATATCAGGGTTACTCATAACTTCATTAAGCTTACTTTTTAGTTCTTCGATTCCTTTGAGCATTTGAGCAATCTCCCTACATCAATTAAAGTTCAATCTTTTCCGATTCTGTTTGTAGTGCGAATTATGTTTTTAGCCGGGGAATCTCTTTTTGCGAATTTGTTAAGATGGCAATCAGTAATGTCAGCCATTCCTTGGCAGACAAATCTGGTCTTGTGGTGTGTCTATCCATTTTCTAATACTCCAAAAATATCCTTTATTCTTTCGCAAACCTGCTCATTTGTCAATATTCCTTTCGAAACCGTTATCAAAAAACACGTTCTAAAATCAGAAATCCGAGAGATACAGCGTGTTTTCAGCCGGCGGACATAAATAATAAATCTCTCATCCTTCCGGCCTTAAGGGAGTATTATATCGACAAACATGGAAAGGGGCTAACTTTTTGCTGCCAAAACCGCGTGCGTTCCTCAACTAAAAACTCAACACTTAAAACTCAAAACTACCTTTCTGGCCGTGGCGGGTCGGCCAGTCTCTTTTGCTCGGCTTAGAGGCAGAATCCCGTTACGTCTGGATTCAGTGGACGAAGCACAAAGGGTATCGCAGATGCTGGCATCGAGAATACCATTTGCTGAGAACACCAAGCCGAGCAAATCTCTGCGTCCTCCGCGCTCTTTGCGGTAGGTGGCATTGCCACCTACTGAACACCTTGCCTGCTAAATATCTCTGTGGGCTCTGTGAACTCTGTGGCTAAAAAACTTCGTGTCTTAGTGCCTTAGTGGCTAAATCTCTGTTTTCCCCACGCCCCAGCAAGCCGTAGGCCGGGTTGATTTTGGTGCGTGGATTTTGCCCATATTGACAAACCCCGATTATGAAATTTCCTCATAAAATCCGCATTTTTACTGCTGTTATTTGGTATAATATAGGTCTTTGAGGAATCGGGTGATTCGAAAACATACAAACCGACCGTCGGCAGGCCGAAACATACGGCGAGAGGAATACAAGGCGGGTTTGACAACGCCCGGCGTGTGTGCGGCGCTCCTGCTTGCCGCGCTGCTGCTTTCGTCAAGGGCCTTCGCAGTTTTACCGCCTGATGACCCGAACTATTTCCTGAAACTAAGCGGCACTGGCATTGTACCGTTGGCCCCTGCGTCGCAAATCACAGAAAGCACCGGCCAGGACCAGCAGGAAAAAAGGCAAATAATCAAGACCCTCAGAAACAGTCCCGGCTGGCGTAACTTCGTTAAAAAGGCAGGTCCAAAATGGTTAGTGCGATGGAATACGCTTACCGGCACACCGCATTTAGCCGTCGGCCGGCCGGTCGAACTCGCCGGCAGACCAACACTGACAAAAAGTAATATCGAAAGTGCCAGCCGAAATTTCGTCCGGCAAAACCGCAAGCTTTTCGCCGCCGACCCAGGCCTGCTGCGATTAGTCAAACGCAACAATAAAGCCGGACGATGGCACGTGCTCTTCGAACAGGTGCATAACGGCGTCGCTGTTTACGGCAGCAAGGTATATCTCGGATTCACCAAAGACAATCGAATCGCCAGCTTCGGCTCGGATGTATTCCCGGATATTGACGTAAACACCCTCCCGGGTATAGATGCAGACAAAGCAATCACCAAAGCAGTTGCCGACTGCTGCGTGCCCGGCCAGTCGCCCGACAGGATTACTCAGCCGACGTTAATCATTCTGCCGATTCGAAAAGGCGACAAATTCGATTATCTTTTATGCTGGCAATTCGATATCTTACAGCGACAACAGCAAAAGCGATGGCAGTACTTCATCAACGCCCAAACCGGCCGAATCGTCAGTAAACGAAACACTCTCTGGTTTACAGACGCCACGGGCATTGTCACCGGCGAATACAAACCGGAATTTGCCGGCGACGAGACCGGCACAGACGTAATGCCCCATGAAGAACTCTCAGCCGACGGCAACGAAACGCCGATTCTGTTCTGGGATTTCAACAGTGACCCGAACTGGAGTGCTGAAGACCTGTGGGCATTCGGGCAGCCATTGGGCCTTGGTTCCTACTGCAGCGACCCATGTTCCGGCTATACCGATTCAAATGTCTATGGCTACAACCTCTCAGGAAATTACGAGGGATATATATACACACCGAAATATCTGACCACCACGCCGTTCGATTGTTCGGACTATAATAATATCCGCGTCAGGTTTATGCGCTGGCTGGGCGTCAGCACCGCATCCGCAGACCACGCCAGCGTACAGGCATCCAGCAACGGCACAGATTGGACGACTATCTGGGACCACACCGGCCCGGCAATGTGCGACGGCGAGTGGGGCAATGTCGCGCATGATTTGCCCTCGAGTGCCGACTTTGCCCCGGCCGTGCAAATCAGGTGGGTGATGGGGCCTGCCAGCGGAAGTGTATCCTACTGTGGCTGGAATATCGACGACGTCCAGATAGTATCCCTCGAGGGCGGAACCAATACCACACTCACCGACCCCAACGGCGAATATTACGTTCAACTGCCTTCCCTGCCGGCAACGATTGTCTCCGAGCTGAAAGGGCTTTACTGTGATATAGACTACGCGGCTGGGCAGGACGCCAAGTTTACTCAGCAGGCCGACGGCAATGCCTCACCCATCATATTAAACTGGATATGGGACAGCAACGTTTACAATGTCATTGACGAACCGAGCGTATATCGGCACATAAACTTCGTCCACGACTATTACAAGCTCATAGACCCGGATTTTGACGGCCTTGATTACCCCGTGCCAACGATAGTTTCCGTCGATATGAGCAACGCCTACTGGGACGGCCAAGGAGTGGCTTTCGGCTCCGGCGACGGAATAGACTTTGACAACTTCGCACTTTACGCAGAAGTAATCTATCACGAATACACACATGGGGTGACAGACAAGATATACACCGGGTTTGCACTGCCCTATTTCGGGGAGGCGGGGGCGATGAACGAGGGGTGGAGCGACTACTTCGGCTGTGCGCTAAGTGTCAGCCAAAGCCCGTTTATCGGCGACGGCGGTCTTGTAATCGGGGAGCCAAATGGATTCCGCACGCTCGACAACACATATCGCCGGGAAACCGACTGGTACGGGGAAGTGCACTACGACAGCGAGATGTTCAGCGGAGCACTGTGGCAGGCCCGTGAGCTGCTCGGCGCCGAGGTTATGGACGAACTCGTCCACTACGCAAGATATGCCCACAGCACGACGTTCGAGGATTATCTTATTGCACTATTAGTCGAAGACGACAGTCGATACGGCGACGGCGATTTGAGTAACGGCACGCCGCACGGCGAGGCAATATATACCGGGTTCGGCAACCACGGTATCGGCGGGCTTCAGTATATGTGGCCGAGCATAGTTATCGACGATACAAACGAAAACGGCAACGGCGAGGCCGAGCCGGGCGAAACCGTCGCTGTCCGGCTTACGCTAACCAACGGCTGGGCCGACGCCAATGGTATTACCGCCACCTTAGACTGCAACGACCCATTTGTAACGATAAGCAAGCCGGACGCGAATTTCAATGACGCAAATTATGGCGATATGACCGACAACAGCACCGACCCATTTGTTATCTCAATTAACGGTGACTGTCCTGAAACCTACACAATCAATTTCGTACTTACCGTAAATGCCGACGGTCCATACGAATATACACGCGAATGTCTCATATATTATAACGTCGCAGTCGACCAACTGGCTTATGATGATGGTGCGGCTGACGGTGGAATCGGCTACGGTAATCAAGGAGGCGTGCTTGCAGTTCGTGTAACTCCCAAAACATATCCCTGCTATCCTACGCATATCCGTCTATTGCCCTTAGTTCGAACAACTATCACCGTCGCCATCTGGGACGACGACGCCAACGGCCTGCCGGGCAGCTTATTGGAGACCGTTTCGGTTCACCCTCCTGCATCGGGCGACTGGTACGATGTCGATATAGCCCAATATGGTCTGGCCATTGACAGCGGCAGCATCTACGTCGGCTGGATTGAAGGCCCAATTACTTACTCGAACGGCTTTGACCTGGACCCGCCGTATTACCAAAGGTCCTGGGTATGGGATTCTTACGAATGGCGACTGCTGGAGGACTATGGGTTCTCAGGCAATTTTATGATTCGTCTTCGTTATTCCAATGAGCCGCCCTTCCGCATCAGCCCGCCGCACGAATTGACGTTTTGCCCCGGCCGGCCGGTATCGCTGTGTCTGCAGGCCATTGACGGTAATACACCATATTACGACTGGACCGCCCCTCCACGACTGCCCGGTTACGACGTGAATATCCTGGCCACAAGCGAGTTCTCAGAAACGGGAACCGCCCAGGGCTGGCACGACGACGACCAAACCTGGGAATACGCCCTGCCGTTCGAGTTTCCATACTACGACTCGGATTACAATAAGGTATATATTTCCAGCAACGGCTTTATCGATTTCGAGAATACAGCAGCAGATTATGCCAACGGCGAACAATATCTCATTGACAACACTCGCATTGCTCCCCTGTGGGACGACCTGACAACGTTCGAGCCAAATGACATTTTCATCGACGATAATACGCCTGGCCAGGTAACGATTCGCTGGCAGGCGGAGACTTTCCAATACGGGCGGCAGGTCAATACAGCAGTAGTTCTATTCGACGACGGCAGCATCCGGTTCGATTATGGTCCCGGCAATACATTACTGTCGCCCACGGTCGGTCTTTCGGCCGGCAATGGACTCGACTATATCCTCGTTGATGGCTACAACGGGGCTTCGTCACTGACAAACGCCGAGTCG
>Ga0315551_10000039_pt1 | contig 95075 bp, 91 predicted proteins | sample SalMarSW160290MG_FD_203678 | JGI IMG/M metagenome (GOLD analysis project Ga0315551, IMG submission 203678) | Salt marsh sediment microbial communities from the Plum Island Ecosystem LTER, Massachusetts, United States - Salt Marsh Sediment SW1602-90 ...
CCAGGAGAACGCCGTCGTGGTGGGCATCGTCACCTTCCTCGTCGTCGTGTACATGGTCGCCAATCTGGTCGTGGACGTGCTCTACGCCGTGCTCGATCCGAGGATCCGCTATGACTGAACCGATGACCAGCGCCGCACTGGTAGGGGCGGAGGCGATCGAGGAGATACCGATTGGGCCGGAAGGAAGCTTGTGGTCGGACGCGTGGCGCCTGCTACGGCGGCGTCCCATCTTCATCATCTCGTCACTGCTGGTGATTCTCATGGTTCTCATCGCTCTCTTCCCAGGCCTCTTCAACTTCCCCGGCTACAACCCGCGCGATTGCCCGTTGCAGGATGCGCGGCTGCGGCCGAGCGCCGAGCACTGGTTCGGTACGGATCTGCTTGGCTGCGATTACTACGCCCGTGTCCTCTACGGGACACGGGTGTCGATCGCCATCGGAATCATCGTCACCACCGTCGCCACCGTTGTTGCCCTCATCTTCGGATCAATCGCCGGCTACTACGGGGGTCTCGTCGACACGCTCATCGCTCGCGCCACCGACGTGGTGTTCGCCATCCCCCTCATCCTGGGCGGCATCCTCATCCTCAGCCTCGTCGGGCAGCGTGGGATCATGCAGGTGAGCGCGGTACTCATCCTCTTGGGATGGCCGACGATGCTCCGCCTGGCGCGCTCGTCGGTCCTGGCGGTCAAGGAGAACGACTACGTCGATGCGGCTCGTGCTCTGGGGGCGAGCAGCTTCCGGATCATCCGCCGTCACATCCTCCCCAATGCGCTGGCTCCGGTGATCGTCTACGCCACCATCACCGTGGGAACGATCATCGCGGCGGAAGCGGCGCTCTCGTTCCTCGGTGTCGGCCTCCAGCTCCCCGCTATCTCCTGGGGCCTCATGATCAGCGTTGCCCAAAACCGGCTACGCACCGATCCCCACCTGCTGTTCTTCCCCGGGCTCTTCCTCTCCATCACGGTGTTCGCCTTCATCTTGATGGGTGACGCCCTGCGCGACGCTCTCGATCCGAAGCTCCGCTGATGACAGCCGTGGATACCTACAAGAAGAACACGATCGGTGATCGAGCGCTCGATCCCTCGGCGCCGCTGCTCACCGTTGATGATCTCCACGTCGAGTTCCGCATGGACATGGGCACGGTGAAGGCGGTCAATGGCCTCACCTACAGCCTGGACCGGCATGAGACGCTGGCCATCCTCGGTGAGTCCGGAAGCGGAAAGAGCGTGAATGCCCAGGCGGTGATGGGCATCATCGACACCCCTCCCGGCTACGTCACTCGAGGGAGCGTGAAGTTCCGCGGCGCCGAGCTCCTCGACCTTCCGGAGTCACAGCGACGCACGGTGCGCGGAGAGCGCATCGCGATGATCTTCCAGGATGCTCTCACCGCCCTCAACCCGGTCTTCTCTGTCGGATGGCAGATCGCCGAGATGTTCCGCATCCATCGGGGCGCGACCAAGAAAGAGGGCTTCGAGAGGGCGATCGGGTTGATGGACCGAGCCAAGATCCCCATGGCCCGAGAGCGGGTGAACTCCTACCCGCACGAGTTCTCCGGGGGGATGCGTCAGCGGGTGATGATCGCCATGGCGCTGGCGCTCGACCCTGACATCCTCATCGCCGACGAGCCGACGACGGCCCTCGACGTCACCGTACAGGCCCAGATCATGCAGCTGCTCGCCGATCTCCAGCAGGAGACCGGCATGGGCCTCATCCTCATCACCCACGACCTCGGCGTCGTCGCCGAAGTGGCCGACAACGTCGTCGTGATGTATGCCGGGCGGGAGGTCGAGACGGGGGAGATCAACCAGGTGTACCACGATCCGACCCATCCCTACACGCTCGGGCTCATGCAGTCGATTCCACGGCCTGACGTGCACACCGACCGCCTCAACCCCATCAAGGGATCTCCTCCCGACCTCATGCACATCCCGTCGGGGTGCCCGTTCCATCCCCGCTGCCCCTATGCCAGGGAGAAGTGCGTCATCGAGGAGCCGTCCCTGCATGAGGTCGCTCCGGGGCGAGTGAGCGCTTGCCACTTCTGGAAGGAGGTCCGCGGTGACCGCGCCTGATCAGACCCCGACCTCAAACGAGGTGGTGCTGAAGGTCGAAAACCTCGTCAAGTACTTCCCCATCACACGAGGGATCCTCTTCCAGCACCAGATCGGCACGGTCAAGGCCGTCGATGACATCAGCTTCGATTTGCGCCGCGGCGAGACACTCGGCCTGGTGGGAGAGTCGGGCTGCGGCAAGACCACGACGGCGCGCACCATCCTGCGCCTGGAGAACCCGACCAGCGGCCACGCCTCCTACATGGGCCGCGACATCTTCGAGCTGTCCCGATCGGAGATGCGGGAACTGCGACGGAGAATCCAGGTGATCTTCCAGGACCCCTACGCCTCACTCAACCCGCGGATGACGATCGGCGACATCATCACCGAGGGATGGAGGGTTCACAAGGGCGTCGTCGCCAAGCCGAAACAGCGGGCCCGAGTCCATGAGCTGCTGGAGTTGGTGGGCCTCAACCCGGATCACATCAATCGCTATCCGCATCAGTTCTCCGGCGGGCAGCGCCAGCGTATCGGCGTCGCCCGTGCCTTGGCACTCGAGCCGCGCATCATCATCTGTGACGAGCCGGTTTCGGCACTCGACGTGTCGGTGCAGGCGCAGGTGGTCAACCTGCTGGAGGACATCCAGGACGAGCTTGGCCTGTCGTACCTGTTCATCGCCCACGACCTGTCGGTCGTGCGCCACATCTGCGACCACATCGCCGTGATGTACCTGGGGAAGATCGTCGAGATCGGCAACGAGTACGACGTGTACGACAACAGCGCCCACCCCTACACGGAAGCGCTGCTGTCGGCCGTCCCGATCCCCGATCCGGCTCTCAGGGACAAGGAGCGGAGGATCTTGCTGGAGGGCGACGTGCCGAGCCCCGCCGACCCGCCGAGTGGCTGTCGCTTCCGGACGCGCTGCTGGAAGGCGCAGGACGTGTGCGCCACCGATCCGCCCGAGTTGGTGGAGCGAGGCCAGGGGCACCCGGTGGCGTGCCATTTCCCCCAGGTGGAATTCGCCAGGCCTTAGCCACGGCAAGGAGCCCCCCTCAGCGCCATGAGCGTCCCGCCGTTCGCTCGCCGCTTCGCTCTTTCGGTCCTGGTACTCGCGCTGCCCTGCGCCGCCTGCTCGTCGTCGGGCGACACCACCACGACGACGACCGAGGGGGTCGCTCCCGGGGAGTTCGCCTTCGTCACCTACACGCCGGAGGAGGGCGACCAGGCCATCGCCAACATGCCGGCGACGTTGGTGCTCGACAACGGGTGCACCTGGCTCGACGTGGGCCCGAACGACCGGCCGCTCCTCGCACTGTGGCCTGCAGACTGGACGGCCGAGGTGGTGGGGGACGGGATCGAGATCCGCAAGTCCGACGGGACGGTGATACCGTTCGGCGAGCCTCTCTTGTTCCCGGGTGGAGGCACGACGCACGAGAGCGCCGCCGAGGTGGTGACCTCCCCCATCCCGATGCGATGCCTCGACTTCATGGAGTATCTGGTCTTCGACGTGTTGCCGGCGACCCTGGATTGAGGCGAACGTCCGGGAAGTACGAGGAGGGCTGCCCTCGGCCGCGGAACGACCTCAGGATTCGGGGAGGTCGGTGACGATCTGCGGCGGCTGGTAGGTGACTTCGCTCACCACCGTGCCGGGAGGGATGCCCAGCTCCGTGTCGCCGTCGACGTCGGTCCCGGTCCGGTCGAGCAGTGTCCCGTCCGGTCCCAGGGTGATGGCGTCACGCTGGATCCCTCCGTTCTGCTCGTAGGTGACGGCGAGGGTGATCGCGCCGTCGGGCCGGCGCTCCACGAGATCGAGCGGCAGGCCGGCCAGCATCTCGGCGATGGCGGCCCGCAGCTCGGGGCCGGCGACGCCGGTTTCGAGGATTTCACCGGCCTTGTCGAACAGCTCGACGTGGAGCGGCCGCTCGCCAGAGCCGAGGGCGAGCTGGGTCTCCAAGGCCTCTCGGAGCCGGTCGGCGTCGGCGGGCCAGTCGGTGGTGGCGTTGTCGTTCTCGATGCCGGTGTAGCGCCCGAACACCACCTCTCCCACCTGGTCCCGCTCAGCGCCGCCGTTGGCCTCCCAGGCGGCACGCACCTCGTCATCGAAGAAGATCGGCTCGCCGGCGATGCTCCGACGCTGGTAGAACGAGGTGGCCGGCTGGTACCAGACCTCGACGTGCTCGGGCAGGAGGTAGCCGACGCTGGCGCGGTCAAGCCCGAATTCCTCACCTGGCCTCACTCCGAGGTTGGTCGCGTCGTACTCGAGGGAGATGAAAGAGCCCGTGGGAATGTCGAGTGGCGTTGCGTCGCGGGCGGCGTGAGCGATCTCGGTGAGTGCCGCCTCGGCGGCTCCCGGCTGGAGGGCGGCAACGCCGACGAAGAGGGCGGCGACGATGGCCATGGCCGCGGCGGGGACCGCCCAACGCCATCCGATGCGCCACCGCCGGCGGGTGGCGAGGGCCCCATCGGCGGCGATGACTCGTTCCAGGCGCGTGAAGGCGGCCCGCTCCTCTTCGGGAGTGGGTGCGGGGTCGCCGGCGAGGCGGCGGAGGTGCTCGAATGGATCGAAGGGATCACTCATCGGATCGTCCTGGAGGTTCACTAGGTGATTGGTCGTCTTCTGCAAAAAGGTTCCGGAGCCGGTCCCGGGCGCGGGAGAGTCGGGACCGCACCGTGCCCACCGGGATGCCCAAGGTCTCGCCGATCTCCTGGTAGCTGAGGTCGGCAAGCAGGTGCAGGCCCACCACGTCCCGTTCCTCGGGCCGCAGCCGCTCCAGGACACGGCGCAGCTCGGCATGGGCGGTCGCGGCGTCGACCCGGTCGATGAGGTCGTCCTCGAACCCGGGCTCTACCCAGCCCGACGGATTCGCCGCTTCCAGGCTGTCGTCGGTGACGGGAAGGAGCCGGATCCGCCGGGCCCGCTTCCGGTAGTGGGCAAAGACGAGGTGGCCGGCGATTCCGTAGAGCCAAGGCAGCGCCGTTGGTCGGGTGAGGTCGTAGGTGTGCCGTGATTTGAAGGCCTGTTCGAACACCTCGGCCGCCAAGTCGTTGCCGTCGCCGGGGCCGACCGCCCGGACCAGGTAGCGGTAGATGGCGTGGTAGTGGCGGTGGAAGAGCGCGCCGAACTCTTCCGGGTCGGCCAAGGAGGCCTCGATGAGTTCGGCATCGCTCCGGTCGCCCGTCATTGCGGCACATCTTGCCACGTGCCGGCGATCGGAGTCTGCCGGCGTCAGCTACTCAGGTAGGCGACGGATTCCGTTCGGTTGTTGAGGGTCGACAGGTTGTCGGTGGTGCCTGACCCGTAGGTGTCCTGCGACGCACCGCCCTTGTTCGGGTAGTCGTAGTGCCTCAGCCGGGTGCAGCCGTTCCACGACGACGAGATCTGGTTGTCCCACGCCGCGCTCGTGTTCCACCAGCCGCCGGTGCACGACGAGCCCCGGATCGTCACCGAACTGCCGGAGCCGTTGAAGCCGTCGTAGTGGGTGCCGAGAGCGAAGCCGGACAGCAGCACCTGCAGGTCGGGATCGGTCCACAGCGCCGCCGCCGGCGTCCCCGGGTCGACCCTCACCGCGCCTCCGCTGGCGTCGGCGACCGCCTCGGCAAAGCTGGCAAAGCACCGCGCCGGGGCCATCACCAGCTCCCCGTCGGGCTTCTGATACCGCACCTGGAGCACGCAGTGGGTCTCGGGCTCCGGTGTGTCCGCCGTCGCGGCGGGTGACGGCGCCAGGGTCGCCGCCCCTGCTACTCCCACCAGCAGCGCCATGAGCCATCGCGCCGAATGATGCATGGACATGGGAACCTCCACAGATCGACCTCTCTCATTGTCCCCCGTCCCTCTGACATTTCCATCCCCGGAACCGGGAATCTGCTCGCGGCCAAGAGCAGCACGGGGGTCCCGGAGGGGCACGACCTCCACAGATCACCACTCCGGGGCCCAACGGGGCCCGCCTCGCTACCAAGACGATCGGCGACTACTCGCTGGGTTCGGTGATCGACTCGCTCCCGGAGATGGACCCGGCGGTGGTCCTCGGTGAACCGACCGGCGCCGGCCCGTGAGGACCGCATTCCTCCCCCGCCACGGCGACGGGACGGCGACCGTGTCCGCCCGGTGGACCCCATGGTTGGTGGCCGGCATCTCCTGGCCAGATGGGCTCTCCACACTGTGCGGTCCTTGGCACAAGACGGCTGGCAGCAGCGCGAGCCTGCTCGCGGCGTATCGGGAGGACGTCTACTGGCCAGGCCGGTGGCGTCTTCCAAGGGGAGGAAGCATGACGATCGTGACCGATCCCCGAGCGATCCGGACCCACCGATGCGGAGCGCCAGTGGCGGTGCTCGTGGTGATGGCCCCCGCTCGCCGGCTGCGGAGAGGAATCCATGAGGGTGGCGCCTACCGAAAGGTCGCCGGGCGAGCCGGCGACCACCATCTCCCGCGCCGGCGATGGCCCGAGCGTGCTCTGGCTGCGGTGCTCCGGCCCCTGGGCGGCGATCGACACATCCGGTGCCGTGAACCCTTGATGGCCGGAAGCCAAGCGACTGTGATCATCGTGCAGGCGTCGTTTCGCTCACCTGTGACACGCTCGCGTGTGGGCCCGGCGACTCCCTAGCGGGAGCCGAGACGGAGCTGGTGGGCGACGAGCATCGCCATCTCCATGGATTGCTCGTAGTTGAGCCGGGGATCGAGCGTCGACCGGTACTCCCGCCCGAGGTCGGCGTCGGAGAGTCCCCTGGCGCCTCCCGTGCATTCGGTGACGTTCTCGCCGGTGAGCTCGAAGTGGATGCCCCCCAGTACGGACCCCATCTCGTGGTGGATGCGGAAGGTCGCCTCGACTTCCTCGAGGATCGTCTCGAAGCGTCGCGTCTTGATGCCGCCGGCGGTGATCTCGGTATTGCCGTGCATCGGGTCGACGGTCCAGTTGACCGTCTTGCCCGTCGCCCGCACCGTCTCGATCGCCATCGGCAACATCTCGGTGACGTGGGCGGCTCCGAAGCGGCAGATGAAGGTGATGCGCCCCGGCTCGTCGACGGGGTGGAGGACGTCGAGCAGCCGGGTGATGCGCTCGGGGGTGGTCGCCGGCCCGAGTTTCATCCCGATGGGGTTGCGGATCCCCCGGAAGTACTCGACGTGGGCACCGTCGGGATCGGCCGTGCGCATCCCGATCCAGGGGAAATGGGTGGAGAGGTTGTAGTAGCCGTCGCTGCGGGGGACTCGTTGGGTCTGCGCCTGCTCGTAGAGGAGGGCGAGACCCTCGTGGCTGGTGAAGAACTCGGCCCGGGTGGTGCTGGGAGACCGGGCGTCGAGCACGTTCTCCATGAACTCCATCGAGTCGCGGATCGCGTCGATGATGCGCTCGTAGTCTTTGCGCATCGGTGCCCGTGTGACGAAGTCGAGGTCCCAGTACTCGGGGTGGTGCAGGTCGGTGAACCCGCCGTCGACGAGGGCTCGGATGAAGTTGATGGTGAGGCCGGCCCGCTCGTAGCCGCGCAGCAGGAGTTCCGGGTCGGGGGTGCGGTCCTCCCGGGTGAAGGGGGTGCGGTTGAGTAGGTCTCCCCGGTACGACGGGAGCGCCACGTCGCCTTGCAGCTCCTGGTCGTCGGAGCGCGGCTTGGCGTACTGGCCGGCGATGCGTCCCACCCGCACCACCTTGCGGCGGGTGCCGTGGACGAGCACCAGGCTCATCTGCAGCAGGATCTTCAGCTTGGAAGTGATCTCGTCGGCGTTGCAGGAGTCGAACGTCTCGGCACAGTCGCCTCCCTGGAGCAGGAACGCCTCTCCACGGGCGCATGCGGCGAGCTGCGCTCTTAGCGATTCGATCTCCATCGACGTCACCAGTGGAGGCAATGCGGTGAGCTGGGCGACGACCTCGTCGACCTTCGCCGCATCGGGATACACCGGCTGCTGCAAGGCGATCTTGGTTTGCCACGAATCTGGAGACCAGTCGGTCATGAGGGGCCCTCTGCCGAGCTGGGGGCGAGCATACCGCGCACGCCGGGGCGTCCAATCTCGAGGAGGTCGATCACCTTCGACGGGACGGAGGCTGCCCGACCGGGACCCGGGCTGCTTGAGAACCCTCGAGCAACTACTCGATCCCGACTACATCAATGCCATGTGCGACGGATTCGAGGAGATCAAGGCGCAATACGGCGAGTCAGACGAGTGAGATACGCTGGCCAGCGTTGATCACGACGGGAAGGTACCGGCGAATGGCGAAGAACGAGAGCTTGCCCCTTCGCCGCGTCGTCCAAGTCGATCGTCGTGGCCGTGTGTCGCTCGCCCGGTTCGGAATCAGCGACACCCAGCTCGTCGTGGAGGAGCTGGAGGACGGTGGCGTCGCCTTGCATCCGGCCATCGTGATGACGCCGGCCGAGGCACGCCACTACGGCAACCCGGAGGCGGCCGCAGCCCTCGATCAGGCACTGGCCTCGGCGCGGGAGGGTGCCATCCGCCGATTCGAGCTTCGGCCTCGCCGGGACTGATCTGCTCCCACCGTCCGCGCATGAGCCTGGGTGGGATCGCCGGCTCTATGTTCACCGTTCCGTACCGAGCCTACGAGGCACGTGTGACTGAGCTTCGTTGCGCACTTACGACGCGGTCGGCGCGCCGCGCCAGGAACCGCTCGATATTATCCCGCTCAACGAGGTCGAGGAACGCCACATACCTGCGGAAGGCGGTACCGGCGTTGAAGGCGCTCACCCATTGCGTGACACCCGGATCGTCCACCACCACGGCCGCCCCGAGGTTCTCGGCGAGCCACGGCGCCACCGCCGACCAGCGCCACATGCGATGCCGGCTCCGCAGGTGGGTCTCAGGGGCCGGGAAGCCGCCGGGTCCTCGCGCCCCGGTGATGTAGAGCCGGATGCTCTCACGGGTGCGGCCGACCCGCTGGGCGATCTCGGCCATGGTGACCAGGTCGTCGGGCTCGAGGTGCACCACCTGCGCCCCGGGGACCGCACCCTCGACCGCATCGACGGCCTCCTCGACAGCGGCCGGGAACGACTCGGCCTCCCGGTCGAAGTCGAGGTACTGCACGGTGCCGACCCGTCCCGCGGTGGCGTCGTCGCATCCCGCCGCGTACAAAGCCGCCAGATTGGCGTCGTCCTGCAGGTCCGGACCATCCACGATGAGGGTGAACTGGGATCTCATCGCTGGTGACGCTACGAGACAGTGTTGGCTATTGTCAACACCTCAGACCCCACGACCACCATCGGTGTCACGCGCTTCACGACCCGATGCGGGGCGTCGACGTCCCGCTGATCTGCACCAGCACCGGGTCCTCGCCTGCCAGCAGCCCGCTGAGCAAGGCGAACTCGACCTCCCGTTCCAGGTACACGGTGACCTCGGTCTCGGTCGCCGCCACCATCGTCACCACCTCGGCCGGGTCGTAGCCGTCCTGGCGATCCAGGTACTCCAATGCCCGCGCCTCGGCCACACCCGGCACCAGGCGGGCCTCCCCGGTGGCCCGGAAGTGGCCCTCGTCGACGGCGGTGGCGCCCGCCACCGCGGCGGCGTCGGCCCACCCCGCCACCTCCTGCCGCTCGCTGAACGCCCGGTACAGGTCGAAGACGATCGACCCCAGCACGAACAGCACCAGGCAGAACCCGAGCACCCACAGCGTCACCGACCCCGCCTCGCCGGCGGCCCGGCGCCTCACGGGAAGCTCCGGAAGTCATCGACCCGTTCGGTGTGCTCCCGGGTGATCGTGAACGACTCCCACAGCGGGCCCACCAGCGGCACCGTGACGATCGGGAACCCGATCTCGACCCGGGCGGTCACCGTCCCGCCCCGGGTCAACTCCCCCACCGGCGGGTCGAGTTCGAAGTCGACCGACACCACGTCGGGGTCGAGCCCGTGGTTGGCGGCGATGGAACGGGCGATCTGGATGCCTGCCTCCTGCCCGGCGGCGGCGTCGTCGGCCAGCACCATCACCCGGGCCGCCTCCTGGGCCGCCAGGTTCGCCACCCCGTTGCGCTCCAGCATCCCCGGCACCTGGGCCAGCACCATGATCGTCGGGAACAGCAGCAACCCGACGCCGAGCAGCATCTCGATCACGGCATAGGCGCCGACCTCTTCGCGCCGCAGGCGCCGCAGCAGCACCCTCACGGCGCCACCTCCTGCACCGCCTCACCTCGCAGGCTGAACGACCATGCCGGCAACCCGGGCAGCGGGCTGTGGAGAGTGGCGTCGGCCACCGCCACCAGATTCCCGGACACCGGGTCGATCTCACAGGTGATCGACACCTCGTCTCCGAGGGGCCCGCCCAGTAGCGCATCGAGGGCGTTCTCGGCCCGAGCGTCGCACGCCACGACCCCGGCGCCGGCCCGCGACCCGGCCCGCACCGCCTCGTCGGCGGCAGACCGCACCACGCTACGGGCATACAGGAAGGTGAGGACGTTGACGAGCACCATCGCCGTGAGCACGGTGAAGGCGATGGCGAGCAGCGTCGTCACCGTCGTCATCCCGGCCTCGTCCCGTCGCAGGCGGCAGCCGCCCGCCTGAGACGGCTCAGGGACAGGCACCACCGATCCCGATCTGGTCCCGGATCCAGCACAGCACATCGACGCCGAGGGCCTGCATGATGCCGACGGTCGCCATGATGGCGATCACCGTCACCACGATCCAGGCGAAGATCTGGGCGCTCTCCACCGCGCCCCGCTGCTCGGCGCCGACCCTGCCGGCGATTCGTCCCATTCGTCTCCACACGGTTCTCATTGGCTCCCTCCTGCACGGTCGGCATCGGACGTCACGGTTGGATTCACGGTCAACCCCCTTGGAAGATCAGGCTCGGGATCGGCGCCCCGATGAACAGCAGCACGATCGGGGCCAGCACCACGACGATGGGAATCACCATCATCAGGCGCCGGCGAGAAGCGGCCCTTTGCAGGTCCTCGCGGCGGGCGGCCCGCAGGTCGCGGCTCAGGTCGAGCAGCGTCTCCCCCAGGTCGGCGCCGCGGTCCTGGGCGGTCGCCAGCACCGAGTAGGTGCGGGCCGCTTCCGGCTCGGGCGTGAGACGGATCGCCCGCTGCAGGGCGCGCGACAGCGCCATCCCCGACTCGTGGAGACGCAGCACCTCGGCCAGCTCGTCGACGAAGGCGCCGTGACCGCGCACCACGACGTGGCGGATGGCGTCGAGCACCCCGCCACCGACCCTGGTCCGCATCGCGATGAGCTGGTTGATCGTGTACAACTCGCCCCGGATCCGTTCCCGCCGCGCCAGGATCGCCTTGTCGACCCGGCTCCGGGCCTGCAGCACCCCGAGCACGAAGCCCGCCCCGCCGAAGATCACCATCCAGGCCGGGTCGCGGATCAGCAGCCCGAGGAACCCGAGACCGACCGCCATAGCCACGGCCCGCACGAACGCCCGGATGCGGAACTCCTGGACTCGCTGCACCTCGGGGAGGTCGGGGTAGAGGCCGGCCTGGCGTAGCCGCACCGCGAGGCGCTCGACGTTGGAGGCCGAGATGAGCCGGGCGAACCCACGCACCATGCCGTCGAGCACCGGCCCGAACAGCCGGCGCAGCGTCCCGTCGCCGAGGACCGGCCCGGCCGTCGCCGCGCCGTGCACGTCGGCGGGGCGGGTCAGCCTCACCCGGGTGACCGTCGTGTAGGGGCGGACCCGCCCGGCGAGGGGACGCAGCGGTCGCGCCACCACCCACACCGCCGAGGCGACGAACAGCAGCGAGGAGGCGATCGCGACCAGCTCGAGTGGGGTGAGGTCGGTCATCGCGCCCCCGCCTTGTCCCGCTCGGCGGTGAGGGTCGACCCGCCGCCGAAGACCCGCACCTCCTCGGTGCGGCGGGAGATAACCCGCAGCAACACCCACCCCACCACCGCCCATGCCCCGGCGAGCAGCACTACGAAGCGGCCCTGGGGAGAGCGGTAGAACTCGCGGTACGCCTCGGGCACCGTCGCCAGGAACAGCAGGATCACCCACGGGGCCACCGCCACGACGACACTCTCCAGCCGCTGCTCGAGACCGGCGGTGCGGATCTGCTCGGCGGTGAGCTGGTCGGCCACCATCGTCTCGATGAGGTCGCGCAGCACCACCTGGAGGGTTTCCCCGCCATGCTGGTGGGCCAGCACCAGCACCTCGATCACCTTGTCGGAGGAGGGATCGGCCAGTTCCTCCTTGATGATCTCCAGCGCCGGCACCACCCCGAGCATGCGGGCCTGCATCGGGAAGCGGGCGAACGCCTCCTGCAACGGCGCCGGACCGCGGTCGGCCAGCGCCTCGATGCCGTTCGCCAGCGTCGCTCCCGAGTTGACGTGGGCCAGGATCTCGCGCAAGCCGTCGGGCCACGACCGCTGCACCTCGGCGAGGCGACGGGCCCGTTGCCGGCCGTACTGCAGGTAAGGGGCGCAGGACACGGCGACGGCCGGGATCAAGGCCACCCACCAGGTGCCTGCCAGCACCAGGAAGGCGAGGAAGGCGACCAGTCCGGCACCGATCGAGCCGACCCAGAACTGGCGGGGGGTGAGGTCGGATCCCGCCTGGAGCAGCCAGAGTTGGCGGCGCGACACCTGGGGGCGGCGGGTGGTCCGGGCGGTCGGGTTGGGGGCCAACCCGGCGAGGTGGGCCACCGCCAGGTAGGCGAACGCCGCCGAGCTGAGCGCAGCCAGCAGCCTCACAGCCCCGGCCTCCAGGCGCCGTTCAGGATGTTGGCCACCGAGGCACCTTCGGGCAGCGCCCGGTCGATGCGGTCGACCATCGGCTCGGGCGGGAAGGTGCCGGTCCAGCGCATCGGCTCGCCGAGGGCGGCCCGACGGAAGACCGGCTCGGTGGTGAAGTCGTCGGTCGCCAGCGACGGGGTGACCGCCAGGATCTCGGCGACTTGGCGGCGGATGCCCCGGTCGCCGTTCTCGGGCCGGCGCATGTCCCGTTCCAGGTGTACCACGAAGTCGATCGAGCCGGCGAAGACCTTGCGCACGATCGGCTCGGTGACGTTCTCGCCGGCCATGATGGCGGCGTTGACGATGGCGGCGAGGGCGTCCCGGGCCGAGTTGGCGTGCACGGTGCAGGCGAAGCCACAGCCGGCGTTGACCGCCCGGGTCAGCTCGAATGCTTCGGCGCCCCGCACCTCGCCGACGCAGAGCAGGTCGACCCGTTGTGCCAGGCTCACCTTCACCAGGTCCCGCAACGAGTAGCGGCGCGATCCCTCCAGGGTCACCGGCGACGCCTCGTAGTAGCTGCTGTGGGGTGAGAGCGGGATGTGCAGCTCGCGCACCTCCTCGCAGATGCGGATGCATTGGTCGTCGGGCACGGCGCGCAGCCAGGCGCTCATGAAGGTGCTCTTGCCGGCGCCGGTCGCTCCCGAGAACAGGATCGAGGTCGAGGCCTGCGCCGCCGCCCACAGGAACGCCGCCGCGGTGCGACTCACCGACCCCAGCTCCACCATCGAGGCCAGGGTCTCGTCGGCGACGGTGTACTTGCGGATCGTCGCCGAGAGGCGGGCCGACACCGGCGGCACCACCGCGGTGAGGCGGGCGGTGCCGTCGAGCACGTGGGCTTGCTCGATGGCGTTGGAGCTGTCGAGGCGCCGGTTGGTGCCGGCGAGGAGGCGGTCGACGACCTGACGCAGCTCCGCCTCCGAGGTCGACGCGATGAGGGAGCGGAGCTCCCCGGAGTCGTCGATGTAGGAGACCCGGTCGCCCTCGAGGAACACCTCCTCCACCGCCGGGTTCTCCAGCAGCTCGGTGAGCGGTCCGAACCCGGCGACCGCCTGCCACAGGCGGCGCTCCATGTCGGCCGGGTCGCGCAGCGGCTCGGCGAGGCCCTTGTGGGCGTTCGACTGGTAGTCGCCGACGACGCCGCGGATCACCTGCTGCACCCCGTCGGATTGACTCCGGACGTCGAGCTTGCGGTCCTCGATCCGCTCCACCGCCTGCTCCCGCAGCCGCTCGTAGGCGCTCGGGGCCCTGGTCGGCGGGGTCACGCCGGAGTCTCCGAGGGCGGTGCGGTGGCACGGCGCCCGGCACCGAGGGTCGCCACCAGCACGTCGAGCGCCCTGGTGAACCGTCGCGCCGCCACCACCTCGCCCTGCCAGGCGGCCGTGCGCACCCGCGGCTCGTCGGGGAGAAAGCTCACCGAAGCGGCGGGGAAGGTACGGGTGATCTCCTCGATGAGCTCCCCCCGCTGGTAGATGCTGCGGGCGCACCGGTTCATCACCACGTGGACCGGCGCCGGCGACAGGGTCCGGGCGTCCCCGATCCAGGCCAGGGTGGCGGTGACGCCAGTGGGGGACGGCTCGCCGACGACGACCAGATGGTCAGCGGTCCCCACCAGGACCCGGGACACCCCGAAGCGGCCGGCCCCGGCCCCGAACGTGGTCAGGTCCTCCAGGTGGCGCCCGACCCGCACCACCACGTGGCGGAAGGCCGCCGCCAGCTCGGTCACGAGATCCAGCGCCTCGTCATCCCGGCACGCCTCCCATTCCCGCGGGCTGGGAAGCCCTCCGATGACGGCGAAGCCCTCCGGGTGGGAGGTGAAGGAGCCGTCGAGCGTGCCGCCGAAACGGAGACTCTCGACCGCGGTGAACACGTTGGGGGTGAGGTCGAGGCCGAGCCGCTGGCACACCGCCGGTTCCAGGGTGTCGAAGTCGACCAGTACCGTCGACTGGGCACGGCGGGCGAAGCGGGCGGCGAGGCCGACGGCTACCTCGGTGGCGCCGCCCTGCCCACTCACGACCACGACGCCGCGGGCCCCGGCCTCGGACTCGGAGCGGATCGGGGACCCGGTGTCGTGCGGCCCCGAGGACTGGCCGCCCGGTGGCGTATCGTCCCGGCCCTCGACCGTCACGATCCCGGTGAAGGCCCGGTCGAACTGACGCTGCTCGGTGATCGAGCGGATCCGGGCCAGGAAGTCGCGGGGGGAGGCGTCGGCCCGCAGGGTGTCGTCGACCCCCATGGCGAGCAACTTGTCCCGGCCCAGCTCGCCCCGCTCCCCGTCGTAGACGCCGATCACGATGCGGTGGCGTCCCTGCACCCGGGCCACCAGCCGCTGGCTGAGGAAGCTCGACGAGTCGTCGATGACGAGCACGTCGTAGTCGCTCTCGAGTGCGTCGCGGGTCGACAGCACCGTGCCGACCACCCGCACCCCGGCGTGGTCGCGGGCGTAGCTCATGAGATCGGCCACCCAGGGACGCTGCGACGAGCTGAGGGCGACCGCCGGCTCCCGCTGCATCGGCCGCGCCGTCACGACCCACCCTCTTCCGATGGCTCCGGCGCGGGGTCGCCGCCGGCGGTGGCCTGCTCCAAGGTGGGATCGGGCGCCCCGGTGGAGCGGATGAGATGAACCTCCCCCGAGTCGAGGGCGGCGGCGATCCGCAAGGCGTCCTCGTCGGTGACCGCCAGGGTCGGGGTCCAGCTCGAGGTGGCCCCGAGAGCCCGGGAGTCGACCGTGGGGGTGTCGATCACTTCGACGTCGACGGCGACGAAGCGGGCCAGGCCCGCCTCGACCACGACCACGTCGACCCGGTCGCCGCGGCGGAGGCTCCCTGCGACCGCCCGGCCCTTGTCGACGGGGACGCTCATCGCCCGAAGGCCGTCCTGGGTCTCCACCGCCCGGACGTCGGAGACCAGGATCGGCTCACCGGGAGCGATGGTACGGGTGGCGACGCTGCCGACCGCCGCCTCGATCTGGTCGGCAGCGAGCAGGTGGTCGGAGAGGAGCCGGTCGGCGGGGATGCGTCGCACGGTGACGAGACCGTCGGTGATCGCCATGCCGGAGCGGATCTCCCCGCCGGCGACGGCGACGGCGATCGTGGCCTGGTTGCCGCGGATCACCGCCAAGTTGAAGACGAGGGCGAGCAGCCCGGCGAGCACCATCAGCACGTGGCCCAACTTGACCCGCGACAGCGGGTTGCGTTTTGGCGGCTCCTGCTCTTCGAGCGCAGTCAGGCGGCCGCCAGTTCCGGTCGATCGCTCAGCCACTTCCCCCTCCCCCACTCGGACTCATGGGTCCGCGGAGCCCGTCAGAATCGGCGCTGCGGCGGACCATACCAAGCCATGGAAAAGGCCACCAATCCGCAATGCCACCCTCGGTGGTCGCGTGACTCATTGTGAGGCAATGCTATCCAACGTTAGAATACGTTATCATGTCTTGCATGCGCCAGGCAATTCGTGGATAGCGAAAGGCGGCAGACCCGCTGCGGCCAGATGCGCCCCGGGGTGGGTCAGGAGTGAGCATCCATCAGCTGTCCGTACGATGCGCCTTCGCCACGTCGAGAAGTGATGGCCACAGGAGCGCGAGACGAACGATGGAGCTTCCGCGTCACGCCGCGGAGCGGCACACTCGTGCGCCAAGCCGCCACTCGGCCCAACGCCAGGCCCTCAGTAGCGTTCCTGGTGCACCAGCTCGGCGAGCGGCTTGCGGCCTCCTGCCCGGCGCGGACCCGCCGTGGGCTCCCGGTAGCCGAGGGCGACGGCGTAGCGGCAGCGCCGCCCCTCCCCCAGTCCCAGCACCTCGGCGGCGACCTCGGAGTGGTGCAGGGTGACCGGACAGCTCGCCACACCGATGGCGTCGGCGGCCAGCATGATGTTCTGCGCCAACCGGCCCGAGTCGAACTCGTTTCCTTCCGGCTCCTCGACGATGGCGATCACGGTCGGGGCATCGTGGACGGGCCGGGTGTAGTTGCCGGCCCGGCACAACTGCTCCTTCTGCTCCGGGTCCTGTATGACCACGAAGGCCCACTCCTGCCGGTTCTTCGAACTCCCGGTCCAGCGTGCCGCCTCCAGGATGGCCGTCAGGTCGTCGTCGGTGAGCTGGTCGGGGCGAAAGCCGCGGATTGCCCGTAGATGGAGGATCCGCCGGTACGTGTCGTTCATGGCACCGAGGCTACCCGCTGCCGTCGCCCTTCGACCCCCGCGATCGCATCGAGCGCGACTCGAGCGGGCGCAAGACGAGCAGGGCGGTCAACATCCCGAGCAACGCCGCCGGCAGCAGGTTCAGGCGCATTTCCTCCACGATTCCGAGGAAGGCGAACCCGACCACCTCCAACGGAGTCGTCGGGTAGGACGCGGCACCCGCCCCGGTGACGAAGGACACCGGCGGCAGAGTGGGAACGGACGGTCGGGCATCTTCGGCCGGGGCCTCGCCCGCCGGAGGGTCAGCCCCCGGCGGTGGGGCCTCGTCGCCGACCAGCGTGGTGGTGGTGGTCATGGTGGTGGTCGTGGTCGCCGGGGGTGGGGCGGTAGTCGTGGGGGACGCCGGCGGGACCGTCGTAGTCGTGGTCGTCACCGGCGGGACCGTCGTGGTCGTGGTCGTCACCGGCGGGACCGTCGTGGTCGTGGTCGTCACCGGCGGGACCGTCGTGGTCGTGTCGCCCGGCTCCGGGTCGTCCTTGACGTCCTTTGGCTTCTTCGGCTTCTTCACGTCCGGGGCTCCGTCGCCTTCGCCGTCGTCGTACCAGAAGAACGCCGCAACGACCGAGGTCGCCTCGCTCCCAGCGCCGATGGAGAGGATGCCCTGCGCCGCGGTGCCCGTGGCAGGCTGGGCCGCCGCCGGGGAACCAACGCCGACGACGAGGCCGAACACGAGCCAGAGGCCGACGATGGCAGGCCACCGCCTCATTCGCCCACCTCCTCGCCGACCATCGCCCGCGGCCAGCCGTGCTCCTCCTCGAACCCCGGGGCGAGGCCGAGCCGCACCCGGAACTCGCTCCAACCCTCCACCCGGGTGTACTCCAGCTCGCCGCCCATCCGCTCGACCAGGCCCCGCGCCACCGCCAAGCCCATGCCGAGGCTGCCGGCGAGCAGCGCCCGGTTCCCGTGATTCACGAAGGGCTCGAAGAGGTGGCCGACGATCTCCGGGTCCACCCCGGGCCCGTCGTCGGCCACGGTGATCTCGAACCACTCCCCGGCGACAATCCCGGTCAGTTTGGTGGTGGGCCCGCCATGGCGGCGGGCGTTCGACAGCAGGTTGCGGATGACATGAGGAATGTAGATCGCCGCTCCCAGCACGAAGGCAGGCGGGCAGTCGAGCTCCACGTAGTGGCCGATGCCCGATGCGTCGTCACACAATTCCCGGAGCAGCGGGCGCACCGCGATCGTCCGGATCGGCGCCGGCCCGGCATCCCGGCTCAACCGGGTGAAGGCGAGGGCGTCCTCTACCAGGCGGGTCAGCTCCGTCGCCTCAGTGTGCAGAGTGCCGATGAGGTCGCGCTGCAGAACGGGTATCTCCGGATCATCTCGCAGCAGGTCCCCGATCCCGACGATTCCGGTGAGCGGCGTGCGCAGCTGGTGCGACAGGCCGGCGAGCAGATCCTCCTTCGCCCGGCTCACCTCACGCTGGGCGCCCAGTTCGCTCGCCGACCGAATCGCCTGCTCCCGCAACTTCTTGCGGGCGTAGCGCCGGTAGCCCAGCATCGCCAGCGCCGGGATCACCAGCAGCAGCAGCCAGCGCAACACGCCGGCGACCCTGCCGGCAGCCGCCTCGGAGACGGCGATGGCAGAGGCGACCTCGTCCTGGCGCGCCGTGCCCAGCTCGACGAGGTCGAGGCGCCGCGGCGCGAGCTGGACGACCCGGGTTTCGGAGGCAGCCGCGAGGTCTCCCGTCGTGATCAGCGCCAGCGTTTGGCCCGCAGTAGCGAGGTACTCGGAAACGGCGGCGTCGAGGTCGCCGCCCGGATTGCCGGCCCCATCCCGCCAGGCGGAGACTTCGTCGAGGTGAAGGCGCGTCGCATCCGCCGCGGCCGCCACGTCCTCCGGGGTCGCGGCGCCCTCCTCCTCGAGCCGTGCCTCGCTGAGGGTGGCGCCGACCGACTCCCAGGAGATCTCGGTGTAGCCCAGCATCCCGTTGGCCCAGTGCAGCGCTTCGGCGTTGGTGGCGACTCGCTGGGCGGCGTTGGTAGACGAGAAGGCAACCGCGGTGACCAGGAGCAGGGTGGCGCCGAGCGTCGCCAAGGCGAATGCGCCGGCGCGTCGCCGACGCTCGACGGCGCCTTCCTCCCGGTTACGGTATTCCACCCTTGCATATCGGCACGAGGAGGCGAAACCCTTAAGGCGCCAACCAGGTTCTGTGAACAAACAGCCGGCGGGGACCCGATCTCCTAGCTCAAACCGGCCGGTGCCGGGTCAGCGTTTGCCCCATCGACCGGCCCGCGAGACGCGACCCGGGAGGGCAGGCGGTACGGTAGCGATCCGAAGATGAACGAACCCGTACGCGCGCTCGTCGTCGAGGACACCCAGATCCTCGGTCGGCTCATCACATCGAGTCTGCGAGGGCTCGGATGCGAGATCGAAAGCTCGGCGCGCTACGCCGACGCTCTCCGCCGGCTCCAGACGGGAACCGCCGACCTGGCCATCATCGACATCTACCTTCCCGACGGCTCCGGCATCGAACTGGTGCGCCAGGCCCGCAAGCTGGACACCTCGCCGGCCATCATCGTGCTCACCGCCGATGCTCGCCTCGGCACCCTCCAGGAGGCGAAGGAAGCCGGCGCCGACGTGGTCATGACCAAACCGTTCCGCCGCGACGAGTTACGGGAGGCGGTGCAGCAGCTCATCGACAGGGACTGAAGACCTCCGCGGGAGGAGGAATGCTCCCCCAACGAGCAACGGGCCGGCGCGGGCACGCCGGCCCGTTGCGTTGTGGCGGTGGCGCCGGTCCGTCTCGGATACACCGGGACGGTCGTCGCCGGGGCCCGGGGACGACCCGTCTCTTCTCGTCGCCCGGTCCCCTGCGGCTTCGAGCCGCAACCTCCTAGAACGCCTCGTCGTCCATCGTCATCAGGGCCCCGTCCTCCCGTTCGGCCCTCTCCCTCCGCAGCTTCGCCTTGGGAAGGGCATGGAACGCGAAGAAGTGGGCCGCAGCCACCTTCCCCTCGTAGAACCCGCGGTCCCTGTCACTCGCCTCGGGAAGCGCCTCAAGGGCGACCTCGGCCTGGCGCAGCAGCAGCCAGCCGATCACGACCTCGGAGATGCTCTCCAGCAGGGCGTTGGCATGGAGCCCGAGCTCGTAGAGCTGGGCCGGGTCCTCCCGGGCCGCCATGAGCTGGGTCACCATCACACCGAGGTGGGCCTGGGTGTCGTCGAGGGCCGACCCGAGCAGCTCCCGTTCGGTGGCCAGTTCCTCGGTCCCGCCCTTGATCAACTCGACGATCTCGGCGGCGAGCGCCGTCAACGCCTGGCCCTGGTCGCGGGCGATCTTGCGGAAGAACAGGTCGAGCGACTGGATCCCGGTGGTGCCCTCGTAGAGGGTGTCGATCTTGGTGTCGCGGATGTACTGCTCGATCGGGTAGTCCTTGGTGAACCCGGCACCACCGAACACCTGGAGCGACAGGGCAAGCATCTCGTAGGCCTTCTCCGACGAGTACCCCTTGACCATGGGGAGCAGCAGGTCCTCACGGCGGGCCCACGTCTCGTCCTCGGGATGCAGCCTGATCTGGTCCTGCACCCACGCGGTGTAGTAGAGGAGGGCCCGCATCCCCTCCACGTGGCATTTCTGCAGCATGAGCATGCGGCGCACGTCGGGGTGGCGGATGATCGGCACCCGGGGGGCGGTCTTGTCGGTCATCTGGGTCATGTCGGCGCCCTGGAGGCGTTCCCGGGCGTAGGCGAGGGCGTTGAGGTACCCGGTCGAGAGGGTGGACGTCGCCTTGGTCCCGATCAGCATGCGAGCCCGCTCGATGATGCGGAACATCTGGTGGATGCCGTCGTGGACCCCGCCGGCGAGGTATCCGACGCAGGGGGTGTCCGCCCCGAAGGTGAGGTCGCAGGTCGTCGACCCCTTGATTCCCATCTTCTTCTCGATGGAGGTGCACACCACCCCGTTGCGCTCCCCCAGCGAGCCGTCCTCGTTCACGAGGTACTTGGGCACGATGAACATCGACAGGCCCGAGGTGCCGGGGCGGGCCCCGACGGGGCGGGCCAGCACGAGGTGGACGATGTTCTCGGCCATGTCGTGCTCGCCGCTGGTGATGAACCGCTTGACGCCCTCGAGGTGGTAGACGCCCGCCGCTTCGTCCACCGCGATCGCCTTGGTGACGGCGGCTCCGACGTCGGACCCTGCGTCGGGCTCGGTGAGGACCATCGTGCCGCCCCAGTGCCGCTCCAGCGCCGGCTTCACGAACCGGTCGATCTGCTCGGGGGTGCCGACCTCGTTGAGCACGATCGGCATCAGCGTCCCGACGTAGAGGTAGACGGCGGGGTTGGCGCCGATGAGCAGTTCCTGGGCCGCCCACCGCAGCGTGTCCGTGGTGGCGACCCCACCCCGCTCGGGGGGCCAGAACAGCGTGTCCCAACCGCCGTCCATGTAGGCGGCGAGGGAGCGCTTCATCGGCTCGGGAATCTTCACCTCGCCGTCGACCAGGGTGAGATCGGCCCGATCGGCATCGACGAAGGAGGCGGCGAGGTCCTCGACGGAGAGCCGTTCGATCTCGCCGAGCATCTGGCGGGCGGTGTCCTCGTCGACGTCGCCGAAGGGCGCGGCGCCCATGTACTCCTGGATCCTGAGCACCTCGAAGAGGTTGAACTCGATGTCACGGAGGTTCGTCTTGTAGTGGCTCATTGTGACCCCTGTGTTGCCTCTCGTCCCGGCGGATCGTGGGACGGAATCGTGGACCTGGGTACTCTCTGATTCGTTTTTGACTCTACACTCTATTTTGAGCAACCGCTCAAGTTCTCCGAGGCAAGGCTGCTCCTTGCCGGGGATAGGAAGAGAGCACGGCGTGGCCCGCTACCAGGCAGGCATCCGAACCGAGGGGCGCATCGTCGAGGCGACGCGTCAGCTCCTCGGCGAGGTCGGCCTCGAGGGCACCACCCTCAAGGCGATCTGCGAGCGCGCCGAGGTCCGCGCCGGGAGCTTCTACAACCTCTTCGAGTCCAAGGAGGAGGTGGTGCTCCGGATCGTCAAGGAAGCGATCCGCGCCGTCGACCCCCGCCCCTCCGGTGGCGGCGACGACTCCCTCGCAGAGCTGGTCGAGGCCTACATCAGCTTCATCACCGGCGAATCCACCTTGGCCCGGGTCTACCTCAAGATCGCCATCAGCGGGGCGGTCAACGAGGACGGCCTCGGCGCCCGGGTGGCTCGGCACCACCGCCGGCGCACCCAGCGCTTCGCCGAGGCCATGGCCCGGGAGCATCCCGAACTCGGCGCCGAGGAGGTGCTGGCGCACACCGAAGTCCTCCTCGCCGCCCTCAACGGCCTCGCCTTCGCCTGGCTGGTGAACCCCGACTTCGACTTCCGGCGTCACGCCGTGCTCGCCGCCGGCCTCGAGACATCGGTCGTTCCCCCAGCCTGAGCGACGGGCCGTGACGTCTCCCGCCGCTACCGGGGCACCATCCGGGAGGCGCTGTCCGGCCTCCCCGACTAGGACGCGGCCGGCTGGGCCCTCACCCCCGCCTCGCGGATACCGGCGGACCGCAGGTGGAAGGGAACGCTCGTGACGGCGATCCCCGGTTCCGGAGCGAGCATGCCCTTGATGAGGAGACCAGTCTGGTTGTGGAGCAGGTGGGCGATGCGGCCCGGAACCACGAACTCCGGGATCACCACGTTGATGATCGTTCCCGGAAGCGCCCGGCGTCGCCGGTCGCGCAGGTAGATGACGAGGGGCTCGACGATCGCCCGGTAGGGGGACGGCACGACGTCGAGCGGCATGTCGAACCCGGTGTTCGGCCAGTCGCGGAGAATGCGATCTCGCTGCTCCTCCTCGACGTCGACGTGCACCGCGCTCACCGGCGTACCCAATCCGACGGCATAGGAGAGCGCCTCCCGCACCGGGCGGGTGAGATCCGAGATGAGCACGACGGTCTCGAGACGGCGCAGCGGCACGGGCGTGATGCCGCGCCTACGGAGGCGCCGCAACAGCGTGAGGTCGGTGACCGCCACGTTCTGGGCGAACAGGAGGCGCGCCCTGATGGCGAGGCTGTGGCGGTGACGGAACATCTCGGTCATGGTCCGGTTCCGGAACCGATCGGACATGACGACGGTGACCCGGTCGGCAGGGTGGGCGTCGCGGAGCGACAGCACATGGTCGACGATCCGGCCCGTGATGGGCCGCCCCTCGCCGTACAGGAGCGTGAGCGGATGGTCGGGGTGCAAGCTCTGCCAGCTGAACATCACGGCATCCGAGCCGGCCTCCTCGGCGTGGACGCACTCCACGCTGGCGGACCGAATCAGGAGGGCGTAGAGGAGCGCCCGCTCGGTTGCCTCGTCGGCGTGGTTGACGAGAAGCACGACCCGATTCGGCCGGGGCTCGGCATCGAGCGGGATCTCCCGCAGCTGGCCTGCCACCGCCAGGTAGTGGCGCCGCACCGCCATCATCGCCGCCACGATGAACGGCACCGCCACGATGACGATCCAGGCCCCGTGCGCGAACTTGACGCTCGCCACCACCACCAGCACCACCGCGGTCGTGACCGACCCGGCTGCGTTGATCGCCACCGAACGACGCCACCCCGCCTCGCGGGTCCTGAGCCAGTGGCGGACCATTCCCGCCTGGCTGAGGGTGAAGCTGGTGAACACCCCCACCACGTAGAGCTGGATGAGGTGGGTCACCTCGGCGCCGAACACGATGAGGAGGAGGGAGGCGAGGGCGGCGAGGGCGATGACACCGTTGGAGAAGACGAGGCGGTCGCCCTGGTTGCGGAACTGGCGCGGGAAGACACGGTGGTTGGCGAGGATCGCCGAGAGGCGCGGAAAGTCCTGATATGCGGTGTTGGCGGCGAGCACCAGGATGGCCGCGGTGAACACCTGGAGCATCCAGAACGCGGCGCCGCCGCCGAAGACCACCCGCCCAATCTGCGAGATGACCGTCCCGTGGGTGTCGAGGATCTCGTCGCTCACCCGCACTCCGAACAGGTGAGCGAGCGTCGAGATCCCCAAGAACATGGTGATGGCGATCCCGCCCATGACCGTCAGGGTGACGGCGGCGTTCTTCGCCTTCGGCTCGCGGAACGCCTGCACGCCGTTGGCGATCGCCTCGACCCCGGTGAGCGCCGTTGACCCCGAGGCGAATGCCCGCAGGATGAGGAAGAGACCCACCGCCCCCACCTCGGGCGCGAGGTCGAGATGCGCGGTCGCCGCCTGCGGGCACACTCCGTCGAGGCACCTGGAGAAGCCCATGACGAGCATCACCATGACGGTGACGACGAAGGCGTACGTCGGGACGGCGAACAGCGTCGATGCCTCCCGTACGCCGCGCAGGTTGGCAACGGTGAGAAGTAGAACGAAGCCGAGCGCGAGGGCGACACGATGGCCGAGGAGGGAGGGCGCCGCCGAGGTGATGGCGGCCACACCGGCGGCAACGGACACCGCGACCGTGAGGGTGTAGTCGACGAGCAGGGCGGCCGCCGCGGTCGCTCCGGCGCCCAGGCCGAGGTTCTCGGAAGCGACGATGAACGCTCCGCCGCCGCCCGGATAGGCACGGATGGTCTGGCGGTACGAGATGATGACGATCACCAGCAGCACCGCCACCGCGAGACTGATCGGCGTCACCAGCGACAGCGCCCCGGCGCCGGCGAGCGCCAGCACGAGCATCGTCTCCTCGGTGGCGTAGGCCACCGAGGAGAGCGGGTCGGAGGCGAAGATCGGCAGGGCGAAGCGCTTGGGCAGCAGCTGGTGCACGGCCTCGTGGCTGGCGAGACGTCGCCCGAGGAGGAAAGCCTTGAGCCGGCTGGGAGTCACGTCACGTTCCTGACCGTCTGCCGCGCCGTCGGCGAAAGTCTCCAGACGGAACTCGATCGGAGTCGCTCGTACACTATCGGCCGGACACGGTGCCGATGCCGCGGCCCGGGACACACACGCCCGTTACGCTCTCTACGCCCCTGCCGCCTCTCCGCGTCGTGCCGCCCGGCGTCGTGCCGCCTTCTCCAGCTCCACCACCCAGAACACCCCCGTCGACGCCGCCAGCACCAGCACCAGCTCGAAGATCGAGAGCGGGTCGATGGTGAACATGGTCTGGGTGAACGGCAGGTAGATCACGAGGATCTGCACCACGGCCGTGCCCGCCACCGCCCACAGCAGCGCGAGGTTGGTGCGGATGCCGAGCGACCACAGCGATTCCCGCTCGGAGCGCACCGCCATGGCGTTGCCGAGCTGGAGCAGGGCCAGCGACACGAACACCATCGTCTGCCAGGGTCGGTCGGCCGCCTTCCCCCACACGCCGAGGCCGAGCGGGATGCCGCCCATGAGCAGGCCGACCAGCAGGATGTGCGGCACCATGCCGTGGGCGAAGATGCTCTCCGACGGCGGGCGCGGCGGTCGGCTCATCACGTTGCGCTCAGCCGGTTCCACCGCCAGGGCGAGGCCGGGCAGCCCGTCGGTGACGAGGTTCACCCACAGGATGTGGACCGGGAGCAGCGGCAGCGGCAACCCGAGGAACGGGCCGAGGAGCATCACCCAGATCTCGCCCGAGTTCGACGTCAGGGTGTAGCGCACGAAGCGGCGGATGTTGTCGTAAATGCGGCGCCCCTCGCCGGCGGCGGCGACGATCGAGGCAAAATCATCGTCGGTGAGCACCATGTCGGCGGCTTCCTTGGCCACCTCGGTGCCGGCCACCCCCATGGCGACACCGATGTCGGCGGCCCGCAGCGCCGGGGCGTCGTTCACCCCGTCGCCGGTCATGGCGACGATGTCCCCCCGTCGCTTCCATGCCTGCACGATGTCGAGTTTCTGCTCCGGCGAGGTGCGGGCGTAGACCCCGACCTGGTCGACGTGGGCGGCGAGGCCCGCGGTGTGCTCCCGGGCCAGATCGGCGCCGGTCATGATCTCCTGGTCGACGAGGATCCCGAGCCGGGTGGCGATGGCGGCACCGGTCGCGGGGTGGTCGCCGGTGATCATCACCGGGGTGATGCCGGCGGCGCGGCACGCCGCCACTGCGGCGGCCGATTCGGCCCGGGGAGGATCGGCCATGGCCACCAGCCCGTACAGGACGAGATCGCCCTCGGCGCCGTCCGCGCGGTCGGCCGCCCCGTCGTCGATCCTCCCGGCGACGGCGAGCACCCGATAGCCGGCGGCGGAGTAACCCTCGGCGCGTGCCAGGGCCTCCTCACGGTCGGCGTCGCCCATTGGGCGCGGCCCGCCCTCCGTGGCGAGGGACGACACGGTCTCCAGCACCGCCTCCAGAGCGCCCTTCGAGGCAATGAGGCGGCCGTGGTGATCCGGTCCCCGGTGCACCGTGGTCATACGCTTGCGTTCCGAGTCGAAGGGGACCTCGGCGAGACGGGGGTGGCGGTGCTGCAGCTCGTCGCGCTCCACCCCGCCCTTGGCGGCGAACGCCAGCAGGGCGCCTTCGGTCGGGTCGCCGGCCACCCCCCAGTCGCCGCCTACCGCCGCCGGCGCCACCAACACCGCGTCGTTGCAGAGGGCGGCGGCCACCATGAGCGAGCCGAGCGGGCCGCGGCTCGGATCCACTTCGAGCGGCTCCCCGTCTCCGAGGATCCGGCCTCCCGGCTCGTAGCCGGAGCCGTCGGCGGTTACCTCGCCGGCGTCGGTCCATGCCTTCTCGATGAGCATCCGGCCTTGGGTGAGGGTGCCGGTCTTGTCGGTGCAGATCACGGTCACCGAGCCAAGCGTCTCCACCGCCGGAAGCTTGCGGATGAGGGCGTGCTGCCGGACCATGCGCTGCGCCCCCAGGGCGAGGGCGATCGTGACGACGGCCGGGAGCGCCTCCGGGATCGCCGCCACCGCCAAGCTCACCGCGGTGAGGAACATCAGGCTCACCTCCTCCCCGCGCAGCACCCCGACGGTGAACACGATGGCGCACACGACGACCGAGGCGGCCGCCAGCCAGCGCCCGAGGGCGGCGAGCCGGATCTGGAGCGGGGTGCGCGGCGCCTGGTGAGCCTTGAGCAGCCCGGCGATGCCACCGAGGGCGGTTTCCATCCCAATCGCCACCACCACGGCGCGGGCCCGCCCGTAGACGACGGCGGTGCCCTTGAACACCATGTTGTGGCGGTCGGCGATCAGCACGCCGGCCTCGGGCGGCAACGTCTCGGCCTGCTTGTCGACCGGCACCGACTCGCCGGTGAGGGCCGCCTCGTTGACCCGGAGGTTGGGGCAGTCGATGAGGCGGGCGTCGGCCGGGACGACGTCGCCGGCCTCCAGCACGAGCAGGTCGCCGGGCACCAGGCCCCGGCCCGGGATCGTCACCTCCACCCCGTCGCGCAGGACGCGGGCTTCGGGCGCCGCCATGGTGCGGAGCGCCGCCATCGCCTCCTCCGCCCGGTGCTCCTGCACGAAGCCGATGATGGCGTTGAGCACCACGATGGCGCCGATCACGATGGCGTCCTTGATCTCGCCCAGCGCCACCGTGATGGCGGCGGCGATGAGCAGCACCACGATCATGGTGTTGGCGAACTGGCTGGCGAAGATGAGCCACCGCGGCCGGGTCGGCTCCGCGGCGATCTCGTTGGGGCCCACCATCTCGGCCCGAGCCTCGGCCTCGGCGACCGCCAGCCCGCGGTCGGCGTCGGAGGCGAGCACGACCAGGGTCTCGGTGACCCCCAAGGCCCACCAGGGTCGTTCGTCGTGCTCCGTCGTCGGGACGGTCATCGGGGGTTCATGCTCCTCGTCCGGCCTCGGGGAGGCGGCAGTGGCTCGCTCCCGGCGCCGTCCTGCCCTCCCCTGCCTGGCCGTGGTGCGTCGTCCGCTCCCTCCTTTCGAGCATATCGACCTCAGCGACGCCAGGGCGATCCGCCCCGGTCACGGCGTCCACCCGCCGGTGCGGCGGGCGCGGCCGGCGGCGGCCCGGTAGTCCGCCATCGTGTTGATGTCCCACGGGTGGGACAGGCTGAATTGCACCCGGCGCACCGCCCCCGGCGGGGCCTCCTCGACGAGGCGCCACAGCGCCTTCGCTCCCGCCGCGGGATCGATCGCGGCGAGGGCCTCGGCGGATAGCAGCAGCGGATGGCCCCGGCTGTGGCGGTACTCGGCGACCGCCGCCCACGGCCGGCTCGCCTCCCATACGTCGACCAGGCGGTCGATGATCTCCGGCCCCACCGTCGGCATGTCTCCCAGCAGCACCACCACCGCCTCAGGAACGCCCGCCGCCGCGAGCCCGGCCCGGAAGGAGGAGAGGTTGCCGGCGCGGTAGTCGGGATTGGTCGCCACGATCCGCCGCCCGGGCGGCAACGCCGCCTCCACCTCCGCGGCGTGGTGGCCGACGACGACCACCACGGGGTCGAGGCGGGAGGCGTCGGCCTGGGCGACCACGGCGCCGACCATGGTGGTGGCGCCCCAGGGCAGGAGCTGCTTGAGGGTGCCGCCTTCCATGCGGCGCGAGGCGCCGGCGGCCAGGATCACCCCGGCGACCAGTCCGTTCACAGCCCGACGATGTCCTGCGGCAGCACCGGCACCCGGTAGAGGTGACACCCGATGGCGTCGCGGATGGCGGCCACCACCGCCGGCGTCGACGAGATCGTGGGCGGCTCGCCGATGCCCTTGGCGCCGAACGGCCCCCAGTGGTCGGGTTGCTCGATGAAGCGCATCTCGACGTCGGGGGCGTCGAGTGTGGTGGCCAACAGGTAGTCGGTGAAGCTGGCGTTGAGGATGCGGCCCTGGTCGAGCACCAGACCTTCCAGCACCGCGAGGCCGACGCCCTGCAGGATGCCCCCCTCCACCTGGCCCCGGGCCGCGGTCGGGTTGAGGATCCGGCCGACGTCCTGGGCGGTGTCGACCCGCACCACCCGCACCAGCCCGAGATCCGGGTCGACGTCGACGACGGCCCGGTGGGCGGCCACCGCGAACCCGGCGTGGGGATCACCCTGGCCGTTCTCGTCGGTCGGATGGGTCTCGGGATGGCGGAAGCGGACGTGCTGCTCGACCTTCCCGCTGGCACACACGTCGGCGAGCGAAACGACCATCTCGCCGCGGCGCCATACCCCGTCGTCGTCGAGATCGTCACCGTCGTACTGCACCAGCAGCCGGCGGCGGAGCTCGACGGCGGCCTGGTGCACGGCGCCCCCGGTCATCTGGGTCTGGCGGGAAGCCGACGTCGACCCGGCCGATCCGATCTCCGAGGTGTCGTCGGCCACCAAGGTGACCTGCTCGATCCCGAGCACGCTGCGGGCGATCTGCTGGCACACGGTGACGAGACCCTGCCCCACCTCGATGGCGGCGGTGTGCACCTCGACCCCGGTGGGGGTGAGCACGATCCGGGCCTCGGCGTAGTCGTCGAAGCCCTCCGAGAAGGCGAGGTTCTTGAAGCCGACGGCGTAGCCGACCCCGCGCCGCACCCGATCCGGCGGGGTGGTGAGCCCGGTGCCGCCTGGGAGGAGGCGGGGATCGTTGCCGGCGATTTCCGCCGGCAACGGGATCTCCTCGAGAGCGTCGATCACCTCCCGGATGGGAAGGGCCCCCTCGATCCGCTGCCCGGTGGTGGGCATCGGATCCCCCGGCGCCAGCACGTTGCGGCGCCGCAGCTCGAGGCTGTCGATGCCGAGCCGGGCTGCCAACAGGTCCATCTGCGCCTCGTAGGCGAAGCACACCTGGACCGCCCCGAAGCCGCGCATCGCCCCGCACGGCGGATTGTTGGTGCGGGCGGCGACGGCGTCGACCACCACGTTGTCGCACCGGTAGGGACCGACCGCGAAGTAGGCGGCGTTGGCGAGCACCGCCTCGCTGGTGTGGGCGTAGGCGCCGCCGTCGAGTACGACCCGCGCCTCCACCTTGACCAGGTTCCCGCCGGGGTCGGCTTCGTGGCGGTACCACATGCGGGCGGCGTGGCGCTTGACGTGGCCCACGAAGGACTCGGCCCGGTCGTAGACCATCTTGACGGGCCGCCCGGTGCGGAGGGCGAGCAGGCAGAGGTGGATGTGGAGCGAGATGTCCTCCCGGGCCCCGAAGGCGCCCCCGATGCCGGCCGGGTGGCAGCGCACCTCCCCCGGGTCGAGCCCGAGGCAGGGATGGATCTGCTCGTGGTCGACGTGGACCCACTGGCTGGTGGCCCACAGGTCGACACCGCCGTGCCCGTCGGGGATGGCGAGGCCGGCCTCGGTGCCGAGCGGCGCCTGGTCCTGAGACGCGGTCTCGTAGTAGCCCTCCACCACGATCTCGCCGGTGGCGGCGGCGTCGCCGCGGCGGATGCGCATCCGGCGGAAGACGTCGTCACGCCCGTCGGCCTCCTCGGGGTCGATCTGCGGGTCGAGCGGCTCGTAGGCGATGTCGATGGCGGCGACGGCCCGCCGCGCCGTGTCGAGGTCGTCGGCGGCGACCACCACGATCGGCTCTCCCCAGTAGCGGACCTCGCCGTCGCACAGCACGGGTTGGTCCCGCTGCAGCTGGCCGAAGGTGGGCGCCCCGGGCACGTCGTCCTGGGTGAGCACCGCCCACACCCCGTCGAGGGCGAGCGCCGGGGCGGTGTCGAGGCGGGTGATCCTGGCCCGGGCGTGGGGGCTGCGCAGCGTGGCGCCCCACAGCATGCCTTCGGCCCACAGGTCGGAGGCGTAGGCGAAGGCGCCGACGACCTTAGGGATCCCGTCGGGGCGGGCCACCGACTCGCCGACGCCGCCCCGAACCTTGACACGGGTGGGGACGGTCACGAGGCACCTCCGGTCAGGCTCTCGAGGGCCCGCAGGATCGCCCCGTAGCCGGTGCAGCGGCAGATGTTGCCCGAGAGCGCCTCCTCGATCTCCTCCCGGGACGGCGCCGGGTTGTGCTCCAGCAGGTGGGCGGCGGCCACCACGAACCCCGGGGTGCAGAAGCCGCACTGCACGCCGCCGGCCTCGACCAGGGCGGCCTGCACCGGGTGGAGCCATTCGTCGTCGGCGAGCCCCTCGACGGTGACGACATCGGCCCCGTCACAGTCGGCTGCCATGACCAGGCACGAGCACACCAACTCGCCGTCGAGCACCACCGAGCAGGACCCACACTCGCCCTGCTCGCAGGCGTTCTTCGACCCCGGCAACCGCAGCTCGTTGCGGAGTACGTTGAGTAGGCTCTCGGCGCCGTTAACGGTGGCAACGCGCGCTTCCCCGTTGACGGTCAACTCGATCAGCATCGGGCCAGGCACCTCTCCAGGAGTCGGCGAGCGAGCACCCCCGAGGCGTGGCGGCGGTAGGCCTCGGTGGAGCGATGGTCGGTGATGGGCCGCACCTCCTCGGCGACGAGGCGGGCGAACTCGGCCAGGGTCCCCTCGTTGGGGGTGGGCTCGGAAGCGAGGAGTTCCTCGGCCCGGGTGGCCCGGATCGGGGTCGGCGCCACCGAGCCCAGCGCGACGTGAACCCTCCCGTCGTCGTAGCGGACGACGCAGGCCGCCACGGTCGAGATGACCATGGCGCTGCGCTGGCCGATCTTGGCGAACTCCTGGTTGGTGGGAACCTCGTCGGGCAGCACCGCGGCCAGGATGACCTCGTCGGGGGCGAGGGCGTTGCGCTTCACGCCGGTGAAGAAGTCGTCCCACCGCAGGCGACGGGTTCCCCGGTCCCGTGACGCCACCTCGATCTCGGCGTCGAGCGCCGCCAGCCAAGGCAGGCCGTCTCCCGCGGGGCTCGAGGTGCCGATGTTGCCGCCGATCGTCCCCGCTGCCCGGATCTGCGGCGACCCCACAGTGCGGGCGAGCTGGGCGAGGGCGCGGTGCGGGCTCGACTCGAGACGGGCCCAGCTGACCCCGGCCCCGATCCGGCGCCCGTCTTCGCCCTTGAGGTCGTCGACCCGGCGGAGCGCGATGACCGACTCGGGGCGGGCATGCCCGAAGTTGACCTCCACCATGAGGTCGGTGCCTCCCGCCAGCAGGTCGGCGCCGGGCGTCTCCGCCCGCGCCTGCAGCACTTCGTCGAGTGAGCTCGGTCGAGCGATCTCCAACGGGTCCCCTTCAACGTTTACGAAGTGTATGCATCAGCCCCTCGTCAGGTCACGCGCCGCCGCGTTGTGGCGGACGACGAGGGCCTCGACGTCGACGGTGACGATCCTGCCGTCGACGACGACGGGCCGGCCGTGCACGTAGTTGACATCCACCGTCACCGGGGCGGCGAACAGCACCGCCGCCACCGGATCGTGGAGTGCCCCGGCGTACTCGATCCGGTTGACGTCGATGGCGACGAAGTCGGCGCACTTGCCGGGTTCGAGCGATCCCAGGTCGGGACGTCCCAGCAACTCGGCGCCACCCCGGGTGGCCAGCTCGAGGACGGTGCGGGCGGTGAGCAGGTCGCCGCCCCGCTGGTTGGGGGCGGCGTCGAGCCGGGCGAGCAGCATCGCGAGACGAGCCTCGGCGAGCAGGTGGCTGCCGTCGTTGCTGGCCGATCCGTCGACGCCGAGCCCGACCGGCACGCCGGCGGCGAGGTACCGGCGCAGCGGGGCGATCCCGGAGGCGAGCCGCATGTTGGAGGAGGGGCAGTGGGCGAGCCCAGTGCGGCTCGTCGCCATCCGTTCGATCTCGGCGTCGTCGACGAACACGCCGTGGGCGAACCACACGTCGTCGCCCATCCAGCCGAGATCCTCGGCCAGCTCGACGGGCCGGCGCCCGTGGGTCTCGAGGCAGAAGGCCTCCTCGTCTATGGTCTCGGCGAGGTGGGTGTGGAGCCGCACCCCGTGGTGGCGGGCCAGCGCCGCGGACTCGCGCATCAGGTCGGTGGTGACCGAGAACGGGGAGCAGGGGGCGACGACCACCTGGACCATGGAACCGGGCTCAGGATCGTGGTAGGCGGCGATGACCCGGGCCGTGTCCTCCAGGATCGCCGGCTCCTCCTCGACCACCGAGTCGGGAGGCAACCCACCCTTCGACTCCCCGAGGCTCATCGAGCCGCGGGAAGCGTGGAGGCGAAGGCCGACCGGGGCCGCCGCCTCGATCTCGTCGTCGAGACGGGCGTCGTTGGGGAAGACGTAGGTGTGGTCGAAGGCGGTGGTACACCCGGAGAGGGCCAACTCGACGAGCCCGAGCTGGGTCGAGACCGCGAGGTGCTCGGCGGTGATGCGGGCCCAGATCGGGTAGAGGGTGCGCAGCCAGTCGAACAGGCCGGCGTCCTGGGCGCCCGGCACAGCCCGGGTGAGGGTCTGGGAGAGGTGGTGGTGGGTGTTGATCAGGCCGGGGAGCACGACGTGGCCGGTGAGGTCGAGCACCTCGTCGGCGGTCTGCGGCAGGTCGCTCGACGGGCCGACCTGCTGGATGAACCCGTCGACGGCGTAGAGGCCGCCGGCGGGGATCTCCCGCCGTTCCCCGTCCATGGTGGCGAGCATCAGGGCGTTCTTGACGAGCAGTGTGGTCATGGGGCCAAGCTAGCGGCTCGCCGGGTTGCACTCCGCGCCGCCCGGGCGGGGCCGCATCGTGAGATCGGAGTCGATTCCGTCGTCATCGGCGGGAATCGGAGCGCCGCCATCGCGGCTGCTCCAGCCATGAGACCAGCCATCAGGCCTCAAGCCCCTGCCCGGACCGGCTGATCACCCGGGGCGAGATGGCAGCTCTGCTCCACCGCGCCGCCGGCCTGTAGGCCCTGTGAGCCGGCATGGCCGGCGCTGAACCGAGGGGGGGTGTGAGCAGCCCCGAGCAGCCACTGGGCCGACTGCCTATCGTGCCGGGAGTTCCCGATCGGAGGTCGTGCCTGTGGAGCGATACGTAACGCTCAGAATCAGCCGCCGCGCCCTGCGGCTGGCTCTCGTCGTCCTCGTCACCGTTGCGGTGACCGCCCCGGTGTCCGTGTATGCGGCTTCGCAGTTCACCGACGTGCCGGGCGACCACTTGTTCCACGATGACATCGTCTGGCTGGCCGACAGCGGCGTCACCCGCGGCTGCAACCCACCTGCCAACGACATGTTCTGTCCCGAGTCGTATGTGACCCGCGGCCAGATGGCGGCGTTCATGAGACGCCTCGCTGCGAGTGGCACGGTCGACGCCGGCACGGTCGACGGTCAAGATGCCGTCGCCATCGCATCTCGCGCAACCGGGGCGGTCATGACCGCACCCGCCGCTACCGACGAGAACGCGGTCGTTTCGACGACGATCGACGTCCCGGTGAGCGGCTACATCATCGCCACCGCGTCCGCCGAAGCACGAGTCGAGGACGGCGAGGACGACTGGATCGGATGCTGGATCTCCTTCAACGGGTACGCCCACGGGTTCACCGCCCTCTTCCTGTCCAACGACGACACGCCCGATAACCGTGGACCGAGCGGATCCAACGCCTGCACGACCACCGCGATCATCACCGCCGAGCCGGGTCCCATGGACATCGACTTCGCCTTCAACGGAATCAACCCCGGCTGGGACTCCTGGGTGGGAGAACGCACGTTGTGGGCTCTCTTCGTGCCGGCCGACCTCCCGGATCGCGCGACCGGTTCCGCCATCCCGCTCCCCTCCACCGGCAGCGATTCTCCGGCCCAGTGGGAGGAGTTCCTGGAGAACAACTAGCGCCGCCGGCGAGACGGCTCCCAGGGAGGGTGACAGACTCTGTCGTCCCCCCTTGCCGAAAAGGGGGGACCGGCGAGGCGCCAGCGAAGCTGGCAGGCGAGCCGAGGGGGGTGTGCCGTGCGTCCACCACCGCGACCCTCCCTCGACAAGGGAGGGTGACAGACTCTGTCGTCCCCCCTTGCCAAAAAGGGGGGACCGGCGAGGCGCCAGCGAAGCTGGCAGGCGAGCCGAGGGGGGTGTGCCGTGCGTCCACCACCGCGACCCTCCCTCAACAAGGGAGGGTGATAAGAAGGGAGCGAACCCTTACATGGTGAGGGCCATCACCGCCTTCTGCACGTGGAGCCGGTTCTCGGCCTCGTCGAAGACAATGCTGTTGGGCCCGTCGATGACGCCGTCGGTCACCTCGACGTTACGGTCGGCCGGCAGGCAGTGCATGTACCCGACGTCGGGCTTGGCGAGCCCGATGCGGCGCTCGTCGGCGATCCAGTCCTGGTACTTGGCCGCGATCGCCATCGCCTCGGTGGTGTCGGTGGTGGTGAGCAGCGGCCCCCAGCTCTTCGGGTAGACGATGTCGGCACCCTCGAAGCCGGCGTCGAAGTCCTCCAGGATCTCGAAGGAACCGCCGGCGGCCTTGGCGTTGCCGCGGGCCTGCTCGACGATCTCCGGCATCAGCGCGAACTCCGGCGGACGGGTCAGCCGCACGTTGGCGCCGTAGCGGGTCAGCAGGAGGATGAGGCTCTGCGGCAGGCTCATCGGCTTCAGGTAGCTGGCGGCGTAGGCGTAGCTCACGTTGATCGTCAGCCCGCGCGGGTCGCCCTTGTGCTCGATGATCGTCAGCAGGTCGGCCAGCGCCTGGAAGGGGTGGTACTGGTCGCACTGCATGTTGAGCACCGGCACCCTGCTCGCCTCGGCGACGGCCCGGATGTAGTCGTTGCCGATGCCCCAGTCGACCTGGCGGATTGCGATGCCGTCGTTGTAGCGGCCGAGGATGTCGCCGATCTCCTTCCAGGTGTCGCCGTGGCTGATCTGGGTGGTGGTGGAGTCGATGAACTGGGCGTGGCCGCCGAGCTGGGCCATGCCGGCCTCGAAACTGGCCCGGGTGCGGGTGCTGGAGAAGAAGAACAGCATCGCCAGCACCTTGTCCCGCAGCAGGCCGTGTGGCTCGCCGAGGGCGCGGCGCCGCTTCAGGTCGAGGGCGACGTCGAGCACGGTGTCGATCTCGCTCTTGGTCCACTCCTGAGTAGTGATCATGTCCCGTCCACGCAGATGGGTCTGCATCTCTTCGCTCCTTGTCGCCGTTCGTCAGGCCCCTGCCTTCCGCCGGATGAGGCGGAAGCGGAGCAGATCATCGCGGAAGACCGAGGTGGCGCCGACGACCGGTTGGTTGTCCTCGTCGTAACCGACCTCGTCGAAGGACAGCGCCGGCGTCCCGGCCTCGAGGTGGAGCATCGCCGCCACGTGGGCGCCGAGCGCCACGGGGAGGATCTCCGACACGTAGTAGCTGAGGTGGCGGCCGCAGTGCCGCTCGAGGAACTCGTAGATGGGCAGCGAGCCGGCGGCGGCGTCGTCGGGATGGCCCATGAGACGCTCGGCGACCCGGTTGTAGGTGTGGATCACCGGCTGGTCGTTCTCGAGGAACAGCTTCTCCATGACGAGCACCGGCTCCCCCGGCTCGATGCCGAGGTCGGCGGCGAGCTTCTCGCCGGCCGGCTCGGTGCGGGTGTCGAGCACCTGGACCGACGGGGTGTAGCCGTGGTCTCGCAGCACCTCGTCGTACGACCAGATGTCCTCGAGGCGTGACTTGATCTGGAGGCCGTGCTCGTTGACGAACGTCCCCGAGCCCTGGCGGCGGATGATGATGCCCTCGTGCTCGAGGCGGCTGAAGGCGTCGCGGATGGTGGTGCGGCTCACCCCGAGATCCATCGCCAGCTCCATCTCGGGCGGGATGCGCCCTTCCTCGAAGTCGCCCCCGACGATACGCTCCTTGAGATAGGCCATCACCTGATCGGTGAGCGATGGTTTCCGGGTGATCATCGAACCTCGACGGGGTTGGTCGACACAAACGTCATGTTGTATGATTGTATGACAAATCGTACCGAAGCCCCCGGCGGGTGTCCACTCGGGGGGCAGGACGCCGCTCCGGCGGCGTCCCCGACACCAGGAGGTCCCATGCGCAGCTTTGCGGGACGCGACATCCTCTCGCTGAAGGGATTCGAGCGGAACGAGTTCTTCCACGTCTTCGAGGTCGCCGACGACCTCGAGCCGATCGCCCGGGAGCGCCGCAACACCGACCTCCTGGCGGAGAAGACGCTGGTGACCGCCTTCTACCAGCCCTCGACCCGCACCCGCCTCGCCCACGAGGCCGCCATGCACCGCCTCGGCGGCCACGTCACCGGCTTCTCCGACGCCAAGATGACCCGCGCCGGCGACTTCTACCAGGAGTCGATCAAGGACACCGTGCACATGCTGGAGTACTACGGCGACGTGCTCGTCATGCGCCACTTCCAGCAGGGCGCCCCGGCCGAGGCCGCCCGATGGGCCTCGATCCCCGTCATCAACGCCGGCGACGGCTGGGGTGAGCACCCGACCCAGGTGCTCACCGACCTCTACACCGTCCAGACGGAGAAGGGCACGATCGACGGCCTCACCTTCGTCTGCATCGGTGACCATCGCATGCGCACCATGCACTCGATCGGCTACGCCCTCTCCCAGTTCGACGCCGAGATGGTCATCCTCGCCCCCGAGGAGATGTCCCCCACCGCCGAGTTCCTCGCCGAGCTCGACGAGCTGGGCACGACGTGGCGCATCGTCGAGCACATCGACGAGGTCATCGCGGAGGCCGACGTCATCTACATGGAGCCGGTGGTGCAGCCCGACTACACCCAGTCGCGCCAGGAGAAGCAGGACGACTACGGGCGCACCCCACCCAACTACCAGATCACCCGCAAGGTGCTGGAGCGGGCCAAGGGCGACTCGATCGTGCTGCACTCGCTGCCCCGCATGGACGAGCTGCTGCCCGAGGTCGACCAGCTCAAGCACGCCCGCTACTGGCAGGAGGCCTACAACGGCGTCGTGGTGCGCATGGCCCTGCTGGCGCTCGTCCTGGGAGCGACGGAATAGCCATGGGACGTGCCGTCGTCGCCATCGGCGGGAACTCCCTCATCGCCGACGCCGCCCACCGCACGGTCGAGGACCAGTACGCCGCGGTCGGCGAGACCGACCACCACATCGCCGCCCTCATCCACGCGGGATGGGACGTCGCCATCTCCCACGGCAACGGGCCACAGATCGGTTTCATCCTGCGCCGCTCCGAGCTGTCGCGCCACGAGCTGCACGAGGTGCCACTGGACATCTGCGGTGCCGACACCCAGGGAGCCATCGGCTACATGCTCCAGCAGAACCTATTGAACGAGTTCCGGGGCATCGGCATCTCGAAGGCGGTGGCCACCGTCGTCACCCAGGTGGAGGTTGCCGCCGACGATCCCGCCTTCGCCACGCCGTCGAAGCCCATCGGCTCCTTCCTCAACGAGGACGAGGCGATGATGCGCCGCGATCAGGAGGGTTGGGACGTCGTCGAGGACGCCGGGCGCGGCTGGCGCCGCGTCGTGGCGTCACCGAAGCCGATGCGGATCGTCGAGATCGACGTGGTGCGCCAGCTCCTCGAGGCCGGGGTGGTCGTCATCACGGTGGGCGGCGGCGGGATCCCGGTCGTCGCCGACGCCGACGGCAACCTGCACGGCGTGGCGGCGGTGATCGACAAGGATCTCGCCTCGGCGCTGCTCGCCAACGAGCTGGGCGCCGACCTGCTGCTCATCTCCACCGTGGTGGAGAAGGTGGCGCTGCGCTTCGGCACCCCCGAGCAGGAGTGGGTGGACCGGCTCACCCTCGACGAAGTGAAGCGGTACCTCGCGGAGGGCATCCACTTCGGGGAGGGCAGCATGGCGCCCAAGATGCGGGCGGTGGTGCAGTTCCTCGAGAACGGGGGCAAGGAGGCGCTCATCACCAACCCGGCGAGCCTGGAGCGGGCCGTCAACGGCGAGACCGGCACCCGGATCGTGCGATGACCGATCGAGTCACCGGGCTGGCCTGCGTCGTCTGCGGGAAGACCTATGCCGCCGGCGACGTGGCCTACGTGTGCCCCGACCACGGCAACGAGGGCATCCTCGACGTGCGCTACGACTACGAGAAGGTGGCGAGTCGGATCAGCCGTGCCTCGCTGCGGACGAACCCGGACGCAACGATGTGGCGCTACCGCCCCCTACTCCCGGTGGCCGACGATGCCGCCGTCCCCCCGCTCACCGTCGGCGGCACCCCCCTCTACGACGCTCCCCGTCTCGCCGCCGCCCTGGGCATCGCCCGAGTGTGGGTGAAGGACGAGGGGCGTCAGCCGACCGCTTCCCTCAAGGACCGTGCCAGCGCCATGGCGATCGTCAAGGCCCGTGAGGCCGGCGCCCAGGTGGTGACCACCGCCAGCACCGGCAACGCCGCCGCCGCCTTGAGCGGGCTCGCGGCCAGCGTCGGGCAGGCGAACGTGATCTTCGTTCCGGCATCCGCCCCGGAGGCCAAGATCGCCCAGCTCCTCGCCTACGGCTCGACCGTGGTACTGGTCGAGGGCAGCTACGGCAACGCCTTCGAGCTGTGCATGGAGGCCTCCGCCGAGTACGGCTGGTACAACCGCAACACCGGCTTCAACCCGTACATGACCGAAGGCAAGAAGACCGTGGTCCTCGAGATCCTCGAGCAGCTCGCCTGGGACGCCCCCGATGCCCTGTTCGTCAGCGTCGGCGACGGCTCCATCATCGGCGGCCTCCACAAGGGTGTGAAGGACGCCCTGGCGTTGGGCTGGATCGAGCGAGCCCCCCGCATCTTCGGGATCCAGGCGGCAGGCAGCGACTACATGGTGCAGGCCTTCGAGCGCGGCGAGGACGTGCTCACCAAGCCGCCCATCACAGCCCAGACCGTGGCCGACTCGATCAGCGCCGACCTCCCCCGCGACCGCATCAAGGCGATGGCGGCGGTGAAGGAGACCGGCGGCGCCTACCTGCGGGTGAGCGACGACGACATCCTGGCGGCGGTCCCGCTGCTGGCGCGCGGGTCGGGCGTGTTCGCCGAGCCGGCCGGGGCGGCCTCCTACGCCGGGCTGATCACGGCCGTCGACCGGGGATTGATCAGGCCCGCCGACCGGGTGGCGGTGCTCGCCACCGGCAACGGGCTCAAAGACGTGGCGTCGGCGATGCGGGCCGTCGCCGCCGCCGGCACCAAACCGATCCGGGTCGAGCCGAACCTGGCATCGTTGAAGGCAGCACTCCAGAAGGGAACCCGATGATCGACCTCACCATTCACCAAGCCACCCTGGAGTCGGCGGCGCGCCGCGCCCAGGAGAAGTCGATCCGCATCCCCACCTTCAAGCAGATGCGCGACCCATCCCTCGTCCCGGCCTCGATCAAGCAACAGCTCGGCGGGGTCGGCCTGTGGGACCTCGATCCCCTCAATCTGTTCCGGATCACCTGGCACAACGAGCCCGTCGCCGGCGGCGGCGGCTTCGGGCCGGTCAACTTCCTCGAGATCCCGTCCGAGATCAGCGGGGTCGACGCCCGCATCGTCATGCTGGAGGGCAAGTGGTTCCCCACCGGGGCCCACAAGGTCGGCGCCGCCTTCGGGTGCCTGGTCCCCCGCCTCGTGACCGGCCAGTTCGACCCGGTCACCCAGAAGGCGGTGTGGCCTTCCACCGGCAACTACTGCCGGGGCGGCGCCTACGACTCGAATCTGCTGGGGTGCGAGTCGGTCGCCATCCTCCCGGAGGGCATGAGCGCCGAGCGTTTCCAGTGGCTGGAGTCGGTGGCCGGCGAGATCATCAAGACCCCCGGCACCGAGTCGAACGTCAAGGAGATCTTCGACAAGTGCAACGAGCTGCGCCGCTCGGGTGAGGATCTGGTGATCTTCAACCAGTTCGACGAGTTCGGGAACTACCTTTGGCACTACGCCTTGACCGGCCCCGCCATGGTCGAGGTGCTGGAGACGGTGATGGGACCCAACGACCGGTTCGCCGGGGTCACCCTCACCACCGGGTCGGCGGGCACCATCGGCTCGGGCGACTACCTCAAGCAGGTGTACCCGACCTCCCGCGTCGTTGCCGGGGAGGCGGTGCAGTGCCCCACCATGCTCTCCAACGGGTTCGGCGAGCACCGAATCGAGGGCATCGGCGACAAGCACATCCCGTGGATCCACAACCTGAGGAACACGGACATGGCGATCGGCCTCGACGACGAGGCCACCATCAGCCTCATCCGCCTCTTCAACGACTCGGCCGGGCAGGCCTACCTCGCCGACCAGGGCGTCAAGCCCGACCTCATCGAGAAGCTCCCCCTGCTCGGCATCTCCGGGATCGGCAACCTGCTGATGGCGATCAAGTTCGCCAAGTACTACGAGCTGAACGGCCGCGACGTCGTCATGACCCTCGGCACCGACTCGATGGAGATGTACGAGTCACGGCTGGTGGAGCTGAACGAGGAGCGGGGGGCCTTCACCACCCTCGACGCCGCCGCCTCCTACCACCGGCACCTGCTCGGCGCCGGCATCGACTACGTGCAGGAACTGGGGTACCACGACCGGAAACGGATCCACAATCTGAAGTACTACACCTGGGTCGAGCAGCAGGGGAAGACCTACGCCGAGATCCAGGCCCAGTGGTACGACCCCGACTACTGGACGTCGATCCAGGCGCTGGTCGACCCGATCGACGCCCTCATCGACCGGTTCAACGAGAAGGTCGGGCTGTAGCGGCGGGGCCGTTCAGTCCTCCACCGGCGGCAGGCGGCGCAGGTAGAGAAGCTGCCGGACGGACGAGACGATGCCGGCGGCGAACACCCCCCACACGAAGGCGGAGCCCGACGCCAGCGCCAGGACAAGCAGCAGCGGCACCCAGGCGAGGTAGCGCCCGGCCTGGATCCACAGCCCGGTGCGGAGGTGCATCCGCAGCTTCCCCTCCAGGCCGCGCCGCGAGGCCCGGTACCCGGCCAGGTTGCCCAGGTGGGTGGTGATGACGAGCAGGAACACGCCCCACACGAACCCGACGAACACCTCCCGCCCGGTCGGGGTGAAGATCGTGGTGACGAAGGCGACGGCGACGCTCGCCACCACGGCGGCTCCGAGGTGGCGGGGTTCCAGGAACCGCTGCTCGGCGACCGCGGCGCGTAGCAGTGGGTTCCCTTCGATCGTGTCCACCGGGTAGCTCTCGTAGTGCCGGGCGTAGGAGGCCACCCGCTCCCGTTCCTGGAAGATCGTCAGCACCCAGTCGCCGACCATGAGCACGAGGGTGACGGCGCCGACCAGCCACGGCGTATCGGCCAGGGTGTGCACGGCAGGCTCCGTTGGGTTCGGCGGACCGGCCGATTGTAGGAGCGCCGCCGCGCCCTGAGGCCCGGGAACGGCGCCCTACCATCGCGGCCATGGGGAAGCACCTCGCCCTCGCCCTGCTGCTGGTGGTCGCCACGATGGCGCCGGCCGCCGCCGGCGAGCTGCCGCCGGGTGGCACCTTCGTCGACGACGACGCCAGCGTGCACCAGGGCACGATCGAGGCCATCGCCGCCCTCGGGATCACCCGCGGCTGCAACCCTCCCGCCAACGACCGCTACTGCCCGGAGGATCTGGTGACCCGAGGCCAGATGGCGGCCTTCCTGGCCCGCGCCCTGCACCTCCCGGCAGCCGCCGCCGACGCCTTCTCCGACGACGCCGATTCGATCTTCGAGGACGACATCAACCGGCTCGCCGCCGCCGGCATCACCCGCGGCTGCAACCCTCCCGTCGACGACCGCTACTGCCCCGACGACCCGGTGACCCGAGGCCAGATGGCGGCCTTCCTGGCCCGGGCCCTCGACCTGCCGCCTGCCGACGAGTCGGAGAGCTTCGTCGACGACGACACCACCCCGTTCGAGCAGAACGTCGAGCAGATCCTCGCCGCCGGCATCACGGTGGGATGCGGACCCGACCGCTTCTGCCCGAACGATCCGACGACCCGAGCCGAGATGGCGTCGTTCTTGGCGCGGGCCCTCCACCTGAGCCCGATCACGGTGCCGGCGCGACCGATCGCCGTCGACGTCGTGCCCCGGGCGGGATGGGGCGCCGCCCCGCCGCAGGGCTCCTTCACGCCGCACGAGATCGACCACATCACGATCCATCACGCCTGGAGCGAGAACGGCGGCTCCGGCCCCACCGTGTTCCGGAGTTGGCAGAACTACCACCTGTCGCTGGGATGGCCCGACCTGGCGTACCACTTCATCGTGGGCAAGGACGGGAAGGTGTACGAGGGCCGCCCCTACACCGCGGTCGGCGACACCGCCACCTCCTACGACCCCACCGGGCACTTCCTCATCGTGGTGGAGGGCAACTTCGACCATGACCAGCCGAACGCGGCACAGCTCGAGATGCTGGCGCGGATGATCGCCTGGGCGTCGGCGCAGTTCGACGTCCCCGTCGACGAGATCGCCGGGCACCGCGACTACGCCGGCACGACCTGCCCCGGGGCCAACCTCTACGCCAAGATCGTCGACGGGTCACTGGCCGAACGCGCCGCCGAGATCCTGGCGGCGGGCGGGGTCACCCTCACCTACGACGGCTGAGGGCCGCCGCTCGGCGGTGACTCCTGCGGGGTGACGTTGCGGGGCGGGAGCCCGGCGAGGGTGCGGAAGGCGCGGCGCAGGCCCTTCCGGTTGAGCACGACGTGGCCCACGGTCACCAGGGCGATGCTCACCGACACCCAGAAGTGCACGTCTTTCCACTCCGATTTCGTCAGCCAGAGGATCTCGATCCATCCGGAGCGCCGGCCGGTCGGGGCGAAGTAGAGCAGGAACCCGGTGACGGCGACGACGACCCACCCGAACACCATGATGGAGGAGAAGACCGCCCGGAGGCGGAGCCGGATCCGCGGCCAGTTGGAGCGTGCCACGTCGCCACGCTACACGCCGGCTGCGCCCTATTGATGGGTGGTGTGCTCCGGGATGATCCGGATGATCAGCCGCTCGGTGCCGGGCGGGTCGTACTCGTACCGCTCGACCCCGAAGTACTTGTGAGTCAGGGAGTCGATGAAGGCGTGGTGCGGGTCGGGCTCGATCTCCACCGGGCCCCTGATCTCGAGGTAGCGATAGGGGTCGTCCGGGTCCTGGATGGACACCGCGATCCGTGGGAAGCGGCGCAGGTTCTCCAGGCGTTGTTTGGCCGGGGTGGCGCTGATGAGGAGCGCCTCCCCGTCCCAGTCGTACCACACCGGGTGGCTCTGCGGCTCCCCGCCCGGCCCGATCGTCGCCACGTGGGCGAAGCCTTTCTTCTCGAGGATGTCTCGATGCGATTCCGGAATGACGGTCATCGCGATTCTCCTCGCCTTGCCGTAGGTGAGAACACGGTGCGGCGGGGGAATCTTCCGGGGGTCAGTCGATCGGATCGGAGGAAGGAGCGGCCGACCCACCCGAGGCGTCCCCGGGATCGGCGACCAAGGCATCCCATTCCGCCTCGGTGATGGACCGCACCGAGCGCGCGGCCGCCAGCAGTTCCTCGGTCGAGACATCGCCACTCTCGACGGCGAAGGTGAGGTCGTTGCCGTCGGTCCACACCACCGCCCAGTCCGATCCGCCGGTCGGGGTGAGCACTCCGGGACGGCCGTTGACGTCGACCCGGCGCGCCTCGCCAGAACGGAGCAGGAACCCGACCTGATCGGGCGCCCAGCCTTCGAATGAGAAGAGGTCCACGTAGCCCGCCGCCGCGCCATACACGACCTCGCGCAGAATCACACCCGCTGGTGGCGCCAGCATCTGGTCTCCGTCGTAGACCGGTTCCAGTCCGTCCGGCACGGCTCCGGCGGCGGTGCCATCGAGTGCGACCGCCACCGCAATCTCGAGTACGGCATCGTCGGAGAGTCCACGGGCGATCAGCAGTGACGTGGAACCGGCTCCGCCCTGCCACTGCACCTCGGTCGTCTCACTCCCGGACTGAGGATCGGGCAGGAAGCGTGTCAACGTCACCCCGTTGCGTTCGATCGTCTCGGAGGGACCGGCGAAGTCGGCGACCTCGCTGAGGTAGTCGTCGGAGGCGCCCGTCACGACGGCCACGGCCTGCTCGAGGCCGGTTTCGCTCTCTCGTGCCCACATCTGCATCTCGGCGCCACCGTCTGCGAAGGCATCGGATGACTCGCTCTTCGCGGTGATGCGGGCGTCCGGTCCCAACACCCCCGCCGGGTCGGCCATCACCACGAACGGGCTCGTCGGACCCGCCTGCTCCCCCATCGGTTGGCCGTCGCCCCGCAACGCGAGGGTGCTGACGCCGACCAGCGCCAACACCAGGGCTGCGGCCGCCACTGCAGCCGGCCAGGCGCGACGCGGGGAACGAGGCGGAGGACCGAGCGTCGAGGAGGTCAGCTCCTCCAGCTCTCGGGCCGGAGCCGTGCGATCGGCGACGAGTTGGTAGACGCGCCGGAATGCCAGCGCCTCAGGTGTCGAGCGGTCAACGTCCATCGAGTACCCCTTTCAACGAGCGGCGCGCCAGGTGCAGGTATCGCTTCACGGTGCCGGGTCGGGCACCCATGAGGCGAGCCGCCTCCGCGATCGAGAGGTCGGCCCAGTACACGAGGTAGGTCGCGGCCCGCTGCCGGAGCGGCAGCCCCATCACGGCGGCGATCACCTCCGGCCGGGGCTCCGACGGCGGCGGCGAGTGTGGTGTCTCGAACACCCGGGCGGGTGGCGTTCGCCGTCCGGCCGTTGACCGGGCCTGGTTCAGCACCGCCCGGAACAGGTACGCCCGCGGTTCCTCGAGGCTGCTCAGCGACCGGCGCGCCAGTGTCCGCAGCACGACTGCGGATACCACATCCTCGGCGCCGTCCGATCCCACGAGGGAGGCGGCGAAGCGCACGAGGTCGTCCTTGTGCTTCCGATAGATCTCGGAATCGTTCACATCCTCACCACACGCCGGAGACCGGATCGGTTGCATCGCATCGCCATTGTCCTCCGATGGCAGCGTCCCCACGGCACTCTCGTCTTGCCAGGCTCGCGGCTTCACGACTATTCTAGATTGAGAATAGTCAAGCGAACAGGAGAGGCATCCGTGTCGGCCCAGCTCGCCATCCTCGGACTGCTCGTGGAGCAGCCGCTCCACGGCTACGGCGTCGAGCGGATCATCGAGCAGCGCGGGATGCGGAAGTGGACGCCGATCGGGTTCTCGTCGATCTACCACCTGCTCGACCAGCTCGTGGCCGACGGGCTCGCCACGGTCAGCGTCGAGCCGGCGCCGGGGCGGGGCAAGGAGCGCCGGATCCACGCCGCCACCCCGAAGGGACGCCGGCTCTGGGAGACCGAGACCCTCCAGGTGCTGGCCGACGTCGAGGCTTCCCCCGGCGAGTTCCTGCTGGCGCTCTCGGGCTTCCCGCTCCTCGACCGCGGCGCCGCCGGTGACGCCCTGGCGCGGTGGCGCGCCGACCTCGAGCACCGCATCACCGACCTCGACCACGACGAAGCGTCGGCCCGTCCCATGCCTCCCCACGCCGAGGCGATGTTCGACTTCATCCGATCCCGCCTGGCCGCCGAGGGCGACTGGCTCGCCCGGTTCCTCGACGGCCTCCCCGACCGATCCGAGGAGGCTCCGTCATGAGCAGCGTCGACCTGAAGAAGACCTATCGGGATCACTACACGGCCCGGGACGAGCCGGTGCTCGTCGAGATCGCGGCCCGTCCCTTCCTGATGATCGACGGCGAAGGCGACCCCAACACTGCCCAGGCCTACCAAGACGCCCTCGCCACCCTCTACCCCCTCGCCTACGGAGTCCGCAAGGCGGTCAAGGACGCCACCGGCATCGCCTACACCGTCATGCCGCTCGAGGGCCTGTGGTGGGTCGACGACTGGGCCGAGTTCGACATCGCCGACAAGTCCAACTGGAAGTGGACGATGCTGATCAGCCTCCCCGACGAGGCCACCCCCGACCTCGATGCCGCGGTCATCGCCGACGTGACAGCCAAGAAGGACCTCCCCTCCGGTGACCTGGCCCGCTACCAGCACTTCGGCGACGGGCCGGCCGCCCAGATCCTGCACCGGGGCCCGTACGCCGCCGAGGGTCCCACCATCGCGCGGCTCCACGGGTTCATCACCGACGAGGGCTACCGCTTCGGCGGGGAGCACCACGAGATCTACCTCACCGACGTCCGCCGCAGCGCCCCCGAGAACAACCGCACCATCATCCGCCAGCCCGTCACCCGCTGATCCGGCGACGCCGGCTCTTATCCGCCAGAATCGATGGAACCGGGAGGTCGCCCGTTGCGTCTGGGGCGATGGACGAGATAGTGATAGAGAGCGTGGCACCGATGCCGACCACGCCCTGCCACAGCCACCTCGGCTCGCTAGACCATCACGCCCCTAGAGCGGTCGCGTTCAGCATCACCATCGAGTGGATTTCGGACTACGTTGGCGATCAGGCTTCGGACAAACTGAGGAACCAAGATGCCGGCCGATTGGATGCCGCTAAGCGAACGCAGCAAACCACACACTACATATAACGATCTTCACAAGGGCGTGCCGCCCTGGCTTGTTCAATCGCTGCTCTCTTGGACCGAGGAAGGCTTCACCACCTATCACACCGTGACGGTGGGCATTGGCCGGACAGAGCAACAAGGACGACACAGTGTCGAAAGGATACGCGCGGCCGAGCGCAGACTGAGGTTCCAGTTGTCCGCGACTCTGGCTCGCGATATGTGGGCCGAAATGGCATCGCTGTTGGCCGCCAACGAGACACTGCTACTCGACACAGTCGACTGGCTGCTGCATCAGGACCATCGGAAGGGGCAGGCAGCGCGAACCCTGGATGGGTACTTGAAGGACGGCGGCTCTGCGTGGGGTGTCGTCTCCGACGGCGAGGCACATAGGCTCGAGAAACGCGTCGATAATGCGGCGAAGGCTGACTATGAACTCGCGGTTGAGCCAAGCGACAACGCCGCTGCGTATCTGCAGTCTGCGTGGTCCAAGATCTATGGCATCCACCCCGATCCAAGCGGGGCGTACGCAGAAGCAGTAATGGCCGTCGAGGCTGTGGCCAATCCTGTTGTGCTGCCCAGCGACAACGCGGCCACTCTTGGCAAGGTCATCAGCGCGATACAGGATGCACCACAGAAGTACGGCATGGTGCTCGAACCGAAGGGAATGTCGTCCATGGACGGCGTTCTGGCTATGTTGAAGCTGCTTTGGCGAGCCCAGCTCCGCCATGGCACCGACGACAAGGATGCACCCCGCCGGGTCAATCAACAGCAGGCTGAGGCAGCCATACACCTGGCTATCACCTTGGTCCAGTGGTTTCGTTCTGGATCGGTGCGCTGCGAGCCAACAGAAGACGCGATGGGCCCAACCGACTAGTGATCGGGCCCACCGGCGACCAGGTGACTGGGGGTCAGATCCCCCAAACGCACGTCGACGGGTAGCCTCGCCGGGGTGAGCGAGCACACCAAGGTCGCCCTGCTGCGCGGCATCAACGTCGGCGGGCGCCACCGGGTCCCCATGGCGGATTTGCGTGACCTCGCGGCCTCGCTTGGGTTCGGTGACCCCGTCACCTACATCCAGTCCGGCAATCTCGTATTCGACACCCACCTCGACGACATCGCCACCGTGGCCACCCTGGCGAGCGCCCTCGAGGACCGCTTCGGCTTCCCGGTCCCGGTGATGGTGCGCTCCGCCGCCGAGCTGGGGGCGGTGGCCGCCTCCCATCCCTTCGCCGCCCTCGAGCTGGAGCCGCGCTTTCTGATGGTGGCCTTCCTCGACCGCGTCCCGACGGTCGACGCCGTCATCGACGCCGCGTCGTACCTCCCCGACCGGTTCACGATCGACGGGCGGGAGGTCTACCTCGCCTACCCGAACGGCTCCGGCCGCTCCAAGCTCAACCACACGCTGCTGGAGGGGCGCCTCGGGGCGTCGGCCACGATCCGCAACTGGCCCTCCGTCACCACCCTCGCCGAGCTCGCCGCCCGCTGATCGATCACCAGGCGACTTCGGCGCACCCGTGGTGAGTATCGGGCTCCACCTGCAGGGTGGCGTGCTCGATCCGGTAGCGGTCGCGCAGGATGGAGCGGGCCTCGTCCAGCACCGGATGGGGATCGGTCCCGGCCCCGGTCATGAGGTGCACGGTGGCGACGTCCATGTCCGAGGTGAGCGTCCAGACATGCAGGTCGTGCACGTCGACGACTCCCCCGATGGCGGCCAGATCCGTCCGCACCGCCTCGAGGTCGAGCCTGGCGGGCGCCGCTTGCACCAGGACACGCACCGCCTGGCGGCCGAGGTGCCACGCCCGCGGCAGGATGAAGAGCCCGATAAGCAGGGCGAAGAGTGGGTCGGCGTAGGGCCAGCCGGTGAGGATCATGATGACGGCGGCCGCGATCACCCCGACCGAGCCGGCCAAGTCCGCGATCACCTCCAGGTAGGCGCCCTTCACGTTGAGGGACTCGCCGGCGCCCGGCCGCAGCAGACGCCAGCCGATCAGGTTCACGGCGAGGCCGAGCACGGCGACCACCAGCATCGCACCGGTCTCCACATCGAGCGGCTCCCGGAAACGCCGGACCGCCTCGACGATGACGTAGCCGGCGACCCCCACCATCAGCACCGCGTTGGCGAGGGCGGCGAGGATCTCCAAGCGGTACGACCCGAAGGTGCGTCCACCCTCGGCCGAGGCACGGTCGGCGGCAACGATGGCGGCCCACGCCATCCCCATCCCGAGGGCGTCGGTGGCCATGTGCCCGGCGTCGGAGATCAGGGCGAGCGAGCCGGTGAGGAACCCGGCGACCGCCTCGACCACCATGAAGCCCAGCACCAGCCCGAAGGCGACGGCGAGTGAGCGAAGATGGCGGCGCCCCGCCCGGGGCACGTGGGTATGGGCCGTGCTCATCGGTGGTCCTCGTGGCCATGGAGGTAGTGCTCGACGGCGACGTCCAGCAGCAGCCGCACGTGAGTGTCGGCGACCCGGTAGAACACCTCCCGCCCCTGTTTGCGGGATCGCACCAAGCCACCGAGGCGGAGCTGGCGAAGCTGGTGGCTCGTCGCCGACTCGCTCGCCTCGACCGCCTTCGCCAGGTCGGCGACGCACAACTCGCCCGCCTCGAGCAGGGCGTAGATCATGCGGAGACGGCCCGGGTCGGCCAGCAGCTTGAACCGCTCGGCGAGGAGTTGGGCGTCGTCGGCGTCGAGGATGGGCTCGACCGGCCGCGGCGGTGTGGCAGGTGTCGTCATCACCCCCCGAGGCTACCCGGATAACGTCTGAATATCACATCAGATGTTCAGACGTTTGTGGCGCACCGACGCACCCTCCTATCCCCGCTCGACCTCGGCCGCGAGCCGCATCTCGCGGCGGTATCGCTTCCAGTCCGACTTCCTCACCGACCAGAGGGCATCGGTGAGGATCTGGGCGACGCCGAGCACGGCGAGCGCCACCCACGACCAGGCCGGCGCTCCCATGCCCCAGGCGGCGCCCAGCAGCAGGAACGGAATCAGCTTGGTGGCGATCGCCCCGGCGGCGTGCATCCGGGCCCGCGCCCGGGCCGGCGCCCGCAGGTAGCTGGCGTAGTCGATCTTCACGCCGGGCTGCGGTCGGGTGAGCGAGGCGACGTACCAGTGGGTGAACCCGATACCGGCGCTGCGCCCCATCAGCCAGTGGGCCGGGGTGTGGACCGCGGTCTCGAGCGCTACTGCCCCGCCGAGCAGCAGGAGCCCGTTCCACGGCTCGTCGACGTAGTAGGCGACGGCGATGACGGCCAGGGCGCCGATCCCGAGCAGCGCCATCAGCGCCATCCCGGTCCCGATCGGAACCTTCAGCCAGGCCCATCGCTCGAAGGCGGCCCGGTCGACCGCGGCGATCTGGTCGGCGTAACGCCCGGCCAGCGCCGGATCGCGCTTGACGGCGGCCACCGCCTTCCAGAACCCCACCGCTCGCAGGTCGACCTGCCCTCCGGCGCCGAGCTGCCGCTCACACTCCGCCAACACGGCATCGAGCCGCGCCTCGTCCATGTCGATCTCCCCTTGCCGGCTCCGCAGACCCTACTCCGGCAACCCGCGTCGTCGCCGTGACGCGCAGGAGGCGAGGCAATGAAGCCTCGCCTCCGCGCTCACCGTTCCGATGGTGATCTCGCAAACCTGGGCCCGGCACCGAAGTGGCATCGGGTTTCGCCAACCGGCGGAATCCAGTGGTGCCGAGCGTAGCCCGTGCCCGGACACCCGCAACCCCCTTTCTGAGGGAATCAGGTGCCCAGCGGTTCGGTGAGATAGCGCTGGATGGTGGGCCCGATCGCCCGCACCAGAACCTCGGTGTCCTCTTCGGCCAGGTCCTTCACCCCGATGAGGTGGCGCGCCACGAACAGGCCGACGAGGTGCGACCCGATCAGCGCCACCCGCAACCGGATGTCCGGCACCGGGTACACCGCCTCGAAGCGTCCGATGATGCCCCGCTCGATGAACCCCCGCAGCATGGCGGCGGCTTGGGCGTTCGTGGCCGCCGCCCGCAGCAGGGACGGCATCGGACCGTCGGGCTTGAAGAACGTCGTGACGTAGAAGCGGGCGATGTCCTCGCCGAGGTGGTCCGGGTCGCCGGAGACCAGCACCTCGGACAGCACCTCCACCGGATCGGCCGGGATCTCGTGGGCGGCGCCGAAGAGCTGGTGCTTACGCCCGAAGTAGTGGTGCACAAGCGCCGGGTCGACGCCGGCGCGGGCCGCGATCGCCCGGATGGTGGCCCGCTCGTAACCCCGCTCGCCGAAGACGGCGCGGGCGGCCTCGAGGATGGCGGCGCGGGTAACCGCAGCGTCCCCGGGCCGCCGACCCCGCCGTTTCTGTTTCGCGCGCTCATCCGTCGGCAAGGACCATGACCTCCTCCAGCGTCGCCGGCACGACGGTCGTCTCGGCGACGACGCCTCCGTTCCTGAGCAGCGCCTCCACCGCCACCCGATCGCCGCCGGGCACCCTGGTGCGCCGCCCGTCGAGCATCACGGGAAGCCCCGCCCCGTCGAGGGCCGTGAAGGCAGCCTGCCAATCGCCCGCCTCGACCTGCAGGGTGACGGCGTCGCCTATCACCTCGGCGACGGTCCCCTCGACGACGACGTTGCCCGCCGCCATCAGCACCAGCCGGTCGGCCTGTCGGGCCTCGTCCATGTAGTGCGTGCTCACCAGCACCGCGGCGCCACCTTCGGCAGCCCGCCGGATCTGGTCCCACAGCCGGGCCCTCGCGAGCGGGTCGACGCCGGAAGTGGGCTCGTCGAGCATGAGCAGGTCCGGCTCGTGTTGCAGCGCCATGGCGAACGAGGCGCGGCGCCGCGCCCCGAGCGGGATGGTGCCCACCAGCCGATCGGCCTGCGACGCCAGGGCCGGTTCGATGGGCGGCGCCTCGAGCCCGAAGGCGGCGGCCCCGAACTCCAGGTTCTCGGCGACGGTGAGATCCGAGTAGAGGCCGAGGCCCTGCGGCACGTAGCCGATGCGGGCCCGTGTCTCCCGCGACGGTGGCTCCCCGAAGAGCAGCACCGATCCGGTGGTCGGTCGCAGCAGGCCGAGGATCATGCGGATGAGGGTGGTCTTGCCGGCGCCGTTGGCGCCGAGCAGCGCCACCACCTCCCCCGCCCCCACGGCAAGCGAGGCATCGTGCACGGCGGTGAAGTCGCCGAACCGCTTCGTGAGGTTGTGCGCCTCGATCATGCCGCGCCTCCCTCCGCCAGGGCCGCCACGATGGCGACGTCCTCCAGCCTGGGCTCGACGGGCTCACCCGGAACCGAGCCATCGGGGCTCCACTGGCGCCACCGCGCCCCGCTGCGCCACGACCGGGTCGGATCGCTCGGGGTGTCGGTGGTCACGATGCTGCCCGGAACCTGTCGCATCAGGTCGTCGGGCGTGCCGAAGGCGAGGCTCCGGCCGCGGTCGAGCAGCATGACCGCCCCGGCCCGCTCCGCCTCGGCGAGGTAACTGGTCGAGAAGACCACGGCGGCTCCCCGGGCCGTCGCCGCCGCCATCAGCCGCCACAGCATCATGCGCGACACGGGATCGACCCCGGTGGTCGGCTCGTCGAGGACCAGGAGCACCGGCTCGGCGAGCAGGGCCATCACCAGGGCCAACTTGTGCCGCTCGCCACCGGACAGGCTGCCGCCGAGCCGGTCCTTGAACTCGGCGAGGCCGGCGTGCAGTAGCAGGTCGTCGACCCGCCGGCTGGGCAGGGCGACGCCGTAGGCGCCGGCGGCGAACTCGACGTTCTCGGCGACGGTGAGGTCGCCGAAGACACCGGAGCCGGTGGGGACGAAGCCGAGCTTCCGGTCGGGGGGGCGGCTCGCCCGTCCCTCGGTCGGGGCGAGCAGGCCGGCGAGCACCCTGAGCAGGGTCGACTTGCCAGCTCCGTCTCCCCCGACCACGGTCGTCACCATCCCCGGCTCGGCGGTGAGGGACACCGAATCGAGCGCGGTGACCGGGCCGAAGCGAACGGTGACGTCGGTCATGCCCCACATCAGGCCGGCGCTCCCTCGGCGGCGACGTCGACGATCTCGGCCGCTCCGGCCGGGGCGACGTCGCGGTGGAAGCGGAACACGGCCGCCCCCAGGATGATCACCGCCATCAGGGCCAGCACCCCGAGGGGCGTCAGCAGGGCACCGATCGGCTCCCCCCGCAGCAGGATCCCCCGGGCGGCGGTGACGAAGTAGGTGAGCGGCAGCAGCTGCCCGATCCAGCGCACCCCGGCCGCCATCGACGACAGCGGGAAGATCATCCCGGAGAGCAGGATCTGCGGGAGCATCACCATGATGGCGAGCTGGATGGCCTCACCCTGGGTGCGCGACAGCGTGGAGATGAGCACGCCGAGGCCCAGCACGACGAGCAGGAACAGGAACGACAGCAGGGCGAAGACGAGCACCGAGCCCTGGAACGGGACGTTGAAGACGAGCAGTCCGGCGATGGTGATGAGCACGATGTCCACCGTCGCCACCAGGAAGTAGGGGGCGATCTTGCCGATGATGACGTCGCGTGGCTTCAGCGGCATCACCGAGAGCGTCTCGAGCGTGCCGTCGGCCCGCTCCCGCACCACTCCGAGGCTGGTGACGATGGTGCCGATGAACGCCATGATCAAGCCGATCAGGGCCGGGACCATCACCACCGCGGTGCTCAGGTCGGGGTTGTAGAGCACCTCGACCGGCGCCGGCAGGGTCGGGGCCCTCCGCAGCACCGCCTGGGCCATGAACAGCTCCGATCCGTCGGCGTAGACCACCGGGTCCGGCCCGGCGTAGATGGCGACCGCGGCGTCGCCGCGTCGCAGCACCTCCTGGGCGTCGGCACGGTTCCCTGTCGCATCGACGCTGATGACGTGGATCGCCGGCGGGAGTTGTTGCACCACGGCGTCGGCCTGCGGTCCGAACACCGCGGTCGGGATGCTCGTGACGTCGAAACGGGCGGCGTAGCCGAAGACCGTGAGCAGGATCAGCGGCATGGCGATCATCATCGCCAGGGTGCGCCGGTCCCGGCGTAGTTGCCGGAACTCCTTGACGATCATCGGCCACATGGTGGGTACCTCCCTGGATGCGGAATCGGCGAGATTCTACGCCTGTTGAATTCTGAGGTCAACACCTGTTGAATTCCGTGGAGGGCGGGGAAGGCGGGGCGCCGGCAATCCGGGAGAGATGACGGCTACTCGGGGTAGCCGGGGTGGGCGATGCGGGTGGAGGCGGCCCCCGATCCCTCCAGCACCGCGGCCGGAACGTGTGGCATCGAGTCCTGTAGGCCACGCAGCAGGGCGTACATCGTCGCCGCCGGCTGCAGCGAGAGCACCTCGCCCTCGACGGCGCCCGGCGCCGGAACCGCCTCACGCAGCGCCAGGGTCGTGGTGTCGAGGGTCGCCCGGAACGACGGCGACTCGTACTCGACCGCGCCGTTCAGCACGAGGCGGTGGGTCGCCCCGTCCCAGCGGGCCTCGATCGCCGCCGTCTCCCCCTCCCGGGTCACCATGAAGGCGTTGTCCTTCTGCGCCAGGAACTCGGCGCGGTCCAGGTAGAGGCGTGGCTTGTCGAGGTAGGGCTGGCCCGAGGTGGGGCAGGCGGTGACGCAGTTGCCGCACTCGTTGCAGAAGTCGGTGAGGACCGCGATCTGGGGACGCTGCTCCACCCGGAACGTGGTGGGCTCCGCCGCCACCGCCTTCCCGCCCTCGACGACCAGTGCCGGCAGCTCGGCGGCGAACGGCTCCGTCTGGTAGGTCATCAGGGCCAGGTTGGGGCAGACCCCGACGCAGAGGCTGCAGATGGTGTGGCAGTCGAGGCAGCGGCTCGCCTCGGCCACCGCCTCCTCCTCGGTGTAGGTGAGGATGGTCTCCCCGAAGTCGTTGCGCACCGTCAGCGGAGTGTGCTTCACCGGCACCCGGTACTCGCGGCGGGCCCGGCGCACGAAGAGGCTTCCGAGGTCGACGTCGATCCACTCCGGGGTGCCCGGCGCCCCCGGCTCCCCGACGGCGGCTGCGATGGCGGCGGCGACCGCTTTGCCGTCGGCGGCGGCCTTGACGATGGACGACGGACCGGCGCCGGCGACGTCCCCGCCGGCGTACACGCCCGGGATCGAGGTCTCGAACGTCACCGGATCGACCTGGAGGTAGCCGCGGGGGGTGAGGGCCGGCTCCTCGTCGCCGAAGAAGTCGAGCACCGAATGCTGGCTGATGGCGAGGATGAGGGTGTCGAGCGGGATCTCGAAGGCGGAGTCGGCCACGTCGTGGGGGATCTTGCGGCCGGAGGCGTCCCGATCGCCCCGGTACTCGGTGCGGGTGCACACCAGCCCGGCGAGGCGTCCCTCCTCGATGTGGAGGGCCTCGGGGGCGGCCAGCTCGACGACGTGGATCCCCTCCTCGATGCAGGCCCGGATCTCCTCGCGGTCGGCCGGCATCTGGTCGATGGTGCGCCGGTAGATGATCGACACGTCCTTGGCCCCGACCCGCAGCGCCGAGCGGGCGCAGTCCATGGCGGTGTCGCCGGCCCCGATGACGCCGACCCGGTCGCCGACCGCCACCGGCCTCCCCTCCCGGGTGCTGCGCAGGAAGTGGAGGGCGTCGATGATCCCTTCGCTGTCCTCGCCCTCGAGGCCGAGGCGCTTGGCGAGCTGGGCCCCCACCGCCACGAAGGCGTACCGGAAGCCGTCCCGGCGCAGCGAGTCGAGGGTGAAGTCGACGCCGGCCTTCTGCCCGTAGCGGATCTCCACCCCGAGCCGGTGGAGGATCTCGACGTCCTGGTCGATCTGCGGCTGCGGCAGCCGGTAGGCCGGGATGGCGCCGCCCACCATGCCGCCCGGGTAGGGGTAGACCTCGAAGACGGTGACGTCGCTGCCGGCGGAGGCCAGCTCCTCGGCGGCCGACAGCCCGGCGGGGCCGGCGCCGATGATCGCCACCTTGACCCCGGTGGCGGGCGTGCGGACCGGGAGCTGCGGCTCCTGCTCGTGCGACATGATGAACCGCTTCATCTCCCGGATGGCGAGCGGCTGGTCGAGGTGGGTACGAATGCAGGTGTTCTCGCAGAGGTGGTCGCAGACCCGCCCCAGGATCGCCGGCAGCGGGTTGTCCGCCCGGGTGATCTCGACGGCGCGAGCGAAGTCCCGCTCCCGCACCGCCGCCATGTACTGCGGCACGGCCTGGTCGACCGGGCACTCGTCGACGCAGGGCGCCATGACACAGTCGAACAGGTCGAGCTCCCGCGGCGTCTTGGAGCGGTTGGTGCGGAACGAGTCCTTGCGGAGCCGCCAGTCGCTGCGCACCGCGTTGGCGTACTGGCGCAGATTGACCCGGGAGAGCACCCGCACCGCCGCCGTCACGATGTCGTCGACCCGGTCCGGATCGTGACCGGCCTCGGCCGCCCAGGCGGCGACCACGTCGACGGCGCGCCCGGTCGGCGGGGTGGTGCGGAGGCGATCAGCGAGGGCCTGGCAGGCGTCGAGGTCGAGGGCGACGCCGGTCTCGGTGAGGGCGGTGACGTAGAGCAGCGGAGCGAACCCCGAGAAGGTGCCCTGCAACAGCGCGGTCTTGCAGGTGAAGTCGGTGAGGTCGGCGGCCCCGGCCGCGTCGAGCGCCTCGTCCAGCTTCTCCATGTACTGCAGCATCCGCAGGTAGCCGCCCGACTTGAGCAGGTCGGAGCAGACGGTGACGGTCTTCATCCCGGAGCGGAGCAGGTCGGCGACGTTGAAGCAGTCGGCGCCCCCGGCGAACGACAGCAGCAACCCGCCGCGGAACTCCTCGACGAGGCGCTGCGCCAGGTTGGTGGTGACGGCGTGCAGCGCCCGCCCCGACATGTACATCATCTCGTCGCGGTCGAACACGGGGCGGAAGTTCTCCACCTCCAGGGTGTTGGTGAGCTTGAGCCCGAACGTGAGGCCGTGGGCGTCGGCGATGCGCCGCAGGTTGTGGAACATGGGAACGGCGTCGCGGTACTCCAGGTCGTGGCCGAACGCCTCGTCGGGAATCGGGACGTCGGTGAAGCCGAGGTCGTCGTGCACGATGCGACGCACCCGGTCGGCTCCCAGCAGCGTCGGGTTGCACTTCACCGACGTGTGCAGCCCCCGCTCGCTGAGCAGGTAGCCGCTGATGCGCTCGATCTCGTCGGGCGGGCAGCCGTGCATGGTGGAGAGGGTGATGGTGTCGGAGAGCTGGGCCGGGATGGCGAGGTCGCGAACCGGCGGGTGGTGGGCGGCCACGACGTCGACGTAGGCGGGGAGGTACTCCGAGGCGTCCCGCATCACGTCGAGGAACCACTGCACGTTGGGGCGGAGGATCCCATCAAGGTTGTAGCCGACGCTCATGTTGAAGATGATCCCGGGCGCCTCGCCGGGGAAGCCGAGGGCGTGGTGCAGAGCGTGGATCAGCACCCAGGCCCGCAGGTACTCGTCGAACGACTCGTAGACCTTCAGCTCCTGGGACCACTCGACGTTGTAGCCCTCGTCCTCGAGGTCGATGCATGGCTTGTTGACGTCGAGTTCGTCGAGGGTCTGCACCGTCTTCAGCTCGATGAACCGGGCCCCGACCAGCCACGCCACCACGATGTTCTGCGCCATCTGGGTGTGCGGGCCGGCCGCCACCCCGAACGGCGTCTCCAGGGTCCTGCCGTACGTCTCGATCCGGAACCGGTCACCGGAGTCGGGCACGAAGAACGCCGAGCGGGGGATGCCGAAGATCGACTGCCTCTGCTCCAGCTCGGTGAACACCCACTCGGTGAGCTGTTCCATGGAGATGGGTCGGAACCGGTCGGACATCGTGATACTCCTCAGAGACGGGCGTGGAGACGGATGGCCTGCTCGTGGGCCCTGGCCCGCACCTCGGCGGCGTCGACCCGGGTCGGCGCTCCGTCGCGGAACACCACCTCGCCGTCGACCTTCACCTCGAGCGGGCGTACCCCGGGCGTGAAGGCGAGGTGCCAGGGGTCCATCGGCTCGTAGGACCAGGTCACCTCGTCGTCGCGGGCCTCGGGCATGAGGTCCCATCCGGTGGCGAGCCATTCCCAGGCGGTGTCGGGACCGCAGGTGACGTCGACCGACCGCTGCATCACGTAGGCGAGGCGGAAGGCTTCGATCATGTTGGCGCCGATGCCGTCGGTGCCGAGCGCCACCGGGTTGGTGAAGCGGGCCGGGTCGGCGTAGCCGACCGCGTTGTTGAGGTTGGAGCGGGGGTTGTGCAGGATCGTGCCCCGCAGGGTGTGGTCGGTGGGGAGGTGGATGCAGTGGCTGAGCAGCCAGTCGTCCCGGGTGAGGCTCGCCAGCCGCCGTGGGGCGTCGGCGTCGCCCTCGCCTTCGGCGACGTGGATGTGGACTCCCACCCCGAGGTCGGCGGCGAGGCCGGCGGCGGCCTGCAGCGACTCGTCGCTACAGGTGAAGGCGGCGTGGATGCCGACGAGACCGCGGCCTCCCTCTTTGATGAACCGCTCGTTCTCGGCCAGGCCGCGGCGGGCGCCGTCGGGACCGTGGCGGTCGGTGATGCCGTAGGCGGGGAGGACCCGCACCCCGACCTCGGCGCAGGCCTCGGCGATGACGCTGAGGCTCCCCTCGATCGCCTCGGGCGATTCATGGTGGTCGACGATGCCGGTGGTGCCGGATTCGAGCGCCTCGAGGGCGCCGAGCATGGCCGACCAGTGGATCATCTCGAGGTCGAGGGCGGTGTCGAGCCGCCACCAGATCTGCTCGAGGATCTCCTGGAAGCTGGTCGGCGTCTTCGGGGGCGGCGGCATGCCGCGGGCCAGCGCCGAGTAGAGGTGATGGTGGGCGCACACCAGGCCGGGGGTCGTCGCCGCCATGCTCACTCCTCTCCGCGCTCCTCGCTCTCAAGCTAGCGCCGCCGCGAGGTCCGGGTCGCGGGCACGCCGGAATCTGGGAGACCGGGAGCTCGTGCACCGGCGACGTCATGCACCGTTTTCTGTCACAGATCGGCGATACATTGCCTGGATGGACGATCACATCGCCGCCGCCACTGACGACCTGCTCGAGCAGATCCTGTGCGAGGCCGAGGCGGCCGTGGCCCGGCTGCGGGCGGTGCAAGCCTCGATCGTCGTGGAGCTCGATCGCCGCCAGGTGGCCACCGCCGACGGGTGCCACTCGACGGCTGAATGGGTGGCCGGGCGTCTCGACCTCGCCCCCGAGACGGCGGCGACCCTCACCCGCACCTCGCTCGCCCTCGTCGAACGCCCCTCCCTTCGCGCCGCCCTCGACGCCGGCGACGTCTCCTTCGACCGGGCCGCCGAGCTGGCCCGGCTCGCCCCCGGCGACGACCTGCTCGACATGGGGCGCCGTTTCGACATCACCGGGCTCCGCCGCCGTGCCTCCCGCGTCCGCCGCATGACCCGGCACGACGAGCGTCGCGCCTTCGCCGATCGCTACCTCGTGGTGCAGCCGAGCCTCGACGAGAGCGCCTGGCGCCTCCACGGCCTGCTCCCCGGAGCCGACGGCTGCATCGTCGAGCGCGCCCTCGATCAGCGGGCCGACGGCTTCCCGCTCCTCCCCGGCGGCACCACCTGCAGTCGGGGGCAGCGCCACGCCGACGCCCTGGTGTCGCTGGCGACGGACTCCCTCGGCGGCACCGGGGACGGCGGCGGTGCCGCCACCCCACTGGTGACCGTCTTCGTGGACGCCGCCGCGGCGGCGTCGACCGGCGGCGAGGCGGGAGCGGCCGTGGCCGCCGGCCCCCGGGTCGGTCCCGGCACCCTCCAGGAGCTGCTGTGTGGAGGCGCGGTGGAGGTCGTCGCCACCACCGCGCACGGGACACCGTTGGCGGTGGGGCGGAGCAGCCGTCTCATCCCGCCGCGCCTCCGCCGCTGGGTGCTCCACCGCGACGGGTGCTGCACGGCCGATGGCTGTACTTCCCGCCACCGGCTGCAGGCCCACCACGTCACGCCCTGGTCGGAGGGCGGGCCCACCGATCCCGGCAACCTCACCACTCTCTGCTGGTTCCACCACCACGTCGTCGTGCACGGCATGGGGCACGCCGTCGATCCCGCGAGCCCGCCGGGCCGGAGGCGATTCCTCCGGCCCGGCCGAGGCTCCGGTCCCCCCTGATCGCACCGTCTTCGGGAACCAAGCCGGCGGGCGGTGGCGTCGGAACCCTCGACGCGTGCAGAATGTAGCGATGACACTTCTTGGCAGGGACGGAGAGGAACCGCGCCGTACCTTGGGGCATCTCGGGGGGATGCGGCCCTTGTTGGCAATCGTGCTGGCGATCCTGTTGGTGACGGCCGGCTGCGATTCCGCCGGTGACGATGCGACCTCGACCACCGAGGCTGAGACCCCAGGCACGCTGGAATCCCCCGCTCTCCAGTGCGGCGACGCCATCCCCGTCTTTCCCGCCTTCACCTGGGCTGAAGACGCCGCCGACGTCGAAAGCAGGTCCGGGCCGGGGCCCGGCTCCGTGCCGGCCGAAGCCGGTCAAGTCGTCGCCCACTGGTCCCGGGACTTCGACGTGGTCCTCGAGATCCGCTGGCCGGCCTCACCGGTACCCGCCGGCGCCGAGCCGACCGGTGCCATCACCGACGGGATCTACCCGGTCGAGCTATGGCTACCGGTCGCCACCGGCGCGTCGGAACGGGTGATCGCCACCGTCCAGGTCGGGGACGCCGCTTCCGACCCCTGCTCCTTCCTCTCGGTCGAAGGGTATGCCCCCCGGGCCGACCCCATCCCCGACCAGCTCTACGACTTCGTGACGAGCCTCCAGCCGCTCGACGCCAAGCCGGCGTTCCTCGCCGCCCTGCTGGCGAAGGAGGCCCCGGCGCCCGAATCGGACCGGCCCCCGGGCGCCTGTGCCGAGCCCGTTCCGGCCGAGGTGGGGGACGACGGAGCGCCGGACCCGGAGGCATCCCTGCTGCTGGCCGAGCACTTCCTGGCCGACCGCCTCGCCGGTAACGCCGCCGAGCAGTGCCTCACCGTGAGCGGAGCCCGCGCATACCGGGACGGCGAGCCCCAAGGCACCCTGCCCGACCTGTGCCTCGTCGAGTGCGACGGAGTGACCCTCGTCGGTGGTGAGGTCGTGGCCGGTGGAGGCGAGGACGGGAGAGTCGAGCTGCTGATCCTCTACCAGCTGGGCGACGCGGTGCGGCAGTTTCGCGAGTTCCTGGAGGTCACCCCGGTGGACGACGGCGCCGGTGGGCACACCGTCCTCATCAACGACGCCCGGCTCGGACCGGAATCCGAGATCGACGAGGCGACCGCCCATCTCGTCATCGAGGACTTCCTCGACGCCGTCGCCGTCGGCGAGTACCAGATCGCCGGCGGCTACCTCCTCAACGAAGGCTTCTCCGCGGAGGTCGAAGAGCGCCTCGGGGACCTGTGGGAGACCCCGCCCGCCGAGCTGTTCCCTGCTTTCTGCGCCCGGGCCGCCTGCGGCGCCCCCTACGAGATCGGCGACACCGTCGCCGTCGGCCAATACACCCGGACCCTCGAGGTCACCTTTGACACCGCCGCCGGCCCGGTGACGGTGCCACTGGGGACCGGCATGTTCGAAGGGGTCACCACGGTGAGCTCCCTCCCGCCCGACGGTGCCGCCGGGGGCACTGCGGATCCGATCGACGTCCGGGTGTTCGGCGAGCCGTACGACGGCACGCTGCTCGCCGGCCGCTACGTGGCTGTGGAACGCATCACGGACGGCGAGCGTGTCTGGGAGCCGGCCTACCGACTCCGCTGGGCCACCAGCTTCGCCGCCGCCGGCGAACACGTCGTGTACGAATCCATGGACACCGTCTCCGCCGGTTTCGACAGCGGGGCCCCCGGCTCCGAGCTCGCCGCGGCGCCGTTCACTCTGGCAGGCGCGGGAAGCAGCGGCGGCCACTCCCTGGCCTTCGTCAGTGACGGGCGGCAACTCGACGCCGTCGACCTCGACACCGGGCGCCAAGCCACCCTGCTCGATCTCGGCGGGCGGGACGGGACTATCCACGGGGCCGACCTCGCCGGGGACACGTTGCTGGTGAGCCTCGGGGTGGGCGACAGCGCCTGGTACGAGGTGTACCAGATCGACCCTGCCGCTCTCACGATCGGCCCGGACGGCCGCACCCTCGAACCGGACGAGCCGGTGGGAATCGGCCATCTCTCCCCGGACGCGACCCGCATCGCCACTGCGCTCCGTGACAGTTCGGTCGGCCCGATCGACGCCGTCGCCGTGCTCGACGTGGCGAGCGGCGCCGTGCTCGACCGCTGGGCACTCGACGACGTGGAGACGGTGACCGACCTGGACTTCGACGGGCGGTGGATCCTGGCCCGCCTCGACGGCCGGACCCTGCTCGTCGTCGACACCGATTCCGGGGAGGCCCGCCGGGTCGACACCTCGGTGCTCATCCGTTTCGGCTGAATGACCCCCGCCGCAGGCGCCGGCACATCGCGGGTCGCGGTCACGTCTACGATCTCGTGCCGGAGGACCACACCGTGCTCGTGCGACCGATGACACCCGACGACTGGCAACAGGTGGCCTCCGTCTACCGCGAGGGCATCGCCACCGGCAACGCCACCTTCGAGACCGACGTCCCCTCCTGGGAGGACTGGAACGCCGGCCACCTCACCACGGCCCGCCTCGTCGCCGCCGAGGACGAGGGTCTGCTCGGGTGGGCCGCCCTCAGCCCGGTGTCCGACCGGTGTACCTACGGCGGTGTCGCCGAGGCGAGCGTCTACGTCGCCGCCTCCGCCCGGGGACGCGGCGTCGGCCGGGCCCTGCTCGAGGAGACGATCCGGGTCTCCGAGGAAGCCGGGATCTGGACCCTTCAGGGTGGCGTGTTCCCCGAGAACGAAGCGAGCCTCGCCCTGCTGGCGAGGTGCGGGTTCCGCGCCGTCGGGATCCGTGAACGGCTGGGGTCGATGGACGGCCGCTGGCGTGACGTGGTGTTGCTGGAGCGGCGCAGCCCGGTCGTCGGGGCCTGAGCCCCTACGCCTTCTCGACCGGCTCGTGCACCCCCATCGGCAGTGTGGTGCGCCAGCGCCCGTCCACCTCGTGCAAGGCGGCGGCCACCGCCCCGGCGGTGGGCACCAGCCCGATCTCGCCGACGCCCTTGACCCCGTAGGGAGCCCGCGGCTGCGGCTCCTCGACCAGGATCACGTCGACCGGGGGCATGTCCTTGGCTCGCAGGATGCCGAGGCTGCGCAACGTCATGTTGGTGGGCCGGCCTTCCTCGTCGCTGGGGAACTCCTCGGTGAGGGCGTAGCCGAGGCCCATGTGCACCGCCCCCTCGATCTGGCCTTCGCACAGGGTGGGGTTGACGACCCGGCCCACGTCGTGCACCGCCACCACCTTCTCGATGTCCCCCGTCTCGGGGTCGGCCACCACCAGCTGGGCGGCGTAGCCGAAGGCGGAGTGGATGACGGGGTGCTCCACTCCCTCCTTCATGCTGTTGGTCCAGTCGACCCGGTACTCCCCGAGGTAGTCGACGCCGGGGGCCCGGCCTTGCTCGTCGGCGACCCGGCAGGCGGCGGCGATGGCGCCGGCGCCCATCAGGGTGCCGCGGGAGCCGGTGGTCTGACCGGCCCCCAGCTCGCGGGTGGTGTCGACCACCACCCGGACCCGGGCCGGATCGACGCCCAGCTCCTCCACCGCCACCTGGAGCGCCACGGTGTGGATGCCCTGACCCATCTCGGTCCAGCAGTGCCGCACCTCCACGGTGCCGTCCTCCTCGAAGCGCACCACCGCCCGTGAAATCTCGAGGAACCCGTTGCCGAGGCCCGAGTTCTTGAGGGCGAGGCCCAGCCCCACCGCCTTGCCGGCGGCTCGGGCCTCGTCGTAGGCGGGCTTGATGCGCTCGAGGCAGGTGCGGGCCCCCCGGCAGCCGTCGTCCATGATCTGGCCGGGCCCCCACTCGTCGCCGGGATCGACGACGTTGCGGGAGCGCATCTCCCAGCCGCTGATGCCGACCTTCTCGGCGAGGCGGTCCAACAGGCCTTCGGTGGCGAACTGCGCCTGGTTGGCGCCGAAGCCGCGGAAGGCGCCGCACACCGGGTTGTTGGTGCGCACCGCGGTGGACTCCACGTCCATGGCGGGGAAGACGTACGGACCGCCGGCGTGGCCGGCCGCCCGCTCCAGCACCTTCATGCCCACCGAGGCGTACGGGCCGCTGTCCCCGATGAGGCGGGCCCGCAGCGCCGTCAGCTTGCCGTCGGCGTCGCAGCCGGCAGTGGCCTCGATCGTGATCGGGTGCCGCTTGGCGTGGATGAGCAGCGACTGCTCCCGGGTGAGGGTGCACAGCACGGGCCGCTGCAGCAGGTGAGCGGCGAGGGCGGTCTGCGCCTGGTTCGACATGTCCTCCTTGCCGCCGAAGGCGCCGCCGTTGGACACCAGCTCGACGACGACCCGGTCGGGATCGAGGCCGAGCACGGAGGCGATCTGATCGCGGTCGTCCCACACCCCCTGGCCTCCGGAGAAGACCATGAGCCGGCCGTCGTCGCCGGGCATCGCCAGGGTGGATTCGGGCTCCAGGAAGGCGTGCTCCACCCGCTGGGTGTGGAACACCTCGTGCACAGTGTGGGCCGATTGCTCCAGGGCGGCGTCGACGTCGCCCCGCTGGTAGGCGGAGACGGAGAGCACGTTGCCGTCGAGGCCCCACACCGCATCCTCGCCAGACGCCAGCGCCGCCACCGGGTCGGTGAACGGCGGCAGTACCTCGTAGTCGACGTGCACCGCTTCGGCGGCGGCCCGCGCCTGGACAACGGTCTCGGCGACGACGACGGCGAGCACGTCACCCTGGTAGGAGGTGCGGCCTCCCACCGGGATCAGCACCGGCCAGTCCCGCTCGATGATGCCGACCCGCAGCTCCCCGGGGACGTCGGCGGCGGTGGAGACGGCCACGACGCCCTCCATGGTGGCGGCGGCGGTCGTGTCGATGGCGACGACGTCGGCACGGGCGTGGTCGGTGAGTTTGAGGGCGGCGTGCAGCAGGCCGGGCGGGCGCAGGTCGGCCACGTATCCCCGGTCGCCGAGCGCCAGCTCGGCCGCCTCGTACTTGACGCCGGAGCTGCCGATGCCGCCGGGCAGCGCCGGCTCGGGGATCGTCCCGTCGCGGAGCATCTCGATGGCGTCGAAGATCTTGGTGTAGCCGGTGCAGCGGCAGAGATGAGCGCCCAGCCTGCCCGCCATCGTGGCCCGGTCGAGGTCCTTGCCCTTCTGGTCGAGCAGCGCCTTGGTCCGCATCACGATCCCCGGGGTGCAGAACCCGCACTGCAGGGCCCCGGTCACGGCGAAGGCGGTCGCCAGGCGATCCCGCTCACCACCCTCGAGGCCCTCGAGGGTGGTGACTTCCTTGCCGGCCGCCTTCTCGAGGGACACCAGGCAGCTCTGGATCGCCTTGCCGTCGAGCAGCACGGTGCATGCCCCACATTGCCCGGACGGGGAACAGCCATCCTTCGGCGAGGTGACGTCGAGCTCGTCGCGGAGCGCTGCGAGCAGGTGGGGGTGGTCGCCGCGCACCGCGACCCCGGCCCCGTTGAGCCGGAATTCGAACACTTCGGGTGTCGTCAGCGTCATGTCGACTCCCCTCCTCCGGGCGGGACGGTACTCGACTACCGGGGCCACAACCGACGCGACCTCTCTCTGATTGTACGTTTTGTCAAGCGACATCGAGAAGGCGGAAGCGCCCCTCACTAGGATCATCCAGATCGTGTCGAGGAGTCATTGACCATGTCCACCTGCCGGGCCGAGTTCCTGGTGGAGCCCTTCGAAGAGGGGGCCCCGGGACCCCACGTCCGCGCCGCCATCGACGCCGTCTCCGCCCTCGGTCTGGTGCCCGAGGTCGGTCCCTTCGGAACGACCGTGGTCGGTGAACAGAGCCAGGTGATCGCGGCCCTCCAGGCGATGCTGGAAGCGGCCCTCACCAACGGAGCGACCCGGGTGTCCCTCCAGTTCACCGGCGACTGACCCGTGGCTGCCGTCGATCATCCGGTGTTCACGGCCCTCGAGCCGCTGCTGGCGGTGGTGGGAGGCACGGTGGTGGAACCGGACGGCATCGCCGAGACCGACGTCCCCGTCGAATGGGAGGGCGAAGTGATCGGCGGGGTACGCCTCGAGTCGCTCTCGGGGGCACTGGAGCGCATGGTCGCCCACATCGAACAGGAACTGGGCGGCCCCCTGGCGGAGTTGGGACGGGTCGAGAAGCAGGCGGCGGTGCGCATGCTCGACGAGCGGGGCGCCTTCCATCTGCGACGCGCCATCGATTCGATCGCCGATCTCATGGGCGTGAGCCGGATCACGATCTACAACTACCTCAACGCCATCCGCAAGGACTGAGTTCGCGCTTTCGCCGTACTCGCCTTCCCGCGCATAAAGTGACGTCCCCGGCGGTGGAGTGGGCGGGCTCGTTCCGGCGCCGGGAACCAGGCAATGATTCCAATCGGAGGGAAGCGGGAGGAGCAATGGCTCGAGGCAGATGGCGTCTGATCACAGGCCTGATGCTGATCCTCGCCCTCATCGCCGCCGGGTGTGGCGGCGATGACGAGGGCAGCGCCAGCACCAGCACCAGCACCAGCACCAGCACCAGTACCGTCGAGACGCTGAAGATTGCCGTCGTCTTCGTCGGACCGACGTCCGACAAGGGCTGGTCGTGGGCACACAACCAGGGCATGAACTACGTCGAAGAGAACATGGACAACGTCGAGATCACCCGGCTCGAGAACATCCCCGAGGGCCCCGACTCGCAGCGGGTGTTCGAGGACCTGGCCGCCGGAGGCAACAAGCTCATCTTCGGGACCTCGTTCGGGTACATGGATCCGATGCTTGCCGCGGCGGAGAACTACCCGGACACGGTGTTCATGCACGCCACCGGCTACAAGTCGTCGGAGAACATGAGCAACTACTTCGGGGCCGCCGAGGAGGGCCGCTTCCTGAGCGGGATGGCCGCCGGCGCGGCGACCGAGACCAACCTGATCGGCTACGTCGCGGCGTTCCCGATCCCAGAGGTGCTGCGAGGCATCAACGCTTTCACGCTCGGCGCCCGTGAGGTCAACCCGGATGCCCAGGTGCAGGTGGTGTGGACGTCCACCTGGTTCGATCCCGCGGTCGAGGGTGACGCCGCCCAATCGCTGCTCGATGCCGGCGCCGACGTCATCGCCATGCACCAGGACTCCCCCGCTCCCGGCCAGGCGGCCGAGGCGGCAGGAGCCAAGTGGGTCGGCTACAACACCGACATGATCGAGTTCGCCCCCGAGGGCTGGCTCACCGCAGCCATCTGGGATTGGGGTCCGTACTACCTGAAGACGGCCCAGGAGGTCCGCGACGGCACCTGGACCAACACGCCGTACTACGGGAACATGGCCGACGGCACCGTCGACATCGCCCCGTTCGGTCCGTCCGTGTCCCAGGACACCAAGGACATGATCCTGGCGCGCAAGCAGCAGATCATCGACGGTGAGTTCCAGGTCCTGCCTGATCCGATCGTCAACCAGGACGGCTTGGAGCAGCCGCTGGGTGACATCTTCAGCATGGACTACTTCGTCGAAGGCGTGATCGGCAGCGCGAGCGGCTGATCCCACCGACGAGTACCGAGAAGGCAGGGCCCCGGCCGGAGCCGGGGCCCTGCCGCGTCCTGTCCTCACCCTCCCTGCCGTGCCCCTCTCTCACCCTCCCTGCCCCCCTCACCCTGCCGTGCCCCCCTTACCCTCCCTGCTGTGCCCCTCTGTCACCCTCCCTGCTGTGCAGGGAGGGTCGAAGAACGAGCCGAAGGCGAAGTGATTCGGGGAGGGTCACCATGCAATCCCCCAACTGCAACCCCCCTCGACTCGAACGCCAGCGTCGCTGGCGCCTCGCCGGTCCCCCCTGATGCCAGGGGGGACGACAGAACCGCGACCCCCCTCGACTCGAACGCCAGCTTCGCTGGCGCCTCGCCGGTCCCCCCTGATCCCAGAGGGGACGAAACAGACCGCGACCTCGACTCGCTGCTCCCCCGGTCGCCCCGGATCCCACGGGGGACATCCGCGGGCCCGAGAAGAAGGCGTCGATGCATCCCCACTAATGTGTTGCCATGTTCGAGGCCCCCGCAGCCAATCGAGTGAACCTCGCCCTCGACCTGCGGGGCATCGACAAGGCCTTCTACGGCGTGAAGGCCAACGATTCGGTCGATTTCGACCTTCGCTGGGGAGAGGTTCACGCCCTGCTCGGCGAGAACGGCGCCGGCAAGTCCACGCTGTGCTCGGTGCTCGCCGGCCTCTACCGGCCCGACGCCGGAACCTTCCACTACGACGGCTCGCCCGTTGCCTTCCGTTCGCCCAAGGACGCCCTCGCCGCCGGCATCGGCATGGTGTACCAGCACTTCCGTCTCGTGCCGAACCTCACGGTGGCCGAGAACCTGGCGCTCGGTCATCCCGGATTGGGAATACGCGTCTCGCAGCGGGCCCTGGAGCGAGCGGCCGTCGAGCTGGGCGATCGCTACGGGCTCCCGGTCGACCCGACGGCCCGGGTATGGCAACTCTCGGTCGGCGAGCAGCAACGGGTCGAGATCCTCAAGCTGCTCTACCGCGACGCTCGGGTGCTCATCCTCGACGAGCCGACCGCGGTGCTGACCCCGCAAGAGAGCCAAGGGCTCTTCGGCACCATGCGTCTCATGGCCTCCGAGGGCAGGTCGGTCATCTTCGTGTCCCACAAGCTGCGCGAGGTCAAGCAGGTGTCGGATCGGGTCACCGTGTTGCGGGACGGGCGCAGGGTCGGCGACGTCCGCACCGCCGATGCCGAGCTGCGCGACCTGGCTCGCATGATGGTGGGGCGCGATCTCGACCTCCCGACTCGGAGCGAGGCGGTGTCGCCCGGGGAGCCGGTGCTGACCGTCAGGGACCTCCACGTCCCGGGAGATCGCGGGATCGAAGCGGTGCGGGGAGTCAGCTTCGAGATCCGGCGCCGGGAGATCCTCGGGATCGCCGGCGTGTCCGGCAACGGGCAGCGGGAGCTGGCCTACGGGATCGTCGGTCTGCGACGCCCCTCGGCAGGCACGGTCGAGCTTGCCGGGAAGGACGTCAGCCGGGCCGGGGTGCTCGAGCGCAGCCGTCTCGGCATCGCCTACGTGCCCCAGAGCCGCCTCGGGATGGGATTGGCGCCGGGCCTCACCACCGACGACAACCTCGCCCTCAAGTCGTTCCGCGATCCGCCGTTCTCCCGGGGCCCGCTGCTGTCGACGAGCGCCTTCCGGGACCATGCTGCCGGCCTCATCGAGCGCTATGACATCCGCGGGGTCCGTCCCGGCCTCCCCATCCGGCTCCTCTCCGGCGGCAATCTCCAGAAGGCCCTCATCGCTCGCGAGGTGAGCCAGCACCATCTCGTGCTCATCGCCCGCTCCCCGACCCGTGGACTCGACGTCGGCGCCACCCAGGCGGTGCGCAGCCTGATCCTCGCCGAACGCGGCGCAGGCATCGGCGTCCTGCTCATCTCCGAGGACCTCGACGAGCTGATGGCGCTGGCGGACCGCATGCTGGTGCTCTACGAGGGAAAGGTCGTCGGCGAGATGACGGCCGAGGAGGCCACCGCCGAACGGCTCGGCCTGCTCATGGCCGGCCACTCGGAGGTGATGGAGGCATGACGGCGCGTCGACTCCACGTCGAGCCGCGGGGCCTCGCCTCGACCCGGGTCACCCTGCTGGTGCCGATCCTCTCGGTGCTGGCCGCCCTGGCGTTGGGCGCCGCATTCCTTGCCGTCACCGGCAACAACCCCTGGAACGTCTACACCAAGATGATCGACGCCGCCTTCGGGTCTTCCCGCAGCGTCAGCGAGACCCTCGTCTCGGCGACGCCGCTGATGCTCACCGGGGTCGCCGCCGCCATCGCGTTCAAGATGCTGGTGTGGAACATCGGCGGTGAGGGACAGCTCCTCATCGGCGCCGTCTTCGCTGCCGGAGCCGGTATCGCCCTCGGTGACGGAACCCCCGCCGCCGTCGCCCTGCCGGTCGTGATCCTCACCGGCGCCGTCGGCGGCGCCCTCTGGGCGGCGTTGTCGGCCGTGCCGCGGGTCATGCTCGGCACCAACGAGATCATCACCACCTTGATGCTCAACTTCATCGCCCTCAACCTGATGAACTACCTGGTGCTCGGCAGCTTCAGCCCGTGGCGCGACCCGAACTCGACCCAGTTCCCCCAGGGCCGCCCCATCCCCGAGGCGGGCCGGCTCCCCGAGTTCTTTCACCGTCTCGACTGGGGGATCTTCATCGCGGTCGCCGTGGCGATCGCCGCCTGGCTCCTCATCGGCAAGACCCGGTGGGGATTCGAAGTCCGCGTCGTCGGCGACTCGGCGGACACCGCCCGCTACGCCGGGATCGCGGTGCCGCGCAAGATCATGGGCGTGTTCCTGCTCTCGGGGGCCGCCGCCGGGCTCGCCGGCTCGCTGCTGGTGGCCGGGATCCTCGGCAAGATGGACCCCCGCTCGCTCGATCTCGGCCTCGGCTTCACCGGGATCATCGTCGCCGCCCTGGCCCGGCTCAACCCGGTGGCGGTGGTGCCGGTGGCGGTGCTGATGGGGGCGCTCAACAACGCCGGGCCCGCCCTGCAGTCGATCTCGGTGCCGTCGGCGACGGTGACCATGCTGCAGGGCGCCATCCTCATCTTCGCCGTGGCCGGGGAGTTCTTCATCGCCAACCGGGTGCGGCGGCGGCCACCGGCGACACCGACCGCGCTCGTGGAGGAGGGGGCGACGTGAACGAGAGCACCTTCGTCCTCACCGCCTTCGCCGCCATCGGCCTCGGTACCCCGATCGTCTTCGCCACCCTCGGGGAGATCATCACCGAGCGGGCCGGCGTGCTGAACCTCGGGGTGCAGGGGATGATGCTGGTTGGGGCGGTGTCCGGTTTCTGGGCGACTTTCAAGACCGGCAACCTGTTGCTCGGCGTGGTGGCGGCGATGATCGCCGGGGCGGTCCTGTCCGTCATCCACGCCTTCTCGTCGATCACGCTGCGGGTGAGCCAGATCGTGTCCGGTATCGCCCTCACCCTCTTCGGCACCGGGCTCGCCAACTTCATCGGGCGTACCGGTACCCCGGCCCTGGTGGGCCAGCCGTCGCGGGTGACCTTCGAGCCGCTGCTCACCAGCGGCATCGCCGACTGGCCGGTGGTAGGGCCGCTGGTCTTCGGCCACGACGCCCTCGTGTACGTGTCGTGGCTGGTGATCGCTGCCGCCAGCTACTACCTGTTCCACACCAAGATGGGCCTGACGCTGCGCGCCGTGGGAGAGGATCCGGCGAGTGCCGACGCCGCCGGCGTCGAGGTGGCCCGGGTGCGCTACGTCCATGTCATGGTGGGCGGCGCCCTGGCGGGACTGGGCGGCGCCTATTTCTCCCTGGCGCTGGTGCCGTCGTGGCAGGACGACCCGATCGGCGCCGCCGGGTGGATCGCCATCGCCCTGGTGATCCTGGCGAGCTGGCGGCCGTGGCGGGCCCTCCTCGCCGCCTACCTGTTCGGCGCCGCCGGGCGCCTCAACTTCACGTTCCAGACGCTCGGCGTCTCGGTTCCGGCCAACCTGCTGGCGATGATCCCGTTCATCCTGGCGATCATTGCCATGATCGTGCTCACCAGCGGCAAGCGGGCCCGGCTGCTCGGCGCCCCGGCCGCCCTCGGCATCCCCTATGCCCGCGAGCAGCGCTGAGGGCGCGGCAACCACTCGCGGCGGACCGAGGGGATGCGAGACCGCCGCGCGGTACGGTGACCCTCCCCGGATCGCCGTTGCTCACCCTCCCCGGAGAAGGAAGGTGAAGGAGATGGCCGGCTGGGAGACCCCCTACCCGAATCGCTCCCGCGCCACCACCACCCGGCGATGCGCCCCCTCGGCGACGATCTCGCCGTCCATCCGCACCGTGAACGAGAAGGCGATGGAGCGCCCGTCGACCGAGACCACGGCGGAGTTGGCCTCGACGGTCGCCCCGATCGGGCTCGGCAGCAGGTGCCGGATCTCTGCGGAAACCCCCACCGAGGTCTCCCCGGGCGCCAACTGACCGGCGAGGGCGGCGACTGCCGCCTCCTCCGCCAGCGCCAGGATCCGGGGGGTCGCCAGCACCGGGACGTCACCGGAGCCGAAGGCGATGGCGGTGTCGGCCTCGCCGACGACGAGGCGGACGGAGGCGTCCCGGCCGGCGGTGATGTCGCCCATGGGGACGAGGCTAGACGACGGCGTCACGCCGCGGGGTCCCGCCCTTCGAGCGCGGCTCGGAGGTCGGCGCCGATGGACCCGGACGCCGCCAGCCGGATCGGCGTGATCGTGACGTGGCCGGCCTCCCCCTCCCCGACGTCGGTCCCGGCCGGATCGCCCTCGACATGGAGCACCCCGTCGAAGGCATGGGCCAGCATGAACTCCTCGGCGGGGGCGAAGAGCGACCCATAGCGGGTGGTCGCCAGCCGGGTCACCCGCCGTTCGGTGGTGAGATCGGCCCCGCTCGGGATGTTGACGCTGACGATGTCGGCATCCTCCGGGAACCCCTCGGCGAGGATCACGGCGACGATCTCGGCACTGATGGCGGCCATGCGCTCCCACATCTCGGCCGCCCCCGGGCTCCATACCCAGCGCACCCAATCCGGCCAGGACCCGACCGAGCGGGCCGAGAAGGCGAGGGCCGGCACTCCGGCGTTGGCGGCCTCGGCGGCGGCGCCGATGGTGCCGCTGCACACCGCGAAGGCGCTGCCGTGGTTGGAGCCGATGTTGACGCCGGAGACCACCAGGCGCGGCGGTTCGTCGAAGAGGTTGTAGATCCCGAGCTGGACGCAGTCGGCCGGGTACCCCGAGACCGCGTGTATCGCCACGTCGTCGCGCATCACCTGCTCCACCGAGAGGGCGTCGTGGCGGCTGATCGCCTTTGAGATCCAGGAGCGCTCCCGATCGGGGACCACCACCTCGACCCGACCGAAGCGCCGCAGCGCCTGCGCCAGCGGCACCAGAGCGGGGGAATCGACCCCGTCGTCGTTGGTGATCAGGAGGTGACTCATCGGCGGTGCAGGCTACCTGCCTCCTCTACATCTCCCGCCATCCAAAGTTCTGGGTTGAAATATGAGTCGCGGGGACTAAAGTTACCTTTGTAGTTGTTGTAGCGATAGTCTGAACCCCGAAATGGGAGGCACATGATGAACCTGGTACGTCTTGACCCCTTCGGAGTGGTCCGCGACCTCGATCGTATCTTCGAGGACATGGGGCGACCGGCCCCCACCGGCAGCTGGCTCCCACGGGTCGATGTGTTCGAGCGTGACGCCAACCTCGTCGTCCGCGCCGAAGTCCCCGGCATCGACAGCGAGACCCTCGACGTCACTGTCGAGGGCGGGACGCTGACGCTGACCGGCAGCCGCAGCTTCGAAGACGAGAAGGTGGAAGGCGACTTCCATCGCAAGGAGATCTTCGAGGGCTCCTTCAAGCGCACCGTGCTGCTCCCTGAAGGCGTCGACCCGGATGCGATCACCGCCACCTCCAAGGACGGGATTCTCGAGGTCGTCGTCCCGAAGCACCCCGAGGTGCTTCCACGGAAGGTGACCGTCGAGGTACAGCGGTAGTTCTTCCCCTCCCACCCACTCCCGCTGTATGGGACCGGCTCGCCTCATGGCGAGCCGGTCCTCTCGCGTTCCGGCCGTAGAATCCGGGCAATCCGAAGAGAGGCCGAACCGTGATCCACGTCACCGAGATCGTCGAGGTCGACGACGCCCTGCTCACCGCCTTCGGGCGGCTCATCCCCCAACTCTCCTCCTCGGCCCCGCCCCCGACCGCCGACGAGCTGGCCGCCATCGTCACCAGCCCGGCCACCGTGCTGTTCGTGGCCCGTGACACCGACGCCGGGACGATCGTCGGCGCCCTCACCCTCGCCCTCTTCCGCATCCCGACCGGCATGCGTGCCTGGATCGAGGACGTCGTCGTCGACGCGAACGCCCGCGGTCGCGGCATCGGCGAGGCGCTCAGCCGGGCGGCCCTCGATCGGGCCCGGGCCGAGGGGGCCAAGACGGTGGATCTCACCTCGCGCCCGTCCCGGGAGATCGCCAACCGCCTCTACCGGCGCATCGGGTTCGAGCAGCGCGACACCAACGTCTACCGCTACCGCCTGGAGGCCTGACCTGCCACTGTCGCCGCAGCGGCTGCGGTGCCCGATAATGCACCCCCATGACGAGCGGCGACATCAGGGTCGAGGCGGCAGGGCGGGAGATCAAGATCTCGAGCCCCGACAAGGTGGTGTTCCCCGCACAGGGATGGACCAAGCGTGACGTGGTGGAGCACTTCCTCGCCTGCGCTCCCGGGGCGTTGCGGGGCGTCGCCAACCGGCCGGTGAGCCTGAAGCGCTGGCCGAAGGGAGTCGGGGAGGATCCGTTCTTCGTGAAGCGGGTGCCGGCGTCGGCCCGCTCCAGCGTCGAGGTCCGCTTCCCCTCGGCCCGGCCCGGCCGCATGTTCCTCCCCCTCGACGAGGGCGACGTCATCTGGATGGCGCAAATGAACTGCATCGACTTCAACCCGTGGAACGCCCGGGCCGACGATCTCGACCATCCCGACGAGCTGCGCCTCGACCTCGATCCCTCCGAAGGCTTCGACTTCGAGGCCGTCCGTGAGGTCGCCGCCGCCGCCAAGGAGCTGCTCGACGAGTTGGGGCTGGTGGGCTGGCCCAAGACGTCGGGCAACCGTGGCATCCACGTCTACGTGCGGATCCCCCCACGGCACGACTACTACGCCCTGCGCCGCGGGGTGCTCGCCTTCGCCCGCGAGCTGGAGCGGCGCCACGAGCTGGCGACCACCGCATGGTGGAAGGAGGAGCGAAACGGCGTCTTTGTCGACTACAACCAGAACGCCCGGGACCGCACCGTCGCCTCCGCCTACAGCGTGCGCCACACCGGCCTGGTGTCGACCCCGTTCCGTTGGGACGAGCTGGCCACCATCGACCACACCGCCATGGACATGATGTCGTTCCGGGACCGCTGGGCCGAGGTGGGCGATCTCACCGCGGGCATCGACGAGGCGATGTGCCCGATCGACGTGCTGCTGGAGATGGTGGCCGCCGACGAGGAACGCGGCCTGGGCGACGCCCCGTGGCCGCCTCACTTCCCGAAGATGCCGGGTGAGCCGCCCCGGGTGCAGCCGTCGAAGAAGCGCGAGGAGAACTGGGAGTAGCGAAAACGGCCTGCCCGGCGCCGGGACCGGGGCGCGTGTTGCGGCCTCGGGCGACGATCCGGTACGTTGATCGCACGGCGGCATGGGAGGAGTGAATGGACGTCACCACCGAGCACCCACGGAAGGTCGAGGGCCCCAAGCCGGGGAGGCGGGTCGGGTACGCGGTTGCGATCCTTGTCAACGCCGTCTTCCTCTACGTCGTCAACAACCTGGTCGACTGGGACATCTCCTGGATCACCGACGACTTCAGCCGGTTGGTGTGGCTGTTCAACCTGTCGCTCGGCGTCACCATCGCCGTCAACGTGATCTACCTCTTCTTCGACCCGCCGTGGTTCAAGTCGCTCGCCCAGATCGGGATGCTGAGCATCTCGCTCATCCTCGCGGTGCGCCTCTGGCAGGTGTTCCCGGTCGAGTTCACCGGTGACTTCCCCTGGACAGGAATCTTCCGGGTGGCGCTCGTCGTCGGCATCGTCGGGGTGTCGATCGGGATCCTGGTCGAGCTCGTCAAGCTGATCCGGATCGCCGCCGGCATGTCGCAACCGGAGGCCTAGCCGCATTCTGTCGCCGGGGAGGGTCACCACGCAGTCCCCCACCGCGACCCCCCTCGGCTCACATTCGCTCGCCGGTCCCCCCTGATCCCAGGGGGGACGACAGAAGAGACAGGCGGGAACGACAAGAACCGCGACCCCTGGCTTCTCTCGCCCTCCCTGCCACGCCTTCCTCTCACCCTCCCTGCCGCACCTCCTCTCGCCCTCCCTGCTGTGCAGGGAGGGCCGAAGAAGCGCCACCGCAGGTGGCATCTGATTCGGGGAGGGTCACCGTTCAGTCCCCCAGGGGGGACGACAGAGTGGCGGACCAGCGGGAGCTGGGCGTCCCTACCCCACCACGTCGCTGAACCCGGCTCCCTCGGGACGCTCCAGCTGATCCATCGTGCATTCGGACGGTTCCTTGTCGGGGCGCCACCGCTCGAAACGGGTGGCGTGGCGGAACCGTCCCTCGGCGAGCTGGTCGTAGCTGATCTGGACGACGACCCCGGGCGTCACCGGGACCCAGGAGAGATCCTTACCCCCGGTCCAGCGGCTCTCCGCCCCGGGCCGGCGGGCCTGCTCCCCGAAGCTCCGGTCGTCCCGTAGCTCCTCGAATCGGGCCAGCATCTCACCCCGGTCACGGTCGGAGAAGCCGGAGCAGTGCCCGATGAAGTGCAGCTCCCCGACGCCGTCGTAGAGGCCGAGCAGCAGCGACCCGATCTTGTCGCCGTCCTTGTGGACCCGGTAGCCACCGACGACACAGTCGACCGAGCGGCGGTGCTTCCACTTGATCCACTGCCGCTTCCCCTCCACGTACGGCTCGTCGAGCCGCTTGCAGATGATGCCGTCGCATCCGGCCGCCTCGTACTCCTCGAACCAGATCCGGGCGACGGCCAGGTCGTGGGTGACCGGGGTGAGGTGCCAGGGCAGGTCGAGCCCGGCGAGGACCGCCTCGAGACGGGCCCGCCGCTCGGCATAGGGAGCGCCCCGGAGATCCTTCCCCTCCTCGGCCAGCAGGTCGAAGGCGACCAGCTCGGCCGGCGTCTGCTCCGCCAGCAGCCGGATGCGCGACTCGGCGGGATGGATGCGAAGCTGGAGCGAGTCGAAGTGGGTGACGTCGTCGACGATGACCACCACCTCCCCGTCGACCACCGTCCCCGCCGGAAGCCGGCGCAGCGCCGGGAGCAGCTCGGGGAAGTAGCGCAGCAGCGGCTTGCCGCTCCGGCTGTCGAGCCGTGGCTCGTCGCCCGACCAGGCGATCATGCGGAACCCGTCCCACTTCGGCTCGTAGGCCCAGCCGGGCGGCTCGGGCGGCGCCTCGCGCACCTTCGCCTTCATCGGGTCGATCGGCGGGGGGAAAGGCTCCACGGACCGCAGCCTACGGATCGTGCTCGGCGCGGGACAGGGCGAATTGCCTCACGTCGCCCGATTCGGCGCCGCGTTCCCGTCCCGCGGGGAAACCCGGACCCGGGTGACGGCGCGGCCCCCCACCTCGACCACCTCGACCGTCCACCGATCGAAGGCGACGAGGTCACCGGGGCGGCGCGGGATGTGGCCGAGGCGGTCGAGCACCAGGCCCGCCACCGTGGTGTATTCACCCTCCGGCAGCTCGATCCCGAGATCGACCAGGTCGTGCATCGGGAAGGAGCCAGGAATGAGGAATGACCCTCCCGGTTCCCGTACCACTTCGAGCACGTTGCGGTCGATCTCGTCGTAGATCTCGCCCACCAGCTCCTCGATCAGGTCCTCCACCGTGACGATGCCCTCGGCCCCGCCGTGCTCGTTCACCACCACCGCCAGCTGCTGGTGCTTGGCCTGCATCGTGCGCAGTGCCCCCACCACCAGCAGCGATTCGGGAAGGGCGAGCAACTCGCCGGCGACGTCCCCGGCGGTGCGCCCCGGCCGGTCGATGAGGTCTCGCAGGTGGACGACGCCGGCGGCGTCGTCCAGCCCGGCGCTCACCACCGGCGCCCGGGAGTGGCCGGAACCGACCAGCGTGGCCAGGGCCTCGGTGGCGTCCATCGCCGCCGGCACCGTCAGCACCCGGCTACGCGGGATCATCACCTCGCCCAGGGTGCGGTCTCCGATCTCGAAGGCGCCCGAGATGATGCGGCGCTGCCCGGGACTGAAGCTCGATTGGGAGAGGGCGAGGTCGCGCAGCTCCTCCCGGCTGATCTCCTCCCGGTGCCGTCGCGGGTCTCCGCCGAGGAGCCGGACCACCCCGTCGGTGGAGCGGCCCAACACCCAGACGACGGGGGCGGCGAGGCGGGCCCCCATCGCCAGCGGGCCCGCCGCCACCAGGCCCCAGCGCTCCGCCCCCTGCATCGCCAGCCGCTTCGGGGCCAGCTCGCCGAGCACCAGCGTCACGAAGGTGAGGGCGATCGTCACCAGCACGATGGCCACCGGCTTGGCCGCCCCGCCGAGGAACCCGAGCGGGCCGACCAGCGGATCGGCCAGGGTGACGGCGGCGATCGCCGACGCCAGGAACCCTGCCAGGGTGATCCCCACCTGGGTCGTGGAGAGGAATCGGTTCGGGTCGCGGGCGAGCCGGGCCAGGGTGCGGCCGGTGCGGCTCTGCCGCTCGAGGCGCGCCAGTTGGGAGTCGCGCAGCGTGACGAGGGCCATCTCGCTCCCGGCGAACACCGCGTTGAGCCCGATCAGGAAGGCGAGGAGCAGGAGTTGCGGGAGCGGCTGCGGCACGGGGGACCTCCGTTGGGTGGCTCCCTCTCATTCAACCAGCAGGCCGACGCGCCGGAACGGACGAGGCGGCGAGACACGGCGGCGAACCCACCCCGCGGCTCAGAGCCGGGTACGGCACCGCCTCAGCAGCCGCCGATGTCGCCCACCCGCTCCCGCAGCGCCGCCACCAGGCCTTCGGCGTCGCCGACGGTCACCGTCATGCCGGGGTGGCGCAGCCGCGGAAACACCCCGCCGACCGGCTCGTGGAAGCAGACGCACACCCCGCGGCGGGCATTGGACCCGAAAGTGATGCCGTGGTCGACCAAGGAACCGCGGATACCGATCGCCTTCACCGCCCTGTAGCCCTCGGTGATCCGGGTCCCCGCCACGTTGGCGAGCGGGGTGCGGAGGCCCCAGCGGCCGAACCGCACCGCCAGCGTGTCGTCGTCCACCGTGACCCCGGCACGATCGGGCCGGATCCCGAACGGCCGCAGCAGGAAACGGAAACGGGGATCGAAGTCGAACGTGAACTCCATCGCGCCATTCCAGCACGCCCAGGTTCTTGGGTGACGGGCAACCGCCTCCCCACAACCCACCGGGGTTGTGCCAGACTTGGAACGGTCGCTCAAAGTCTGTGAGGGAACATGGCAAAGAATAAGGTCGGTGCCGCCGACGGGCGACGGGTCGCCATCGTCGCAGGTCTGCGGATACCGTTCATGAAGTCCGGGACCGTCTATCGGGACCTCTCCACCCTCGACCTCGCCGCCGCCGCCGTCACCGAGCTGCTGCAACGCAACAACCTCGAAGGTGGGCAGATCGACCGCATCGTCTTCGGCGCCGTCATCCCCGACCTCGCCGGCCCCAACATCGCCCGCGAGGTCGGGATGCGATGCAACCTGCCGGCCTCGGTCGACGCCTTCTCGGTGAGCCGGGCCTGCGCCACCTCGACCCAGGCGATCGTCAGCGGCGCCGAGGCGATCCTCCTCGGGGATGCCGACGTCGTCGTCGCCGGCGGGGCCGACACCCTCTCCAAGCCGCCGATCCTCTACAGCGACAACGTCGTAGACGCCCTCATGGCCGCCAACGCCGCCAAGGACCTCTCTGCCAAGGTGAGGGCCTTCGCCCGCCTCCGACCCGGCGACCTGGCGCCCCATCCCCCGGCGCTCGCCGACCTGTCGAGCGGCCTCACCATGGGAGCCGCCGCCGAGAAGATGGCACGAGAGAACGGCATCGAGCGCAACGAGCAGGACGCCTACGCCCTCGACTCGCACCGCAAGGCGGTGGAGGCGTGGGAGAAAGGAATCTACGACGACGAGGTGATGGCCCTGCCGATCCCGCCCCGCCTCGTCGAGACCGCCGCTCGCGACGGCATCCCCCGCCCCGACAGTTCCCTTGAGAAGCTCGCCAAGCTGCGACCGGCCTTCGACCCCAAGTACGGCACCGTCACCGCCGGCAACGCCTCGCCGCTCACCGACGGCGCCGCCGCCGTGGTGCTGATGGAGGCGGCGGCGGCGGAGCGGCTCGGGTTCGAGCCCAAGGCCTACGTGCGGGCCTGGGCCTTCATCGGCCTCGATCCGAGCTGGCAGATGCTCATGGGTCCCTCCTTCGCCACCCCGATCGCCCTCGACCGGGCCGGCCTCACCCTCGACGACATCGACGTAATCGACATGCACGAGGCCTTCGCCGCCCAGATGCTGTCGAACCTGCAGGCCTTCGCCTCCGACGACTGGGCCCGCCGCCACCTGGGACGGGACCGCGCCATCGGCGAGATCCCCCCGGACAAGCTCAACCTCTACGGGGGCTCGATCTCGCTCGGCCATCCCTTTGCCGCCACCGGCGCCCGCCAGGCCCTCACCATGGCCAACGAGCTGCAGCGGCGCGACCACGGGACCGCCCTCGTCACCCAGTGCGCCGCCGGAGGCCTCGGGGCGGCGCTGATCCTCGAGCGCTGAAAGGACCGTCGTGAACACCGAGACGAACCTCGCCAACGTCCACTTCGAAGTCGACGACCACGGGGTCGCCACCATGCTGCTGGACAGCCCAGGGATGCCCGTCAACACGCTGACCCCGACCCTGTCCGCCGACCTTGACGCCGTGCTCGACCGGGTCGAATCGGATCCCGGGATCGTCGCCCTCGTGATCGGCTCTGCCAAGCCGGACATGTTCCTCGCCGGCGCCGACCTGCGCTGGCTCCTCGAGGTCCGACGCGCCGGCACCATCGCCGAGGTCCTCACCGAGGCCCAGGCCGGCTTCCTCCGCCTCGAGCGGCTCGCAACCGAGCACGGCAAGCCGGTCGTCGCCGCCATCCACGGCCCCTGCCTCGGCGGCGGCCTGGAGCTGGCGCTCGCCTGCTCGATCCGGATCGCCTCCAACGACGAGGGCGTCACCCGCCTCGGCCTGCCCGAGATCCAGCTCGGGCTCATCCCGGCGCTCGGCGGCACCCAGCGGCTCCCGCGCCTCATCGGGATCGCGGCGGCCCTCGACCTCATCCTGGCCGGGAAGCGCATCCGGCCCCGCAAGGCCCGCAAGCTCGGCCTGGCCGACGAGATCTGCCCGTCCGAGGTGCTGCTCGACGTCGCCCGCACCAGGGCCCGGGAGGCGGCCGCCACCGGCCCGGCGCCATCCGCCGGCGGGTCGGGGTTCGGGCGCATCAAGAGCTTCCTCGCTCCCTCCCACCTGCAGCAGCTCGCTCTCGAGGAGAACCCGATGGGCCGCCGGCTCCTCTTCTCGAAGGCCGAGGAGCGCATGCTCGCCGAGACCAAGGGCAACTACCCGGCTCCCCCGGCGGCGCTGCGGGCGGTGCGCACCGGGATCGAGCAGGGTCTCGACGCCGGCTACGCCGCCGAGGTCGAGGAGTTCTCCCGCCTGATCGACTCACCGGAGGCGAAGGCGCTGCTGTCGATCTTCTTCGCCACCCGGGAGCTGAAGAAGGACTCCGGCGTCGACGGTGACGTGGAGCCCCGGGCCGTTCACAAGGTGGGCGTGCTCGGCGGCGGCCTCATGGGAGGCGGCATCGCCGCCGTGACCACCACCCGGGCAGCGGTGCCGACCCGGATCAAGGACATCGACGACGGCGGGGTGCGCCGTGGCATCGGGTACGTCGGGAAGGTGCTCGACGGCCAGGTGAAACGGCGCCGGATGCAGCGCCGCGACGCGGCCCGGGCCCGGCAGCTCGTGACCGGCACCAAGGACTGGTCGGGGTTCGGCAACGTCGACCTGGTGATCGAAGCCGTCTTCGAGGACCTCGCCCTCAAGCAGGCCATGGTGGAGCAGGTCGAGGCCGCCACCGGCCCCGACACCATCTTCGCTTCCAACACCTCCTCGATCCCCATCGCCCAGATCGCCGCCAAGGCGGCCCGGCCCTCCCAGGTGATCGGCATGCACTACTTCTCACCGGTGGACAAAATGCCGCTGCTCGAGGTGATCGTCACCGACCAGACCGCCGACTGGGCCACCGCCACCTGCGTGGCGTTCGGCAAGCTGCAGGGCAAGACCGTGATCGTCGTCGGCGACGGCACCGGCTTCTCCACCACCCGGATCCTCGGCCCCTACCTCGCCGAGGCGATGCACCTGCTCGAAGCGGGGGCGTCGGTCGAGGCGATCGACCGTGCCATGGTCAACTGGGGGTTCCCGGTGGGCCCGGTCACCCTCACCGACGAGGTCGGGATCGACGTCGGCGGCAAGATCGCCACGATCCTGGCCGAGGCCTTCGGCGACCGCATGCTGATGCCCGAGCCGTTTGCACGGCTGGCGACCGACGATCGCAAGGGCCGCAAGAACGGCCGCGGCTTCTACGAGTACGAGGATGGCAAGAGGGGCGGAGTCGACGAGAGCGTCTACCAGGTGCTCGGGCTCGGGTCCCGCGTCATGGTGCCGGAGCGGGACCTCCAGGAGCGGCTGGTGCTCCCGTTCGTCAACGAGGCCGCCCGCTGCCTCGAGGAGGGCATCCTGCGCTCCGCCCGCGACGGCGACCTCGGGGCGATCTACGGGCTCGGCTTCCCGCCGTTCCGCGGCGGGCCGTTCAGCTACCTCGACCAGCTCGGGGTGGGCATCGCCGTCGATCGTATGGACGCCCTCGCCGATGTCCACGGCGAGCGCTTCCGGCCGGCCCAGATCCTGCGGGACCATGCCGCCTCCGGCGAGCCGCTGCGGAGCTGACGATGCCGCGCGGACTCCCGGCCCGGCGGGCTGGCGGAACGGGCCTCCTCCCGGCACCATGAGCCGGCCATGTTGAGCCCCGCCAAGGTGGAGTCGGTCGCCGGCTCCACCCTCACCATCACCTGGGAGGACGGCCGCACCGACGTGCTCACCGCGTCGCGGTTGCGGGCCGCCTGCCCGTGCGCCGGTTGCCGCGAGTCGGGGCAGGAGCCTCCCGCCGGCGCCGCGGCCGAGATCCGCGAGGTCCGGGTGGTCGGTGGCTACGCCCTCGGGTTCACCTTCGGGCCGGACAACCACCAGACCGGGATCTACCCCTACGACCTGCTGCGGCGCCTCGGAGAGGATTGACGCGGCAGTTCCCTCGGTCCGCTCAGCCGACCCGCCTTGGCGGGAGCCGGGGCGGCGAAGGTAGCCTCCCCTCCGGTTCGAGGAGGAGGTTGTGTGGCACGGATTCTGGGGTTCGGCGGCTACGTCCCGGCACGGGTGATGAGCAACGAGGACTGGTCGCAGCTCGTCGACACCACCGAAGAGTGGATCAGGAGCCGCACCGGCATCGAGCGTCGCCGGTTCGCCGCCGACGACGAATCCACTCTCGACCTGGCGGCCCAGGCCGCCACCGTGGCCCTCGCCGACGCCGGGCTCGATCCCGCCGACATCGGCGAGATCATCGTCGCCACCGACACCCCCGAGCTGTACACACCCGACACGGCGGCGCTGCTGCAGCATCGCCTCGGCTGCGGCAACGTGCCGACCTACGATCTCGGCGGCTCCGGCTGCGCCGGCTTCGTTCAGGCCCTCGACGTGGCCCGCGCCCGCATCCACTTCACGCCGAAGCGGGTGTTGGTGGTCGGCGTCGAGCTGATCTCACGGCTCATGTCGTGGACCGATCGGGCAACCTGCGTGCTCTTCGGCGACGGGGCCGGGGCGGTGGTGATGGGGCCGGAGGGCGGGGTGGCCGAGATCCTCGATATCGTCACCGGCACCGACGGCAGCAAAGCGGAGATCCTCACCGTCCACACCGGGGGAACCCGCCATCCATTCAACGCCGAAACGGTGGCGAGTGGCGCGCACCAGCATATCGACATGGTGGGAAGGGAGGTGTTCCGGGAAGCCGTCGTCCGCATGACGGCGGCCGTCACCGACGTTCTCGAACGCATCGGCAAGACGCTCGACGACGTCTCCCTGGTCATTCCCCACCAAGCCAACATGCGCATCATCGATGCGGTGCGGCAGCGCCTCGGTGTCGACGAGTCCGTGGTGTACGTCAACGTCAACGAGTACGGCAACACCGGTTCGGCCTCGGTCCCGCTCGCCATGTGGGAGGCGCGCAACAAGGGCCTGATCGGCGACGGCGACCTCGTGGTGCTCACCGCCTTCGGAGCGGGATTCCACTGGGCCGCCGCCGCCCTTCAGTTCTGACCTGCCGGCCCTTTCCGACACGCTCGCCGCTACCTCCAGCCGCCGCCGGGAGGCCTCGACACCGAGAACGAGAGAGCCGGAGCCCTCAGCCCTCCGTGGCCCTTTGCAGGATGCCGAACACCGCTCCTTGCGGGTCGCCGAGAATCGCGATCCGGCCCACGTCGGGAACGTCGAACGGTTCCGTCATGACGGAGCCGCCGGCATCCCGGGTGGCGGCGACGACACCGTCAGCGTCCGCCACGGCGAAGTACACCAACCAGTGCGGGGGGGTTCCTTCCGGCAACTGCCCCTTCATGTCGTACATCCCGACCACCTGATCGCCGGCGTTGGAGAACGTCGTGTACGGCATGGCGCCGGCGTCGCCGTGCTCGACCTCCCACCCGAAGAGGCCCGTGTAGAACGCCTGCGCGGCGGCGGTGTCGGCGGTCGCCAGCTCGACCCAGGCCAGCGACCCCAGCCCGGAGAGCTTCTGGGCGCCCTGGTGGTTCCCGTCTTGCCAGATGCTGAAGACGGCGCCGGTGGGATCCTGCAGGATCGCCATGCGCCCCTGGTCCATGTCATCCGTCGCCGGCATCACGATCGTCCCACCGAGTTCGGCGGCGCGGACCGCGGTGGCGGCGGCGTCGTCGACGGTGACGTAGCTACTCCAGGCCGGGCGCATGCCCTGGGCCTGCTGCTCGGCCGGGATCTCGCCCAGCCCGGCGACGGTCTTCCCGTCGCTGCTGAACTGGGTGTAGGTCTCCCCCGGCCTCGACGGGTGATCCTCCGACGTCCACCCGAAGAGCGACTCGTAGAACGCCTTTCCCGCTGCCTGATCCGTGGTCATGACGTCGACCCAGTTGAATCCGCCGGTCGTACCCAAGATGTTCTCTCCTTGCCGTCCGACCGCCTGCACCCCGCAGGCGTTCCGCTGCGTCATCATCCCGGGCGGCTGCGACACGAACCCTCAGGTCGCGCCACCCGGCGCGGACCCTACGCGCCCGGAATCGACAGGGCCAGGGTGGGTAGGCTTGCCGGACGTGACCAGTGAAGGGCCCCCGGCCGTCCCCACCACCTCCTCGACCTCCCAGGCCGCCCTCGAACGCGTCTCCGACCTCGCCCCGGCGGGTTCGGCCGACGTCGTCACCGCCTTCGCCCGCGTCTACCTGCGGCGCCTCCCCGCCGGGCCGCTCTCCCATCTCGGCGCCGACGAGCTCGCCGGCCACGTCCTCGACGTCTTCGCCTTCGCGGACGGCGCCGGCGCCGACGCCCGGGCGGTACGGGTCTTCAACGCCGAGACCGAAGGCAACGGCTACCGCTCCGCCGGGACCGTGGTGGAGATCGTCGCTCCCGACAGCCCGTTCCTCGTCGATTCGGTGCGGGCCGAGATCCAAGCCCACGGCTACCGGGTCGCCAACGTCGTGCACCCGGTCATCGGGACCCGGCGCGACGAGGAGGGGCGCCTGCTGGCGGTGCTCCCGGCGCGGGACGCCCCCAGCCGGGAGTCGCTGCAGCACCATTGCCTGGATCGCCGCATCGATGAGGCCGCGGCGGCCACCCTCACCACCGCGGTGGATCGGGTCCTCGCCGACGTCCGGGCCGCGGTGTCGGACTTCGAGCCGATGAAGGACCGCGTCGCCCGCATGATCGAGCTGGCCAAGACCACCGGCGCCCGCTACGCCCTCGGCGAGATCTCCGAGGCGATCGCGTTCCTCGAGTGGCTGCTCGACGTCAACTTCATCTTCCTCGGCTACCGGGAGTACCGGATCGTCGCAGAGGGCGGGGAGCGCAAGCTGCAGGTCGTCGCGGACTCAGGGCTTGGGATCCTCCGCGGCACCGCCGAGTCCGCCTACGCCCGGCCGGTGCCGCTCGCCGACCTCCCGCCCGACCTGCGGGCCCGCTACGAGAGCGGCGACCTGCTCGTGATCAGCAAGACCAACCGCCTCGCCACGGTGCACCGTCGCCGCAAGATGGACTACATCGGGCTGCGGCTGATCGACGACGACGGCAGCGTCGCCGGGGAGGCCCGCCTCGTCGGCCTCTTCACCTCCAAGGCCGCCATGGCGCAGGCGGCGACGATGCCCGTGCTCCACCGCAAGCTGCAGTACATCGTCGAGACCGAGGATCTGATGGAGGGCACCCACGACCACAAGGCCGTGGTGCAGATCTTCGAGTCGTTCCCCAAGGTCGAGCTGTTCGCCATGTCGCCCGAGGAGGTTCGGCAGGCGGTGATGGGAATCCTCGACCTGCACGAGCAGCGGCGGGTCCGGCTCTTCATCCGGCACGACCTGTTCGGGCGCAACGTCTCGGTGCTGGTCGCCCTGCCCCGGGACCGCTTCAACGCCGCCCTTCGCCGGCGGCTGCAGGACATGTTCATGGAACGCTTCCACGGCACCTCGATCGACTACCACCTCGCTCTCGGGGAGGCCGACCCCGCCCAGATCCACTTCACCGTCTGGGTCGAAGGCGACATCCCCGACGTCCCCTACCACGACCTGGAGCTGGCGGTGGTGGCGCTCACCCGCACTTGGGAGGATCTCCTCGAGGACCGGCTGCGGACCCGGGTCGCCGAGGACGAGGCGGCCCGCCTCACCGCCCGCTGGGCGCCCCGATTCCCGGAGTACTACAAGGCGTCGGTCGACATCGACGTCGCCGCCGGGGACGTACTCCGCCTCGACGAGCAGGCCGAGCGGCACGAGCCGCTGCTGATCGGGCTCCAGAACGAGGAGGTGGCGGGGCCAGGGGCGCCGCTGACCCGGGTCGCCCTCTACCGGCGCGGCGACAGGATGGAACTGTCGGAGATCGTGCCCCACCTCGAGGCGCTCGGCCTCCGGGTGGTCGAGGAGGTCCCGACCCGCCTCCGCCCCAACGGCGATCCCGTCTTCATCCACGACTTCGGGGTGCTCGACCTCGAGGGCCACCGCCTCGACCTCGACGCCTGCGGGCCCCGCTTGGCCGCCGCCCTCGAGGCGATCATCGAGGGTCGGGCCGAGTCGGACTCGCTGAACCGCCTCGTCATCCGCGGCGAGGTGAGCCACGAGGAGGTCACGATCCTGCGCGCCTACCGCACCTACTGGCGCCTCGTGACCGCCACCTTCACCATCTCCTACATCAACGACGCTTTTGCTGCCCACCCGGACCTCGCCACCACGATCTGTCGGCTGTTCAAGGCCCGCTTCTCCCCCGACGGCAACGCCGAAACGGAGCGGCGGCTCCACGACGAGATCGTGGCCGGCCTCGACGCCGTCGCCTCGCTCGACGAGGACCGCATCCTGCGCGGGTTCGTCGACCTCATCGAGGCCACGGTGCGCACCAACGCCTACCGCCCGGACCGCACCTGCCTGGCGCTCAAGCTGCGCTCCGCCGCGGTGCCCACCATGCCGGAGCCGCACCCGCTGTTCGAGATCTTCGTCACCGCCCCCGAGGTGGAGGGCATCCACCTCCGCGGCGGCATGATCGCCCGCGGCGGCATCCGCTGGTCGACCCGGCGCGACGACTACCGCACCGAGGTGCTGGGACTGATGAAGGCCCAGATGACCAAGAACGCCGTGATCGTCCCCACCGGCTCCAAGGGAGGCTTCGTGATCCGCCGCGGGCGGGACGACGGCGACCCCGCCGCATCCATCCGGAGCCGCTACGTCACCTTCATCGAAGGCCTGCTCGACGTCACCGACAACCTGGTGGACGGCATGGTGATGCATCCTCCGCAGCTGCGGATCCACGACGGGGACGATCCCTACCTGGTCGTCGCCGCCGACAAGGGCACCGCCACCCTGTCGGACACCGCCAACGAGGTCGCGGTCCGCTACGGCTACTGGCTGGGCGACGCCTTCGCCTCGGGCGGCGCCACCGGCTACGACCACAAGGAACTCGGCATCACCGCCCGGGGGGCATGGGAGTCGGTGAAAGCCCACTTCCGGGAGCGGGGCCTCGATCCGCAGACCGATCCCTTCACGGTCATCGGCATCGGCGATATGTCCGGCGACGTGTTCGGCAACGGCATGTTGCTGTCGCCCGTGATCCGGCTCGTCGCCGCCTTCGACCACCGCGACATCTTCCTCGACCCCGACCCCGATCCGGCCCGCAGCCTCGAGGAGCGCCGCCGCCTCTCCCTGCTCCCCCGGTCGTCCTGGCAGGACTACGACCGCGCCGTGCTGTCGCCCGGGGGTGGCGTGTTCGCCCGGAGCGCCAAGTCCATCGAGCTGTCGCCGGAGGCCCGCCAGGCGCTCGGCACCGAGGCGACGACGCTCACGCCCCAAGAGCTGGTGCGCGTCATCCTCCGCACCCCCGCCGACCTGCTGTGGAACGGCGGGATCGGCACCTACGTGAAGGCGAGCAGCGAGTCCCACGCCGACGCCGGCGATCGCAGCAACGACGCGGTGCGGATCGACGCCACCGAGCTGCGCTGCGCCGCGGTCGGCGAAGGGGGGAACCTCGGCTTCACCCAGCGGGCCCGGATCGAGTACGCCCGGGGCGGCGGCCGGATCCTCACCGACTTCATCGACAACTCCGCCGGGGTGCACTGCTCGGACCGGGAGGTCAACCTGAAGATCCTGCTCGGCCTCGCCGAAGAGCGCGGCGAACTCGACCGGGCCGGGCGGGATGCCCTGGTGGCCGAGGTCGCCGCCGACGTGACGCAGCAGATCCTCTACGACAACTTCCTCCAGGCCCAGATCCTGTCCCAGGAGGTGGAGACCTCACCCCACCGGATGGAGGCGTACGAGGAGGTGATGTCCCAGCTCGAGGAGGAGGGCCTGCTCGACCGTGCCATCGAGTTCTTGCCCGGCTCGGAGGACATGGCCGAGCGGATCCGGTCCCGGCAAGGCATGACCGGACCGGAGCTGGCGGTGTTGCTCGCCTACGTGAAGCGCAGCCTCTACGAGGCACTGCGGACCTCCGAGCTCCCCGACTGGACGTTCTTCGCCGACGACCTGCGCTCCTACTTCCCGGGCCCGGTCGTGGTCCGCTCCGGGCACCTGGTGGAATCGCATCCGCTGCGTCGCGAGTTGATCGCCACCATCGTCGCCAACCAGGTCGTGAACTCGGAGGGCGTGACGTTCGTGTCGCGGCTCACCGCCGAGACCGGCGCCGAACCGGCGGAGGTGGTACGGGCCTACCGGATCGCAAGGGCCGTCACCGGGGCCGAGCGGCGCTGGGCCGACCTCGAGGCGCTCGTCGCCGAGATCGAGCCCGAGGCGGAACGAGAGCTGATGGGCGGGGTCGACGCCCTGGTGGAGCAGACGGCCCGCTGGTTCCTCACCCTGGGCGGCAACCAACCGATCGAGGCCACCATCGCCGCCTTCGAGGACGACCTCCGCACCCTCGCCGAGGCCATGCCCGAGGCCGGACCCGCAGGGTGGCGGGCCGCCCACGAGGCGACTGCCCGGGAGCTGGCCGATCGCGGCATCCCCCCGGCAGTGGCGGCGCGCCATGCCTTCCAGCGCGACCTCGTCCACGGGCCGGCCATCGTGCAGCTCGCCCATGCCACCGGACGTGACCTCGCCACAGTGGCTGGGGTGTTCTTCCACCTCGGGGAGGCGGTCAACCTCGACTGGCTGCAGCAGCAGGTCGACGGCTTCGCCCCGGCCAATCGCTGGCAACGGCTCGCCCGGCAGGTGGTCGAGGACGACCTCGCCGTGTTGCGGCGGGATCTCGCCGAGCGGGTGCTGGTATCCACCGCCCCCCGCCCACCCGAGGCGGCGGTCCAGGCCTATCTCGCGGAGCGGCCCAACGGCCACCGCCGCCTCCTCGCGCTGATGCGGAGCCTCGGCGGCGACGGCATCGCCGACATGGACGCCGCCATGGTGGCGATTCACCAGATCCGGCGCGCCGTGGGGTGATCCTCTCCGGGCCTTCACCACGGCCGCGCAGGCCGGCCTGGCGAGCTGGACCGGTGGCGTCGGCGGCGCCGTCATCAGGGCGGTGGCCAGAGCCGACCCCTACTCCATGATCCGCAGCGTTCCCGAGAGATCCATGCGGCGCAGGCGGCGCGCCGTGAAGGCCGGCGGTCGGGTGGCCGACCTGTTCCGAACCGCCCAGCAGAGCGACGAGATCGGACCGGCCGCCACCGCGCGATTGGCGCGTGCCGAAGCGTTCTATCGCTTCTTCGAAGAGGCGATGCGGGACCGGCTCGAGGAATGGCTCGCCCGGGAGGGCGGTCCCTGATCGGATCGCGCCCACCCGGCTAGAGAAACTCGGCCAGGTCGTGCGCCGGTCCGGTCTGCCGCCACGGCAGCCGGTACCTGCCGTCCGATTCGTGCCCCAGCCACAGCACCGCCGACCAGGGGAGCCGGATGATTCCGAGCAGGCGCAGCGTGTCCCGGTGGAGAAAGACCCCCAACAGGTAGTCGTACTCGTCGGGCACGCGCCCCAGCTCGAACACCGTCCCGTCCTGCATCGAGCGCACGGTCCGGGCCCGGACCTTGTAGCTGTGGCCCTCCCCATCCCACAGGAGGTCGCGGTCGGCTCGCGTGCGCCGCGGCCGGGAGTCGAGATGGAGACGTTCCCGGGCGTGGGCGCGGGCCAGGGCGTGCACTTGCCGGGGATCGCGGCGGTCCCCCGGGGCCCGCCGCAGCCGGGCGCGGATGTCGCTACTGCTCGCCATGATCTCCGCGAGAGGCCAGATCGGAGCTTACCGAGGGTCGCAAGAGCCTCCCAGTCGGATGAGGCGATCGACCCCTTCAGAAACACTCAGAGCGCGCCGATACGATCCAGCATGTGGAGACGAGCACGGAAGAGGAAGCGCGAGGACGCACAGCGTGAGGACGCAGAGCGCGAGAAAACACAGCGCAAGGAAACCGCAGCCAAGGCCGCAGCCGAGGACGCAGCACGGAACGCGCGTGAGCTCGAGGAACGCACAGCCTCCCGCCTGCGGAGCATCGACGGGTACGACTTCGACGAGGATGAGGCCGCCGAGGTCGAGGCGCGCCTGCGGCGTATGAGCTACGGGCACAAGGTCGAGAAGTAGCCGGCCCTCGCTCCGGACCCGTTCCGCCGGGTCGGGAACATCCTGCCGTCCCGCAGCCTCCCGGAGCCCGGGCATCGACGCCCCGCTGCCCCCACGACCTGCCGCCGGGATTCCCCGCGCCGTCCCCGGGATGTCGTTGCGCCCCGCCGTCGATCATTTGGATCGAACGCGGAGAGTGACGGTGGTCGGCGGCCGGCATGGACGCGGAGAGTGACAGTGACGGAGCCGCCATTGATCGAGATCCAGGGTGCGCACCATCTCGGATCAGACCGACGAGCATGGGGGCGCCGACTTCCTTCGCTTCGTCGCCGTGGCGGCGGGCACCCTTCACCGCCGGGATCGTGGAGGAGATCGTCGCCGGCCGCTCCCGAGAGCGCACCGGCGGTGCTGGATAACACGATGGTGGACGTTCTCGATCCTCATGCGCGGCCCATTCTCGCCCGATCGAGCCGCAGAGGTGGTGACACCATCGGCGGGCGCCGCCGCAGACGGCTCGACCGGTGGCCGGTCCGCGGCGTCACTCCACGGTGGGTCCCGCCGCGGCCACCTCCGCGCCGGCTGTTGCGGCAAACTGTTCGAAGTTGGCGACGAAGAGCCGGGCCAGCTCGGCCGCCTTCACGTCGTACTCCTGGGGATCAGCCCACGTGCTGCGTGGGTCGAGCACCTCGGCGGGGATCCCGGGACATTGCTGAGGAACCTCGAAGCCGAAGACCGGATCGGGGGTGAAGGCGACGTCTTCGAGTTCCCCCGAGATGGCTGCCGCGATGACGGCCCGGGAGTAGGCGATCTTGAACCGCTCCCCGACCCCGTAGGGACCGCCGGTCCATCCGGTGTTCACCAGCCAGACCGAGACGTCATGTCCGATTATCTTCTGCCCGAGCAAATCGGCGTACACGGCCGGATGCAGCGGCATGAACGGAGCGCCGAAGCATGCCGAGAAGGTCGCCTTGGGCTCCTTCACCCCCTGCTCGGTTCCGGCCACCTTGGCGGTGTACCCGGAGATGAAGTGGTACCGGGCCTGCGCCGGGGTGAGGCGGGCGATGGGGGGCAGCACGCCGAAGGCGTCTGCGGTCAACATGAAGATGTTCTTGGGATGCCCGGCCATGCCGTCCGCCACCACGTTGTCGAGATGGCTGATCGGGTAGGCGCCACGGGTGTTCTCCGTGTCGGCCTGATCGAGGTCGATCCGGCGGGTCTGGGGGTCGATCGTGACGTTCTCCAACACGGTCCCGAAACGGCGGGTCGTCTGGTAGATCTCTGGCTCCGCCTCGTCGGAGAGGCGAATCATCTTGGCGTAGCAGCCACCCTCGAAGTTGAAGATGCCCTCGTCGCTCCACCCCAGCTCGTCGTCGCCGATGAGGGCGCGGTCGGCCTCGGTGGAGAGGGTGGTCTTGCCGGTACCCGACAGCCCGAAGAAGACGGCAGACGCACCGTCTGAACCGACGTTGGCCGACGAGTGCAGGCTGAGCACGCCTTGCAGGGGCAGCAGGTAGTTCATGACGGTGAAGACCGACTTCTTGATCTCCCCTGCGTAGCTGGTGCCGCCGATGACCACCATCTTCTCGGCGAGGTTGAGCAGGATGAAGGCCTCGCTCCGGGTGCCCTCGCGGGCAGGGTCGGCGTGGAATCCGGGGCAGTGGATCACCGTGCAGTCGGGCTGGAACCCTTCGAGCACGTCGGGATCCAGCTCACGGATGAACATGTTGCGGGCGAAGAGGCTGTGCCAGGCGTGCTCGCTGACGACTCGCACCTTGATGCGGTACTGCGGATCCGCGCCGGCGTAGCAGTCCTGGACGAAGACGTCCTTGTTCTGCAGATAGGACGACAGCCCGTATCGCACCTTCTCGAAGTCGTCGACGGCGAAGGGGCGGTTGACCGGGCCCCACCAGATCCGTTCCTTGCTGGAGCCTTCTTCGACGACGAACTTGTCGTCGGCGGAGCGGCCCGTGTACTTGCCGGTGCTGACCACGATGGGACCGAGGTGCCCGACGGCGCCCTCCGCGCGCAGGATCGCCTGTTCGTAGAGGGCGGGGGTCGAGAGGTTGTGGTAGACGGTGCCGAGGTTGGTCAGTCCGATTGTCGAGAGATCGACCATTGCTGCTCCTTGGGTCGAGAAAAGGGGCCTCCTCTCCAAGGCTATCGATCGAAAACGCGAACCGGCCCCGCAGGGGCCGGTTCGGATCATCGAAGATTGGCCCGGGTCAGCGGTGGCGCCACACGATCCGGCCCCGGGTCGGGTCGTACGCCGAGACTTCGAGTTCGACCCGATCGCCGGGAATGATGCGGATCAGGCGGCCGCGACGCATCTTTCCCGAGGCCCGGGCCACCACCTCGTGGCCGGAGTCGAGCCGGACCCGGAATGTGGCGTTGCGGAGGGTCGCAAGGACCACTCCCTGGGCGCGAAAGACGTCGTCGGAGCCTGCCACCGGACGCCGCTAGCGGCGCGGCTTGGCTTCGTTGACCCGGAGCCGGCGACCGTCGAGGTCGTGACCGTCGAGTTCCTCGATGGCACGGCGCGCTTCGGCGTCGTTACCCATCTCAACGAAACCGAACCCGCGGGATCGGCCGGTGTCACGGTCGGTGATGACCGCGGCTGAATCCACCTGCCCGTACTCCCCGAACAAGCGCTCGAGGTCGTCACCGGTGGTCCGGAAGGGAAGGTTGCCTACATAGATGTTCATGCCTGAACGTCTCTCTCCTCGCAAAGTGGTCCGTCCGTCCGCGGGCCGACTGACCTGTGACTCGACCTCGACTCGAAATGACGGATTGCAGGAGAACGGGGCGAGTGCCGCCTCGGCGGCGACCACACCATAGCGGCGTCGCGAGGGGGGTGTGACCGCCATGGGTAGCTTCCCCATTATCCCCCAGGAGCCACCGGGCGCGCCGGCGGCTGATCCCGGAGATGAGCACTCCGGCGCCACGACGACCGCACAGCCCCCGCGCCCGCTCCGATCGACCTCAGTGTCTGCGCCCGATGACGGCGGCGGCGATCGCCCACGACCCGACCGTCCAGGCGGTGAGCACCAGGTAGGAGGCGGTGACGTTCTCGACGATGCCCTCGGTGAGGGAAGCCCGTAGCACCACCGCCATGTGATAGAAGGGCAGCACCTGGTGCCCCGCCGCCGCCCACCCCGGGAAGTAGTCGAGCGGGATCACCAGCGGCGAGAACAGCAGGATGAAGAAGATGATGAGGTTGGTGATCAGGTTGGTGATGCGTGGGTCGGGCACTCCGTGCCCCAAGGCATAGCCCACCGAGGTGGCCATCAGCGACACCAGCAGCATGGCGGGGACGACGGCGAGCGACATGTGGAGGCTGACGTCGTAGCGGACGTCGGCGATCCACAGGGATGCCACGGTGGCCGGGATCGCCAGGAAGGTGAACACGGTGAGGGTGCTCGCCGCCGCCACCAGCCGGGGCGGGGGCAGCGACCAGATGTAGTCGTAGGTGTCGGTGAACTTGAGCATCATCACCGTACTGGGGACCATCACCATCCCGATCGGGATGATCGCCAGGGCCGGGATGCCCGTCACCATGAAGGTCGCGGCCGGCGCCGACAGCTTGCCCAGGTAGAACCCGTAGATGTACGCCATGCCGGCGCCGAGGAGGAGCTGCACCACGAACGTCGACACGATGATGGAGCGGAGGTTGATGAGGTCGAAGCGCAGCATCGCCCGGTAGCTCGCCCACCAGAACCGGGGACCGTGCCGTGCCGCCATCGTTGCCGTCATCAGTGCCTCCGCAACGCCCAGGCGGTGAGGGCCATACACCCCACGCTCCAGATCGCCAGCACCGCGTAGGAGCGGGCCAGATCGTGGACGATGCCCTCGGTGAGCCCGGCCCGCACCACGTTCGCCATCGACTCGAATGGCAGGTAGCGGTGCAACGAGGCGAGCCAACCCGGCATGTTCTCGGGTGGGAAGTTGATCGGGGAGAAGCCGATGACGGTGAACAGGGCCACCTGGGCGATGCCGTCGGTGACTTCGGGTTTCGGGATGGCGTGGGCCATGGCGTAGCCGACGAGAGTGCCGCAGAACACGGTGAGCGCCACCGCCGGGACCACCGACAGCGACACGTCGAGATCGATGTCGAAGCGGACCAGCGCCACCAGCAGCGCCACCACCATGCCGGGCAGGGCGATGAGGACGTTGAGCGTGATCCAGGCCGACGCCGCCGCGCTGCGGGGCACCGGGAGCGACCACACGAAGTCGTAGGTGCCCATCTGCTTCTGCTGCGCCACGAGCTGGGGTCCCACCACGATCCCGACCGTGATCAGGGTCACCACCGCAGCTCCGGTGGAGAGGAAGAGGGCATTGCGAGACGGGATCCCGTGGAAGAGGACCGCGATCCCGACGATCATGCCGGCGCCGATGAGGACCTGGACGACGACCGTGAGGGGCAGCAGCAGCCGCATCCCGGTCACCTCCCAGCGCAGCATCGCTCGGTAGGTGTCGAGCCAGTGACCGACGCCCGACCGTTTGGTCGGGACGCCCGCCGTCGCCGCCAC
>Ga0315551_10000046_pt1 | contig 85024 bp, 75 predicted proteins | sample SalMarSW160290MG_FD_203678 | JGI IMG/M metagenome (GOLD analysis project Ga0315551, IMG submission 203678) | Salt marsh sediment microbial communities from the Plum Island Ecosystem LTER, Massachusetts, United States - Salt Marsh Sediment SW1602-90 ...
TCCTGTTCATTTTCATCATTTCGTTGATAACTCTGGCTTCCGCCGCTCAGGAAAAGTTTCCGCCGCTCAGACCGCTAAAAACAGACCTGGCTCCCGCGATCGACGGTGTGCTCGATGATCCCGTCTGAAAGATTGCCCCTCACGAAACAGGATTTAAGACATACCATCCCGACTACGACATCGACATGGCTGAGAATACGGTGGTCTATTATGCTTATGACCAGGAGTATCTCTTTTTTGCCTTCAGGTGCTTTGACAGCCAGCCTGACAAGATTAAGGCTGCTGTCACCAGCCGGGATAATATCCATCCTGACGACTGGATTTGCATCAATCTGGATACCTTCAACGACCAACAATCTCTTTATGCATTCTATGTGAATCCTCTGGGAATTCAAGGCGATTCCAGGTTTGAGGGCGGCGAGGAAGATTTCAGCGTTGATGTCATCTGGTACAGCGAAGGCAAGATCGATGATAAGGGATATGCAGTCGAACTAAGAATTCCTTTTAAAAGCATCCGATTTTCTCACAAGGAACCAGTAGAGATGGGAGTCATTTTTGAACGCAAAATAAGCCGACGCTCAGAAGCAGGAACCTATCCTCCCCTGCATCCTGCCCACGGGCCAAATTTTTTAACTCAAACCAGAACCCTTATCTTCCACGAAATCAAGCACTATAGACTTTTCGAGATCCTTCCCGCCGTAACATACAGCCAGAAAAGCTCCATAGACCAGGGCAAACTGGCATCTTCTGCCGGCGTGGGTGACATCAGCCTGACCGCCAAATACGGGTTAACATCACATATGATCTTTGATGGCACTTACAACCCTGATTTCAGTCAGGTGGAGGCCGATGCCGGTCAGGTCGATTTCAACCTGCGACATGCTCTCTTTTTTCCAGAAAAAAGGCCCTTTTTCTTCGAAGGTTTAGAAAAGTTCAATTTTGGAGGACATCATAATGGAGACCCCCTCTGGGCAGTGGTGCATACAAGAACGATTGTCGATCCTTTACTGGGATTAAAGTTGAACGGAAAAATCGGTAATAAAAACACAGTGGCTGCTGTCTATGCTTTGGATGAGTTCCATGATGAAGAGGATGAGGATTATGCCCATGTTGGAATTTTTCGCTTCAAAAGAGCATTGACAAAGGATGGCTTCATAGGCGGTTTCTACACGGGAAGGGAGAGGCAAAGCGGTTTTAACAGGGTATTGGGCTTTGACGGACAGCTGAGGATCAATCCATCAAGCCTCTTTGGATATCATTTCTTTCTATCAGGTAGCAAATTGAACAGAACATCTGCAAGGGATGATGGACATGCCTTAGGGCTCCACTATTACTACACGACGCGAGACTGGATTCTGATGCTGGGGCTTCAAGACATATCAAAAGATTTTCGCACCGAAACAGGATATATCACCCGGACAGGAATTACCCGATTCAGATCCGGAATATTGCGCATGTTTCATCTGCGATCAGGGATAATCCGCCGCATTGATCCCATGGTTCACAGCTTCCAAATCAAGGATAAATTCAGCGGCCTTTATGAGACCAAAAATTCTCTCGATCTCAGGTTCATCCTGCCAAAGGATTCATACATCCTCTTTGGCGGCTGCTATGCAACCGAGATTTACCTCGATGAGAGATTTAACACCAGCAGCACGAGATTCGACGCGGGGAGCAAATTCACCAAACAACTTACCTTGACTCTCTCCTATGAATACGGGGAAAAGATCCGTTATGTTTCTGATCCCTACCAGGGAAAAGGCAGTGACGCCACAGCAGCGATAACCTATCTGCCTTCAGAGAAGCTTCATCTCGACCTGAGCCTAATCTATTCTGATTTTTTTCGCGTTTCTGATTCTTTGAAAGAGTACGACTACCTGATCATCAGAAGCAAGAATACTTATCAGGTGAACAAATACCTCTTCTTCAGAGGAATCATTGAATACAATTCTTTCTGGAAAAGGCTGATGACGGACTTTCTCGCCTCTTTTACCTATATTCCAGGAACCGTCATACAAATCGGCTACGGTTCTCTCTATGAAAAAATCAAGTGGGAAGATGGAGACTACGCCAGTTCCGACTCTTTCCTGGAAACTAAGAGAGGATTTTTCTTCAAAGCTTCTTTCCTGTGGAAACTCTGATTAATGAAGGGGCTTCCTCGGGGAACGGCCTATCCGGATTAAAACTGCCAGCGACATCCCTCCTCTTTTTTCGATATTGACCTTTTGCCCATTCTGCAATATTCCTCTTCCAGAATGCCCGAGGGAAAAAATCAGGCAAGGAAGGCGATGAATCACCGGTACCCCAAAAAGTAAATTCCTATCCCTTTAAAATAATGGGTTTACTATTGAAAATTTTTATTTTATAATTATTATCAACCAATGAAATTGGCTATATATACAATATCATTGGCATTAAAACCAATATTATTGGTGATAAAATGTTAGAACCTCTGTTTAAATCGGAAATAAAGGAGAAAATCCTGTTGTATCTTTATACACATGTTGAATCCTATCCCAGTGAAATTTCGAGAGCATTTAAATTTTATATAAACGCAGTGCAAAATCAGCTGTTGAATCTCGAAAAGGGTGGAGTCCTCTACAGCAAACTTAAAGGAAAAGTGAGATTATTTGGAATCAATCCCCGCTATCCTTTTAAAAAGGAACTTGAGGCATTGTTAGAGAAAACATTGAAGTTTATTCCCGAAGAAGAGAAAGAAAAATATTACAGGCCGAGATTGAGGCCTCGCCGTACCGGAAAACCCTTTTAAGATGAAGATAAAAGATATGTCCATCAAAGATTTAGCCATCTATCTTTCTAGCCATTTAAACAAGAATGGAATTGAGACTGTTCTTTCAGGAGGTGCGTGTGTAACCATCTATACCAATAATAAATATATGTCTTATGATTTAGATTTCGTGCTTCTTTCACATGTTCTGCCGAAAAAAATAAAAGAAGCCATGCGAAAAGTTGGATTTAGAGAGGAAGGAAAATATTTTAAGCGTGAGGAAACTTCTTATTTTGTCGAATTTTTACAACCCCCTTTATCTGTGGGGGAAGAACCTGTAAAGGAAGTTTGGAAAATTAAAGAAGGAAGCAAAGTTTTAGCACTTCTTTCGCCCACTGATTGTGTAAAAGATAGACTTGCAGGTTTTTATCACTGGAATGACAGACAGTCATTAGAACAGGCCATTCTAGTTTATGAAGAAAACCCTGTGGATTTAAAAGAGGTTGAGAGATGGTCAACAAATGAAGGTATGATAAATAAATTTGAACTATTTAAAGAAAATTTGGAAAAGAGGAAATCAGAGGTGAAAATTTGATGGAAGGATACTTTTTTCTTTTTCCTCGCTCGGCTTCAAGCTTCGCTGGAGGTCATGTTTTGTCCTAAAGTAAGGAATTGGGCTGTGCTAGTGCCATTGGGCACTCTTTCCTGATAAAGTCTGATCCTAGCTTTCTTTAAATTTTTGTTGACATCGGCTCTGGATCATGGAACCATTCTTGCTTTGTATTCGTATAATAACCTAGGGATGATTTTTAAGAGGGTGAGGCAAATTCTTTCTTATCATAATCCATTCATACAGGAGGCGGTGATGTCTAAGATTTTACGATGCCTATCTATCCTCTTGTTAGCCTTGGGCACAGCATATGCTGCAGACCAAGAGACAAGAATCAAAACTCCTGACGCCCTTATGCTCCGTTTTCCGGATGTCAGTGCAGATCAGATCGTGTTTGTCTATGCTGGAGATCTCTGGACTGCTCCCAAAGACGGCGGTCAGGCAAGGCGATTGAGCTCGCCACAGGGCTACGAACAATTTCCAAAATTCTCACCTGATGGACGCTGGATCGCATTCAGCGGAAATTACGACGGCAATGAGGATGTTTATCTTATGCCGGCAGAAGGTGGAACACCACGGAGATTAACCCATCATCCTGCTTCTGATGTGGTTGTGGATTGGTATCCCGACGGAAAAAACATCATGTATCGTTCGCTCACGACCAGCCCTTCTTACCGCTTCCGTCGTTTCTTCAAACAATCTATCAAGGGGGGTTTATCGGAAGCGCTTCCTCTGCCCTATGGTGAACTCGGCTCTTTCAGTCCAGACGGCACGCGCATGGCCTTCCAGTTTCTAAACCGCCAATTCCGTACCTGGAAACGCTACCGGGGAGGGATGGCCGGGGATATTTGGCTCTACGATTTTTCCAAGAACATTTCAGAGAAGATTACCGATTTTGAAGGTACGGATGCTGTTCCCATGTGGCATGGAGAAACCATCTATTTCATCTCTGACCGGGATGAGAATCAGAAGCTCAACATCTGGGCCTATGATCTGAAGAGCAAAAAAGCGCGCCAAGTCACAAGATTCACCGAATATGACGTGAAATGGCCCAGCTTAGGGCCTGATGCCATTGTCTTTGAAAACGGCGGGAAGCTTTATCTTTTAGATCTCCAGGATGAAAAAACCCGGCCCCTATCCATCCAAGTGCCGGCGGATCTGCCCGATGTAAGGCCGCAGCTCAAGAATCTCTCCAAGAACATCACTTCCGGAGGAATCTCACCAACAGGAAAGAGAGCTGTCTTTGAGGCTCGGGGAGAAATCTGTACAGTGCCAGCAGAACATGGCAGCGTGCGAAACCTGACCAATACTTCTGGAGTGGCCGAGCGTTTCCCTGCCTGGTCACCCGATGGAAAGTGGATTGTCTATTTTTCCGATGCGACAGGAGAATACGAATTGTGCCTTCGCCGCTCAGACGGTAAGGGGAAGCCTCGTATGCTCAAAACGCCCAGTCCTTCATTCTACTACTCCCCCGCCTGGTCACCTGACAGCAGCAAGATCGCTTACAACGATAAGGCGGGTAATCTATTCATCGTTAATGTTGATGATGGCCAGACGAAAAAGGTTGATAAAGGCGAATGGACTAGAATCGGCTATTATTCCTGGTCTCCCGATAGCCGCTGGCTTGCTTATATGAACCGTACATCAAACATAAACGGGGCAATCATGATTTACGATTCTGATTCGGGAAAGACGTATCAACTGACCAGTGATTATTATGACGATTTTTCACCTATCTTTGATCCCGAGGGGAAGTACCTCTACTTTTATTCCAACCGCAGCTTCAAGCCCGTCTACAGCGATTATGATGCAACCTGGATTTATCCTAATGCAAGCTATATCTACGTGGCCACTATGAGGAAAGACATAAAGTCTCCTCTGGCTCCTCGAAGCGACGAGGAGAAAGCCGAAGAAGAGGAGAAAGGAAAAGAGGAGGAGAAGCCTTCTAAGCCTGGAGAAAAGGCTGAAAAGGAGGAAAAGGAAGAAGAAGAAAAGAAGCCAGAACCGGTAAAAATCGATTTCGAAGGCTTCGAGAAAAGGGTGGTCAAGGTACCCGTGGAGGCCATGAATGTGGGGCCTTTGCGGGCTGTCAAGGGAAAGATTGTTTTCTTGAAGTATCCAGCTTCTGGTGCGGCTGAGCCGGGTGTTCCTTCCGGGACATTGGTCTACTACGATTTTGATAAACTCGAGGAGAAGACGATCATCTCGGGAATCGATACCTTTGACATTTCGGCTGATGGAAAGAAAGTCATCTACGTAAGTAAAAATACTTTTGGCATTATCGATCTTGCCCCAGGAAAAAAGGTCGGCGATGGCAAGATTGCCGTGGAAAAGATGAGCTCTTGGATCAATCCCAGGGAAGAATGGCGGCAGATTTTCAACGAAGCCTGGCGAATAGAGCGCGACTTCTTCTATGATCCTGAAATGCATGGTGTGGATTGGATGGCCATCAAGAAGCGTTATGGAGCTCTCATCCCTTATGTGGTCGACCGTGAAGACTTGAATTATGTGATCGGCGAGATGATAGCCGAACTCAATGCTTCCCACAGCTATGTCGGAGGAGGAGATACAGAACAAGGAAAGCAGATTGCGGTGGGCCTGTTGGGCTGTGATTTTGAGCTGGATAATCAGAATAATGCTTACAGGATCAAAAAAATTTATGAGGGTGCAGCCTGGGATGTGGAGGTGCGTTCGCCTCTCCAAGATCCAGGTATACAGGCCAAAGAAGGAGACTACATCTTGGCGGTCAACGGTCAGCCTCTTGACACATCGAAGGATCCATGGGCTGCCTTTCAAGGTCTCGCCGGGGAGGTTGTATCCTTGACTGTGAATTCTACTCCTAGCCAAGAAGGCGCTCAGGAAGTGCTTGTCAAGCCTTTATCCAGTGAATACCGGCTCCGCAACCTCGCCTGGATAGAAAGCAACAGACGAAAGGTGGAGGAGGCGACAAACGGCCGTGTGGGCTATATCTATGTTCCAGACACGAGCATTAACGGCCAGAATGAACTAGTCCGCCAGTTTACTCCCCAGATCATGAAGGAGGGCTTGATCATCGACGAGAGATTCAACAGCGGAGGTCAAGTTCCTGATCGTTTCATCGAGTTATTGAATCGGCCGATCTACAACTACTGGGCAAGACGTGATCATCGGGATTGGCGAACTCCATTTGTCGCTCATGAGGGTCCTAAGGTGATGCTGATCAATCAATGGGCAGGTTCTGGTGGTGACGCCTTCCCATATTATTTCCGTAAAGCAGGACTTGGACCGCTGGTTGGAAAGAGAACATGGGGTGGTTTGATAGGCATGAGCGGTAATCCTATGCCTATCGACGGCGGTTTTGTTTCGGCACCGACCTTTGGATTATGGAATACTCAAGGCCAGTGGGATGTCGAAGGTTACGGCGTAGATCCTGATTATGATATCGAGAACGAGCCTCATGAGATGGTCTCAGGAAGGGATCCGCAGCTGGAGAAAGCTGTAGAAGTTATACTCGACTTACTTGAAAAGAGTCCTCCAAAAAAGCTAAAGAAACCTGTATATCCGAAAAAGGCTGTCAAGAAAAAATAAGTAACTTTTTTGTATTAGACAGAAGACGTCCTGATTCTGGATTGACAGGAATTTCCTTTTGGTGCTCCCCACAAATTCTTGACAATTTTACACTTCTTGACATCCTGGAAGAAACATATCACACTCAAAATGGCAAGCTCAATTGCCAGAATCACAGATACTGCCACTTAAAAGGCAAAATCGTCGACAGGGACATAGACTCCACTCCAATCATCTCAGCCAAGCCTTTGGAGGGGAGGAGGGATTCTTATTTAACCTTAAACGAGGGATGATGCGCCCTGTCCGATCCATGTGCAAACAGTATTGTGTAATCATACAGAAAATCTATAAACTTAGACTAAAACAACCCTGACTAGAACTTTTTCGTGTCTCAAACGTCTTGTCTATTGAGGCAGGATGGTGCTGGAGAAGGTGATGAGTGCCGATTGCGGCAAGATGGCAGACAGGGAAACGCAATTGGACCCCTTGCTTTTCGATAATCTGTACCAGAAATACAAATCTTCTGTCTACGGTTTCGCCTGTTATTTGACCAGAGACAGCGGAGAGGCAGAAGACCTTTTCCAGGAGACCTGGCTCCGGGTGGTGAAACATTGGCCCAAGAAAGCCGACTTACACACTTTCAAAACTTGGATTTTCACCATCACGGTCAACTTGCACCGGGACATGTTGCAAAAAAAGAGAATAAGACGATTGTTTCTTTGGGAAAAATCTACGACCTTGGATCAGGCAGGCAAGAATTCCTTTAGTCATCCGGAAAGAACCTCGTCAAGCAGAACAAATGAACTGGGTAATCTGGAGATAGGCAGGGCCATTTCCCTAGCGCTGTCGAGATTGCCACGCCAGCAACGTCTCGTCTTTATTCTCAAGGAAATGGAGGGGTTCAAGCAGTCAGAGATCGGTGAGATTCTCAAAATTCCCTTGGGTACGGTCAAGTCATTGATGTACCGGGCAGTTAAGCGCCTTCAGGGAGACTTGGCAGATTATAAGCCAAAATCAAACTCATGATATGGAGAGAGTAAGATGAAATGTCAAGATATTGAGCGATTGATCATCGACTCATCTGAGGAAGATTTCAATGAAGAACAAAGGAAACGAATCGAAGAGCATTTAGCACGATGTTCCCGATGCCAACAGTTCCAAAAGGATTTGGAAAAAATCCGTGCATATCTCAAGGAAATAACTCCACCTTCCCCTTCTACCGAGGTAGAAAGCCGCACTCAACATCTGTGTCATGTTCGGATGGGGAAGTCTCTATCACCAGAAGAAAAAACCAGCGCTCGAATCCACACCCCTGCCATACCCGTCTATATCTGGGTGGCACTTGTGTCTCTTACCGTTTTGACGTTGATATTGACGCTGCCGTTAATAATGGGACTGACTTCAGACCAGCCCCTTCCACTTCCTCTGGTCGGAGTTTTAGTCTTGGTGATTCAAAACGCGGTGATGCTCTGTTTCTCGCCGATTCTTCTCCGGAAATATCGAATGGAAAATCAGGGCTTTGAACTTCATAACAAGGGCATCAATGCATTATAGATCACATATCGATTTCATGCCAGGCCAGAATAAAAAGGCATGAAAGAGGAGGTTTGAGATGGCAACTTCAACAGGAAAAACAATCGGGCTTATCCTTCTGGTAGTCTTTATTCTCATGCTTGCCCTTCGTTTGACTCCCTTGATTTTAGCTCCTTTTGGAATCTTCCCCGGCTTCTTCAAAGTAATCTGTACGCCAAAATTGCCTAATATTGATGGGATTGATTTTGGCCCTTTTGGCTTTATCAGGTTTACCTTCCTCTCTATCCTTAGCCTTGCTCTTCTAGCTCTCTGGATATTTGTGATAGTCTGGGTTTACCGTGATGCAGAACGTCGGGGCATGAACGGCGTTTTATGGGCACTGCTTGTCTTCATCGGCAATCTTATAGGGCTGCTGATCTACCTTATTGTTCGATCTGATGCTTTGCCTTCCACCAAGAGTGCTTCGCCCACAAAGCCTTGTCCGGAATGCCAAAAACCTGTGGAGCTGAATTTCGCTTTCTGTCCCCATTGCGGAGCGCGGCTGCAAGCCGTCTGTCCTGGATGCAGGCAACCCGTGGAAAAAATCTGGAAGATCTGCCCCCACTGCGGCACGAAGCTCGCTGAACCAAAAAACACTTAATCAATTAAAGATGAAGCTTCGGGACGAATGCCATCCTCTATCTATGGTGTTAAAAAGGTGACAAACTAAGTAAATCACTTAGGATTAATATTCGACCTCGATTCCCATGTTATAGAACATGAAGGCCCACTTATCTGCGGTCTCCTCGATTCTCTTAGTCGTGTTGCTGGCGCCATGACCAGACCGGGTCTCGATCCTGATAAGAACAGGATATGCGCCTCTATGCTTCTCCTGCAATGTGGCAATAAACTTATAAGAATGGGCTGGGACCACCCGGTCATCGTGGTCAGCACTGGTCACCAGTGTGGCAGGGTAAGAGGCTCCTTCTTCAATGTTGTGAAGCGGAGAATAGGAATAAAGGTTCTTGAAGTTCACTTCATCGTCGCTTGAGCCGTATTCCACATTCCATCCCCAGCCCACTGTGAATTTGTGGTAACGCAGCATATCCATGACGCCGACCGCCGGGAAAGCCACCCTGTATAGATCCGGCCGCTGGGTCATACAAGCACCTACCAGCAAACCGCCGTTGGATGCTCCAGCAATGGCCAGCCTCTCCTTGGAAGTGTATTTCTCCGCAATCAAATACTCGGCAGCGGCGATGAAATCATCGAAGACATTCTGCTTGTTGAGAAGCATCCCTGCTTTATGCCACTCTTCACCATATTCTCCGCCTCCCCGGATATTGGGCATGGCATACACACCCCCATTCTCAAGGAGGACGATAATGGAGGAATCGAAGGAGGGAAGCCTGCTGATGTTGAATCCTCCATATGCATAGAGATAAGTCGGATTATTGCCGTCCAATTCCAATCCTTTCTCGTGAACGATGAACATGGGAACTCTGGTTCCATCCTTGCTTTGGTAAAAGACCTGTTTGGACACATAATCCTCAGGATTGAAATCAATTTCGGTCTTACGAAAAACCTCCGATTTTCCGTTTGCGATATCATACTTGTAGATGACAGGAGGGAATGTGAAAGAGGTAAAAGTATAAAAGAGAATCTTGTCCTCTCTCTTTGCCGAAAAACCCATTGCCGTTCCCAGCGCTGGCAATTCAATCTCCCTGACAAGCTTTCCCGCCACATCATGCTGATAGACCTCCGTATGGGCATCCTTCAGGTATCGACAAAACAGCTGGCTTCCTGCGCTGGCGGCGCTGTGCAACACTTCTGGCTTTTCAGGGATGATGGCCTTCCAATTTTCTTTTTCCGGATTTTGGGGATCGATAAGAACGACTTTATAATTGGGAGCTTCGGCATTGGTGTAGACCAGGAATTTGTCACCCACATTGTCGATGACATAGCTATCGTATTCAAAGCCCTGGATCAGAGGTTTAAAATCACTCTCTTTCACTGAAAGGTCTTTGTAATAGAGCTCGAGGCCATGGGTTCCTTCGGATATGTATAAAAACATATATTCTTCGCCTTCGGTCACATCCACATTGAAATAGCGCAGCGGATGTTCTCGATCCTCGTAGATGAGATTATCTTTCGCCTGAGTATCTCCCAGTTTATGATAATAGATTTTCTGGAACTTATTTCTGGCCGATAGCTCCTGGTCTTCTTCCGGCCTATCATATCCGCTGTAGTAGAATCCACTGCCATGCCAGGAAGCACCGGAGAATTTGACCCACTGGATTCTGTCACTGAGTTCTTTTTTGGTTTCGACCTCCATGACCCTGAGTTCCTGCCAATCCGACCCTGCCTCAGACCTGGCTATGGTCACATAACGATTGTCATTGGAAAAACCCACCAGAGCAATCCTCACCGTGCCATCCTCTGACAGCTTGTTGGGATCAACGAAAACCTCCGCTTCCGCATCCAGCCCTTTCTGCATATAAATCACAGACTGATTTTGCAACCCGTCGTTTTTGTAGAAAAAGTAATAATCTCCTGCCCTGAAGGGAGATGAATACCTGGGATAGTTGTAAATCTCGGTAACTCTCTGGCGCATCTTCTCCCTGAAGGGAATATTCTCCAGATAGGAAAAGGAGAGCTTATTCTGTTCCTCTATCCATTTTTTTACCTCCGGATTGTTCAGATTCTCCAGCCAGCGATATGGATCTTCGACCTTGGTGCCAAAATAATCGTCTATCTGGTCGACCTTCCTGGTTTCCGGATATTCCCACTGAGCTTGAACACTTCTTCCTCCTTCCCTCTGGCAAGCAGGAAGGATAAGCATGAGTGCTAAGACAATGAGCGCCAAATTCTTTTTTCGCATCTTTTCCTCCTTTAAAACGGGGGAAAATCCCCCTCTTTATTGATTCAGAATATCCTTTGAAATTACTTCTTTTATCACAACTGATGGAGAAGTTCAATCTCTGAAATGACGGGAGATAGCATCCCCATTCCCGTGATGAGTGAAGATATTTCATCCTATTGCGTTTTCAGGGTGTATCTGTTTCCATTTATCCAATTCAGCGTCTTTTGCAACGCTTCTCCGAAGGGAGTGATCCGATAGCCCAGCTCCTTTTCTGCCTTTCTGGAAGTAAAGTCCCAGTCTTTAATGAATATCCTCACCCACTGGGGTGTTATGAGCGGATAAATTCCAATCCCATTGGCAAGTAAATCTTCTATTCTTGAAAAGGCCAATGCCATCCAGGCAGGCACATGGATCATTCTGTAATGGCGATCGGACAATTCCGCCAATATCTCAAAAACCGGTTATAAGTCAGGCTCTCTCCGCCCAGTATATATCTTTCTCCTGGCCGCCCTTTCTGAAGGGCAAGCCAATGGCCATGGACAACATCCTCAATAAAGGCGTAATTCCCAACAGCATTGCCATCCGCCAGTATCAAGCGCCATTTTCGCTTTAAATAGAGTTGTATCATTCGGGTCACAGAATTCGCCTCGCTGAGTAATCCCGGGCCAAAAACTCGTGTAGGGTGGACTATAACGACTGGTAGTCCGGCTTTGACAAATCTCTCTATTATCTGCTCGGCATGAAACTTTGTTCTTTCATAATCACAGAAGAAATCCTCTGTTCTCTGTCCGGATTCGTTTCTCGGCTCTCCATCAGATGGACCAAAGGTCATGGATGTAGAAGTCATCACCACTTTTTTCACATCAGCTCTTCTGCATGCATTCAACACATTTTCAGTCCCGATGACATTCACCTCATGGAATATTCTGGAGTCTCTGGCCCAATTTTTGGCATAACTTGCCAGGTGAAAGACAAAGTCGCATCCTTTCACTGCCTTCTGGACAAGGGAAGGATCTCTGATTTCACCATGACAAATTTCAACAGGAAGGTCCTCCAACTCAGATATATTGGAAGTCGCTCGCGCCATGGCTCTCACATCATAATCCTGGTTGCAGAGATATCGGACCAGATTCGATCCGATAAAACCAGTCGCACCGGTCACCATAGACTTCACGGCTTAATCTCTCCCTTTTATCTCTTATTAAAATATTGTCTTTTGTTCAAGTTATTTCTCCGTAAGGTAAGCCTGTAATCATCTCCATTTCCGTGATGATTTTGAGAACAGTCAGGCCGTGAGGCGGCGGTTCCTCTACGTCCGAAGCCCATGGTGGGGCATGGGAGGGTCTTGGCGAGGATGGGGACAGGAACCGACGCTTTTATTAGCTATCACGGAAATGGAGTTATCAGTAAGCCTCTTCTGGTTGATTTGTCCAATAATATCTGGCACAATTTCCTTTACTCATTAAGATGCGTAGATTACTCAATAAATTTCTCAACCTCCCTCTCAGGGCAAAATTTGTATTGAGTTTTCTCGGAGTCATCTGTTTTGGCGGCATACTTACCCTAACTTTTGGTACAAGGCTTGAACACAATACAATTTTCTCTCTGGCCCAAGCAAAAGTAAGGCATGATTTGGCTTCAGCCTGGATGGTATACAACGAAAAATTGAATAACATCCGAGACATTGTGCTCTTAAATTCCATGCGCGAATCCATACAACACGCTGTAACACATGATGACAGAGAAACTCTTATGAAATATCTCAGCCGGGTTCGAAAAGATTTCCGTCTAGACATATTAACGCTAACGGATACTCAAGGCAGGGTCATCCTCCGGACTACACAACCTGAAATTAAGGGCGACGATCAATCACAAGATCCCTTGATCGATCGCGCATTGAGGGGAGAGACAGTTCAAGCAACCCAAATCATCCCCAAAGAAGAGTTACTCAAAGAAGGAAAAGATCTTGCTGATCGGGCCTATCTCAAATTTATTCCCACTCCAAAGGCTGCTATTCGAAAGGAAGATCATGAAGAAGACGGGATGATGCTTAAAGCAGCTGCTCCTCTTATTGATGAAACCGGAGATATCATCGGTGTCCTCTATGGCGGTATTCTCCTTAACCAGAACTATGAAATCGTCGACAGAGTTAAAGAGATTGTTTTCAAAGGAGAGAAGTATAAAGGAATAGATATCGGCACAGTCACAATTTTTCAAAATGACCTGAGGGTCTCCACTAATGTTAAAAGTCTTGAAGGTCAAAGAGCCATCGGCACGCGTGTCTCAAAAGAAGTCAATAAAGCGGTTTTAGAAGAGGGAAAGGCCTGGATTCATCGCGCTTTTGTGGTTCATGACTGGTATATTGCTGCCTATGAACCCATCAGAAGTATTGACGCCGAAATCATCGGTATTCTGTATGTTGGGATGCTCGAAAAGCCTTATATCGACCTGAGAAATAACGTCATGCTCACCTTCACTGGTATAGCTATAATCTGCGTTGCCATCCTTCTCGTTATTCTCTATTTCATAACCTCGACCATAATCCATCCTCTCCAGAGTATGGTGGTGGCTACCACCAAGATAGCTCAGGGAGACTTGAGCCATAAAGTGAACATAAACTTTCGTGACGAGATAGGACAGCTGGCTCAAGCTTTCAATCAAATGACAGAGGATTTGAACAAGGCTAACAAAAAACTCATCCAGTGGGGTAAAACTCTGGAAATAAAAGTGAAAGAGAGAACAAAAAAACTCCAAGAAATGCAGGATTCATTGGTCCACTCAGAAAAAATGGCTTCCCTGGGAAAAATGGCCGCTGGAGTGGCCCACGAAATCAACAACCCTCTCACCTCCATCCTCATCAATACTCATCTTATGTTGGAGAAAACAGAAAAAAACGACACATTCTATGAAAATTTAAGTCTCATCGCAGATGAGACATCCAGATGCAGCGAAATCGTTAAAGGACTTCTGGAATTCTCCCGACAGAATCCACCACAGAAAAACTTTGCCGATATCAACGAACTCATAGATTCCACCCTCAGTATCTTGGAAAACCAAGTTGCTTTTCAGAACATAAAAATCATAAAAAATCTGGACCAGAATTTGCCTCAAATTGAAATCGATGCCAATAAAATCAAACAAGTCTTCTGGAACCTAGCAATCAATGCAGCAGAAGCCATGCCCGAAGAGGGAACGCTTACTATTGTCACAAGATACTCTAAAGATAAAAAATACATCGAAATCGAGGTTGCCGATACAGGGATTGGAATCCCCAAAGAAAAAATCAGACAATTATTCGATCCTTTCTTTACCACAAAGGATAAGGGAACAGGTTTGGGCCTTGCTGTCAGCTATGGGATCATCGAGCAACACCAGGGGAAGATCGAAGCGAAAAGCGAGGAATCTCAAGGCTCCACATTCATTATAAGCCTCCCCATATCATGATAGGGAAAGGATGAAAATAGGTCAGGAGGCAAGAATGATAGAAAAAATGAAAAGAAAAATTTTAGTTGTCGACGATGAAATAAATGTTTGCAAAAGCATCCGTCAGGTTATTCTATCCGAAGATTATGAAGTGGACATGGCCCTAAGTGGAGAAGAAGCCATAAAAAAAGACAAAGAAAACCTTTATGATTTGGTCATAACAGATCTGATGATGCCCGGCATAAGCGGTCTGGAACTCTTGACTTCATTGAAAACGATTCGACCGGAGGTGAAAGTGGTAATGATCACCGGTTACCCAACGATCAAAACAGCTGTTCAATCGGTCAAGATTGGTGCTTTCGACTATATTGCTAAACCATTTACTCCCCAGGAGCTGAGGACCATAGTTTCTCGGGCTTTCAAGAAAGAAGAAGCCGAAAGAGGAGAAAAGCCAACACCCCAAATTCCTAAAGGTCTGTATGTGATGAAGGGACACACATGGCTGCGAAAAGAGGGGAAAAACCTTGTTACCATGGGAGTGCTTTTTGAATTTCTCAAGCATATAGGATCTATTACCCATATTGAAATGCTCCAGGAAAACAAAAGCATATTTCAAGGAGAAGTTTGCGCTAGAATAACAGACGCTGAGAGAAATGTCCATCGAGTCTGGTCTCCAGCAACCGGAAGGATAATCAAAGTGAACAAAGGGATAGAAGAGGATCTGACTCTGCTGAAGAAGGATCCCTATCAAAAAGGATGGCTCCTCCAAATCGAATCTCTCAATACAGAGAAGGATCTGGAGAGTCTTGTCCTGACCTGACGCATTCTTATTCTTTTTCTATGGAAGAAAAAATCCTGACCTCACCACCATTAGAAAATCTTATCCAGGCTGGGAGACGGCTGATTGAAGAATTTGAACCGAAGAAATTAGTTTATCTTGACTCGAAGGGTAAGTGGAAGAACAACCCAGAAACGATAAGGAATCGTATTTCAAGCGAATTCCTCTTCTACCTCTGGAAGCTGGGAGCGGAAAAACAATCTTCTTTTATCCGGGATGCTTTCCCCCAGTTCTTAAAGGGCGACTCCTGGTTCGTGACCAAAAAAATTGCTTGGGCTCTTTCCAGCGACTCTGGATCCAATCCTGCCAATCTAACAGAGAAAGAAATCGACAGAGCTCTCATTCAAACCTATTCTTTGAGTGGCCGTCCGAAAAAAACTTATCCCTTGTTGATTATTCTTTCCGTTTTATGGTGGATACTCGAGTATGAGTCCTTCCGCATTAATAGCCATATTTTTGTTCCAGTTTGGGATGAGGAAGCCAACACACTGCGCCAGGAATACGAGCAACACCTTCACTCCATGAATGATCTCATGAACGCGGTCTCAATGGGGAAAGAAGCCGAAAGATATATCTCTGAGATTCTCAAGCGATTACACGCGTCATCTGCAGATGTTATTCAACTCATTCCTCAGACGATAGCAGAAGAAGACAGGCTCATAAAGGCAATCGATCGCCTCCTTGTGAAAGCAAGGGATCCAGAAAAAAGAGAAGAAATCTTCCCCTTCATCATAGAAAAGATTCAGCCCCCTATGGGAATTGTCGAGCATACTTCTCCCGCTCTCTTACGTCCTTGTCTCCAGCTCCTGATGGAGGACCAAATAGAAATAGAAAGCGGTGTCCAGTACAACGCTTCTGTTATCCTCAGCATACTTCAAGATCCTCGCTCCACTGAAACGCTGCTCAAAGCTCTGGAGAGATTTCCCCTGCAATATTCAAAAATCAGAGTGAATATCATCTACACGCTGGGGAATTTAAGAGAATCGGAGGCGGTTAAATTCATCACCCACGTTTTAAAGGGGCCAGATGAGGCAATCTTCTCCGTTCATGGAGAGAAAAAAGTCTTTCCTTTGATCGAGCAGAAAGAAGAAGCCATCCAGGCTCTCGCCAGAATCGGCCTCGAATCTCTCCAGTCCATACCGACGTTGATAAAATACGCAGAACATCCATCAGCGAAGCTGAAAACCTATCTCGCCTGGGCATTAGGAGAAATCGGAAAATCACAAAAAGAAAAGTACAGAGGAGTAAGTGCGGATATTATCATAACGCTTTTGCAATTATTAAAAAACAAGAACAAGAAAATTTTCGAAGAAAGTGTAAGCTCCTTAAAAAAAATTGATATGCCCGAGTTTATTCATTCTCTTTATCTCTATAATGTGGGAGCGGTCAGCATATTGGGGCTAAAGCCCTCTCAAAAAGGACTCTACGAACTCTCTGAAACGCTCCATTTCTTCATCCAGACGAAAAAAAGAGTTGTCATGGCCGTCAACGGAGATTCTGGAACAGGCAAAACATATTTCTGTCAGTCGATTATCAACGGATTCGGTGAAGTTAGGCCAGAAGAAATCCTCTATTTGATGAGAGATAGAAAAAAAGACCAAAAAATATTTAACCGGATTCTTGGATTGAGATGGCTTAAAAAATACATCGACCCGATTTATTATCACGATTACCCCCTCTCTGTAGAAGAAGACAATCCAGAGGAATTCCTTAACCAGTTTCTTGAAGAGAACTCCGATAAGAAGATAATTATTCTGGATGGATGCCGCGACCGCTACTATTTTCAAAGGATCATCGATCTTTTTTACTTCAGAGGAAAATTGGATGCTGTCGTCAATTTCAGAGCGACTTTTTCAACGAGAAGGCTGAATTTAGAGGAAAGAGAAATCGCCTTAGAAAGCGTAAAAACGCATCTCTCCTTCCTTGAGGAACCCACTTTTGAAGACACACTTTTCTACAGGGAGGGAAACACAGTACTTTATGACCTAGACAACTCTCTTTCTTGCCGGCTCAACAGCCAAGAAACACAAGAATTATTCGAAAAGAGAAGGATTGATTCCTGGGGAGATCTGATAAGGATCGGAGACTTTAAGGAAGAAGCTGTCCCCCTAAAAGTGGAGGATGAGACAATCTCAATCCAACAGGAAAATTTTTCTCTGAAGGAAGAGGCGCTCCCCAAGACTCGAACCAGAGCCTTTGACCATGGGGAAAGAAAATTCAGATTGGACTTGAATGAACACCTGGCGAGCCAACCCAATCTTCTGGGGTCTATAGGAATGAACGATTTAAAACCCAAACAAATTCGCCCTTACGCACAGGACCAGATTGCTGGTATCGGCGAAGAGGGCGGCGTTTTTGTTCTCACCTTTCTCGACAATCGCATTTTCTTTACTTTCATGGAAAAAATCAGAGAAATGACCCTGCTTGGCCGAAACATCTTTCTGTTAAACTATAAGGGTGAATTCATAAATATTTCTTTTGAAAGTAACGAGACGTTGAGGCTAAAAAAAATGGTCTCTCCTGCCCTTGTGTGTTCTTCTTTTTCCACAGACAAAGTCATTACAGGCCACGGGGAAGGCTCGATCAGAATCTGGGATTTCCTGGGAAAAACCGTCCGCCTCTTAAAAGGCCATCGCCAGGAAGTCACAGCTTTGGCAGTAGATTATTTTGGTCGCATTTACTCAGCAAGCACGGATAGATCACTCAAACAGTGGGATGTGGAGCAGGCAGTAGTCAATACTGTAAAGGATTTTGATGGAAAAATCACTCATCTCAAGCTCTACCCCAACGGAAAAATTCTGGCCCTAACAGAAACAGACACAAGAGATACTTATAAAAGGAAAACAAAAAATTATATGATAAGAATTTTTGATTTCAAAAAACAACACACCCGAATCATCCCCTTGCCCTTCACAGAAATGATCACCGGCGTTAACGTCTATTTCGACGGAAGAATTATCCTCTCTATTGCTCCTTCTGGAAGCAAAACAGATAAAGATGGCAAGAGTCTGGCCATTATCTCACCGGGGGAAAATCTGTGGGGATATAAAATCTTAAAAGCTCATCACATTAAAACGAATGACTGCCAGACAATGGGACCAAAGATAATCACTTGTGGTCAAGAAGCAACAGGGGAGCACACCATTCGTGTATGGGGTACAGAATATTTCGTCAAGACCGAGCTCGGTAAATTATCTCTTCAACCTTCCTGATCTTTTCATTCTCTTCATGTCTATTCTGTCTTGTGAGTATGAAACACGGATAAGGAAATAAAAAGAGAATAACAAATTCTTTCTCTCTGTACTCAAGAATATCCCAGAGCTTACATTCGAGCACTTCACCAGCGCAACGATACTGCTTAAAATGATGTATTAGTTTATAAGAAAGGAGGAGGAGAAATAAAAAAACTAATTAATTAGTTGACAAACTAATTGATTAGTTGTACATTGTAAGCGCTATGAAACAACTTACCAAAGCCGAAGAACAAATCATGCAGATCCTATGGAAGGTGGAAAAGGGCTTCGTCAAAGATATCATCGAATATCTGCCTCAGCCTAAACCAGCTTACAACACTGTTTCCACCATCGTCAGAATCTTGGAGAAGAAAGGGTTCGTCTCCCACAAAGCTTACGGAAACACCCATCAATACTACCCCCTTATTTCCAAGGAAGAATACACAAAAGCCTACCTGAAAAGCATCATGAAAAATTACTTTAGCAATTCCTTTGAAGAAATGGTCTCCTTCTTTGCCAGAGACAAAGACATGAACGTCGAGGAACTGGAAGCCATTCAAAAAATGATCAAGGAGGAAATACAAAAGCAAAAGGGCGAAGAAGATGAATAGTCCTCTTCAGTATCTCATCGAATCCAGTATCTGTCTGGCTCTATTCTATTCACTCTACTGGCTCTTTCTGAAAAAGGAAACTTTTTTCAAGCTAAACAGATTTTTCCTTCTTCTATCCATCCCTGCTTCATTTACCCTCCCGCTCCTCAACATCCCCTCCCCTTTTGTCTCAAGCTCCCTTTCAGAACGAACGTACGTCTTGGCTCAGCCTGCGGGAGTACATGCTCACTCTATAGGAATCACAGATATCCTCTGGTTGATTTTTCTCCTGGGTGCCGGGCTCTTACTGGTGCGTTTTGCGTATCAACTTACTCAGTTGCTGCTTCTGATAAAGAAAAATGGCTTTCAAAAATACGAGCAAGTAAAGACTGTGTTTATAGAAAATGACTCTGCTCCCTTTTCCTTTTTCAACTTTATCTTCATCAACAAGTCCCATATCTCTGAACGGGATTTTCAAAGAATCCTCGCTCACGAATTGGCTCATATAAAACAACATCATTCCCTAGATCTCATTGTTCTGGAACTTCTTACTATCGTCCAATGGTTTAATCCTTTTGTATGGCCATACAAAAAATCCTTAAAAGAGACTCATGAGTACTTGGCTGACAATGCAGTCATTGCGCAGGGCTGCAGCAGGGCGAGATACCAGCTGCTCATCCTGGAGCAGCATGTGGGGTTGAAATTGTTTGAAATCGCAAACAATTTTAGCCGTTCGCTCATCAAAAGGAGGATAACCATGATGACAAAGAACAAGTCTAAAAGATGGGCAAAGGCAAAGGTGCTGCTCATTCTCCCGCTGTTCTGTTTTCTGATGCTGGCCTTCGCTGATCCAAAGATCTCAAAAGATGGCGACCTCACAGCCCAGAATAACACTCAGGATGAAACAGTGACCCAAGAAGGCTCCAAAGACACAGCCCACCCTTTCTATCAAGATGAGTCTGAGAAAAAAAAGAAAGAACAGCTGAAGAAACAAGAAGAAATCATGAAGAAAGAAAAGTCACTCAAAGAAGAGCTTGCCAAAACAGAAGATCCAGAAAAGAGAGAGTTGATCAAGAAGAAGCTTTTGGCGCTGCAGAGACTAAAAGAAATGGCTCCCGAAGAAACAGGCTTAACGACCAAAGAGCAAGAGCTGAAGGAACTGTTGAAAAACACAGACGATCCTGAGAAGAAAAAATTGATCAAGGCAAAATTGCTGGCGCTGAAAGAAAAAGAGCTGAAAAAGAAAGAAGAAGCTATCCTGCTCAAAGAAAAGAAGCTGGAAGAGATGCTCAAAAAAGAGGAAAACACCGAGAAAAAGAAGCAGATTGAAGAGAACCTTCTGAAGATTCAAGAGATGAAAAAAAAGCTGAAGGAGGAGAAAGCTGAAGTTATCGCTGCGGTGAAGAGTCATAAAATTGTAGAGGTCGATTCGAACATTGAGATAAATGAAGAATGGTACCAGAAGAAGAAAGAGCTCAAAAAATTGATTGAAGAGACCGAAGATCCTGAAAAGAAAGCAGAGCTGAAAAAGAAACTGGAAAAAATGGAAAAGATAGAGGCACTGAAAAAAGCCGAAGAAGAGACAAAGAAAAAAGAGGCTAAGCAGAAAGCCAAATGACGCCCATTCCAGGATTCGGATTAATGATCACGAGCCGGCACAACTTGAGCGCGACCAATAATCCATGGGGAGCCAGGTTTGAGAAAGTCTGGCTCCCCCAGCCTTCCTCAAGAAGTCCTAAGTACATAAAACATTCATATTTTATAACGTGACCCTTCACCTCTACTTAAGAAAAAGGCTTATTTTACATAAACAGAGTATTGCCGAAATGAGATCAATAAAAAGCGCCGGCCTTTATATTCTTTGTTTTTAGGGTAATAACGGCTCTGAACTCTTCTGCTTTTCCCCCCACACCCTCTCTCAGAAAAGAGGATCTGATCTGCATCTGCTTCTGAACAGGCCTTGGCTTGCTCTCTTCTTTTTTCCCATCTTTTAATGCTTTAAACAAATTATATAAGGCTCCTACAGCTTCCGGAATGGAAAAGGAATTCAAGGCGAATTTATTATCATAGATAGGTCCGTAAGGACTTCGATTCTCCGGCCAGGGGGGGAGGTGAAGTTTCAAAGGCAGGTTTTCATAAGCCAATTTTTTGCTTTCGATGATAAGCTCATCTCCCACAAACATAGATATCTTGAATTCAGGGTTTGGAACAGGTTTATCAGTGACTTCTATCTTCCTTTTGACTTTAACGGGAGACTCTATCTGAATATCAATCTCGACTTCCTTGCTTACGATCAAATCGCCCTTTTTCAGATCCAGAAAATAGGTGCGGATTCCTGACTTTTGGAAGAAATCATCGGCCTTTATAGAGATGGAGTTAAAGCCCTGTTTTAAAAGACCCCCTTTTATCACTCCCTCCTCACCGGATAATTTGTAATAAGTGTCGCTCGCGATATCAATGCCAATAATCAATTTATCAGGCGGTGAAGGGCCCTGGTAGATATCGCTTTTGACAAATGCCATTTCTGAAACAAAGGGGTACTTCGCCTTCCAGACCATCAAATAATTCAACATGTCTTTATAGGTGGCATCATCGAGAAAATCGAAGATGATCTCTTCTCCCCTGTAATTTTCGAAATACTCTCCCAGCCACTCATACTCCATCCTGTTATTCTGCAGCTTGTGGTAGGAATAGGCGAGGAGTCCGGATATGACAGGATTAGGGGCCTTACCGGCCTCTTCAGGATGGCTCATCAAGTAATCCACGGCTCCATTATAATCACCGCTACTTAAATATGAAGACACATCGCTCATCCAATCGGCGTTGGAGGGCAGGACAATGCTCATCAATAAGAAAAGCAGGAATAATTTTTTAATCATTGTAGTTAAACACAAGATAGGCTTCCAATTTCTTGGAGGGAAAATCATCAGGGAGGCGGGGAAAGGGAAGGCTTGAATTTATGGCATTCAAAGCCAGAAGATCAAGCACCGAAACATCCGTCGATTCAACGATCTCTATGGACGAGATTTCTCCGTTGACGTCGATGATCACAAAAAACCTGACTGTGCCCTTAATGTTCTGACTCTGGGAAGGAGGAATAATCCAATTTGTCTGGATTTTGTTCACCACTTCAGTGGCCCACGGTGTGATATCGTAACCCTTTATGTTGAATGATACTTTTCCCTCACCGTGACTTCCACGGCCTCCAAAGCTTCCTGAAGGAGACTTTCCTTTTACTGCGGGAATTCTTGAAAGATCCGTATAAAGATATTGAGATAAAATCTTCTCTAATTTGTCTCTGTCAATTTTGGAAAGATCCTTCCCTTCTCTTTCAAAATAAGGGGAGAGATTAAGATCAGCATCTGGAGGAAGGTTTGGGTTAATGTCTCGAGGCAGCTTTAGTTTGAATCTTGAAGACATCTTTGATTGAGCTGACCATCGCTCCGCTTGAATTTGAGCTTCTTGGCTTTCCATGCGGCTTCCAGACGGCAGAACACCCCCCGTATCTTTAGCCGAGACTTCAACTCCAGGCTCGCTTTCTTCTCCAGATATTTCCCCCCTACGGGAAGGCCTTCTCTGTCCTGATCCTCTTCGCGGCAGCAATTCATCGAAATCGTAACTCCCTTTAAAATCTTCATACCCTTGGGGAATGAACAGTTTCTCAGGAGGGACAATGATGAGATTGGTGATCTCCTCTTGGAGATCATAAACTTTTACCGGAGAGGCCAGGTGTAAAACGATATAAAAAAGGAGAGAGTGGACAGCAAGGGACAGGAGAAAACAGATGCTTTTCCTCTTGATCTCAGAACCCACTTTAATCAATGACCTCTTCATAAAATTATAGCATACGTCTATCCACATATTTAAAATCCAGCTGGAGGAAAATCGTTTCATGTTAATGAAAAGAATTAAAGAATTAAGGGAGAAATCGTCTAGGGAGGCAAAATTATCAATCTCTCATTTGTTCGATATTGAAAAATAAAGCATAAGAATGTGAAGAATGTGAAGCCCAGTCAAGAATGTAGCAAGAATGTAGTAGCAAGAATGTAGTCGTAGCAAGAATGTAGTCGGGCTGAGCTAACTGATTGTTAATAGCAAGAATGTAGTCGGGCTGAGCTAACTGATTGATTCTATTAAGATAAACAGCGAAAGTTTATTAAAAATTGGCCTTAAAGGCTTAATTTTGGCGATGAAATTGTGTGTTTAAGAATGATGTAGAAAGAACTACACCTTATAATGAGAGATTTCTTAAAGGAATGATTTTGCCCCTGAAAATGCTTGTTTTAGGATAAAAACAATGGAGAATTTGGGCTTAACTTTATGTATATCAGTAAATTATCATTGCCCGACCTAAATTTAGAAGTTGCCCTAAATTTAGAAGAAATTTAGAACATTTCTCACTCTGAAAACCTCTTTCCTGCCTCCCCAGCCAAGCTTTTTTATTATCCAGAATTTTCCGGCAAAGGTGTCTCCTGTTGAGATTGGGAAGACAACAAGAATATGACTAGCTTAAAATATTCAATTCTTTATTTTTCATCAGGATTTGATTAATCTAATGATAATTCTACTGGGTTTGCGATTCAATGGTCTTGCTGTGTCACCTGGATCTGCAAAGGAATTTTGTTTCGAATTGCAAGCGGCCGTTGCAGCCTTTATTATATTGAGGAGGGCTTGTACGCTAATCGCTTTGTATATCCCTTTTATCTTCAGGAGGAAGATGATGAATAGGACGAATAAGCCATGCTCCGGAAATAAAATCAGGCTCTTGTTTTTGATTTTCCTCTTCTTGGGTGCCTCACTAGTATTGCGGCCTCATTCTTATTCCGTGAGATCAAAAACGCTTGCTGAACCCACTGCGGCCATCTATGATTACATTGTAGAGACATCCTGGTTAACCACGAAGGATCAAGTCCCACTGTCTGTAACCTACTTCAAACCGGTCCCAAGATCTGAAAACGAAAAGTTTCCAGTGCTCTTTGAGTTTCTCCCCTACCGGAAAGACGACCCAATTTCCATGACCGATGATCCGGATTATGTCTATTTTGCCAAGCGCGGCTTCATTATGGCAAAAGTAGATATCCGCGGCACCGGTTCTTCAGAAGGAATCTTTCCTCTGCGAGAGTATTCCGAGCAAGAGCTTGATGACGCTGTTGACCTCATTAACCAACTCTCGCAGATGCCCGGCTCCAACGGACAGGTGGGCATGTGGGGAATCTCCTGGGGAGGGTTTAATGCCATCCAGGTGGCCATGCGGCAGCCTCCTGCCCTCAAGGCCATCCTGGCCGCACATGCCACCGATGACCTTTACCACGACGATATCCACTATATCGACGGGGCCTTTCATGTTGATCCGTGGGCCACCTGGTTCGACCATTCCAAGGCTCTGCCTCAAACCCCACTGTGGCGGCTCGACGAGGCCTTTTTCCACGACAGATTCAGCGCCTACCCGGGGATTCTGACTTACCTGAAAAAGCAGGTCGACGGCGAGTTCTGGCGGCGAAACTCGCTGCGTTGGCAGTACGACAAGATCCATATCCCTGTCTATATCATCGGCGGACTCCTTGATGGCTATAGGGACACTCTTCCCCGTTTGCTCGAGAACATGACAGTCCCTGTAAAGGGCGTCATCGGGCCGTGGAATCATGATTATCCTGCCTACGGAGTACCTGGTCCTAACTACGAGTGGCGCCATGAAGCCGTACGCTGGTGGGACTACTGGCTCAAGGGCAGAGACACAGGAGTGCTCGAAGACCCGAGTTTTACAGTTTTTGTCCGCAACGGCCATGGCCCCGATGCCGAGCTCAAGATGACACCTGGACACTGGATCTGCGAAGAATGGCCGATCAAAGGGACACGCTGGAGAAAGCTGTTTCCAAACGGAAACAGACAACTGTTTGTCCAAACAGATAAGGAAACAGTGGAAACACTTCGCTATATCCCAGGCTACGGAGCCATGACGACAGGAACGACCCTGCCGTCACAGGTCAACTGGTGGGGGGATCCCACCGGAGACATCCGGCCTGACGATGCAGGAAGCCTTGTCTTCGACAGCCCGGTGCTTGAAGAGAGCTTCGCAATCGTCGGATTTCCCAAGGTCCACCTTCGTGTATCGGCGGATGCCCCTCTTGCCCATTGGGTTGCGCGATTCGAAGACGTCCAGCCGGACGGCACGGTCTCTCTGGTCTCAGGCGCGCTCATCAACGGTGCCCAACGTCAGTCCCGGCTTGACCCCGAGCCCATCGTTCCCGGAGAAATTTACAATCTCGATTTTGAACTTCATTTCACGACATGGACATTCCATCCCGGCCATCGCATACGGCTCGCAGTCTCAAACGCGCTTTTCCCCATGATCTGGCCTACTCCCTATACGATGACGACAAAGCTTTTTTTGGGCACAGAGGAAACACGATTAGAATTGCCAGTGATTCCTGAAAAAGAATACAAAACCCCGAACTTCAAACCTCCTGAACCAAAGGAAGAGTCCGAAGCACCGAAGCTCGTCCTTAGTAACGAATTCGGTGAAACAGGCAAGAATTTTCCCTATCTGGAGTGTTATTCCTGGCCGAAGAGCTACGAGCAGAAGAAAGATTTACAAGGGAACATGAGTGTGGAATGGAAAGAGTCCAGCTCCGCAGAATATCCGGACCGGCGGATGCGCTACTACCAGAAAGACTATTATCAAACTAATAATAAAGACCCGGCCTTGACAAAATATCGTGGCGAGGTGGGGACACGGATTGAATTTGAGGCCCGCACGTTGGACCTACGCACGACTTTTGACATCCATTCCGATGACAAAAATTTCTATTTGAGAATCGTCCAGTCCATCTTTGAGAATAGCATTATGGTTCGAGAACGGGAGTGGCAGGAGACAATTGAGCGTATGCTCCAATAAAACCACTCCAACAGATCCCATCACCTCCAACGTCCCAGCTATTTTGCAACTTCATTAGGGATAAGAAATCCTTTTTCGCGAGTGATGTCCCATTGTCATTCTTTGTTTCGATTTTCCCATCCAACCATCGTGGCGAGCGGGTGAATGCCTGGAAAGCTCCTTGCGGGCTCTCGAATATCCTGAGAACCTGCATGTGGGAAAGCCAGGTGAGTGAATGTGTGAATGTAGTCGGGCTAAGCTAACTGATTTATTATATTGAGATAAACCGCAAAAATTAAATAAAAATTGGCCTTAAAGGCTTAATTTGGGGATAAAATTGTATGTTTAGGAATTTTGCAGATAGAACTTTGCCTTGTAATGGAAGATTTCTTAAAGGAATGATTTTGCCCCAGAAAATGCTTGTTTAAGAACAAAAATCATGGATAATTTAGGATTAACTTTATATATATCAGTAAATTATAATTGCCCGACAACAATTTCAATTTAAACAATTTCAATTTAATTTAGACAATTTAAAATAATTTACAATAACCCTTTTCGGGAGTGGTGGACAGTTGTGAGTTTTCTTTAAAAATTTTTCGGGAATTAAGTACTGTCTCCCCTGGATATGTCATTTTTCCAGTATCGTCATCAGCCAGTCAAAAATCTCATCCCATTTTTCGTATCCGCCGTGAGCTGCTCCTTTGACCTCCACATATCGGTGCTTGATTCCCAGCTCTTTTAATTTCTCAACAGCCTTTCGGGCATTCTCCACAGGGACAGCGTTATCCTTATCTCCGTGGACAACGAAGACATTCAAGCCTTTCCCCTTATTCAGAAGATCAAGAATATTTTCTCCCTTCAGGTAAGAAGGAGGCTCAATGGCACCTGAACGAATTATCACAGCTCTGAATAGATCTGGATGAAGAAGCGACAGTCTCCAAGCGCCATAACCACCCATGGAAAACCCGTCCAGGATGATGCTTTTCTCATCGATATTGTAAAGGCTTTTGATATGTTCTATGCATTCGATCACCTCTTCTCCAGAATCCCCCAAGTACCAGTCAGAAAGACCCCTTGCTTTGGGGGACATTACGATCATCTTCATCCGTTTTCTCCTCTGCCGGGCGCCATAATGAATCCTGGCCACATCCAGAATGGCCTGTTCCTCATCCACACCACTGCCATGTAGGGTAACAAAGAGAGGGATAAGGCTTTTCTCATCGTAATCCTCTGGCACATAAACGGAATAGGGCTGAAGTGTGCCGTCAATTTCTGACCTGTGAGCAAGCCGCCCTATGGTTCCTGGGAAAAAAAGAGCAGGCTTTCCCTCATCGACATTCTTGAATAACAGCTCTATCTCCTCATACCATTCCTTCATGGAATCGAACTCAGCAAAAGGCGGCGCCTGCTTCATGTATTCCTGAATCCAGTCGATCCTTATCTCCAAGGTGGGAAGACTCTCTCTGAACCTCGAGTTTTTAGCATAAAGGTCTCCCTTTTTTATCTCCGCAATCCTCTTCTGGAAATTTTCAAACTCGCTGCGGTTCAGCACAAAGAATCTGTGGTTCTCCGTAAATCGAAGGGATCCATTCTCATCGATGACTCCCAGACTGAGGTCGTATGAACCTGTGCCGTAATCTTGCTCTTTCAAGTTAAAGGTGAATTTATTCATTCCCTTATCGAGGGATATTTTATTCACAGAGGATTCACTGCCATAGCCCGAACTCAGCACATATCTGACCGTCCACCCGGTCTTCCCAGAAGGGGAATTGATGGCACAGGCAATGGTTTTTTGGCCATCTTCATAAAAATGTGAGGCGTTTATTGTCGTCTGGATTTCAAAGTCAGAGGGAGTATGGTTGACGAAAAGAAAAATCGCCCCCTTCCTCTTCTTGGAGAGCTCTGTGTCATAACCTGTGTCAGGATAAAGGAGGCTGACTTTTCTTTCCCCTTGATCGCGGTCCACATAGATGAGATTTATTCCCCATCTCTCATAGATAAAAGGTTTAAAAGGCACGAGACATTTCCAGGGGATCGAAATTTCGTATATAATTTCTCCATTTTGTGTGTCGGGCAAGATTTTCAAATCCACGTCCTTTGTATCTATGTCAGGAAAGTAAACACCGTTCTCGTTGACAACCACTCTGGTCGTCTTTTCCTCTTCGATAGAAAACCCGAAGGTTATGAACCGGTCGCTTTCATTTCCCTGGTAGGGGTTGAGGAATGTCAAATAAAGGCCGTCGCCGTATCTCCAGCTTCGGCTGGGAAATTCGAAGGAGTCGTCTTTAGCTTTAACCGCAGCATAGAATTTCTCCGCATCATAAGTGAACCTGGCCTTAACGATCATGCCTGGATCGTCTTTTATTTCTTCTCCCTCAGGTGTTAAATTCACAGGAAATTCCGTAAATTTACTCCATTCATTAAGGCTTCCATCCACAATGATTTTTGTGTCCGTCTGGAATATCTTGAGCTCCTCTGACTGTTGAACAGCTAGACTTGTTATGGAAAGTGTGGCAAATAAAAATAAAATAGCCAGTACATTGACCAAAATATCAGCTCTTTGAATATTCCTCATGAATTCCTTCCTTTCAGCTGATTATCCTTCTCATCCACTCCATAGTATCTTCTTCTCAACGGTTGATTTCAAGAATATTTAGAGGAATAGTTAACATTTCATCTTCCAGGACAACAAAAATCCTTTTTAAAAAAGTATCTGGATTTTAATCTTCTATGGACATGGCTGCCAAGACAGTCCATGGCAACCGCAGGCAACATCTTCCACAGGAATTTCCACTGGTCGTAACAGACAGAGGAAAGGCGGAGACTTATTTAGCCTTCCCTACTTTGTCTTATCCACAACCACATCGCCTCCCTTCATCACCCACCGAACATTTTCGATAACGACGTTGATGTCTTTCAGGGGATCACCCTAAACGGCCACGATATCGGCATAGTATCCAGGCAGTAGAGCTCCCAGGGTGGGAACACCAAAAGAGGCATTCCAGTAGTAGGTCATGTGTGTATGCACATCGATGAGCCCAGGAATAGCAGTGTACTCTGAGAGATCGATGACCTCTGCCCAGACAGGAATTTCTTTGCTTATCGGGCCCACACCTTCGATGCGGTCATTTTTTACGACAACGACGGCACCCCTGACTGCCTTACCCTTTCCGTCCACCAGCATGCCAAAACGGAGAACTGTGATTTTGTCTGCTCCTAACGCAGTCTCAGGTATGATGAGCAAGAAAAAACAAGAAAATTAATCAAGAGGTTTTTGCTTGAGGTGCTCTTACATCAGGATAATCTTGAAACCATAGCAAGAAGAGACCTGCAAGTACGCAGGGGATATTTGAGCCTGCATCTTGGCCATGCTTTCCTTTCATCCTAAGTGAGAGATGATTAATCTCGACGCGGAAAAAAGCCCAGCTTCCTTTGCCGGATTTAATCCTTTGATATTTTAAACAGGCTCTTGATCACGGATTTCCTTGGAGCCCGCACTTTGGTCAAAATGGTAGCGCACTGAACCTGACCTGCCACCTGCTGGGCCAGCGTACCGAAGAAAAAGGCTTTATGCCATGGCTCCTTGCGCATCCCCAGGATTAATAGATCATGGTCTCTTGCCCGCTGGATAATAGCCTGGGCCACCTGGGAACTCTCATCAACAACAAGTTCGGCCGAAGGCAAATGATAAAGTTTCGTTGCCCGCTCGAGTGTTTGCAAAGCCCTTTGTCTGCGCGCTATGCCGGATTCCGAGGGGATGACAGTCATCAACGTGATTTGGCTTTCTTCCCCGGGCAGGAGACAGTGGATAAAACGCGCTTTTAGTCTATCATGGACTTCCCTTCCGGCGATAGGAATGAGCACTCGCTTGAAGGTATCCACAGAGATATTGTCGCTTTTCAAGATAGCTATATCGCAGGGCTGATGGGATATCACATGATGAATGATGCTGTTTTCTAGGGGATCCTCGTCTTTCTTATAACCCATCAAAATCAGATGACACCTATGCTCCGCAGCGACTCCCACAATTTCTTTAGCCGCAGAACGCCCTATTTTCAACAGAGAAGAAAAGGGAATTTTCTGTCTGACAGCCACTTCATGAGCTTTGCTGAGAACTAACTGGGCCTCATTGACAAAAGGCTGCGATTCATCATACCCTGCCACACCCGGCAAATCCACAACAGTCAAAGCAAGGACTTCTCCCTGACTTGAACAGACCACCCTCCCCGCAAGCTCAACCAGAGGTCTTGCCCGATCAGGATTGGCCAGAGGGACCAGAGTTTTGTAGCGCCTGGCCTTTTTCAGGGTCAACAATTCTGGGGTGATAATGGTCTTAGGAACATCGGCAATAGAAACCCGGTTGGAAAAGAAGATCAGGAATATTAAAAGTCCTGCCAAAATCCATCCCGTAGCCAGCACCAGGGCTAAAGGATTCTTCACCAATTGATGGAACGCTAATCCGGCACTGGTGAGAATGCCCAGAATAGGGGTTAGCGGAAACAGAGGCACTCGAAAAGAAGGAGCGGAAGTGCTCCGGCGTCGATACATGAGCAGTGCGGCATTGACCAGAGCGAAGGTCAGGAGAAAGAGCAAGCTGCTTGAAATCCCGATGAGCTCCAAAGGCAAAAACACAGCTACCAAGAGAAACAGAAGACCGCTTATACTGATGGCCATCACAGGAGTTCTTCTGATGGAATGCACTCGGCTCAGCACATTGGGCAGCATCCAATCCCGTCCCATGGAAAAAGCAACCCTTGAGGAAGCCAGGACTGTCGCATTCAGAGCGCTCAAGGTGGCAAAAAGCCCTCCACCCAGGATCAGAATCACCCCAAACTTGGGCATAAAACCCTGCGCAGCTCGGATGATTCCGATCTCCTTGTATTTTCCCAGCAACTCCCAGGTAGGCAACCCTTCGGCCGAAGGAACAGCTCCTAGACAAACAAATACAACCAAAATGTAAATGGTAACGGTGATAACCAGAGAATAGAGGATGGCTTTGGGGATGGTCCGACGGGGCTCCTTGACTTCTTCGCTCACCGTGGCAATGAGATCATAGCCTTCGAAGGCGATGAAGGTTAATCCCATGGCCGCCAAGACACCTTGAAAACCATGGGGAAAAAGCGGGGTAAAATTTTCTCTAGTAATGGCGGGCATCTTCCCTACCTGTCTTATCCCGAAATAAATGAACACGGCCAGAATCGCAATCTTGGCCAGGGTTATGACATCTTCGGTTTTTCCGCTGGCATGAGTTCCGATGATGTTAATAGCCAGGAAGAGAATCCCTACTCCTACCGTGAATAAAGCCACAGAAGCGTTTCGGCCAAACCAGCCCACGAGATATTCAGTTATAGAAGGGAGATAGCGCTCGAATAATTCAACAAAATAACTGCCAAACCCCTTGGCATACAGGCTGCAGGCCACGATATAGGCAAACCAGAGCATCCAGCCCGAGATGAAGGCAATGGAATTGGGCATGACCTTTTTGATGTAAGAATAGCCTCCTCCTGCCTCCGGTATAGCACTGGCAAGCTCCGCATAGCTCAGGGCGGTAAAAAGTGTAACCACACCATTTAGGGCAAAGGCCAGAACAGCCGAAGGTCCAGCAAGACCCACGGCTATTCCGGTCAAAACAAATATACCGGCGCCGATCATAGCCCCGACGCCGATCATGGTGGCTTCGAAAATCCCCAGATGGCGAGCCAGCTGGACAGAGGTGACTCGATAAGCGCTGGCTTTCTGACCGGTTGATGAATTTTTCCCCCTACTCTTAATCACTTTTATCTCTGCTTTGTTATGGTTTTAAAAGGACAGCTTTAAAAGGATATGCTTCTTTTTTTAAAAAAGCAGCCTGCCTTCATTTTCAATATCCGCCTTCTTAATTGAGCATGGTCTTTCGCGATCCGAAGAATTTCTGGAACCACGACTTGACACTTCCTGTATACTTCTTGGTCAAGATGATAGGCACATTTGTCTCTCTGGCGATCTGAACAGGCATATCGCCAAAGAGGGCTCGCCTGACCAAGCCCTCCTCAGGAGCACCCATGATAATCAGATCATGATGCTGGATCTCTGCAAGTATGGCTTCCACAACCTTGCGTGTTTTCTTGACCACAATCTTGTAGCGTTGGGGGTCGATCTCATCCTTAAGCTTCTGAAGTTCCTCGTGGTATTTTACTTCCACATTCTCCACATCCTGACGAGTAGTGGCATGGAAGAGGACGATGGGCGTTTTGTTGTTTTTTAACAAGGCTTCTGCAATCTTAAGCGAAAGGATCGCATATTTGATGTTGCTGACAGGAATAAGAACTCGGCCTATCACTTCATCTTTAGAACGGGCCCGGCAGACAAGAGCGACGTCGCAGATTGTGTTGAGAACGATCTCGTCCAGAATTGTCCCGAAAACCCTGTTATATGCGGGTTTTTCTCCCTCCCAGCCGATGATCATCAGATCGATCTTTCGGTCATCGCAGGTTTCAATGATAGCTTTGGGTATGTTATGGGTTAATTTCACCAAAGAATAGACGGGGATCTCCTCCTTCTCTGCAATCTCTATAGCCCTGGAAAGCAAAGTCCGGGCCCTGCTGAGATATTTGCGTCCCTCACTGGGAGGAAGCTGCGGCGGCACGTGGATGACATGCAGCACGGTGATGTCTGCATTATAAGATTTAGCTATATCTACGGCGAAGCGCTGAAGCTGAGCCACGGTTTTTTCATTGGCTACCGGAACGAGGATGTGAAACTGGCAGGGATCGACCTGTAAAACAGGCTGTTCGGCATGAATCACAGGAACAGCTTTGGCCACGAACTCCTTCCTCTTCGAGTAGAGATAATAAATAGCGATTCCAAAGAGTATGTAGCCAATACACACCCAGATGCCCAGGGGTCGGTAGAAAAACAGAAAAACAGCGAGGCCGAGATTCAAAAATGCGGCCACAAGGGGAAGATAAGGATAAAACGGAACCTTGAAGCCTCTGTCAAGATCCGGCCGGTTCTTACGCAAGTTGATCACTGCCAGGTTGACAAAGATGAACAGAAGGAGAAACATGGCATCAGTTGCACTGGCGATATCCTCGATGGGAAGGACCACTGCCATGAGCATGATGAGCCCTCCGGAAAGGAAAACGGCCATGTGGGGGGTTCTTTTCTTCTGATGAACCCTCGAAAATAATCCTGGCAGGTTGTGGTCACGCCCCATGGCAAAGCTGACTCTCGAAGAGGAATAGACCGTGGCATTGAGAGCGGACATGGTAGAAAACAGCCCGCCTATGAGAAAGATAATTCTTCCGATTCTGCCCAACATGAAGTGTTCGGCCGCCTCAATCATGGCCAGTTCGCCTTTCTGGCCCAGATACTGCCAGCTGGCCAGGTCTCCCTCGGGAGTCACAGCCCCCAGGGCAACAAAGGCCACCAAGATGTAGATAGGAACAACGATCAACAACGAGAGAAAGATGGAGCGAGGAATATTCCGTTTGGGGTTTTTCACTTCCTCTCCGCACTGGGCGATAATTTCATAGCCCTCAAAAGCGATGAAGGTCAAGCCCATGGCCATGATGATGCCGATGGGTCCTCTTTGAAAAAAACCGCTGAAATGCCCCTGCCATGGTTCCTCCAGTTTGCCCGCAAATATGGCATAAATGCCAAAGCCGATGAACAGTCCGATGATCACAATTTTGAGCATTGTGACCAATGTCTCTACTTGTCCCGTCTCTTTGGCTCCCCGGTAGTTGATGTAGACAAAAAGCAGGGTGACGATGACAGCAATCAACTTTGCACCGAGAACATGCGGCGAAGAATTAGATAACCGGGAAAGCCATTTGGAAAGGTCGACTCCTGCGACGTTGAGGAGATCCACGCTGAAAGCGCCGAAGGCCACAGCATAGAGACTGCAGGCCACAGCATGGGCAAACCAGCTGATCCAACCGGAGAGAAAGCCATTTGGCTGGGGGAGCGCTTCTTTCACCCACAGATATCCTCCGCCTGCCTCAGGAAAGCAGGAACCCAGTTCCGCATAGGACATAGCGGTCAAACCGGTGACAATGCCGTTGAAAAGGAAGACCAGAAGGAGGGCAGGGCCGGCTACCCCGGCAGCCAAACCCGTGAGCACGAATATCCCTGCCCCGATCATGGCCCCAACACCGATCATGGTGACATGCATCAGACCCATGTTCCGGGCCAGCTCTGTGACAGGCTTGGCTCTATTCTCTTCTCTTGTTCTTGGAAGCTTCTCTTCCGCCACGCCTTCTCCTGATTCGCAGTCCAGTCGGGCTTAAAATATCTTTAGACTGAAAAATTGTCAACCCCCCGAAGAAAAACCAAAAGAGCAAATCCTTTAATATTTTCAGCTCTCATTTCTTGCATGACGTTCCTCACATTCAGCAAAATCAATCCGCAAGGAAAAACCCGTGTTGCGTCCCCTCCTGTTGTGCAGACGCTGGTTTAGAGGAGAAGGTGAGTAAGGAGATAGGTTATAGTCAAGAAGACCTTGAAGCGATACCCGAAGGTGCCAACATGGGGCTTTGCTGCGGGAACCCTGTGACTTATGCCTCATTGAAGGAGGGAGAGACCGTTCTGGATCTAGGATCCGGAGCAGGGCTGGATTGTTTCCTGGCAGCAAATAAGGTTGGTCGGGCTGGAAGAGTGATCGGGATTGACATGACCCCAGATATGATCAAAAAAGCAGAAGAACTTCGAAACAGGGAGCAATACGAAAACGTGGAATTCAAGCTGGCTGAAATCGAATGTCTTCCTTTAGCCGATAACTCTGTGGATGTGGTCATCTCAAACTGTGTCATCAACCTTTCTCCTGATAAAAAAGAAGTCTTCAGGGAAGCATTAAGGGTCTTGAAAAAGGTCATCATGGAAAACCTCAAAGCCTCAACTGATAATAGCAGAGAAGCGGACTCTTCAGCGGCAAGTGTGAAAGTGTCTGCGATTAAACCATAAGCAGATATTGAACGAAAAGACTCGAAATCTCGTATCTACGATTAAGGAGGCAGAGCCAATGAACAAAGCACCATGGCGAAAATTATTTATGCTGACTCTTTTTATCGCTGCTCTTGGGGCATGTGTGCCGGTTGATGAGCTGAAGGAGGAAACCCATTCCGTCCCCTTGGGTGAGGTGGAAACCTCAGAAATCACACTCAAAATGGGAGAAGGAGAACTCTATCTTCAAGGCGGTGCAGATCAGCTTATGGAAGGTACATTCCTCTATAATGTTGAGCGGATGAAGCCAAATATCGAATACTCTGTGGTAGGAAATCGTGGCGAAGTCGAGGTTCGCCAAGGGAAAAAGCCGGGCCTCGTTTTGGGAAAAAAGAAGAACAAATGGGATATCAGCCTTCGGGAGGACATTCCTCTTGATCTTGTGATCGATTTTGGGGCAGGAAAAGGCGATCTTGACCTTCGAGGTCTGATTCTAGAGTCATTGGTGGTCGATATGGGTGTTGGCAACGTGGAAGTGGATCTTACCGGTGAGCACAGGAACGATTTCAGCGTCAATATAGACGGCGGAGTGGGGCGCATCGTGCTCTATCTCCCTCAGAACACCGGCGTTCGCGTGGCTGTGGATAAGGGAATCGGATCAATTAATGCAAGAGGTTTCAGCAAAAATAATAATATCTACACCAATGAGGCTTATGGGCAAAGCGAAATCACAATCGAAGTTAAGATCGATGCCGGGATCGGGAGTGTGGAGTTAAAATTGAGGTAGCTTGATTCAAAAGAGTGATTCGGCTAGATGGCGACCAAAATCATATGGGCCTCCAGCTTTTCAAGAATTCATTTCACAGGGCTTCCCTGATCACTCCTGCCAGCCTCTTTATCCCTTCATCAATCTGTTCCTCGCTCGGATAAGAGAAGTTCAATCTCATGGTATTCTTCCCGCTTCGGTCAAAATGGAAAGCAGAACCTATGACATAGGCCACCTTCTTCTCCACCGCTTTGATCAACAACTTCTCTGCATCCAGGTGTTCTGGTAAACATACCCACAGGAAAAGTCCTCCCTCCGGATGGGTCCAGTCAATTCCTGCCCCTTCAGGTATGTACTCTTCCAGCGCCTGAAGCATCCTATCCCGTTTTTTCCTGTAGACCTTGACTATCTTTTTGATATGTGGCTTGAGGAGCCCTCTCCGACAAAATTCATAGACGACCGACTGACAAAAAGGTGAAGTGCATAAATCTGTGGGCTGCTTGGCCATGATCAGCTTATCCATGATGGTACTGTTAGCCATGATCCAGCCCAGCCGAGCTCCGGGAAAGAGGATCTTGGAAAAGGTATGAAGGGAAAAGGCATACCCTTTCTTATCCATAGCTCCTACCATGGGGAGGGACTCTCCTTCAAACCTCAGTGCGCGGTAGGGGCTGTCTTCGATAACTATAGTCCCATACTCATAACACAGGTCCAAGAGTCTTTCTCTTCGCTCCAAGGACATGGTGACTCCGGAAGGATTCTGAAAATCTGGAACAATATAGATAAACTTGATCCTTTCGCCCTTTTCTTTGTGGTCTTTAAGGATTTCCTCAACACGATCCACGTCCATTCCCTGTTTATCCAAAGCAACGCCGATGAGCCTGGCCCTGTGAGCGCTGAAGGCCTGCAGGGCTCCAAGATAGGAAGGCAGCCCAACGACGATGGGATCTCCCGGGTCGATGAAGACTTTGCCGATTAAATCCAAGGCCTGTTGCGAACCGGAAACAATCATGATATTGTCATTGTCGATCTGCATCCCCTCATCCTCTCTCATCCAATTCGCCAGATATTCAATCAGACGGCTGTCGCCTTCGGTAGGCCCATATTGAAGAGCCAGCTCGCTTTCCTTATCCAAAACCGTGTTGACCGCATCTTTCATCTCTTCTGCTGGAAAAAGCCCTGGGAAAGGAAGTCCTCCGGCAAAAGAAATAACTCCCGGCTGTCTGGTCAGCTTGAGCAACTCGCGGATTTCCGAGCGCCTCAAAGCTTTGGATGTTAAAGACAATAAGTCGGGTAAAATGTCTGCTATCTTCATATAATTATTCCTCCTAGTTTAATAAAAAAAGATATGACTTTTCTTTATGCGGTTTTTCCATTACTGGTTTGATGATGAGATTAATGTTTTGATTTTCCCATTTTACACAGCTTCATGCCGCTTGTCGACATTTTCTTTAACAGGGACAGCATCTCCATTTCCATGACGAGTGAAGATATTTCATCCAGTTAGTTGCTGGGGGACGGTAACCACTTGGATTTTCCAGCCGAGGATGGGAATTAGCCCTATAGATACCAGAATAGACATGACGACCACAAGGAAAGGAAACAGCACGCCTCGAAGCTGCCGTAGACTATGTCGTTTCTGATGATCTCTTCTCTTAGCTCCTCCCTTTGTTTTTCTGTTTGAGGGATGCGTCCGACCGCCGGTTCGACGATCATGGCTCCTCCCTCACCTTTGATATCTTTCAATTCAAAGAGAGAAAGCACCTTGTCCACTCCTTTGATACGCTTCACCTGCTTGGAGAGGCTCTTCGCCCTCATCAGGGTTTCTGTGGCAAGCACATCATCCGTCCTGAGGATAACCATCAGCATCTCTGTGCCTCCGAAGATCTCATCGATCTTATCGGTGTTGATCCTCGATTCTATATTGCGCGGAAGCATGGCCTTCATGTCAGATTCTATCTCCACCAGGGGAATATGACTGGCAAAATATAGGGTTACGGCGATAAAAACGATGATAATCAGCCAGCGAAAACGAATGATCACATCAGCCATTTTTGCCATGGCTATCTCCTCTCTCCCTGCCTGCGCTTTTGATTAGAAACAGCGTGGATACCGTTTAAGAACAGAGTAGACAGGGTTTCGGTCATTCGCTCATAATAGATATCGTCAAATTTCACCTTAAACACACGCTGGAGTACAGGTTTGAGCCTGAAGTTGGTGAATATCATGGAGAACAGACTGGGCCCGATCATGGATATCTGGAATGTATTCTCCGGGTCCAGTCCGAAGCGGCGGATGAGGCCGCTCATACTCCTGATGAGTTCAGTGATCTTTTCCGCCTTCATCTCAGCAATCTCATGGATATCCAGCGGAAGCTCGTTATAGACCACCATGGTCAATTCCGTATTTTTCCTGACATAATCTATGATTCTCTGGATCATGGTTCTTACGCATTCTTCGGGCGTTCTGCTCTCATCATCGATATCACTCAATAATCGACAATAATGTGCGAAAAACTCCTCAATGATGGCCCTCAGTATCCCCACCTTTCCTTCAAAGTAGTAAGATATCATGGCGATATTGACTTCAGCCAAAGCAGCGATCTCCCGCACACCTACTGCAGCGAATCCTTTCTTGGCAAAGAGCATTATGGCCGCATCCAGTATTCTTTCTCTAGGCTCTCTATTCTCTTTGAAACTCATCTCGCTCTCCTTCTAGAATGATGCCTTTAATTCCAAAAAAATAGAATTCAGGGCAGAATCTATGGTCCCGAAGAGAGTCCCCTCCGGTCCTGTGAAAAGTTCGCCTCCCAGGATGAAGGTAAAAGCATCGGTGAGATGGTAAGTAAGCTTAGACCTTAGAAAAAACTCCTCCGATGTCATATTGAATAATCCCAGAAGCTCAATCTTAAGCGTCTCATGAAGGAAGTTCTGCTCTGCTCTGCTCTCCAGGAAAGAGATCGGTTTTCGTACCTTCAATCTCAAGCAAGCCTCCCCATATCCGCTTTTTAACTCTGCCTCGCTCTTATCAGGAACTTTGCCCACAAAAAGCGCACTGCGCAGATACCCGTTCAACTCGTAACTTAAAGCTCGATCTTTGCTTTCTTCCTCGGCCTTCTCGAAAAGGCTTTGAGAAGAAAGCAGAGTGGAGAACAAAACAATACCGATCAAACACATCAATCTGACCTTCATAGCAACCTCCGTATCAACAGTCAATCAAACGTTTGTTTGCATAAAATCAATATAAAAATTAAACAAACGTTTGTCAAATTTTTTCATGGTTAAAATGATAATCCGAGAGCAGGATTTTTGATTCAAGCTTTACCTGAGATCATGATTTGAGAGAATCCAGCTTGGCCATGCCTTCTTTCTCTCCCATGATGATCAGAATATCGCTGTCCTTGATGACAAAATCAGCTCTGGGAATAAAAGTGAGTTTCTCCGGAATCAATCCCCTGACGGCGATCACCTGAATCCCGTATTTATTCCTCAAATCCAGATCCCGGAGACTCTTTCCGATGAATTTTTCTGGAGGAGCAATCTCTTGGATCTCCAAACCGGATACAAGAGGAAGATACTCCAATATATTGGGATTGCTTAATTTCAAGGCCGTTTTTATGGCCATGTCTTTCTCAGGATAGATAACCTCTGTGGCTCCTACTGCTTCCAGGATTTTGGCATGATCTTCTGTCAAAGCCTTGGCAACGATCCTCTTAACCCCTATCTCGTGAAGGTAAAGAACTGTAAGAATGGAAGCCTCCATTTCAGGCCCTGAGCTGACCACAACCACATCCATATCCTGAATTTCCATCGCCTGCAGGTTTTCTTTGACCGCAGCATCCATGGTTACGGCATGAGAGACAAAACTCTTGACTTCCTCAACTGTCTCTTTATTCTTGTCTACGGCCAAGACCTCGATGTTCTTCTCATACAGAGTCTTGGCCACATTCGAGCCGAAACTCCCCAGTCCAATCACAGCAAACTTCATGGCTTCATCTCCTTTGAGTCACTAACCTATCATAACAGTTTCCTCCACATATTCAAATCTTCCATAAGCCTTCTCCCGGCTGAAGGCATAAAGGAGAGTCAATGGTCCGATGCGGCCAATATACATGGTGAGAACAATGATCACCTTCCCCAGATCTGTGAGTTTCGGTGTTAATCCCAAAGAAAGCCCTACTGTCCCAAACGCTGAAAACACCTCGAAGAGCACTTCTTTCATGCTGGCTCCTGCCTGAGTCAACAGGAGAATCAGGGAAGAGAGAAAAATGATGGAAACAGAAAGAGTGACCACGGTAAAGGCTTTCATCACCAATTCGAGTGGAAGAGTTCTGTAAAACAGACCCACAGATTCTCTGGCTCTGATTTTGGACCTGAGGAAGGCGACAATCACGCCTACAGTGCTGGTCTTCACTCCTCCTCCTGTTGAACCAGGAGAGGCCCCCACAAACATCAGCATCATCAGGAGAAAAATCACTGCGAAACTCAAGGAATTAATGTCCATGGTGTTGAATCCGGCTGTCCGAGGAGTGACGATCTGGAAGAGCGTGGAGAGGCCTTTTTCTTTAAAAGTAAAATTTCTCAGGGACTGGTTCCATTCTGCAAGAAGAAAAAAAACAAAGGAAGACAGGATAAGGAATAAGGTCATATTCAGGACAAGTTTAGTATGGAGGGATATCTTAGTTTTTTTCTTTTTAAAGAAGCATAAGATCCCGCTTCTCAACTCATCAATGACCAGAAACCCTAATCCTCCAAGGACGATCAGGATTATAAGAGTGGCGTTTATCCAGGTATCGCTTCTGTATGACATGAAACTGTTGCTCAACAGAGAAAATCCTGCATTGCAAAAGGCGGAGATGGAATGGAAGATGGAGTGGTAGAGGGCCTTGAGCCATGAATGTTCCCTATGGAATCTCAGAAAGAAGAAAAGAGTCCCTGTTAGCTCGATAGAGATGGTGTAGAAAAATATGCGTTTGATAAGGGATCTGATGTCTAGAGGAGCAGCAGGATGGAATCCCTGTTGAATGATGATCTGGTCTTTTATAGAAATCTTTCTACCGGCAGCGAGGAGGACAAGAGTGGAGAAAGTCATGATTCCTAATCCTCCCAATTGAATGAGGATGAGAATGATGATCTGTCCAGCAGGAGTGAAGTAGGTGGCTGTATCCTGCACGATGAGTCCTGTCACACAGACTCCAGAGGTGGCTGTGAACAGGGCATCCACTAGAGAAATCCGTCCGGATGTGGTGGTAAAAGGGAGAAGAAGCAGCATAGTTCCTACCAGGATGGCCGCTATGAAACTGATGGCCAAGAATTGAGCCGGCTGGAATCGTCTCTCTTTCTTGATTTGATTTCTCCTTTTTTGAATGCCCTCTCTCTTACTCGAATATACGAATATTCAATCTATTATTTCAACAGATTTTTGTCAATCTGCGGACTCGGGACGTAAGCATCCTTATTTGCGTGATAGTTTCACCGGCAGTCAGGTAAGCTGAGGAGGAAGTCATCCGGAGGCGAGCGGGCATGGTTCCTCTCCACCTCGCTGGGGAAAATCCGCGGGCTGACGAATCAGCTTACCTGACTGTTACTGCATCACGGTTTTGGGGATGCTTCCACTAAGGACGATACCGACTCCGTCTCCGTGATGAATGAAAATATCTCAGCCAGTTGGCAGTGAGGCGGCGGTTCCTTTCCATCCGAAGCCTATAGTGGAAGGTAGGAGGGTCTTTGGCGAAGATAGAAGGGAACCGACGCTTTTATTAGCTATCACGGAAATGGATGCTTCCAATCGTGCCTGGACTAAATTGTTAACATCGAAAGGCCTTCATTTGACAAATATCCCAGGCATATGCTACTTTTCTGGTAGAAAACCATGAACTTTCTGAAGCTCATTCTACAAGCCGGTATAGTAGTCCAAGTGGTCATCCTCATTCTCATCCTCTTTTCTGTGTTCTCATGGGCAATCATTTTCTTTAAAAGAAAAACCCTGAAAATCGCTTCTAGCCAATCCCGTAAATTCCTGAAAGTGTTCCGCCTGAGCAAAAATCTGCAAGAAGTCAACGAAGCCTGCCGGAGATACCGGTCGAGTCCCTTGGCCGTACTTTTCCGTTCCGGCTTCAAAGAGCTTTCCTACCAGACAAAATCCAACCCTAACCCGGCCTTTATCCCAGGGAAACTAGAAAGTTTGAACCGAGCTTTGATCAAGGGCTCAAATAACGAAATAGCGCGGTTGGAAAGGATGATGAGTTTTTTGGCCACCACAGGAAGTGTAACTCCTTTCATCGGGTTGTTCGGAACGGTCTGGGGCATCATGGATGCTTTCCACAGGATAGGAATCGTTCGCTCAGCAAGCCTGGTGACGGTTGCTCCGGGTATTGCGGAGGCTCTTATCGCCACCGCGGCCGGGCTCTTTGCTGCCATCCCAGCCGTTGTGGCTTACAACTATTTTCTCCATCGCATAAAGGATTTGATCACGGAGATGGATGATTTCTCTCTGGAGTTTCTCAATCTCGCAGAAAGAATCTATGGCTCTTAAAACCCAACGTATCACCAGGAGACAACTAGGAACGTCTCTCTCTGAAATCAACGTCACTCCTCTGGTTGATGTCATGCTCGTTCTTCTGATCATCTTCATGGTCACAGCTCCGATGATGCAACAGGGAATCGGAGTCAACCTGCCCGAAGCAGAAACAGAATCTATGCCCGCAGAAGAGGGATTGACCCTCACCATCACCAAGGACCGATACATCCACATCGAAGATTCTGTGATCAACCAGTTTCTCTTGGAGCAAAAATTAAAAGAGTACTTTTTCGGAAAAGAGAGAAAAATTGTGTTCATTCAGGCAGACAAAGATCTCTCTTACGGCTTTGTGATGCGTATTCTGGACATCGTCAAGAAGGCCGACGTGGAAGTGGTAGGCCTTGTGGTTCAGCCCTTAGAATCTGAAGAAAAATCATGAGAATGGTCACTTTTAACAGGGATTATCAGAGGTTTAAGAGAGCGGTCATTCTCTCTGTATTTGCCCATTTGATGCTCTTCCTCCTTATCATTCTTTCTCCTTATTTCCCCAAACCCTCCCGCCAAGCAATGATCCATTATGTCAATGTGGTTTCCCTGCCAGGCGGAGGGGGAGGCGGAGGCGGAACACCTGGTGGCGGAAGTCCAGGTGGTGTTGAAAAAGTTGCTGAAACGGCCATACCAGAACGAGAAACACTAAGAGATCTGACTACACCCCAAAAACTGGAAGAGGTGCCTTCCTCTTCCCTGAGACATCCTGTGGAAAAGCCTGAGAAGGAACCCATACCAAAAACCGAGAAAAAAGCTGTCATTCAAAAGCCTGAAAAGACCAGTCTCTCCCAAGGCTTAAAAGAAGAAGCTAAGGGTGGTGGGGCCGGCTCTGGAGTGAGGTTCGGTTTTGGAAGCGGCTCTGGTTCTGGCACTGGCTTCCAATCTCCCTATTCTTCCCAAATCGGGCTCTCTACCTTCCCTTTTACCTACTATCTCCAAATCATCATCGACAGGGTTTCCAGCAACTGGTTTACCTCCCTGGTCGACCCAGGGACAAGAGGCAATTTCCAGACAACTGTTTATTTCAAAATCCTGCGAGACGGCCGCATATCTTCACTTAAAATCGAAGAATCAAGCGGTCTGCGCTCCCTGGATCTTTCTGCTCTTCGGGCCGTCCAATCATCTTCACCTTTTCCTCCTCTTCCCAAAGAGTACGAGGAAGAGTACTTAGGAATCCACCTGATTTTCGAGCATTCCAAATGAAATCAAAGATTATCTTGGCAGCCTTGGGCCTTCTTTCACTCTTTTACCTGCTCTATCCCCAACAAGAGGTTGTATTGAGCATCAAGGAAGGCATGCCAGCTATCCCCATAGCAATCCCTCCCTTTACCGTCCATGACGATTCTCCTCAAATATCCGAAGCTTCCCAAGAACTTTACCAAACTCTTTCTGATGACATAAAGTACAGCCGCGTCTTCCAGATTTTGCCCAAAAGCTACTACGATTACATCCGGCCTTTGAATCCGGATAAAATATTCTTCAAGGATTGGGAATCCGTGCAGGCCAAGATTCTCTTTGTGGGGGAAGTCCGCAGCGCAGAGGGAGGCAGTATTCTTTTCGAGGGTAAAGTCTACGATGTTAGAGGAGAACGATTTATCTTCGGCAGGCGCTACAAGACTGAAAGGAATCTTCTCCCTTTAGTCGCCCATAAGATGGCCGATGAAATCCTGAAAATTTTCGGAGAAAAGACAATTTTCACCTCCAAAATCGTCTTTATATCTAATAGAGACGGAAACGATGAGCTCTACATGACGGACTATGACGGCCGTAATCAAACCCGTTTGACCTTCAATACTACTCTAGATTATATGCCTGCATGGGCACCGGACGGAAAAAATATTGCTTTCACTTCCTATCGGAAAAACAAGGCCAGTCTTCTCATCCTGAATCCTTTTGAGGGAAAAATAACAGAAGTGGCCAGTAAGGGGACAAATTTTGGCCCTTCTTTCTCCCCCGATGGAAAGAAACTGGCTTTTTGCTCCCAAGCTGATGAGGGCAATACCGAAATCTTTGTGGCCGATAGTGATGGAAAAAACGCGAGGAGGCTGACTTTCAATAATGCCATTGACACAGCTCCCTCCTGGTCTCCAACCAGCCGGGAGATAGCCTTTACCTCTGACCGGGGAGGCACCCCACAGATCTACATCATGGATGCCGAGGGTTCCAACGTCAGACGGGTCAGTTTCGGTAGTGGCTACCACGACGGCCCTGCTTGGTCTCCAACTGGCGATCGCATCGCCTATGTCTCCCGGGTCGACCAGATATTCGATATCTATGTCCTCAACCTCAGAACAAACCAGATCATGAAACTCACAGAAAGCAATGCTCGCAACGAATCTCCCTCTTGGTCTCCGGATGGTCGACATATTGTCTTCTCCTCGAATCTGACTGGAACCATCCAGATTTATACCATCGACTATGATGGGGCTAACCTGCAACGACTAACCTCGGGGGGAGAGAACAAGCTCCCTGACTGGTCCCGTTAAAAAAATTGAGCTATCCCTCCAACAGGTCAATAAGAGCATGGTATGTTGCAAGGCCCATTCCTCGAACAGACCATTCGACAGGGTTTATGTTGACAGCAGCTAAGTTTAATTGTATAAAAGGTTGAAGATACAACCAGGAAATGCGTTTAAAAACAAGAGAGAACATAATTCTCACAAAGGAGGCCCAATGAAAAAACTAGTCATTCTCTCTCTCGTCTGTCTTCTGGTTTTTGCCTTTTTCCTATCCTGCCGGAAGAAAGTTGAAGAAGCCCCTCCACCGCCACCCCCACAAGTGATGGAACAGCCTAAGGTGGAAAAAGTTGAAAAGCCGCCCGTTGTTAAAGAACCCGAACTGACCGAAGAAGAAATATTCATGGCCAAGTCTCTTGAGGAAATCAACAAAGAAGCTCCTCTGGCAATGATCCATTTCGACTATGACAAATACTTCATCCGCAACGATGCTAAACCTGTTCTTGAAGAAAACGCCACATGGCTGAAAAAATTCAACACCGCAAGAGTGCTCATCGAGGGGCATTGTGATGAAAGAGGAACAGAAGAATACAACCTTGCCCTGGGCGAAAAAAGAGCCAAGTCCACCCTTGACTACCTGATATCTTTGGGAGTATCTCCTGACAGGATGGAAATTATATCCTACGGAAAGAGTCAACCTCAGGATCCCGGACATAATGAAGTCGCCTGGCAGAAAAACCGTCGTGCGCAATTCACCATAATTGCCAAATAATTCATGATCAAAAAAATTTCTTCTGGGATATTTGCTCTCCTCCTTATCCCTCTTCTTTTATTCGGGGCAGATAAAAGCAAAAAAGCCTACGAGCTTATTTACCAAGATGTGCAGATTCTCAAACAAATAATCATCCAGCTTGAAGAAAAGATAGAGAGCAACACTGTAGATATCAAACTCATCAAGGATCAATTCGATGAACTTTTAAATCTGACGAGGCTTCTGCAAAGAGATCAGGCCAGCTTACAAGAAGACCAGAAAAGGATTCCTGCCCAATACCAGATCATGCTTGAAAAAATGGAAACTCTAAATTCCCAGGTGACCAGGCTCTTTGGAGAACTCATAGAAATCAAGAGAGGCGCTTTTGTTCCCTCAGAACAAGATCAGAACCTGGAAAGCAAGCCGCCAGAAAAAGGAGCCAAAGGAAGAGAAAAAGAACAACAGAAGGAGCTGCCCGCAACCCCTCTCCCTTCTCCCTCTCTATCCCCTCAAGTGGTCTACAACATGGCCTATACAGATTATCTAAAGGGGAATTTCCAGTTGGCCATCGAAGGCTTTTACCTGTACAGGGAGCAGTTTCCGAATAGTCCTCTATCAGACAATGCCTTGTACTGGATAGGTGAATGCCATTTCAGCCTGAAAGAATTTGATAAAGCAATCGAGCACTTCAATGAATTGATCCTGGATTATCCCTCGGGAGATAAAATTGCCGCTGCCTATCTTAAAAAGGGTTTCAGCCTGATGGAGCTGGGAAAAAAGGAGGAGGCTCTTCTTGTTTTCAAACTCCTGATTAGCAAATATCCGCTGGAAGAAGAAACTAAGATCGCTCAGCAAAAAATCAAAGAATTGCTATCTTGACATGCGCGACATCAACAGCCTCAACAAAGCTACTCTCATCGGCCGTCTCGGACAGAAGCCTGAACTCCGATACCTCCCTAATACAGAAAGGGCTGTGGCCCGATTCACCCTGGCCACCAACGAGCGCTACTACAACCCCAATACCAATGAGAGCAGTATTCGGGCTGAATGGCACCGGATTGTAGTCTGGGGAAAGCTTGCAGAATTCTGCGAAAAATACCTCAGCCAAGGAAAGCAGATCTACCTTGAAGGGAAAATACGAACACGGAGTTGGCAAGACAGGGAAGGGAACAAAAGATACACCACAGAGATCGAAGCTCGAAACATCATTCTCCTTGGAAAGAAAGAAGAGGGACCGGAAGATCAATTTCCGGATTCCACGTCCTCTGATTTTTCTGAAGAGGAACAACCAGAATCCAAGGAGGAGGGTGAGGAAGACGACGAAGTCCCATTTTGATGTATTGAAGTCAGATTCTGTCGAGGCTAAAGGGATCTTTCAGGAGGGATAACACATATAATCGATCCCTGAAGTTGCCTGAAGTCAATATTTATCTAAAAACGGCACCTTCAACATCGACTCCAGGCAGACGCCATGGAAAAAAAAGACGATAAAGATATAGAGATCGAATACAGGGAAAACATCCTGGAGGATATAAGGCCCTGGGGAAAATTCCGCTCTTATCCTCACCAAGAGGCAAAAAGCATTAAGATCATCACCCTCAACCCGGGAGAAGCCTTATCCCTTCAATACCATCACCACCGGAACGAGTTCTGGGTCATACTCGACGAAGGCTTGGAGATAACAATCGGTGACAAAGTCTGGCAGCCCCAAGAAGATGAAGAAATCTTCATCCCCAGAAAAACTCCGCATCGGCTTCGCTGTCTCGGGAGTATGAGAGCTCGAGTGATGGAAATATGGATTGGCGATTCAGACGAGGATGACATCGTCCGTTTAGAAGATGATTACGGGAGAGAGGAGCGTTAAGTGATCTGGCCCATCAGGAAAGCTTTGGGATATTTGACCAGTATTCTCTCGATAATATATTCCTCGATTTCTTGAGCCGTCTTGAGGGACATCGCCTTCTGAACAATCTTCTTGGCAGTCTTATACTCCACCGAACGGAGGGCTTTCTTAATCCGGGGAATAAATATAGGATTCATGCTGAATTTCTTCAATCCAAATCCAAGCAGAACGATGGCTGAGAGAGGATCAGCAGCCATTTCTCCACAGACCGTCACCTCTTTTCCCTTCTTCTGAGCTGTTTCAATAACGAATCTGATAAGCCTCAGAATAGAGGGGTGAAGCGGCTTATAAAGATAAGAGACAAACTCGTTGGAACGGTCAACAGCCAGGTAATACTGAATCAGATCATTGGTACCGATGCTCAAATAATCGACCTCATCCACCAGCACATCTGTCATGGCTGCAGCAGCGGGAACCTCTATCATCACTCCTAAAGGAATATTCTCATCAAACTTGATTCGCTTTCGTTTGAGCTCCTCCTTGATCTCCTGAAAGAGGAGCTTGGTTTCGGCGATCTCTTCAATCTCGGTAACCATAGGGATCATAATTCTCAAGTTATTGAGGTAACTCGCCCGGAGGATCGCTCGGAGCTGAATCTTGAACAAGTCTTTGTCGCGGAGAGAAAAACGAATGGCCCTCAAACCGAGAGCAGGGTTGGGCTCTTTTTCTATCTTCAATTGCGGCAAATTTTTCTCTCCGCCAAGATCCACTGTCCGAATATAGACAGGGGATGGATAAGCCTCCTTGGCTAGCCGGGAATAGATCGAAAAATGATCTTCTTCACTGGGAAGAGTGGTGCTCTGCAGGTAGATAAATTCTGACCTGAAAAGTCCGATCCCCTCAGCCCCCAAAGAAAAGGCAAGATTGATTTCCTCAGGAAGCTCGATATTAGCCAGAGGATAAAATATGACTTCATCCAAGGTGGTGGCTTTCAATTTAGCCGTTTTCTGAAGCTCTTTCCTATAATCATCATATTTTTTCTTCTTGCTGAAAAATTCCCTTTTAATAGCCAAGGGCGGGTTGATGATCACTTCCCCATCTGTTCCATCCACAATCAAATAATCACCGTCTTTGACCCGCCGGGTAATGTTGCGCAAGCCCACCACAGCCGGAATATTCAATGAACGGGCAAGAATCGCTGTGTGGGAAGTCTGCCCTCCCATGTCGATGGCCACTCCTAACACATTGCCTTTGCTCAGTCTCGAGGCAGCCTCCGATGGAAGAAGATCATGAGCCACTAATACTTTCTCACTTTCATCCTCTCCTCTTCGAGGCTTTGTGGGGCCTAAGTTCCTGTAGACTTTGCTCAGAACATCGGAGACATCCGATTTCCTCTGCTTAAAATACTCGTCATTGATGGATTCAAAAATCTTCTCGTATTTCTCATGAACCAGCGAGATAGCCCACTCCGCCTGGCATTTATCTTCCTCGATGATCTTTTCTATCTCTGAACACAGCGATTTATCCTCGAGAATGAGCAGATGAGCTTCAAAAATGAAAGAATGCCCTTCTCCGATTTTTTCTTTTATCTGTTCTCTGATGCGGGTCAGTTGACCTTTTGTCTGGCGAAGAGCCCTCTGGAATCTCTGCAACTCTTCTTCGACTTTACCGGAGGAGATCATTTCCTTGCGCGATGTAAACACCACAGTCTCTGTCAGGCGCACTTCACCTATAGCGATACCGGGAGAAACGCCGATTCCTCTAAGTCGAGAATATTCCATTTACTCTTTCTCTTGAAATTTATCCTCCATGAGGCTCCCCAACGCCTTCATGGCTTCTTTCTCGTCTTTTCCAGAAACTCTCAAGGTGATCCTCGAGCCCTGGGTGGCGGCTAGAGTCAGAATTCCCAGGATGCTTTTGCCATCGATTTCATTTCCATCCTTTTCTATCTTCACCGCGGAGACAAAGCGGTTGGCCAGATTGACGAATTTAACAGCAGCCCTGGCATGCAATCCAAGCTTGTTTTTTATGGTGATTTTCTTCTCAACCATTGGAAAGGGAAAGGTCAGCCTTTGGAATTAAGAAGCGCACTGGCCAGATGAATATTCTTTTTGCCCTGTTCCACCACCTTCTTGGCTACATCTTTCAAATTACTGCTTCTCTGAAGAGAAACAAATTTTATGAGCATGGGAAGATTAACTCCCGTAATGATCTCCACTTGATCATCCTTCAAAAAGCTGAAGCTGAGGTTGGAAGGAGTCCCTCCGAACATATCTGTGAAAATCACAATGCCGTTTTTCTGATTTACCCTCTTTAAGCTTTGATTGATTTTTTTCTTTGATTCCTCCACATCGTCGTACCACCCGATGGAAATGGCTTCTATGTTGACAACCTCCCCCAGGATGATAGTCAACGCATTGAGAAATTCCTCAGCCAGTTTTCCGTGCGAAACAATGATTCCGCCGATCATTTTATCCCTGTTGCTCGGATTCTCCTTATCATTGCTTTCTGATGAGCAAAATCTCCTTTCTCTTATCTCACCATATTACCATATCATATTACCATTTCTCATCAATGAAGGTAAATTTTTAACTTATTTATGTATATCTCGATGATGAATCCTTAAATTATGGTTTGTTTTCTTGAGATGTTCCTTCAGCTTCTCGGCAACAACCACCGCCCTATGTTTTCCTCCTGTACATCCGATGGATACGTTCAGATAACTCTTTCCTTCCTCCACGAAGTGAGGAATCAAATAGTCGATAAAATGATACAGTTCCTTGAGGAATTTCCTGGTCTCAGGAGCTTTGAGCACGTAATCCTTGATTTTATCGCTCCTTCCTGTCTTTTCTCTCAACGCCTCTATATAGAAAGGATTGGGGAGAAATCTGGTATCAAAGACCAAATCCGAGTCTAGAGGAATGCCATATTTATAGCCGAAACTGACAACCAGAATTTGCAGCTTCAATTTTCTTTCCTTCAGCAGTCTTGTGGTTAAGAATTTTTTTAGCTCAGCGATTCTGGTGGAGGAGGTGTCGATGACATCATCAGCCAATTTCTTGATGCCTTCCAACCTTTTCCTCTCCAAAGCCACACTCTCCAAAACCGACATTCTCTTGGCCAGAGGATGGGGTCGCCTTGTTTCCTTGAATCTTGTCACCAAGGTCTCATCCGAAGCCTCCAAGAAGATCAGCCTCGGAGATACTTTTTCTCTGATTTTCTTTAAAACTTTGGGAAATTCGGTGGTGAAACCAGGCTCTCGGATATCCACCACCAAGGCCACTTTTGCAATCTCCACCTCTTTGCGCATCCATAGGTCCACAAAATCAGGGATGAGTTTTGCTGGCAGGTTATCCATGCAATAATAGCCCATGTCCTCAAGAAAGTGGCTGACAACTGTTTTCCCTGATCCTGATAAACCGGTGATGATAAGAAAACGATCGTCTGTCATCATTTGCACCATCTTTATTTATTAGGTGGAAAGAGCTCGTCTGATTTTTGTAGTTAATTCCAGGGGAGCAAAATAGCCTTTCTTCCTTAAGATGTGCACTTTACAAGCGATCTCGATCAAGGTGGCTATGTTTCTGCCCGGCCCAACAGGAACATTGATCTGGGGGATTTTCTGCCCCAAGATGTTACAGTTTTCTGGAAATCTGAGGCCCAGCCGATCGTATTCTCGGCCTTCTTCCCAGGCCTTGAGGTTGATGATGAGGTCAAGTACTGAGTTTCGGCAAATGCGCCTTTCTCCGAAAATCTCCTTGATGTTGATAATCCCCAATCCCCTTATTTCCATAAAATATCGGCTGAGTGGTGGAGATTGACCCATGAGCTTACCGGTGGTTGTTTTCCTCACCTGAGTCACATCGTCTGATACAAACCTATGACCCCTCGAAATGAGTTCCAACGCACTCTCGCTCTTACCGATACCGCTATCTCCTGTGATAAGCACACCCAACCCAAAAATCGAAAGCAATCCGCCTGGGATGAGAGTGGGGCTTAGGAAAGATGAGGTAAAAAAACGCTTGACCTGCTCCCGGCATTTTCTCCGGGTAAGCTGGCTTTCGAAAAGAGCTAATCCTTTCTTCCTAGCTTCTGTCACTGTTTCCGGATAAAAGGCGAGCCCTTCAGCAAGAATCACACAGGCTGTATTTTTGTTAATGTTCTCTTTGAAAAAGGATTTTCTTCTCTTCTCAGAAAGGCTTTTTAACTTTTTGATCTCTTTTTTCCCCCAGACTTGAACTGGCCAAATTTTTTTTTGCAACGAGGTGGGATTGATTTTTCTCTCAAAACCTGTTTTTCCTAAAATGGCCCTTAGTTTAAGGGTTTCTTCTGTTTTCCGGAAAAAATCTTTGATACAAAGGGAAGGTCTTTTCCCGTTACCCATTTAATTTTTCTTCTTCCTCGCGAATGAGATCGAGGATGTGGCTTATATTTTCGGCATGAAGGATCTTCTTCAGTAATGAATCGGCTTTTCTTACCAGGTGGGCAATGGATGCCAAAATTTGAAGGTTAAGACTCGGATTTTCCGGCGAGGAAACCACCAGAAAAAAAATATTCGAGGGCTTCCCATCTAAAGAGTAAAAATTGACCCCCTTCTTGGAAACAGCCAATAATACCAGAGGGTTTTTTATCCCCTTCAACTTACAATGAGGAATGGCCACTCCCTCTCCAATGGCCGTACTCCCCAGATTTTCTCTCTGGAGAAGCTTTTCGTATAATTCTTTTTCTTTGGGAATCTTATCCCTTTTTTTCAAAAAGCTCACCATCTCTCTGAGGGCCCCCTCCCTGTCCTTAGACTTCAAGTCAGTAATGATCATATCCCTCATCAAGAGATTGTTTATTCTCAACGGATTTTCTCCATCATTCCGGTTCGATTAATCCGTAATGTCCGTCCTTTCTTCGGTACAGGACAGCCCATTTTCCCGAGCCCATCTTACGAAAGACAAAAATTTCTTTTTTCTCATCCAAGTCAAACTGAAGAAGGGCTTCCTCGATGGATAGGGGCTTGAGCGTGTAATCCTCACTCCGGATGACTCTTTTTCGCTCCTCTGCTGTTTCCATAGCAGGCGGAAAAATTTCTCTTTCCCTGGACTTTCTTCTCTTACGTTTCTTTAGTTTCTCCCGCTCCTTCTTAATCCTCCTCTCAATATGGTCAAAAGCCACACCCAAAGAACCGAGCATATCATGGGTCTCCTCGTCCACATTCAAAGTGACTCTCTTGCTCTTGACGTTGATTTCAACCCTCTTCCTGAATTTTTCAACAGATAGGGTAATATCTGCTTCGACTGGATTATCTAAGAGCCTTTCTAGATTTTTTACCCTTCTTTCGCAGTATTTCTTGATATCAGGAGTGATGTTCGCATGCCTGGCTGTGTAATTAATCTTCATTGACTCTTCTCCATTAAGTACCTTCTCTTTCTGATATGTGAAGGATATATTTTGAGCTGTTTCCTGTACTTAGCTACTGTCCGACGAGCAATTTTGAATTTCTCCTTTGCCAGTATCTCTTCTATCTCGATATCGCTCAATGGACTGTCTTTATCCTCATTCTCCACCAGCTTCCTTATCCTCGCTTTTATCCTCAGAGAGGAAATTTCCTCCCCAAAATCTCCAGAGATAGACTTGTGAAAAAAATATTTGAGGGGAAACATTCCTCTTGGTGTCATTATGTATTTATTGGCTACCACACGACCGGCTGTGGATTCATGAACACCTATTTCTTGGGCCAGTTCTATCAAAGTCAGGGGTTTGATATATTCAATCCCCTTTTCGATGAAATCTTTTTGCTTATCGACGATGAACTGGGCAACTTTATATATGGTCTGGTTCCTCTGGTCAAGACTACGCAGAAACCAGAGCGCTTTTTTCAGCTTATCCTTCAAAAACTTTTGGGCTTCTAGGTTCTCCTTGGAGGCTTTTGCCAGCAGCCTTTTGTAGTAGCTGTTGATTTTTAAGTGGGGCAATCCCCCATCGTTCAAAGTGATTTTCAGTTCATCATCCTCCTTGGTCACTTCAATATCAGGAATGACATAGAAGGTTTTTTCCGGAGTGTACTTGCTTCCTGGAGCGGGATCCAGGCCTTTGATGACCTCTATATGATATTTTATGGCAGAAAGAGGGATGTTCAAGACTTTCGCCAGTTGAGAAAAATCTGATTTTTCCAAGAGAGGAAGGTAATGGTTGATGATGTCTCGCGTGACTTCATCCTCGACCTGCAAATACTCCATCTGAGTTAAAAGGCATTCTTTCAATGTCAGGCTTGCAACCCCCACCGGATCAAACTTTTTAATTTTATCTCTGACTTCTTCGACTTTTTTCAGAGAACTGCCCGTCGCTTTGGTTACCTCTTCCAAGGTGACCGTCAGATAACCATCTTCGTTTATGTTCCCGATGATGTATTGAGCGATCTCTTTTTCTTTATCATCGAAGAATGTTAAATTGGCTTGCCAATTCAGATGATCCCATAGAGAGACGCTCTTAGAGATAATATTCTCTAAGGCCGGAGCCTCTTTCTTCTCGGAAAAAAATGATCGGAATCCGTCATCAAAGTATTCCTGAAAGTAAGATTCGAACTCCAGATCTTCTTCACTGCTCGCTGCCTCTTTGATCTCTTCCTCTGACTGTTCCTCTTCTTTACCGTCTTCACCTTCTTTACCTTCTGTGCCTTCTTTACTTTCTGTGCCTTCTTTGGATTCCTTGTCTGGCTCTTTTTCTTCCACTTCCTCTTCCACCTCCAGAATGGGATTCTGGGAAAGCTCGGTATCGATGATCTCGATAAGCTCCAGATTGGTCAGAGGAAGGAGCTTGATAGCTTGCTGGAGGGCGGGGGCAAGAATCAATTTCTGAACCTGCCGCTGTTCCAAACGTTGTTTCAAGATCATGAGCTGCCCTGTATTAATTCTGAATCATCATTCGAGTGTGAAATCTTCTCCTAAATAACTTCGCCTGACTTCCTCAGAAGAAACCAACTCCTGAGGAGTCCCGCTCTCCAGAATTTTTCCCTTATCAATGATATAAGCTCTTTCTGTGATTTTCAGCGTGTCCTGCACATTGTGATCAGTAATGAGGAGACCAATGCCTTTATTTCTTAAGGAAAGAATAATCCTGTGCAAATCAGAAATAGCTAGGGGATCGATTCCGGTAAAAGGCTCATCCAAAAGAATGAACTGCGGCTTGGTGATAAGGGCACGGGCAATTTCCAGCCTCCTCCTCTCTCCTCCGGATAAGGCAAAGGCTTTGGTTTTAACCAGTTTTTCCAGTCCAAATTCCCTAAGAACCACTTCCAGGTTGCCGTCTTTCTCAGACTCGAAATCCCGCATGATTTCCACGATGGAAAGCAGATTCTCTTCTACGGTCAAATTCCTGAAGGCAGAAGGCTCTTGGGGAAGAAGGCACATTCCTCTCCGAGCCCTTATATACATAGGGAAATTGGTTATTTCTTCATCTTCCAGGAAGACCCGCCCTGAATCTTGGGGAATGAGGCCGAGTATGAGGGAAAAAGTGGTTGTCTTTCCCGCCCCGTTAGGACCTAGAAGCCCGACAATCTCACCCTTTTTAACCTTGATGGAAACATTATCTACTGCTTTCCTCTTATGGTAGCTCTTTTCGAGCCCTATGGCTTCTATGTAATTCTTCATCTTTCACGATTTTATGACGGTAATAGACCTTTCTCTCTCCTTATTTTCAACGACGATTCTACCATCGCCCATATAAAATGTCAATTTATCCCCCCTTATCTTCCCCTTATCTTTATCTGTTAATACAGGGTCTCCCAACAAAACAAAGGTCTCCTTTTCCAGCTCATAGATACCCTCTTCTCCTCTTCCCTCTTTTTCGTTCTGAACAACCACCACATTCTTTTGGGCCGTGATTCTTTCCATTTCTCCTCCCTTTTTCCTTAGATGAACTTGAATAAATTGAGCCTGGAGTTGGATGTCTTTAAGTTCTAAGGAGCTATTCTTTTCGAAGGAAACCACATTCTCTTCCGGATCAAAGCTCATGATTTCAGCAGAAACCTCCAGTCTTTCTTCTTCTTTGTCCTTGGGTTTATAAGGGACGATCGACTTCACATTACCTGAGCAGAATAATTGTCCCTTTTCCTCATCCAATCTCACTTTTTCTGCCATAAGAGTCTGCTTCTCCTGCCACATCTTGATGTTCTTCTCAAAGAGAAAACGTTTCTCTCCCTCCGAATATCTCATTTCTTGAGCCAGAATAAAAATAGGCTGATCCTTAGAAAAAAACCCTACCTGTTTCTCCTCTGTCTGTTGAAACTCTAGAGCCATCTTGATATCACCTTTAACCTCCAGATCGCCGCTCTCGAGGAAAAGGGAAACCTCCTCAGCATTGATCTCACTCCCTTTAAACAAAACCCTAGGTCTCTTGTTTTCATCACCACTCACTTTAAGGACATTGTCGGCCTCGGCGCTGATCATTTTTCCCTCGATGATCCTGACTTCATCCTTCTTTTTGTCACGTTCCTCAATCCTTACCCTTTCTTGAGCTCGAAATTCCCGTAGTTGTCCCTCTCTGCTGAGAACAAACTCAACAATCTCCCCCTGAATGTGTGTCAATGCTCCCTGAGAAGAGAGAAACTTAAAAGAACAATCACCTCTTGCTTCCAAAACATGGACCTTGGGAAGATCGATAAACCCTCGAATCTTCACCTCTTCAGCCTTGATTTCTCGCCTATTCCCATAAAGAACAAATGTAGCGCTTTTTGGTTTAGATTCTTCTTCTTTTTCTTCTTCTATGATGGTGGCACGAACTTTTCCTTTCAATAACAGATCTTTAATTTGCTCTTCATTGGCGAACAAATCAAATTCAACGTAATCGGCCCAAGCTTGGCTCCTTCCATGGATGATATATACCTCCCCCGCAAGGAAACCGTTTTTCTTCCTCTGGCTATAAACAAGCCTTTTCCCTCTTACCTCTAAGGGAAAAGATGTTTCCAGATTGGGCTTGATGGCAAAATAGACATTATCTTGGAGCTTGAGTTGTTCCTCTTTTAGAGAGTAGCTCATCCTTTGGGCAGATCCTGAGAGAGATGGGGAAGAAAACCGGCCCCCTTCTGTGCTGGAGAAGGTCTCATTGAGTTTATCATACTCTAAAAAAGGAGATTCAATGAGGATTTCTTTAAAGCGAACTTTTGCTTCTCCTTTTACCGAAAAATGATTCCAATCCTGATCATAGATAATCTCTTGGGCATAAATAAAAACATCCTCCCCTTCTCTTCTCTTAAAAAAGACCACCTCCACCTTTCCCTCAAGATGATATTTGTTATCCTCTCCCATGTAGTGTTTATCTGCTCGGACTTTGAAATTCCCCTTTTCTCCCTTGACTTCAAAATGCTCGATCTTCTCTCCCTTCTCAACCTTCTGAGTGGTAATCTGTTCAGATTGGAAAGGTATTTTTGGCTTCCTTTTGGACTGGCTGATGAAATTCCATCCTATCAAAAAGAGGATGATCAAAAGAGTAACAACAACAGCAGCTCTGATCAAATTAGCCGGATTGATCTTCATCTTTCCATCATATGAAGGTTAAATTTTTATGTCCTCGACGGAGAGCGAAAGACTCTCCTCGCCAAGATAGCGAGAAAGCTGAAGAGTGTAGGCAAGATCGATTGCCATTCCTCTCTGGAGGTTCTCTGCCCAATCGTCCCGCCTCCATCCCAGTGCTTCGAAGATTCTCCCATCTTGCTTGATCAAAAACTTGCTGTGTTTTCCCTGAAGCTTTTGAGGTTGGGAAACCACTTCTGCTTTCCTGGTCAAGAACACAGGTTTAGGATTTCCCACTCCAAAAGGAGAGAGAAGCGAATATTTCTCCAAGAAAAGAGAATTGATATCCGAAAAATCGATCTGGGCATCGATGTAAATCTTTCTTTTCATCTGTTCCTCCCTGATTTTTGAATCAGCATACTTGTTCAAAGATGTCCTCAAGGAAAACATCCGCTCTTGTTCTGTCTCACAGCCGACAGCCTGGGTGTGACCTCCATAATTGAGAAAAAAACCCCGAGACGCATCCAAACATTCGATCAAGGAAAACTCACTTATGCTTCTGCCTGAACCATAGGCTTTTCCATCTTCATAAGCGAAAAGAAGGACTGGCCTGTAGTAGAGATCCTTGATCCTCGAGGCAACGATCCCCAAAACGCCCCGATGCCATTCCTCACATCCCAAGATCAAGAGTTTGTAGCGCTTATCCAGGGACTTCTCTCTTATAAGGCTGAGGGCCTGATCATAAATTTTTTCCTCGACAGATCGCCTCTTTGAATTCAACGAATCGAGCTTGGAGACGATCTCTGAAACTTCTTGGGAAGATTCAGAAAAGAAAAGCTCAACTGCCAGATCCGCCATCCCCATCCGCCCTGCAGCATTGAGCCGCGGCCCAATCCGGAACCCGACATCTCCCACAGAGACCTCTCTTCTGGCCAAACTGCAAGCCTCCAAAAGTCTAATCAAGCCAATATTGGATACGTTTTCCAGCCCCTTGAGACCGAATTTAACGAAGATTCTGTTTTCACCCTTCAACTCTGCTACATCTGCTATGGTCCCAATAGAGACCAATTTTAAATAATGAAACAGCTCAGAAGATCTTCCCCTTTTTTCCAAAAGAGCCTGGATCAACTTGAAGGCTATTCCTATTCCTGCCAAACTCTTATCTGGATACACTGAACTGGGCAGCACAGGATTGAGTATGGCCAGAGCCCGGGGAAGAGTGGGGCCGGGTCGGTGATGGTCGGTAATAATGACATCGATACCATTTATTCCTGCTCTCTGGACAAAGCGGGTAGCTTTGATTCCACAGTCTACACTCAGTACCAAACTGGCCTTTTTTGCCAAAACCTGGTCTATGTACTTCTCCTTAATGCCATAGCCCTCTTTTAATCTGTCGGGGATAAAATAGTGGACTTTTTTCGCTCCTAAAGACGCCAGCGCTTTGGTCAAGATAACGATGGAAAGCACTCCATCTACATCATAATCTCCAAAAATGAACAAAGTCTCATCTTGAGCAATGGCTCTTTCTATCCGTTCCACGGCCTCCTTCATCCCGGCCAAGGCGTAGGGATCGTGAAGGTCATCCAAAGCTCCAAAAAGAAACTGATGAGCTCTGTGGATATCGTAGATTTGACGATTGACTAGTACCTGTGCGATTTCCGGAGGAATTCCCAATTCAGCGGCAAGCCCTTTTGCTTGGTGTCCAACTCCTGTTAGAATCCATTCTGTCTCATACATTAGTGTTCTTAATTTATCATAATCCCTCTTGTTCCACAATGGGATCATAAGCAACTCATCCTGGAAGTATCTTCTAATTCATCCAGTTAGGCAAGCTGATAAGGAAGTCATCCGGAGGCGAGCGGGCATGGTTCCTCGAAGAGGAGAGCGAGCCGAGGAATAAGCGGATTTTCCTCGTTGGGGAAAATTCGCGGGCTGACGATTCAGCTTGCCTGACTGTTCCCAATTAGGCGGCGGTTCATTGACTTAAAAAAGGAGGAAAAATATAATGTGTTCGCTGTGATTGCAAATCTGAAGGATAAACTGACCAGAACTCGAGAGACGTTCAAAGGAAAATTCGAGGAGCTTCTACGAAGTGGAAGTCAAAGAGAAGATGTCCTGGAAGAACTGACCACATCTTTGATTTTAGCTGACGTGGGAGTCGCTTCTACAGAAAAGATCATTCAAGCCGTCAGAGAAAGAAGTAAAAAAACAGATGCTTTTCCCGCTATTAAACGGATCCTGGAAGAAGAACTCATCCACATCCTTGCTCAATACTCAACGGATTTTGACTTTAATCCCTCCTGTGCCGTCATCATGTTTGTCGGTGTCAATGGAGGGGGAAAGACTACCTCTCTGGCTAAGCTGGCTCATTGCTTCAAAAAGCAGAAAAAAGATGTGTTGATGGTAGCGGCGGACACTTTCCGAGCCGCAGCTCAAGAACAACTCTTGTTATGGGGAAAGAGATTGAATATCCCGGTGATCAGAGGCCAATACGGTGCAGACCCTGCATCCATCATTTATGATGCGCTCCAGTCTTTCCGATCCCACTCCTACCAGGTACTCCTTGTGGACACGGCTGGAAGAATCCACACCAATGTCAACCTGATGAATGAATTAGAAAAAATCAGGAGGGTCATATCCAAGCAAATCGAAGGGGCACCCCATGAAATCCTGCTCGTGCTCGATGCAAGTATCGGTCAAAACGCCCTCATCCAAGCCAAAGAGTTCTTGAAATTCTCAGGCATATCAGGCATTTTTCTCACAAAGCTGGATGGAACGGCCAAGGGGGGGTGCGTTATCAGCATTGCCGATGAGCTGAAGCTTCCCATAAAGCTCGTGGGCGTTGGCGAGACAGAAAAGGACTTGCTTCCTTTTCCTCCTCAGGAATTTGTCAAAGCACTTCTTTCATGAAAGACCTTAAGGATCTTACCTATCTTCAGATGGCCTATGCCTTGGCCGAGAAAGCCATAGGATGGTCCAGTCCCAATCCTTACGTCGGTGCGGTAGTGGTCAAAAACGGTCACATTGTCGGATTTGGGTATCACAAAGGACCAGGTAAGCCTCACGCCGAAGTTGTCGCCTGCCAAAAAGCGGGTTCTCTTGCCCGCAACAGCACCATCTATGTCACCCTTGAACCCTGCGTCCACTGGGGGCGGACCCCTCCTTGTGTGGACAACCTGCTCAAGGCCCAGCCAAAACGAGTGGTTGTTTCTGCTCTCGATCCTAACCCGTTGGTGTTCAAGAAAGGGATCAAAAGAATCAGAGAAGCAGGGATAGATGTCTCCTGGGGCCTTCTCCAGGAAAAGAATACAAGTCTGAACGAAGCTTACATCAAGCACATCACTCAGAAAATACCTTTTGTGGTGGCAAAGATAGCTTCCAGCCTCGACGGCAAAATCGCCACCAGGACATATTCCTCCCGATGGATTTCATCCTCCCAGACACGAGAATATATCCATTTGTTGAGAGGAGAATGTGATGCCGTCATGGTGGGCATCAACACCATTATCAGAGACAATCCCCAGCTGACAGTCCGTCATCAAAATTGGAGGGGAAAAGCCCTTGTGCGCATCATCCTCGACTCCAAGCTCCGCATTCCATTGACATCTAAGATCCTCAATACACTCTCTCTAGGGAAAATATTCATCTTCACCCTTGACCGTTCTTCCAAGAAAAAGGCACAGGCGTTAAGAGAAAAAGGAGTCGAAGTGGTTTCTCTTCACTCGGCTCGAATCGAGCTGCGCCAGGTCCTCTCCTGGCTGGGAGAGCAAAACATAGCCAGTGCGATGGTGGAAGGAGGGGGAACGCTTCTCACTTCCATGATCGAAGAGGGATTAGTGGACAAAATTCTTCTGACTATTTCCTCCAAACTGGTCGGGGGCAAAAACGCTCCTTCCTTATTTCAAGGAGAAGGAATCGATCTTATTAAAGATGCGCTCCGATTGAAAAGAACACGCCTCTTTTCCATCGGTGAGGATATCATCTACGAGGGGTATTTCTGATGTTTACAGGCATCATCCAACACTTAGGTCTATTTAAGGGTTTCTATCGAGGAAGAAGGGAGATAGCCGTGGAATCTCCTGCCTTGGTATCACAAATCCAAATCGGAGATAGCCTGGCTGTCAACGGCGTCTGTCTGAGTCTTATCAAGAAACAAAAAGATCTCCTTTTCTTCAGCCTCTCTGAGGAGACCCTCCAAAAAACGAATCTTGGCTCTCTGCATCAAAGAGACAAGCTTAACCTTGAACTTCCCTTGACGCTTTCTTCACCACTAGGGGGGCACATGGTCACAGGGCATGTGGATGCCCGTGGAAAAGCGAACAAGATCCAGAAGAAAAAAGAGGGCAGCCGAATCACTGTAACTTTCCCCCCCGAAATCAGGCGGTTTCTCATCCCTAAAGGCTCGGTCGCCTTGAACGGGGTCAGCCTCACCATCGCAGAGCTTCGATCCTCTTTTTTTGAAGTGGAATTGATCCCTATCACCTTAAAAAACTCCAACTTAGGGGAATTGAAGAGAGGGGATGAGGTCAATATAGAGTGTGACATGATCGGAAAATATGTGTATAATTGGTTAATCGAGGAGAAAAGATACAAAAAAGAGAAAGATTGAAGATGCCTCAAAAATCACAGATTGCTACAGTCGAACAAACGATTCAGACCGTAAAGAAAGGCCAAATGATCATCATTGTCGATGATGAAGACCGGGAAAACGAAGGCGACCTCATGGTGGCTGCCGAAAAGGTGACACCTGAAATCATCAACTTCATGACCAAACACGGCCGAGGCTTGATCTGTCTTCCCCTGACCAGGGAAAAACTGAAAGAGCTCAATCTCCCCTTGATGGTCCAGGACAACACGGCCAGCTTCCAGACAGCCTTCACCGTTTCCATAGATGCCAAGGAAGGAATCACAACCGGAATCTCAGCCCACGATAGGGCAAAAACCATTCTGATCGCTATCCATCCCAAGACAAAGGCCGATGACCTAGCCCGCCCCGGGCATGTCTTTCCTCTTCAGGCAAGAGACGGAGGCGTTCTAGAGAGAGCTGGCCAGACAGAAGCATCTGTGGATATCGCTCGCGTGGCGAGGTTAACTCCAGCAGGAGTGATCTGTGAGATTATGAACGAGGATGGCACTATGGCCCGGCTTTCCCAGCTCAAGCGATTCGCCCAAGCCCACGATATTCCCATTCTGACTATAGCCGAACTTATCAAGTACCGGATGAAACATGAACGATTGGTCAAGAAAATCGAAGATACAGAACTCCCCACAAAATACGGAAAATTCAAGATGATGATTTTCGAAGACACAATACACAAGGAACATCATGTGGCACTGGTCAAGGGCGATATCACGAAGGATCAGCCTATCCTCGTCCGGGCTCATTCTCAATGTTTGACCGGAGACACATTCGGCTCTGTCCGCTGCGACTGTGGGGAACAACTTCACCAAGCCATGGAGATGATCAACAAGGAAGGAAAAGGCATCATTCTTTACATACTCAACCAAGAAGGCAGAGGAATTGGTTTAGTCAATAAGATAAAAGCCTATGCCATTCAAGATAAGGGTGCCGATACAGTAGAAGCCAACCGCAAACTGGGTTTCAAGGCCGATCAAAGGGATTATGGGATAGGGGCTCAGATCCTGGCCTCGCTGGGAGCTACTAAGCTCAGACTGATTACCAATAATCCACGCAAGTTTATCGGACTGGCTGGTTATGGACTGGAAATCGTCGAGCGTGTGCCCATCGAAGTTGCCCCGAACAAAGTCAACCTCAGATACCTGAAGACCAAAAAAGAAAAAATGGGGCACCTCCTAGAAATGGTCTAGACCTTTAATCCATGGATCTTCAGGAAATAACAGAAAAATTCAAATCTCTTACTCCGGAGAAAAAGAGCCAATTTCTGCAAGAAAACATCCACGTTCTCAAAGAGGAAAAAAAGATTGTCTTCCTCCTTTCCGTCATAAAAAACAAGAAATATTCCCCTCTTGTCCGCACATCGGCCCTCCAATCACTAAGCCAGACATCTTACCAAGAAAGCGGCATATTCCAACAGTACATCAAAGATCGTTCGCCTGCGGTTGCTTCAGCTGCCAAGAAGGCTCTGCAAGAGCTAAAATCAAAAGGAGACAAAGGACAGAATCTCTCTCAACTGGTGTTGAGGAAAATCCGCTCGTGTGTGGAAAAGGAGCGGAAGCTGAAGATCATCAAATCCATCATCAACGTAAAAGGCGATTGGGTCAGTGAGGTTTTGCTCGAAGCCCTGGATGATCCTTCTGAGGAAGTCAGAGACCTCATCATCAAGGAACTCGGAGAGAAGGGAGATATCAGCCTCAACATGATTTACCCAAGAATGCTCAGGCCTCCTTGGTATGTCAAGAGTTCTGTCTTGAAAATCCTGGCGATCAGAAAAAATCCCCGCTTCATAAACCTCATCGGAGCCCTCATCAACGATTCCAATGCAGAAGTGCGGCGGTCGGCAGCAGAGGCTCTTGGTCAGATCGGAGGGGAAACAGCCCTTGTCTTTTTGAACAAGCTAGCCAAAGATAACAATCGATTTGTGCGCAAATCCGCTGAAGAGGCTCTGAACAAGGCCAGCCAATTGAAATTCAGCTGAATATCTCTCTGGATTCTCCTTCCAGGATGAAAGTCACGGGCCCATCGTTTATCAAATGGACGTCCATCATAGCTCCAAAAATCCCTGTCTCCACTTTGACTCCCTTCTCTCTTATGAACTCAACAAAATGATCGAAAAGCTCTTTCGCTTTATGCGGCTCCTCGGATTTGTCAAAGCTCGGCCTTCTTCCTTTTTTGACGGAACCGGCAAGAGTGAATTGAGATACGGCAAGAACCTCACCGCCGACATCCAATATAGACATGTTCATCTTGCCCTCTTCATCTGGAAAAATCCTCAGCTCCACGACCTTCTGAGAAACATATCGAGCATCCTTTTCTGTGTCTCCTTTTTCGATGCCAACGAGAAGACAGATTCCTCTTCCTATCTTCCCCACCACTTTTTCCTGGACATTGACCGAAGCTTGCTGAACCCTTTGCAGAACGACTTTCATCGGATTGAGCTATTTTTTTAAAGTCTTATCCCGAGAGAAGATATCCTTCAGATTTCTTAAGTCCTCATGGTTGAAAAGAAGATGGAAAACAACATAGATCACCACCCCCAGAAACACAGCCGCAAGCAGAACACCTAGCTGCTTGATAAAGACAAGGCGATGGAAGGCAAAATTTCTGATAAAAACCCAAACCGCAACCCCCATGACGGCTGCAGAAAAGGCTGACTTAATGGAGGAGACTAATATCTCTCTCTTCTCTATTCCCCCGATCTTCCGCTCCAGCAGGATAAAGAGGAGGATGAAGTTAAGAACAGATGATAAGGATAAGGCCAAAGCAATGCCTCCAACTCTCAAACGAGGCATCAGAACAAAGGACAGGGAGATATAACTGAGCATCACGAAAAAGGCCACCACAACAGGCGTTTTTGTGTCCTTTAGGGAATAAAAAGCAGGAGCAATGATCTTAACTCCTGAAATGAAAGGAAGGCTGAAAGCGAAGAAGAAGAGACAGGAGGCACTCATAGCAGTGGATTGGGCATCAAAAATTCCCCGCTCGAAAAGGACCTGTATGATTGGCCGATTCAGAATCAACAGTCCAACCATAGCCGGAAAGGTTATCAGGAAAACAAGCTTGTGAGAAAAGATGAGTGTCTTCTTCATTCCCTGAATGTCGCGATGGGCAGCAAAATCGGAAAAAGTGGGAAGCAAAGCGATGGAAAGGGCAACAGAAAAAAGACCCAGGGTCAGCTCCTGAACTCTAGAGGCAAAATAGAGCGACGCCACACTTCCTTCTTCCAAAGAAGAGGCAATCGTCCGGCTCAGTGCAAAATTAATCTGCGAAATTCCCACCCCAAAAATACCGGGAACCATGAGGAGAGCCACCTTGCGCACCGCTGGATGGGAAAAAGAGAAACGAAAATGGAACCGCATCCCCTTGCGCCAAAGAAAAGGAATCTGGAAGGCTAGCTGGAGGATTCCTCCAAGAACCACTCCAACTGCAAAGACATAGGCCGGTTCTTTGGCTGACTTGGCAAAGAGGAGAGCTATGCTGATAATAGCCAGGTTGAAAAGCACTGGAGTGAAAGCAGGGACGAAGAATTTATGAAAAGAATTCAGTATCGCCATGACCAGAGCAGCTAAGCTAATCAAGAAAATATAAGGAAACATGATGCGCGTCAGACCGGTCGTCAACTCCCATTTCCCCTCGATTCCCTTAAATCCAAAAGAAATGACCTTGACCAGCAGAGGAGCAAAGACGATTCCCAAGACCATCAACGCAGCCATAATCAGAGTCATATCGTAGAAAAACATGTTGGCAAACCGCCACAGGTCTTCCCTTGATTTTTCCTTCTTCATCTGGGTAAAAACAGGCACAAAAGCTGCTGTCATCGCTCCTTCACCAGTCAGCCTTCTCAACAAGTTGGGAATCACATAAGCGATGGTGAATGCGTCCCCGCTGCGGCTGGTCCCCAGATAAAATGCCTGAATCACATCTCGAAAAAAACCAAAGATGCGGCTTAAAAGTGTAGGAGAGGCCACCACAAAAGTGGATTTGATCAGCCTCTTTTTCTGTTCCCTTTGCTCCATATCCCTTTCAGGCCTTTATTAGATTAACTAAAAGCTATCTTCCTTAATTGCTTTTTCCTTTTGCTTCCCCATCTCCACATCATGTTGACTTTGAAGGAAATATATCTTATCATATCTCTTCATTATAGAGGAGAAAGACATGGCTCATCACAAATCCGCGATCCGACAGTGGAGACGGAGCCTGCGCCAAAGAGCCATCAACAAGAGAAACAAGACAATGCTCCGAAGCCATATAAAAAAGCTCAGGGAGGCTATAGTCAACAAAGACAAGGAGACAGCAGAAAAGCTCCTTCCCCAAATGTTCTCCTTCATAGATAAATCTGTCAAGAAGGGAACCATCCACGAAAACACAGGGAACAGATACAAATCAAGATTGAGTCGACGGGTAGAGCTGATTAACCTTTCTCCTTCCAAATAACCCTTCCCTGCCCACGATGAAAACAATAATCATACAAAAAGCTTTCCAACAGCGTCTGCACAGAGGCATCTGAAGTTTTCATCTTAAAGTCAACCTTACCTAGCTCGCCGAGATAATGATTGATCTCATTCGCGGAAATCCTCTCCACTAATGAGAAAAACTGCCTGAACTTCATCACATAAAATTCTCCAAACCCTTCGTGAATATGAGGCTTCAATTCCTTAAATATTGCTTTTCGGTCTTTATCCTTCTCTTTCAGCCAAAGCTTGGCTAGAAGAATTTCATGGAAAAACCGGACCATCATCCCGAGGATAAATTCCGTTCTGATCCCTTCCTTAAAGAGATTATTCAAAACAACCAGGCTTTGCTCGAAATCAGCCTTTTCCAAGCTCTCTCCCAATTCCCACTCAAAAGAGGTTTTCGTCCAACCTGAGACCTGATTGACATCATCCAGCTCTATGACCTTTTTTTCGCCGATGAATGTGGTTAGTTTCTCCAGCTCATGGTTCACCCGCCTTAGATCATTTCCCAACAATTCCTCCACCCTTTTCTTCGCTTCCAATGTAGCCGTCTTTTCCAAAGAGACAAGTTTCCTATCCATCCATGAATAAAGGGATCTTTCCCTTAAAGGTTTGAGCTCTTTGATCAAAACTAGGGATGAAGACAGGGATGAAAAAAATTGAAAGAGAGAGGAATTTTTCCTTATCTTTCCAGAAAAGACAATAACCATCACAGTCTGTGAAGATGGAGACGCAAAATAATCTTTGAGCAGAGATCTCTCTGCCTTGGAGAGATTTTCATCTTTTCCCTTTGAAGCTTCCACCACGATGATCCGCCAGGATGAGAGAAAGAAAGGAACCGTACGGGCCAGATCGATGATTTCCATCCAAGAGTTTTCCTCAAGGTTAAACCTCTCCAGATTATAATCCTGAACATCAGGAGAAATCAGAGCTTCTTTAAGTCCCTGGGTGAATTGGTGGGCAAGATAGGTCTCTTCACCGTGGAAAAAGTAACAGAAGACAACGCTCTCCTCCTTGATTTCTTTATTCAGGAAGAAACTCCGCACCACTCTAAAATCCCTCTAAGATAGTAATCACTAAACTTCTCGCAAACCTTCCCGCCACCTCCTCTATGGCTTCTGTTTGAACAGTCTCAAAATCTGTTCCCTGTGGTACCTCGTATTCTTTCTGATAGATAAAACTGGGATTAGAAAATATGACTTTTTTGTTGATCAAATCCCTCAGCACAATCTTGGTAATGATGGTGATGTTGTAGCGATCGGCTGTGGTCTGACCTGAAAAAGCAATAGGAGTGGCTATGAAGGAGATGATCTCTCCGATCAGGACTGCATCCGAAGACGCTTCGTCTCCGACAAGCTCCATTTTTCCCCTGGCCACGACTTCGTTTCTCACCTTCTGGGTTAACTTCACATCCAGCTCAAAGCGGGTAGTCAGGTTTTTAAAAAAAGGAATATAGATTTTCTTGATGTGAGGGGGAAGGGAACTGCCTGTCCCTCGAAGATGGTAGCCGCAACTGATGAGGAAAGTGCACAGAGAAAGGAGTAAAAAGGCCTTCCTTATCCAGAGCTTGAGATTTAATTCATACAACGATGTTTACCAGTTTATTCTTGATGTAGATTATTTTTTTGATCTCTTTCCCTGCTATATAGTTTTGGATACAATCCAGACCAAGGGCCCTTTCTTTAACTTCCCTTTCAGATTGATCCCTTTCAGTCTCGAATCGATCCCTTAGTTTTCCGTTGACCTGAACAACGATAGTCACTTTCTCCTCCCTGGCCAGCTGAGGGTCATAGGAAGGCCAAGGTGTGCGGATGAGATAGGTCCGATGTCCCATCCTCTCCCAAAGCTCCTCACAGATATGGGGTGCGAACAGGGAAAGGAGCAAGGCCAGCATCTCCATAGACTCTCTTAGCAGCTGTTTTCCCTCTGGAGTCGCTCTTAGCGATTCTTTCTCCTTCTTGATCTGATTGAAGAACTCCATCAAAGAGCTGACCGCTGTATTCAAATGATACCTCTTTTCGATATCCTCGCTGACTTTTTTGATGGTCTGATTCATCTTTCTTCTTATCATGTGGCTTGGGTTGCTTCGTCTTTTCTTATTTCCGGTTAGACCTTCTTCCCCGAAAATATCAAGATTCTCCTGAAAAAAAATCCAAACTCGATTTAAAAACCGGAAACAACCTTCGATTCCTTTTTCATTCCAAACAAATTCTTTCTCAGGAGGAGAAGCAAAAAGAATAAAAAGTCTCAACGTATCTGCTCCGTATTTCCTCACCATATCATCAGGATCAACCACATTTCCTCTCGACTTGGACATGGCCGCACCATCTTTAATCACCATTCCTTGGGCAAGAAGCCAAGGAAAAGGCTCATCCAATGAAGTGAGGCCGAAATCTCTGAACAACTTGCAGAAGAAGCGGGCATAGATCAGATGGAGGATGGCATGCTCCACCCCACCTATGTAGAGGTCGACAGGAAGCCAAAAATCGGCAGACTGAGGGTTGAAAGGAAGCCTGTCTTCCTCAGGAGAGGTATAACGGAAGTAATACCAAGAGGAATCAAAAAAAGTATCCATGGTATCCGTCTCTCTCCGTCCTTTTCCCTTGCATCTGGGGCATGTTGTATTGACGAAACCCTTTACTTTTTCGAGCGGTGATCCTTCTTCTCCTTTAAATTCGACATCAAAGGGAAGCAAGACGGGCAGATCCTCATAAGGGACTCCCACGATTCCACATCTCTGACAATAGATGATGGGGATGGGTGTTCCCCAATAACGCTGCCGGGAAATCCCCCAATCTCTGAGGCGGTAAAGGGTGCTTTCCCTTCCAAATCCCCTCTGCTCTGCGTATCGAATCATCTCCTCATCTGCTTCTCTGGAAGATTTTCCTGAGAAAGAGCCAGAGTTAACTACCATTCCATAATCCTCGAAAGCCTCTTGCGGCTCATCTTGTGCTGATTCCCCTTCGGGAACGATGACCACCCTGATGGGCAGAGAATATTTCTTGGCAAAATCAAAATCCCTCTGGTCATGGGCAGGCACAGCCATGATGGCTCCGGTTCCGTATCCCATCAACACATAATTGGCAATCCAGATCGGAATTTCCTCTCCACTATAAGGGTTAACAGCTTTCCTGCCAGTATCGATTCCCTCTTTTTCCACATCTTCCCTATCTTTTCTCATTCGACTCTCCGCGATGCTTCTCTCTATCCAGCCCCTGAGCTCCTCTCTCTCCCCTAAATCAATAATAAGCTCCTGGCTAAGGGGATGTTCAGGAGAAAGAACTAAAAAAGTGGCCCCGAAGATAGTGTCCACCCTTGTAGTGAAGACCTCTATGGATCGAGATGCTCCTACTAAGGGAAAAGCGATATGTACGCCTGTGCTTTTCCCAATCCAGTTTTTCTGCATGGTGAGAACATGTTCGGGCCATTTTTCCAGTTTTTGGTGTCCTGAAAGAAGCTCCTCGGCATATTCTGTTATCTTCAAAAACCACTGTTCCATTTCTTTCTGTTTGACCAGGGAATCACAACGCCAGCACCGATCTTGGATGACCTGTTCGTTGGCGAGAACGGTACGACATTTTGGGCACCAGTTGACCCAGCTCTTCTTCCTGTAAGCCAATCCTCTTTCGAACATTTTGAGGAAGATCCATTGATTCCATTTATAATAGGAGGGAAGAGATGTGTTCACCTCTCTTGACCAATCATAACTGAAGCCCAGTCTTTTCAATTGTCTTCTCATGTAAGAGACGTTATTTTCCGTCCACTTCTGAGGATGAACTCCTTGGTCGATGGCTGCATTCTCGGCTGGCATGCCCAGAGCATCCCAGCCGATGGGATGAATCACATTAAAATTCTTCATTATCATATAGCGGGAAATGACATCTCCGATGGAATAATTGCGAACATGACCCATGTGGATGTGGCCAGAAGGATAGGGGTACATCTCCAGACAATAATATTTTCTCCTCCGGGAATCCTGGTAAGATTTAAAGACTTCTTCTTCCTCCCAGATTTTCTGCCACTTTTTCTCGATCTCTTCAAATTTGTAGTCTTTTTTCATCCTCGGATTGTCTCGCTTTTCTTATGGGCTCAAATCAGGGAAAGAACAAATTCTCTTCCTCAAAAATCAATCATAAATATTAGTTTCCTTGCCCCCAAAAGTCAAGACAAGCCATCCCTTAACATCCCTGGAAGCATTTTCACTTCCATGATGAGCGAAAATATTTCATCCAGTTAGGTAGTGAGGCGGCGGTTCCTGTCCATCCGAAGCCCATAGTGGAGGGTGGGAGGGTCTTGGCAAGGATGGGGAGGAACCGCCGCTTTTATTAGCTATCACAGAAATGGAAATGCCATCAATATCCCCCAAAAATCTTGACAATGGTCTTTTTTTGACAAAGAATGAAGCTTCAAAGTTCAATTCGAGAGAAATAGCGAAATTCCCCTATTATCGATTAAAATGAAAGGTTTTTCATGACCGTCCTAGAAGTTGCACATCTTTCGGCTGGCTACGAGGATGATTATGTGATTAGAGACATCTCTTTCTCTTTAAAAGAAGGTGAATTTGTCTCCATCCTCGGTCCAAACGGATCAGGAAAAAGCTCTCTCATCAAAGCTCTTCAATCTCTCTTAAAGAACTTGTCAGGCAGAATTACTATCAATGGCCAAGACATCCTGGCGCTCCGGCCCAGGCAGATCGCTAAAAAAGTTGCCTATGTCCCTCAAATATTCGATTTTCCTTTTGAGTTCAGCGTGGAAGAAATCATACTTATGGGAAGATACATCCATCAAGGACGTTTGAGTGGATCTTCGTCGGAGGATCTGAAGATTATGGACGAGGTGATGGACCTCACCCACATCTCTCATCTCAAAGAAAAAAAATTGGCTCATCTCAGCGGGGGTGAGCGCCAGCGCGTCTTCATCGCCAGGGCTTTGGCTCAAGACACCCCTCTTCTATTCTTGGATGAACCCAGCTCTCATCTGGATATCAACTATCAGGTGGAAATCTACCAAATCCTCAAAAAGCTTCAAGAGGAGAGAGGGAAAACCATCCTCACTGCTGAACACAACATCAACCTTGCCATTCCTTATTCTCAAAGGCTGATCTTTCTTAAAAATGGGGATCTCTTCGCTCAAGGCACTCCAAAAGAGATGATCACCAAAGAAAATATCAAGGATGTCTTCCAGGCCGATGTGGATATAAGAGAAAATCCTCTCTCCAGACTCCCCGAAATCTCCCTTCACCCTAAGCTCCAAGATAAAAGATGATACTAAGATCAATTCCGATATTGACTTCACTCCTTCTCTCTTTTGCCTTTTCTAGCGCCCTCCAAGTGAAAACGGTCAAGGATGCTTTGGGCTACTCCATCCTCTTCTCCTCGCCCCCACAAAGGATCGTTTCTCTCGCCCCCAACATCACCGAGATCCTCTTTGCCCTGGGCCTCGAAGAAAGGATTGTTGGAGTCACCCGTTACTGTGATTACCCGCCACAAGCTTTGGAGAAGGAAAAAATTGGAGGGATGGTCGACCTTAATCTGGAAAAGATACATGCCTTGAACCCTGATTTGGTGATTGGCTTCCGCGGAAATCCCTTGAGGGTTCTCAGGCGCTTGAGAGAGCTTGATCTTCCACTCTTTGTTTTAGAAATGGGAAGTGGGTTGGAATCTGTGTTCGAGATTATCAAGAAAATAGGTGCTGTCACCCAGCAGGAGAAAGAGGCCGAAAACCTCATCGAATCCATGCAGAAGAAGTATTCACACATGCAAGATTCCTTGCAAAAAGTTCAATACCAGCCGAAAGTCTTTTTTTCTCTTCACGGTATGGGGCTCTGGACCTGCGGAAAAGGAAGTTTTTTGGATGATCTGGCCCGAAAAGCCAAGGGCATAAACATCGCTGGAAATATCCAGAGGAAATGGCTCCATTACAACAGGGAAGAGCTCATCCATGAAAATCCTGACGTGATCATCGTCCTGGCCCAATCCAAAGAGGAATTCCAGCAAGCTCGAAGCTGGCTGAAAGGAGAAAAGCCTTTCCAGGAGATTCGGGCAGTGGCTGACGACCGTATTCATTTTCTGGATGCCAACATAGCCACAAGGCCTGGCCCGCGTCTCATGGATGCCCTCATCCAGCTCGCCCATATTCTCCATCCCAGTCATTTTAAAAAAGAACAATGAAATCCAAAAGGACAGTCTTTTTTCTTATTCTCCTCCTTCTTCTTCTTTCAGGATTATTGCTCTGCCTTGTTGAGGGGCCTGTGAAGACCTCTCTTAAAGATCTTTGGAATTTCCTCTTCCACCATGACCAAACTCATGCCACCATTTTTTTAGATCTCAGGTTATCGCGTGCCCTTTTAGCCTTTCTGGTCGGAGCCAGCCTTTCTCTCTCTGGTGCGATCCTCCAGGGTTATTTCCAGAACCCTATGGCAGGTCCTTTTGTGGTCGGGGTGTCTTCTGGCGCCTCTCTGGGCGCTGTCCTTTCTATCTATCTCGGCCTGAACACGAACATCCACGGCTTCTCTCTACAGGGCGTCTTTGCATTCCTTTCCGGATTTATCCTCGTCTCGCTGGTCTATCTCCTTTCCCAGAAAAAAGGTATCTTCAAGGTGGAAACTCTTCTTCTTACTGGAATCGCAGCAGGCGCTCTGGCTTCCTCTTTGACTTCGTTCTTCATCTTTCTCAAGGCAGAATCATTCGAACAGGCCGTATTCTGGCTCTTGGGAAGCTTCTCTCTCTCCAACTGGAACCAGATCACCGCTGTCTTCCCCTATTTCCTCATCTGTTTCGTCCTCGCCCAATGGCTTGCCAAAGATATGAATCTTTTAGCGCTCGGTGATGAGACCGCTCAATCCCTCGGCTGTCCGGTGAATCGGGTCAGAAAAATTTTTCTGGTCGTCTCTACTCTATTGGCTGCCTCGGCTGTCTCAGTCAGTGGAATCATCGGTTTTGTAGGCCTGATCGTCCCTCACTGGGTGCGCATTCTCATCGGTCCTGACCATCGCCATCTCTTCTTTTTCTCTTCCCTGGCAGGAGGCGTCTTTCTTATCTATTCAGACCTTCTGGCCCGCACTCTTCTCTTTCCCACAGAGTTACCCATCGGCATCATCACCGCCGGGATTGGAGCCCCCTTTTTCATCTATCTTCTTTATCAAAGAAAATAATATTATGAGATCATGCTTTGCCACAAAAAAATCTTTCGCTTAACCTGCATTATTTATGAATAATCCAGGTTAATTATTCCGACTTCCCATATATAAGGCCTGTATCTGAGGAATTATTTCTGTAACTTTGATCAACAGAAATTTATTTGATGGCTGAAAATACAATCTGGCTCTGACAATTACTTGCCTCATTTTTGGATGAAATGCTAAAATGAGGTGCGTAATGAAATTCTTTTTTGTGCAGGATCACAGGCAGAAATACAGGTATTTTTCCTCAGAGCCGATGGCTCAAATTCATATCGAGTTCTCTCGATGGAAGAAGTTATGGGAACGAGCCAAAGAAAAGCTGATGCTTCTTCCTCAAAGGATCTCAAGACAGGAACAGGCATTCGAACGAAGTCTAAAACTCAAAGACAGATCGATTCAAATCCTCTATTCAGACCAGCTTGAGGATAAAAAATTAAGAACCAAATTTTATTTCTTTCTTCAAAAACAGAGAACCAAACACATTCTTTACTTAGTAGGGGAAACGCTGCTGCTGCCCCTGAGTGGACTTGCCGCTCTTCTCCCTGGACCCAACGTCTTTTTCGGAGTTCTTGCCATCCTCATGATCACTCACTGGAGAGCTCTCAGGGGGATAAGTCGCACTTTGAAAAAGGATCATCAGTTTATCTCCTCCTCACTCATCGGCGAGTGGGAGGAGGCTGTGACTAAAAAAAAAGAAGAAGACTACTCCCAGATACTGGAAAGAATGACCCAAGAGTTTCAACTCAAAGATCTTGATAAGGTCCTTTTGAAATGAGGTTTTGCCTTTTATTGAGGATGAGAGGAAAGCAAGAGGCTATTAAACTACCAGACTGAAATATTCCCCTTTTTCGTCTTTATCTCAAGGTCTGATTTGACAAAACAAAGGTTTTATTTTATCTATTAGTTACCATGTCGCTAACCTTGAATCAGTTCTTGCTCCTGGTTATCACTATCGTTGCAGTTGTTGTGGGTACACTTCTAGTTACACTCTCCATTCAGCTTCGAAAGACAGCCAAAGAAGGAGAAGAAACACTAAGAGAGCTAAGAGGTTTGATCCTGAACCTGAAGGACACCAACCGGAAAATCAATACCCGAATCGATGCTTCGGGCGAGATTGTAGAAGCCTCGAAGAAAACGGCAGCAAGTTTAGCAGAGATCGCCTTTTTCATCTCCACAAGAATCATCAGGCCTTCCTCCAAGTACTGGCCTTTTATCTTTCCCTTGATTCGTCTCGGTTGGCGACAAATCAAAAGGAAAAAACAAAAGGAGGGAAAAAATGGCAAATAACAGAGGCTCTACTGGCTTGGAAGTGACTTTATCATTCCTTGTAGGCGCTGCAACTGGTTTTATCCTGGGGATTCTCTATGCCCCAGCAAGTGGCGAAGAAACTCGGAAGAAAATAAGTGAACAAGCATCAAAGACGGGCGAGAAGGCAAAAGAAGCCTACGACCGGATAGCTCAAGAAGCTGAAAAAGGAATCAAGGTAGTCAAGGAAAAGACAAGCGAAGGAATCGAAGCAATTAAAGAGTTTGTGGAAAAAAAGAAGGCAGAACTTTCCAAGAAGCCTCCTGAAGGTGCTCAGGGAGAACAAGAAAAAAAATAAATCTTTGTTCAGAAACAACTGAATTCACAAACCTGAAGCATCCTTAATCCCAATCATGACCATTGAGGAGCTTATCCATGCCAGATACAAGAATCACTAAGATAAAAGCCAGGGAAATTCTGGACTCGCGGGGAAATCCAACCATAAGCACGTGTGTTTTTTTACAATCAGGAGCTATAGGGAAGGCCTCTGTTCCCTCTGGAGCTTCCACGGGCACTCATGAGGCCTTAGAACTAAGAGACGGAGATCCCTCCCGATACTTAGGAAAGGGGGTGCTGAAAGCCGTCTCTCATGTAAACAACATCATCGCGCCAAAAATCACAGGCATTGATTCTCTTCACCAGCAGGAAATCGATCGGCTTCTTTTGCAACTGGATGGAACTCCCTCCAAAAATAAATTGGGAGCAAATGCTATCCTCTCTGTCTCCATGGCTGTTTCTGAAGCCGCCTCAAAGGCTTTAGGTGAACCTCTCTATCATTATCTTGGAAGAAGAGAAAATTACCGATTACCGGTTCCCTTAATCAACATCCTCAATGGTGGCTCTCATGCGGATAATAATGTGGACATTCAAGAGTTCATGATTGTTCCCTCAGGAAGGCCAACTTTTTCTGAAGCAATCCGCGCAGGAGCCGAAATCTTCCACCATCTGAAAAAGATCCTCAAAGCCAAAGGATACAGCACATCGGTCGGGGATGAAGGAGGTTTTGCTCCCCATTTAAAATCCAATGAGGAAGCCTTGGATTTGATCCTGGAGAGTATTGAGAGCGCCGGCTACAAACCAGGCATCGATGTTTATCTTGCCCTTGACGTGGCTGCTTCTGAATTCTTCTCTGATAAAAAATACATATTCAAAAAATCGGATAAGTCGGAAAAAACTGCCCAACAGATGATTGGATTTTACCAGAAGTTGATTCAAAAATATCCCATTATCTCCATCGAAGATGGGTTTGCCGAGGATGACTGGGAAGGATGGAAGATTATGACAGAGACCTTCGGTCAAAAAATCCAACTTGTGGGAGATGATATTTTCGTGACCAATCTGGAAAGGCTCAAGAAGGGTATCCAGGAAGGAATCGCCAACTCCATCCTCATCAAGCTGAACCAAATCGGAACGCTCAGTGAGACAGTAGAGACAGTAAACTATGCTCAAGAGAAGACATATTCCACCGTCATCTCCCACCGTTCTGGAGAAACAGAGGACACCTTCATCGCAGACCTCAGTGTGGCTCTAAACGCAGGCCAGATCAAAACAGGATCGCTGAGCCGAAGTGAACGGGTAGCAAAATACAACAGGCTGTTGGAGATCGAAGAAGAACTCCAAGGAAAAGGAAGCTTTGCTGGTTCCCAGGTTTTCGCCCGGTTTATCTGAAGAATTAGATTATCTCCCATTGACTCGTTTCTAGATAAAATCAAGGCCGAAGATGCCTTCCGACAGAAAGAGAAAACAAAAATTCCAGACTCCATCTCAGATTGAAATCAAGACAGTCTACTCAGAGGAGGACCTCTCTGTCTACGATCCTTCCGTCCTATTAGGAAAACCCGGACAATATCCTTTCACCAGAGGAATTCACTCCAACATGTACAGAGAAAAGCTGTGGACCATGCGTCAGTATGCCGGCTTTGGAACGGCTGAGGAATCCAACCAACGATACCGATTTCTCCTTTCTCAAGGCCAGACCGGGCTGAGTGTGGCTTTTGATCTTCCCACCCAGTTGGGTCTCGACTCTGACCACCCACAAGCCCAAGGCGAAGTGGGCAAAGTAGGGGTAGCCATCGATACTCTTCAGGACATGGACATTCTATTCTCTCAGATCCCCTTGGATAAGGTCAGCGTGTCCATGACCATTAACGCCACCGCCGCCATCATCCTGTCCATGTACTTGGCCTTAGCAGATAAAAGAGGAATCCCCTGGACTGTGCTTTCCGGGACCATACAGAATGACCTCCTGAAGGAGTACATTGCCCGTGGAACCTACCTCTATCCTCCTCAGGCTTCTTTAAAGATCATCTCGGATATCCTCTCCTTCTGCCAGGAAAAAGTCCCCCGTTGGAACACTATGAGCATCAGCGGCTACCACATTCGAGAAGCAGGAGCAACAGCGGTTCAAGAACTGGCTTTTACCCTGGCTAACGCTATTACCTATGTGGAAACGGCTATCCAAGCAGGTCTTGATGTGGACACCTTTGCCCCTCGTCTGTCTTTCTTTTTAGCCTCCCACAACGACTTTTTCGAAGAAGTCGCCAAGTTCCGAGCGGCCAGACGATTATGGGCCCAGATCATGAAGGAAAAATTCCAAGCGAAAAATCCGCTCTCCATGAAATTCCGATTTCATACCCAGACAAGCGGTGTGACCCTCCTGGCTCAGCAGCCTGAGAACAATATCATCCGGGTTACTCTCCAAGCACTGGCAGCGGTCCTGGGGGGAACTCAATCCCTTCACACAAACTCCCGGGATGAAGCCCTCGCCCTGCCCAGCGAAGAATCCGTCCAGATTGCTCTCCGCACTCAACAGATCATTGCTCATGAAAGCGGCACTGCTTCCACTGCTGACCCCTTGGGAGGTTCCTATTACCTCGAATGGCTGACCAATCAAATAGAGAAAAAAGTTAAAGAATACCTGAATAAAATTGATGATATGGGCGGTATGTTGATTGCTATCGAGAACGGATTCATCCAACAAGAAATCCAAGAAAGCGCCTTCAGGTACCAGAAACTGGTGGAGAGCAAGGATCAAATTGTGGTTGGCCTGAATGAGCACCAGAAAAAAGGTGAAAAGATTCACTTTGAAATCTACTCCCCTCCAGAAGAACTGGAAAGAAACCAGATCAAAAGACTCCGTCTTTTGAAGAAAGAAAGATCAAATAAGACTGTCAAAAAATGTCTTGAAGCTCTTCAGGAGGCCATCGACAGCGGCAAAAATCTTCTGCCCTACATCATAGATGCCGTCAAGGAGATGACCACACTCGGAGAAATATCCGGGGTTCTCCAAGAAAAATTCGGCTCATTCAAAGAAAACATCCATATCTGAAATCATCTCATAGGAACAACGCGTTGACTTTCCCCCTGAGTCAGTCTAAGATGAATCCATGTTCCGGGGCCATAAAATCCTGAAGGTTCTGCTTTTCCTTATCGGAATTTTCTGTGCTCTTATAGCAGAAGGAGTGGACAAAAACACAGCCCTCATCATAGACAGAGAGATCGAGAAAAACAGAGCAGAATTCATCAAAACCCGCCGCTTCTTTCACATGTATCCCGAGTTGGGCAACCGAGAGTATAAAACAGCTAAACTCATCGCATCCAAGCTTATCCCCTTGGGCCTTGAGGTAAAAACAGGAGTGGCTAAGACAGGCGTCACCGCCCTTCTTGAGGGTGGCGAAACGGGTTTCACTATCGCTTACCGTGCAGACATGGATGCTTTACCCATCCAAGAATTAACGGAGGCTCCCTATCGATCTCTCATTCCCGGAGTGATGCACGCTTGTGGCCATGACATCCACATGTCCATTGCTCTTGGTACAGCCGTGGTTCTCAACTCCATTAAAGGAAAAATCCGAGGCAGTATCAAATTCATCTTTCAACCCGCAGAAGAGGGTCCTCCACCCGGTGAGGAAGGCGGAGCCAGACTGATGATAAAAGAAGGGGTGTTGGATCGTCCTCCTGTTGGGGCCATTTTCGGTCTCCACGTCTGGCCTGAAAACTTAGGAAAAGTCTACTTCTCTGCGGGCCCTATCATGGCTAGTTCGGATTGGTTCCGTATCACCATCAAGGCAAAAAGTTCTCATGCGGCCAGGCCGCACGAAGGCATTGATGCCATCGCTCTGGCATCTCAAGTAGTGCTTGGAATCCAGACCATAATCAGTCGAACATTGGACCCTGCAGATCCTGCGGTAATTACTATCGGCAAAATTTCTGGTGGGGAAAGATCGAATACCATCGCTAAGGAGGTACAACTGGAAGGAACCATCCGCACTCTGGGCGAAAAAAACAGGAAAAAAATCCCTCAATCCATAGAAAATATCGCGAGAGGCATTACCCATTCTTACGGGGCTGATTACACATTCGATTATCGCAAGGGAATCCCTTCTGTCTATAATCACCCAGAACTAGCAAAAATCATGCTCCCCACTCTCTTCAATCTCCTTGGAGAAGAGAATGTTAAAGAAATGAAACCCCAGTTTGTGGCAGAAGATTTTTCTTGCTATTGTCAGGAAATACCTGGTTTTTTCTTTTTCCTTGGAGTTAAAGATCCTGCAAAAGAAACCAGTGCTCCTCTTCACAGCCCCTCTTTTGACCCAGATGAAAGAAGCATCTTCCTAGGGATTAAAATCATGTGCCATCTTCTTCTGGATTGCCTGCACAATCCCAATTATCTGGAACGAACTTCCCTAGCAGCCTTTTAGTCCATGACTTTCCCCTTTTTCTATCTAGTCATATCATTTGTGGCCGGCATCTTGTTCTCTCATTTTCTTCTCTCCTCCCTTTGGGCCCTTGTTTTAACCCTCGCCATCAGTCTTGCTGTCTCTTGGATCCTTTTTTTCTTTAATCGAATCAGACTTTCCTTTTTCTGCCTTCTCATTTCTATCTTTCTTCTCGGAGCGAACCTCCACACTTATCAAAACAAAAATTTTTCAGAAAATGCGCTTCATCGTTTGAAACACGAAGGGTATGTCGACTTTTTTGGAATTATTTATAAATCCCCCTCCATCGGCAAGGATAGAGACTATCTCTATTTGAAAGTGGAAAAAGTTATCTACAAGAATAGGGAAGAAAATATCGATGGAAATCTTAGGGTGACCGTTTACCGGTCTTCTCCACATTCATCTCTTTCCAATTTTTTTGTCGGTGACAAAATCATTGTCTCTGCTCGTCTCCTCTCTTCTAAAGGGTTTCAAAACTTCGATCATCTTTCTCGAGACACCTACTTTAAATCCCTGAATATTCACAACCGAGCCTCCACCAAGAGCGATTTACTGGTGAAAAAAATAAAATCCGGAAAAAGATATTCGCCTTTGCGGTGGGTGTCCATTATCCGCCAAAAATTACAAAGAAAAATTAAACAGCACCTCACCTCTTCTCGCTCGTCCATGTCTCCTCAAGGAGCAGTACTAGAAGCATTGCTCTTAGGGGAAAGAGGGAGAATGGATCAAGAAGTCACCCGAGCTCTCCAGCAAGCGGGCATTTTCCACCTCTTTGCCATATCCGGTGCCCATATCGCCATCATCTCTTTTATTCTGTTTTCTCTGTTTCGAGTCCTTCATATTCCCACCAGGCCGTCATACGGTCTGTTGATGGGATTTCTTATTTTCTATGCTTTTCTGGTCGAGGGACGACCCTCTGTGTTGAGGGCCACCATCATGACCTTAGCCTTTCTCTTGGGTAAAATGATTTGGGCGGATGTGAGCCTGATTAACACCATCTCCATAAGTGCCTTCTTCCTCCTTCTGGTCAACCCTTTCAGCCTCTTTCATGTGGGATTCCAGCTGACATTTGCCGCCACGCTCACCATTATTCTCCTCTTCCCCCGGATCATTAAATATTTTCCCCGACTTCCCCTGAGAATATCTGAAATCTTTGTCCTCTCTTTTACCGCTCAACTGGGCATCCTGCCCATCATGGCCGCCACCTTTCACCGGGTCACATTCTCTTCCCTCCTCCTCAATTATGCGGCCATACCTCTTGTGGGTATCATCATGGCAGTTGGGTATATTTTTCTTCTCTTTTCCCTTCTCTCTTCCTTTTTAGCGGAGCTTATCACAGTTGCGCTCGGATTTCTCATAAACTTACTTCTTTCCTGCTCCCACCTTTTGGACTGGTTTCCCCCCATTTCTTACCGTATCCCCACTCCTCATCTGCCAACCATAATTGGTTATTTTCTCATTCTTTCTCTTCTCCTCCTTAGACCGAGAGTGAAAGGACAAAGGCTCATCCTTCTGTCCTGTTTTTTCTGCATTTTTGCTATCTTAATTTCCTATCCCTTCCCCTCCAACTCCAAGACTCTTAAGATGACCATGATCGATGTCGGACAAGGAGATTCCATCCTTGTCGAATTTCCAGGGCGGAAAAAAATGCTCATCGACGGCGGAGGAGTCCAGCAGGGAACATTCGACATAGGGGAAAATGTCGTCTCTCCCTTTTTATGGAAAAAAGGGATAAAAAGAGTCGACTACTTGGTGCTTACTCATGCCCATCCGGACCATCTTAACGGACTCAAAGCAGTCGCCAGAAATTTTAGGATAAAAGAATTCTGGGAAGCTTTTAGCCCTGACCAGAGTGAGAATTATGCGGATTTCAAAAAGCTTCTTCGCCCTTCTGTCATCCAGAAAAGAAAATTCAGAGGAGACTCTAGCCAGGAAGGACAGGTAAAGATCGATGTCCTTCATCCGGAGAAAGGCTATCCTTATGTTTTTTCGATTCACAACGATCAATCTCTTGTCTTAAGGCTCACTTATGGTCAAATTCCCCTTCTCCTCACCGGAGACATTGAAATCAAAGCAGAAATGGAGATTTTGAGCACAGGCGCGATAATCGAAAGCCAGGTGCTCAAATCCCCTCATCACGGAAGCCTTTCTTCCAGCTCTGAGACTTTTCTCCACAAAGTTCACCCTCACCTGGTTCTCATTTCTGTGGGAGAGGGAAACAGGTATGGATTTCCAGCCCCTGAAGTCTTGACAAAATACCAAGAAATAGGAGCGAAGGTATACCGCACCGACTTGCATGGAGCCATAGAAGTCTCCACTGATGGAAAGGAGATATCCATCCGCACGGCTGCCGAGCAATCAAACTCTTAGCAGCTTGAAGATTTGACCCTTATTGATACTTTTTGTATGATAGAGGGGGGAAAATGGAATTGAAAAAAATTGTTACCGCAGTAACACTTCCTCTCCTTCTCTGTTCTTTTCTTTTCTCTCAGAACCTTGCAGAATTGGCTAAGAAGGAAAAGGAAAGAAGGGAAAAGCTTAAGGGAAAAAAGTCGGTTGTAGTGACTAATGCAGACCTAGCAAAACTCAAGAAGAAAGCGTCTCTGATCGTTCCTCAATCAATAGAGATTAGGGAAGAGAGAGCCGGAGTAAGTGGCTCAGAAAGAAAATCGCTCCCCAGAGAATCTCCTTCACTTAAAACCAAAGAATCCGATAAAAGAGAGTTTCTTACCTCTGCCTCAGGCCCTGAGGAAAGATGGATGAGAGCCAAAGAACAAGTGGAGTTACTCATCCTGAAAATCAACGCTCTCTGGCAGGAGTTTTACAGTCTGGACGATGCCACTTCCCAAGAGAGTATCCAGAGAAAAATAGATGAAGCTTCCCTCAATCTTCAAAAAGCCCGCCAGGATGAGGAAAAGCTTAAGAAAGAATTAGAGAGGCTTCAAAAAAAATAGCCTGCCTTCCAAATTCCACGCCTGCAGAGAGAGAGCTCCTGTTTCTCGAAAGCATCTCTTGAACATCGGTTCAAATTCAGCGGAAATAGATCAAGGAAATTTGAATACCCAGCTCTCTTTCGTCGGTGGAGTCGGGGATGACTTTGGAAGGGACAAATGTCTTATCAGTAGCTATGGTGAGATAAAACTCCTCCCGATCCCCAAGCATTTCCTTCTTTATGTTGTATGACTTTTCGAAATGGCTCTCTTCAGGGATAAACTCATCCAGGATTAGATCGTTTATCTTAAAAATGATCTTTTGATCTTCCAAAGCATCTGGATTGATTCCCCCTTTGATAACTAACAGGGCATCGCCATGGGGATTATCGATAATACATCTGGCTTCTTTTTTAGTCCATCTCCACTGTTTGAGAAAGGCCTCTGGGTTTTTTTCAAGGGCATACCATCCTTCTTCATAGAAAATTTCTGGTGTATCCAATGGAGGGGGGACAACCTTCAGCTTTTTCTCTAAAACTATCCGTTCTGATCTTCCGCTCCTGTCATAGGGAGAATAAAGACCCACAGACAAATCCAAGATCTCTTCACCCTTGAATTCAGGATCAAACTCGTCGATAAACTGGGGGATGTGAATCATTCTTGTGTATGTGTATTCTTTACCTTGTTCCCATTCCGAAGTTGGTACTTCGGGCATATGGTCATCTTGAAAAAGCATGTTATTTCTGTGCCAGAAGTGAACGAACACCGTGTAATCCTGCTTGACAGGCATAAAATCGCTGTCAGTTTTCCACTTGTATTTCATATCTGTAATCAAGTTATCTGATAAAGTAGATTCGGAAAAGCTGACTTCGAGAGAAATCCCCTTGGCCTGAGTCTCTTTTCTGCAGGTAAAAAATGAGAGGGAAACCAGGGCTACCAAAAAGAACACAAAGATCTTTCTCCTCATCTTCATCCTCCTACACATCAATTTGCTCGTTATTATAAGGGATAAGAAAGTGAGTGTAAAGTTATTGCTCTCGCGGGTAAGCATTTCCAAAACCGTGACGAGTGAAGATATTTCATCCAGTTAGGTTGTAAGGCGGCGATTCCTTTCCGTCCAAAGCCCATAGTGGAGCGTGTGAGGCTCTTTGGCGAGGATAGAGAGGAACCGCCGCTTTAACTGATTATATCCCTCATAATTAGCTATCATAGAAATGGAGATCCTTCCCACGATGGCTAATTTCCTCTAACAGAGGATGGCTGGTACAGCATTTTCCCTGTTCTTGAAAGAGGAAAACGAATGTAGTATAGTCCTCAGGGATGAAGACAGTCCTTCTCCTTCTTTCATTTCCCTATCGTTTCGGTGCCCAACTTAAAAATTGGCTTTACAACAGAAAAATTCTTACCGCCAAAAATGCTCCTTTTCCCATTGTCAGCGTCGGCAACATCGCCTTTGGAGGTTCGGAAAAAACACCTCTGGTCATCGAACTCCTGGCTTTACTTCGAGAAAAGGGGTACAGGCCTGCTATGATCGCTCGAGGATATAAAGGTAGATGGGGAAAAAAAGGTGGTATCCTCTCGGATGGCAAAAGTATATTAGGAACCTGGGAGGATTCCGGCGATGAATCCTTTCTGGTCGCTCAAAACTTTCCTCAGGTGGGCATTTTCGTCGGAAAAGATCGATGGGAATCCTGTCAAAGAGCGGACCGCTTGGGATTCGATGTCGGCGTTCTCGATGATGGCTTTCAGCATCTCCGCCTCCACCGAGACCTGGATATTGTCCTCTATAATCCTGAGAAGAAGGGGCTTCTTCGAGAACCGCTTTCCTCTCTTAAAAGAGCCAATATCCTGCTGATTAAATCGCGGGACAAAATCAAGAAAAAGAAATCTTTCTCAGAAAAAACCACATTCTTTTATTCAGTTCAAAGCCGGGGTTTTTACCAGCTTGGTGAAAGAAAAGAAGTCAAAGCCGAAAGCCTAAAAGGAAAAAAGGTGATCGCTTTTTGTGGGATCGCCCGGCCGGAAAGATTTCTCTCTCTGCTCAGAAGGGAAGGGACAGTTCCTTTATCTTTCCTAGCATTCCCCGACCATCATCCCTTTCCTCCATCTTCCATAGAGAAAATCCTGGACAGTTGTAAAAGATCTGGCGCCGAGGCCGTGATCATGACAGAAAAAGATGCTGTAAAGCTGGTTTCCCGTCTTCCTTTTAAAAGTTATCCCGCTTTTTACCTGAAGATAGGCTTGAAATTGGAAGAAAGATTCTCTACCCATTTTCTCTCTTTACTTCAAGAAAAGGATCACCCAGTCCGATGAGAAGGATCAGGGATAGAAGCGAACTCTTCCTCTTTCGTTCCATCAAATTCTTTGCCTCTTTTCTCCCGCGATCCCTGCTTTTATCCTGGGGTCGATCTCTGGGCTTAGTTCTCTATCATGTGAACAGGAAACACCGTCAGATTAGCCTATCCAACTTGAAAACTGCCTTCGGGGAGGAACTTTCCCCACGAGTGCTTAAAAGTATCTCGCGAAGGTGCTTCATGTACTATGGCCAAGTTATCCTGGATATCATAAAGTTTCCCTATCTCAGTGAAAAGAAAAAAACCCGTATCATGGTTATGGAAGGTCAAGACCACTTGGAAAAAGCGCTGCGAAAAGGCAAAGGCGCTCTTCTTTTTTCAGGACATTACGGAAACTGGGAAATCGCGTCTTACTATCTTTCCAAGCTTGCAAAATTGAATGTCATCGCTCGTCCCTTGGATAACACATTTTTGGAGAAAGA
>Ga0315551_10000047_pt1 | contig 83261 bp, 81 predicted proteins | sample SalMarSW160290MG_FD_203678 | JGI IMG/M metagenome (GOLD analysis project Ga0315551, IMG submission 203678) | Salt marsh sediment microbial communities from the Plum Island Ecosystem LTER, Massachusetts, United States - Salt Marsh Sediment SW1602-90 ...
TATGATCTCATCCTTTATCTTGGAAACTCTCAAAAACCACTGTTCCGTAGCCAGGAAGATCAGAGGAGATCCGCATCTCCAGCAGAAAGGATATTTGTGTTCTATCTCTACAAACTTTATAAGTAAATCTTTTTTCTTTAAATCTTCCACTATTAAAGGATCCGTATCTTTTACAAACATCCCTTTCCATTTTCCCTCTGTGAATCTCCCTTTTGAATCGAGAGGGGAGTAAGCCGGAAGATTGTAAAGTTTGCCGACCTCAAAATCTTCTTCTCCGTGTCCTGGTGCTGTATGAACGCATCCAGTTCCCTCTTCCAGTGTCACATGATCACCAAGGATCACGATGTGTGCATTTTTAAACGTTTTTTGGGATGGCATTTCATCCAGGAAAGGATGTTCGTATTTAACTCCTTCCAGATCTTTTCCCGTAGACTCTTCAACTATCTTAAACTTGATATCAAAGGATGAGAGTACTATGTTTACCATATTTTTAGCCATTATCCAGTACTCCTCTTTTCCTTTGAAATTCACCTTTAACTTCGCATACATAAAATCAGGATGCACACAAACAGCTATGTTTGCTGGAAGTGTCCACGGCGTGGTAGTCCAGATCAGTATATACTCATTTTTCTTGTTTTTTAATTTAAACTTGACAAATACAGAAGGATCCTTGACCATTCTGTATTCTCCTCTTATCTCATGTTCTGCAAGAGCTGTCTCACATCTCGGACACCAGTGGATAACTCTCAGATCCTTTGCGAGAAGATCCTTTTCCCATGCTCTTTTAAATGACCACCACTCGGCCTCCATATACTCCTTATTGATCGTCATGTAAGGATTATCCCAGTCCAGCCAGACTCCAAGATTTATAAACTGTTCCTGCATTCTATCCATGTTTTTAATTGCAAACTCTTTGCATTTATCGATGAATATATCAACTCCAATTTTATTCTCAATATCTTTCTTATTTTTAATTTTAAGTTCACTCTCCACTCTTACTTCAATGGGCAGCCCGTGCATATCCCACCCTGGCTGTCTTCTTGGGGCGTAACCTTTCATCGTCATATACCTTAAAACAGTATCTTTGATAACTTTGTTCAGCGCTGTTCCTATATGCACTTCACCGGACGTGAAAGGCGGCCCATCTAACCAATACCATTTCTTTCCATCTTTCTTTAGATATTTCTCGAATATTTTGTTCTCTTTCCAATATTCATCTATTTTTTTCTCTAATTTTAAAGGCTCGTACTCTCCTTCTGCAGGTTTCATTATATCACCTATGTTATTTCATGACACTTACCGTTTTATTTAGGCACTTACTTTCGTATTGTGATAATACTTTCTTAAGTTTATTAACAACACATTAAATTTATTTCTGTAGAGTATCAACTCAAAATTATCTTTAACTTTTGTACGCCGTTCCCGGGTTTCTCTCCGATCATTTATGCAATTCCCATGGACTGTCAACTCCTGAACATACTACACAATTACTCATCCTTTATATGTTTTTCGTTTTTGAGTGTGGTTTTTATGAACAAAAAATCTATAAAAAAATAGAAAGATTCACTCGAAATGGGTATATACCTTATGTATCCTGCTGAGGTATATTTCAGAGATCTGAATAGGACAGATGCCATGAGATATAACACCCTATTATTTTAATAGAAAGAAATAAATAAGAAATAAATACGTCTATTTTATAGATTTTGATATAAATTTAACGAGGGAATAGAGATGAAATTCGAGAAGTTACTGTCACCAATAGAAATTAATGGACTTGAGTTAAAGAACAGAATGAGTATGGCCCCAATGGTAACTAACTTCGCTACGAGAGAGGGAGTTGTAACTCAGCAACTTAAAGACTACTACGAAGAGAGAGCAAAGGGGGGCGTTGGGATAATTGTTGTGGAAGCATGTTGTGTTTCTTACCCCATCGGCCTTTCAACTGCCCAACAAATAGGAGTGTATGATGATCGGCAGATTCCTGGACTTAAGGAGCTCGTCGATGTTATTCATAGACATGATTGTAAGATTTGTTTTCAGCTACACCACGCGGGTCACCGGGCAACGAGAAGTCTCGTCGGCTATCAGCCAGTTTCTGCTTCAGAGATCGCCGACAAAGGCAGGTGGAATCAGTGGATCGGAGGAGAATCGCCCCGAGCGTTAACTACTGGCGAAGTAGAAGAAATGGTGAAGGCCTTTGCAGCAGGGGCAGAAAGAGCCAAGGCAGCTGGCGCCGATGCCGTGGAAATCCATGGTGCTCACGGTTATCTCGTTCTAAACTTCCTTTCTCCACTTTATAATAGGAGAACCGATAAATATGGCGGTGATGTAGAGGGTAGAACCACGTTTGCTCGGGAAATTACGCAGCTGATAAGAAAGAGTCTCGGCAATGAGTTTCCCATTCTCTTTCGTATAAGTGGTGAGGAAAGTGTTGAGGGAGGATTAGAATTAGAAGAAGCCCAGACTATCTGTTCGATACTAGAGAAAGCTGGTGTTGATGCCTTCGACGTCGTTTCTGGCAGTCATGATGCTTACCAAGAAGTAATACCGCCGGCAGACTTTGCTCCCGGCTGGCGAGTTTACATGGCTGAGGCGATTAAGAAGACAGTGAGCGTACCGGTGATGACTACCGGCCGAATCCAGGATCCAAGGTTGGCAGAGAAAATTTTGAGAGAAGGAAGAGCCGATCTAATCGGTTTAGGCAGAGCTCTTGTTTGCGATCCCGAGTTTCCCAGTAAGATTGCTCAAGGAAGAGTAGATGAAATCAGACGATGCATTGCCTGCAATCGAGGTTGCATCGATCGCCTCAGAACAATTGATCTGGAAGGGAACAGTTTAATGACGTGTCTTCAAAACCCAATGGTTGGGCGTGAAAAGGAGTTTGCTCTCCAGCCAGCGGAGGTGAAAAAGAGGGTAGTGGTGATCGGAGGCGGTGCCGCAGGGATGGAAGCAGCTGTTGTAGCAGCTTCACGCGGGCATGAGGTGATACTTCTCGAGAAGAAGAACGTCCTTGGCGGCCAGGTAACACTGGCGGCTATACCCCCTTATAAGGATGAAGTGAGTAATGTTGTTAGGTATCTAGAGAGCCAACTCTCCAAATTTGGAGTAAGGACAGAACTCGGGAAAGAAGCCACCCCCGAGAGTGTTGAGTTGCTCAAGCCAGATGTCGTCATTCTAGCTACAGGAGGACTGCCTTATATTCCAACAATCCCGGGGATTGACCGCGAAAATGTGATTACTGCTTGGGATGTGTTAGGAGGTAAAGAAACGGGAAACACGGTAGTGGTGGCAGGTGGCGGTATGGTCGGCTGTGAGACCGCTGAATTTTTAGCAGAAAAGGGTAAGAAAGTAACCCTGGTGGAGCAGCTGCCGGTTATAGCCCAAGACATGGATTTCGTGAGAAAAGGCATGCTTTTGGAGAGATTTGATGAATATCCTGTTGTCATAAAAAGAAATGTCAAAATAAGGGAGATAACAGGCGATGGTGTTATTACAGGTGACGGTGAGAAGATAGCTGCTGATACCATAGTCTTAGCTTTGGGTGTCGTGGCCAATAGAGATCTCGAGATGTCCCTTAGGAATAACCGCTGGGAACTGTATTGTGTCGGAGACTGTGACAAGCCGGGAAATTTAATGACCGGCATCCATCGAGCATTCCACGTCGCTAGACGAGTATAGTTTTTTTTATTTTGGATTTTCCCCTGATATATACATCTTATACTATTTTCTAATACTTATCATAAGCATACAAGACTTTAAAAGCTTTCATTTTATAGAAGATCTCACTTTAAATGTTTATCTTCTGAGATGTAAAATAATCGATTATGGGGTAGGGGTTGGGGGGAATCGATCTTAAGAGAGAAAAAAGTTCGATCATGATGAGTCTGCATTTAACGAGAAGAATATTTTATAAATCTCTATATATCCTCTCTTTTGAATACCTCTATTACCTTGACCGTTTTATGTTCTACTGCATAGATAATTCTATAATTCCCCACGCGTAATCTGTATTTTGTAGGTTCTGTATGAGAGAGCTTCTTTATATCTGCACCAGAACGGGAATGAAAAGGATCACCTTCTAGAGTTTTTAACGCAGACTTGATTCTCACCTGCACATTATTTTCCAAAGAATGAAATTGCTTCTGGAAGGTTCTCGAAACGAGTATCGTGTATTTCATAGCTCATCAAAAGGTATGAACTCATCCTTCTCGAGTATCCTGTTCCATCGCTCATCGAGTCTTTCCCAGCCGATCTCTTCAATTAAGCCACGGATAATTGTGTCATAACTCTTCCCTTTTTCGCCAAGCTTACGAAGCATTTCTTTCGTCTCTTTTGAGACGGCTATTGTCGTACCCATATATAACACCTATAAGTGATATATGTGGTATAAGGTTTATAAAGGTTGTGGGTTGGGGGGATCTTGCGTGCATCCCACAGTTGGGGATATAGAAAATGTTTTTATTCTCTTTTTGATTATTTTGATCTTTTTGTATCCTTAATTTTCTTATCTAAAGTTTTTGACTTTTCTATATTGTTTATTTTCTTGTTTGAATCTTCATTTTTCTTTGAACTAAGAATTCTTTTTATTATTTTTATAAAAGTATAACCATAGGAAAAGAGTGCTAAAAATATAAAAATACTTAATAATACAATAAAGGTAGGAATCCCTCTAGTAAATATTTCCGAAAATCGTATAGGTAAAATTTCGTATATAAGATACACTACCAATATTCCACAAGTAAAAAGAACAATAGTGCCACTGAAAATAATTCTGCTTATGTCTTTTAAGTTTTTGAATTTTAGAAGCCAAATATTAAAAATAACAAATATTACTTCTAAAACTAGAAATGCAAATAATTTGTTCAAAACTTCTTTCTGATCAATAAATTCTATAGTAATCTTAAAATTACGATCAAACTCTTTATCTTCTTCAAAGTAGTTCCACATCACATATTTGGGAATTTCTTTATTCTGTTTCTCACTCTCTTTAGGATTGCAGTCAACTATATTAACGTTTTTGGGAAAGTATACTATAAATTTTTGATTTTTAGGAACAAACTCGTAAAGTCTATTTACAGTTTTTACGTTTTGGGATTTTTCTAAAAATAGATAAAAATATGAATCAATTTCATAAAATTTAAAAAAGGTACGAAAATTGGATGGTTTTTTCTCAATTCTCATCTCTATGTTTGTTTTGATCCCCAAAATGTAGTGATATTGGTCTTCTATCTCCTTACTATGAATAAGATAGATTATTAAATTAGAATCTTCTCTGTCTACATAATAAGTTTTTTGAGATAGTTTTTCTTTATCAAAAACTTCGTCATAAGGTTCTCCTTCCGAAAAATCAGAATTGAAGTTATTCAACTTGTAGATTACAGTATCTCCAGCAAAATACGTACCAAATTGAAATTCAAGATTAGAATCCTCCTTTATTTTAGGCATTGTTATTTCAGTTCTAATTGATGCTTCTTTTTTTGAATTCATGATATCTGGATATGTAAAAACTTCACATTTCATCTGTTCTACTTTACCAGATCTGAATCTCTTAGCATCCTCTTCTGTGCCGAAGGGTAAGTACACAATACTGATTGTTATGAACTCCTTTGTGCAGATCTCCCACTTTACAACATTATCAATCAAAATTCCAAAATCGGGGGTATATCTCAATATTAAATAATTTTTAGGAATTTCAAAATATAAATCAAAAGTCCCACTCGTGTCAAAAGAGACGTTGTATGCTTTATAATCTTTTCCCCATCCTTCAGGAAGTGTCATGGGATCAAAATTAAAATTGACTATGATTGATTCATCCTCCTCTAGTAGTACACTTTTTTTAAAGTTTAAAATTATTTTCTTTTCAATGGGATAAAAAATATTTTGAGAATGAATAGTTTCACCAGTGGATAATATTACTGTTATGTCTTTAATGTTGTCGAAATCAAAGGATGGAACATTGAAATATGGAAACTCTATTCCTGGTACAGGTCCTTCCTCGAAGTATTCCGAGGGAAAAATAGCATTAATATAAGGTCTATGCAATCCGTTTTCTTCTATAAGTACAAATCGAATCTTCAACTTGTTACCTGATCCCGTTGCAGTCTCGAGATTAAATGAGCTGAAAATGAATATTGAGACTAAAATCGAGAAGTATACCCTTATAAAAATTCTCTTTTTTCTACCTCTTCCAATAAACATATTTCTGTTTTTGATAATGCTATTTATATATCTTTTGAAGAAATTTTGCAGTACAACAGAATTAAAAGACTATTTGTACTTATTTATTAAAGAAAACGCAAGTGGTGACAATTTTTTAAACCTTTTATTGGTAAATTGTCCCTTCTTTTTCAATCTTTCTATTATATCCGGAAAACTAAAAATAATGAAGGAATAAACAAAATCAAAAGATGCATCTATATGAGATAAGCAGTCTTCCGCGAAATATTCATTAAATGAGTCAATGACTGTGGATTTTGGATCTATTTCTGAAACCTCAAGTAACTTAATGGGTTTGGGATGTGCATAACTATGGAATGGTTTCCAAAAAATATTTTTTATATTTTCTAATTTTGAATTCTCATTGATACCCATATCGGTAAGTACTAGTTTAAGTAAATTCCATCCATAAACTCCCTTTTCATCGATTTCTTTAGCCTTTTCCATCTTAGCATCCAAATCAGAGGTAGAAAATTCATGATCGATATAATACCCAAGAGCCATTTCTTCAAGAATATATCTCAAATTACTGTTTATAACACGATAGTTTCCCCAAAGGAAGAACAGTTGAATCCAGTATATTTCTTTGAAGAGAGAATTAAAGAACAGAAATAAAAGACTTCGCCAATAATAACTTTTATGATATATGTCTATTATCGAACCATGTATCTCTATCCAGGTGTTAAAATGATAATCTGTTAATCTGAATGCTTTCTCTTTGTCCCATGAACAGATCTCTTTTGCAACTGGATCAAAACTATTTTTGATAATACTCTCTTTTAGTTTTTCATATTCTTTTATTTTTTCCTTATTTAACCCACTTTGTGCCATGTTTAGCGACCTCCACATCGAAATTGAATTTATTAAAACAAGCCATTAATCCCCAGAATATTATAGGAGAACTGGAATTAAATTTTAGAGATGGACACAAATATATCTTTTTAACGGCAGGATAACAAAAAACTGCATATTTAAGGTTATTATCGGAGATTTTCCATATAGTGTTATCAAAGTGATATTGAACAATAGTAAACTCCTTTTTATTATTTCTTGGTAGTGAACCTATTTCATGTTCTCCGTATATACTATGTTTTAAATCCAAATCGTATATAAACTTATTTAAGACTATAAAGAACATTGCATCGGTTTTTTTCAGCTGTTCACTTTTTTTCGAAATTATATTTTTTAGATTTGATTCTACTTTTTTAATTGTTCCTGAAAACATTGGAAACCTTTGTGGGTGGTCAAGTTTTTTAGGTGTAATTGTGTAATTTCTTACCTTTCCTTTGATAGTAATTTTTTCTTCCCTTTTTAATTCGTCCAAACGTTCTATAAAAACTGATTTGAATATCTTTTCGTCTTCTCTATGAATATTTAAAGGATCTAAAAACACATCATATTCTCTCAAAAATCTTTTTATCTCATCTCTATGTCCCTTTGAGGAGCATATTTCAAAAATATGGTTATATATATCACCTAAAACTGTTGTCTCCATTTGAAAAGACTTTTTATTGATAGTATTTGTCTTGATATCCCTTTCATTAATATGAAAAGTAAAATCTGGAGTAGGTTCATGAGTTTCTGGATTTTTTCTGATTTTTAAATCTTTAAAAATAGCCATTGCATATTGCTCACCTAATTTATCCAATTTATTGGGGACATTTACATTTTGTTCTCTTAGAAAAGCTTCCATTGCTCCAATATCCCTATTTGTCGCCATATTTTACTTTATGTTTTTAGAGTTTATCAAAGTTTGGGATACTTTTACTAATTTCATATTCGTCTTCAGCAGAAAAATGATGCAGTGAACTTTGTGATTTTTTACCCTGTGAGAATGAGATATTTACCTACTTCGTATGTAGGGCGGTCTCACAGGTGTTAAGCGAGTTTTTATATGTTCATAGGAAACTTTAAATAGGGTTGTTCTAATCTAAAAAGAGGTGATATAATGAAACCGAGATACCGAGTTCATCGATTCGATATGAGTATGACCACGGATCAGAACAAATTGGAGCAGTTCCTGAATAAGCTGGAAGGCGAGGTCGTGGCAATAATTCCAAACATTAGAAAAACAAGCTTATTTCAAATTTATGGAATTTCGGATAAAATAGATTTTCTACTTATCGTAGAGAAAGCTAAATCGGGAGAATTTTAGAGAAATGAAGTAGTGAAAAGACGCATCTAACGAGAAAATGGCTCTGTGCTTTGTAGAGATATTGAAGAATCTTCCTGAGGGCACCCTACGACAAAAACATCTCATTTTTTATCTTTTCCGGGAGATATTTATCGGCTACGAAGCTGAGAGATTTGTTGGCGAGAGCCTGCTGTTCTATTCTGACTCCCTTTCTTAATGCGAGTTTTAACTGTCTCTGCCAGTCTTTACCTTTGAACCATGGATACTCTAACTCTTCTTTTATTCTCTTTATGTCTGTTTCTTTGAGTTTTTCTGTTACGTTTTCCAGACCGTACATTTCTACATCATCTATAGTCATCCCGACAAATTTCGAATCTGGAACAGACAATCTTTTTGACAGATAAGCTAAATTGATTGATCCCTGTTTTATTGTGGAATATATGTACCAGCCGTAAGGATCTCCGTCAGTGAAAACGAGGACGGGGAGCTTTGCTTCTTTACGTATTCTCTTTATAAGACGTCTTACACCCCTCGGTGCCTGTCCCTGGCACGCTACTATTAAAGCCTTGTTTTTCTGGGCAAACTTCTCTTCTATTAATCTATCAGCCATAGCAGCAGTTTCTACTACTAAAATATATTTGGCATTTACTCCCGTGATCTCGATCTCTTCCACATTTCCTGGCACAGCCCAGCCCCCTCTGCCCAGTTTTGAACAATTAAACTGATCTTCACCGTCTTTTATTACTATATCTCCATAAATATATCCCCGCCTGTCGGCGGTCAGATTGAGCTCCTCTCTCAGTATACTGAGGCTGAGCTCAAGATCCTCGATAATGGGATTGGACTCATCCTGATCCTCGAATGTATTTTCTTTCTTGGTACCTTCAAGAGTGTGTTTTAAAGCATAATAAAGCTCCCTTATCCCTGCGTGCTTGTCCTCACTTATCAGTTGATTGCAGTATGAAGCGATGAGAAGGGTCTGCATAAATTTTCTTGTATGCGCTATATTGAAATAATATCTTTTTGAGTATTTATTTCCCATCACCAAAAATCCTTTAACATCATCATACTTAACATTACCCAGACTTCTCTGTGTTATCTTTATATAAGGATCTCTGCCTTTTTCTAACTGCTTTAGAATACTTTCTCCAAACTCAGTTAACTTTTCTTCTGTCTTTTTCATTTTCCCACCTACGCATATTTTTTTTCTATGATTTTAATAAATAAATTTTTAACTTTATCGGTGTCTCTCCCACTAAGCTTCGAGATGGCTTTGCTTGTCTCGGGTGCGTACTTGAGTAAAGAATCCATCCTCTGTTTCTTTCGATATGCTTTTCTTTTGGAATCCATATATCTCTTTAGACCTCTGCATGTATCCATTATCCCGAATCTTACCTCATTAAAGATCTCCTCTTCCATAGCTATGGCCTGTTTGCCAGCAGATGTATACGGTATATGTGTAGATGTAACATTTACAAAAACTGTTAAGGGAGTTGATTCTAAATTTACTCTGTACCTCCTCCAGTCTATATTTTTTACAGCCTCATTTATAACGCATCCTCCCTGGTCAAATACCAATGGACTCCTGTTAGCATATCTTATTATTTCTATACCGGGCTCACTTTTGCCCCCGTATGCAAGCCCTACTTCTATTATGAACGGAATACCTCCTCTATATGTTCTCGGGGATCTTGTTATCGCAACGGAAAACTCTGGATTTATGAGGGAAAGACCTTTTATTATATTTTCTTCCCCTATGGGAATAAGACCTTCGCTGGAAGGTGCCATAAAATCTATTTCTTTGAATGCATTCACTACTCTCTCTGCATCGTTCCATGTCAATCTACTTACATTTTTATCCAGGGATACTCCGCTGACTCTTTCTATCTCCTCTGCCTTTTTTCTTGATATTCTGGCAAGTTCTGATCCTAGAAAACTACCTAATTTCCTTGCTCTGCAATTCCTGGCCATTACAAGAAGATCGTCAGTAGACATCCCCTTGGGATGAAGTTTCATTATCTTTGGCGACTTTGGCATAGTTTTAGACGATCTCGGAAAGACTATCTTTGTTCCGTCGGGCTCTATAAACTCTATCCTTGCGTGAGGATTTGCTATAGAAGACATCCTCAGATAGTTATAAGGAGAGTACTTTGATTTGATGTAGGTAACATCCTTAGCTTCTATGACGATCTTTGTGCCTCTCCATCCGTTATCTTTAATTTTATTTTTTTCTATTATCTTGCCTGCATTTTTCTGGAGATCCAGGTTCATTTTTACCTCCCACATCTCTTCCCCCGTAGAAGAAATTATAACTGCAGGCTGTCCTGTGGTAACTTGAGAGTACATTACAGCACCGGATACACCTATTCCCTGTTGTCCCCGCGACTGCATATTTCTGTGAGCCTTGCTCCCCGCAAGCATCTTCCCGAAAACATCCGGGATAAACTTTAAAGGGATCCCTGTAGCGTTATCTTCCACACTTATCTCGTAATGAGAATCTCCTCTATGATCTATTTCTACCCTTATCTCAGGCAAAATACCTGCTTCTTCACATGCGTCCAGGGCATTTGTTACCATCTCGTGGACCAAAATAGTCATAGATCTGATTTTTCCAGTGTATCCAAGCATATCCGCATTCTTTTTAAAAAACTCAGAGACACTCAAGATTTTGAACTCTTTAAAAAGATCATTTGCAGTTTTCATTTACTTTCCTTCCATATTTTTATTTTATTTTCCTTTTTTCTCTCTTTTGCAACATTTTCTAGGTAATAATAAGCTGCTGAGTGAGGTTTACCCCTCAATATAATCTCCGCGGCTTTTTTTGCATCGTAAACCTCTTCAAAATCACCGATAAAAGATACAGTTTTACCATAGACAGATATATATGCCCCTGTCATGTGCTCTATATACTCCCTGGTTTTTCCATTTTTACCGATTACTCTTCCTTTTTCTCTCAATAAATCATTTTTAGTTTTTGCGTATTGATCCAAATCTAAAATTTCGAGTATTTTTCCATTTTTAAAAAGTTGAAAGGCTTTTTCTGGAGAAAATCCTCTTGCCATCGCCTTAATAACATCTTTAGCCTTCCAGACAGCTAAAGGATCTTCTGTATTTTTTTCGGATATTCTTACCATTCCGTCCTTTATAACTATATTCACATTGAGATTCTTTTCTATCTCTTCCTTTGTTTTTCCCTGTTTTCCAATTATTGTCCCGACTCTGTCCTGCGGAACTCTCACAAATTCCTCTTCCATGTTATCACCTGAGGATTTTTTTATAGATCTCTTCAAATCCAGGAGTCTCGATATAATCAGAGAAATACCTTATCATATTCTTAATATCTCTCTCCAAAAAGCTCAAAGCGTTGGGATCTTCCAGTACCGTGCCTAGCGAAAAATCTATGAAATACATCTCTTTATTTACAAGGATATTATACTCACTGAGATCGCTGTGAACTATTCCCAGATCATACATAGTCTTGATCCTATTTATTGTCTCTTCGAAGTCTTTTTCAGGATCTTTTGGACCTACATCCTTCATTCTCGGATACGGGACTCCTTTTCTTCCCAAGAACTGCATTAAAAGTACATTATTCTCTACAGTTATTGGTTTTGGAACTTTAACTTTTTTATAAACTCTCATGAGATTTTTAAACTCTCTTTTTGCCCATGCATATGTTAATTTTCTTCTGTTAGACGTTATTCCTTTAAACCTGGGATCAGAAAGTATGTACTCCCTTATATTCCTAAAGGAGGAAGTTGCAGTTCTGAAGATCTTTATGGCTACACCTCTCTTTTTTCTCAAGCCGTAAAAAATATTGGCTTCTTTTCCCGTAGAAACTATACTTTCCACTGAATCCAGATACCCTCTGTTCTGGAGATTGTATATAGTCATGAGCGTGGAATGATCAAACACTTCTGATTTGATTCTAAAAATTTCTGGGTCCTTCTCAAGTCTTTTTTCTTTTATGATTCCTTCTTTGTACTTCAGAGAAATCACCATTACATCCAATTTCTGTCCAGATACCCCTTTCTAACAAGCCATCCTGCCTGTGCTCTTGTGTATCTATAGATAATATCTCCTCTTTCCTCACTGCTTAGCTCCCATGGTTCGATTAAAACAATATTTCCAACTTTTATCCAGAGCCTCCTCCTGAACTTGCCTGGAACCCTGCAGAGTCTTGTATTTCCATCTACACATCTAACTCTCATCTTTCCAAATCCCATCATCTGTTCCACTATCCCGATAACTTGGCCGCTTCTCGGCACCCTTGCTCTTGTTATTATCTCTTCATTCACGGGCAATAAATAACCTCTTTGGTTAAGCTTTCCTCTCTTTTGACTTAGGTCTAAGTCCTTTATATCCGCATTTTCTGCATCTTTTTGCTTTCCATGCATTTCTTGCATTACATCTCATGCAGATTTTCACATGAAATAATCTTTTTCCAGCTATTTCAGACTTCATTTCTCTCACCAATAAATTTTTTTTGAATCTCTACTATTTCACTGCTGTTTCTGGCTTTTGAGTATTCTTCGAGCATTTCATAGTTCAGATCAATGAAAACTCTACCCCAACTAAACTTACTGAGAATATTTAAAGCTTTCTCTTTTTCATTGAGCATGTATAGTGCCCCGGCAAGAGCTTCAACTGTTGATAATTTCGTAGGCTTTCCATAATTTACAGGATTTGCAGCGACTAAATATGGAAGTGCTCTCGAGTTTTTCCTGTACCTCAAAAAAATCTCTCTGGATCTCTCCCATGAACAGTCCAAAGCAAGTATGTCTCTTTTATCTTCAGGCGAAAACGCTTTTTCACTTAAAGGGTTTAAAATCGTACAATAAGGTATTTTTCTTACCTGAACAGCCAATCCTAACCTTATTAACTTCAAACCTGTACATTTTTTTGGATCGCATTGTTTCATGTGATAAATAGAGAGTTTCATACAATCACCAGATATATCGTTGAACCTAAGGTCAAAAACATTAAAACATACCCTTCTTTCCTTTTTTCATAACACATCTCCAGAACAGCTCCTATCAAAAAACCGCCAAGATGCGCTGCATGTGCAATGTTTCCCACAATATCAAAGTAGATCAGGAAAACTGTAAAAGATATGTAAAATAAAGCAGACAGAAGAAAATAATTCTTGTATCTCTCTTTGTATGCCACAATGTTTCCTCCTACGATTCCGAAAATAAAGCCGGAAAGTCCGACACATGACCTATCTGCAGAAGGATAGAGAAGAATATAGGCAATACCTGCAAATATTGTTGTTATAAAAAAAAGAACAATAAATTTCTCTGTTCCTATTTTTTCTTCAAGATAATACCCTAAAAAAAGAAGAGCTGCAAGATTAAAGGCCAAATGGGCTGAAGAGGAATGAAAAAAGGCATAAATTATAAAATCTTCATAATGCAGATCAGAGGGATTCAATCCTATAAGCTCTCCTGTTTTTATCTGGTAAATAAAAACTAAAAATGTAACTGAAAAAAGGAGAAGTGTAAATTTTCCTTTCATTCTATCTCCTTAACATTTTATAAGAGATTACAGGTTCTTTGGTAGCCTTTACCGTGTCAAGTCTCTTTATTTCTGTATTGTGCGGCGCGGATCTTACAATTTCTGGATCCTCGTAACACTCTCTGTGTATCTTTCTCATTACCTCTATAAATTTATCAATTTCTTCTTTCGATTCTGTTTCTGTAGGTTCTATCATCAGGGCTTCTTTTACGATCAATGGAAAATAAATTGTCGGTGCATGCATGCCATAATCGAGTATTCTTTTTGATATATCCAACGCAGTAACTCCCGTATCCTTCTTTATTTTTTCGCACGATAAAACTATTTCATGCTTTCTGAGTTCGCTGTAAGGAAACTCATAGAGATCTTTTAGTTTCTGGGCAATGTAGTTCGCATTTAAAACAGCTACCTCAGAGACCTTCTTTAACGAGTTCCCCATTGTTAAAATGTAGGCATAAGCCTTTACAATCACCCCGAAGTTCCCGTAAAATCCTTTAATTTTTCCTATAGAGTTTTTAAGATCGTGCTTTAAATAATATTTTTTCCCGTCATGCTCCACTATGGGATGTGGAAGATACTCTTTCAAAAATTCTTTCACACCCACGGGTCCTGATCCTGGTCCTCCGCCTCCATGGGGAGTGGAAAATGTCTTGTGAAGATTGAAATGCACAAGATCAAATCCCATATTTCCTGGTTTTACAAATCCCATCAATGCATTTAAGTTGGCTCCATCGTAATACAACAAGCCTTTTGCATCGTGTATTATCTCTGATATCTCTTTTATATTTTCTTCAAAAATGCCGAGCGTATTTGGGTTCGTCAGCATTAATCCTGCAGTTTTTTCATTGACAGCTTCATGTAACGCATCTAAATCCACGCATCCTTTTTCATTAGACGGAATCTCGACAACTCTAAAATCTGCCATTGCAGAAGAAGCGGGGTTTGTACCGTGCGCGGAGTCAGGAACTATGATTTCATTTTTATCAAATCCTTTTGTCTTCAGATATTTTTTAATTATCTTTATTCCTGTATACTCGCCGTGCGCGCCCGCCGCAGGCTGAAGCGTTATATTATCGACACCAGCTATCTCGCACAGCGCTTTTCCGAGCTTATACATTATTTCAAGAGCACCCTGGACTGTGGATTCATCCTGGTAAGGATGTATATCTGTGACTTTTTCCCACGATGCAATCTCTTCATTTATCTTCGGGTTGTATTTCATTGTGCAGCTGCCTAGGGGGTAAAAACCCGAGTCTACACCATAATTTTTTTGCGACAACTTTATAAAATGCCTGGCAATATCTATCTCGCTCACTTCAGGAAGATTCAATGTTTTTCTTTTCAATTTTTCAGGGATCTTTATCTTCGTATCTTCGATAGGACGCGGAAGAGAGTAAGCCTTTCTACCTTCTTTTGAATAATCAAAAATAAGCATTATATCGCCTCCAGAACTGAAATAAGCCTATCAATATCTTCTTTACTATGCACCTCTGTAACGCAGTAAAGAGCTGTGTCCTCAAGATCGAACCCTATCTTCTCCAGAACTACTCCTCCCTGGATATCCTTTTTTAAGAGTTTTCTATCTATCTCTCTCATATTTTTATGATATACAGTAAACTCCTTAAAATGTAGAGAAGTGAACAAGGGTGCTTTGAATCCTTTTATCTCATTTATTCTTTTCATGGTGTAATTCGAATTCTTCATACAGAGTTCAGCAAGTTCTTTTAAACCTTTTTTTCCTAAAAAGGACAGATAAACAGCAGAAGCCACGGCACATAAAGCCTCGTTTGAACATATGTTGCTTGTAGCTTTTTTCCTTCTTATGTGCTGTTCTCTTGTCTGCAGAGTCATTACAAACCCTGAGTTACCTTCCGAATCTCCTGTAATTCCTATGAGCCTCCCAGGCATCTTTCTTATCAAATTCATATCATTTCTTACACCAAAGATCCCAAGTAATGGGCCGCCAAAACTAACGGGATACCCTACCGCCTCTCCAATAGCTATATCTGCATACTCTCCCGGTGATTTTATAATTCCTAAGGAAATGGGGTCAACGCCCGCTACTAGTAACGCATCGTTTTTATGTACTATCTCTCCGATTTCTTCCAAGTTCTGCTCAAAATAGCCTAAAAAGGTGGGATTCTCAATATAAACTCCGCAGGAATTATCTATATTCTTTTTTAAATCTCCCAGATCGACTCCTTTTTCGTTATACCCTATCTCCACTATCTCCAAAATTCCTTCCGTATACGTTTTCAAAACTTCTCTCCTTTCTGGATGTATATTTTTTGATATGATGAATTTGGGCTTTTTCTTGACCCTGTAGCACATTAAAGCTGCTTCGGATAGACTTGTAGCCCAGTCATACATTGAGGAGTTCACGACATCCATATCAAGAAGTTCAGCCATTAATGATTGATACTCGAAAAGTGCCTGTAACATTCCCTGCGATACTTCCGGCTGGTAAGGCGTATAACATGAGTAAAACTCGCTTCTTCTCACTATCTCTTTTACTACAGAAGGAACATAATGATTGTAAACTCCGGCCCCGAGAAAATTGAGCATTACTTTATTTTTATCCAGAATGTTTTTTAGTTCTCGTTTTACCTCCATCTCACTTTTCTCATCCCATAAATTCAAATCACTTCTAAGATCCTTCGGAATATCAGAAAATAACTTTTCCTTTGTAAAATTTATCTCCTTCAGCATCTCTTCTTCAGAATTGTTGGGGATGTACCTCATCGAATCACCTTTTTAGATAGTTACATCGAAAGTTTATAAAATCTTTGGGTTGTGACGAAATTCACAATGCACAAACATTTATAAATTTCAAAATAAAAGATTTTATCAGGAAAGTGGCATGATGGTAGGAACAAAGAAAGAAGCTAGATTACGGGAACTCGGACGTGAGAGAGGATTTGAGTTGAATAAATATGTGGTGAGTTTTTTTATTTCGATACCCCTCATTATTTTTTGTCTTATTAGTATCTTTTTAATAGATACTCCTCTCCTCTATACACTTCTTGGTATCCTCTGGATGCTTGTGTTTGGCGTTTATTATAAAGGATGGATTGTGATGGCACTTTTTTGGTACATACTAGCATCATTGTGGTACATCGATCTCGATTTTCCTTATTTTATTATTGTTATAATTCTTCCGCTTATAGTGGGCGGCATTATTTTTGTTCAAGAAGCAGCTGTGTTCGAAAGAGAAATCAAAGATAGATTCATCGAAACATACAAGAAAAATCCATTGAAAATAGAGGGACGTATAGTCCTAGGATTAACAGGGATCGGGATTTTTGAAAGCAGAAGAGTCTTTGGGAACAGTTCTCTCTTATATTTTGACAAACTGAGCATAAAAACAGAGGAAGGATGGATGTTCTTCTACTATGATAGAAAAAATAAGAAACTTATAGAAAGATAAAAAAATAAAAAATTTAGAGTTTTTCTTTCACTTCATTCAATAGTTCCAACGTTTTTAAGAGTTCGTTATTCGCATATATAGAATTTTCAGTTGTATTCGCGTTGTTTATGTGTTCCTGTGCTTTGTCTAATAGATTCTGAATTTCTTGTGGGACTTCTTCAGGTAATAGTTCTTCTATATCTATAAGAAGTCCATTTGCTTCTTTCAAGTGATAATTCGCTATTATTCTGAAAGCTGGTATTGGGTTTACGAATGGTGTCGGTGATATTTGTGGATATGCTAGAGCAATTCCATAAGGATTTGATCCTACTGGAATACTTGCTATTACAGTACTTGTTGCCGTGTCTATCACAGAAACGCTGCCAAAAGCTGAAGAATGTGTTACATACGCCCTTGAGCCGCCTGGTGAAAAGATGACCTCTGTTGGATCAGGTGGTACCGGTATCATACCTGTCTGTATATCTCCTGCCGTATTCACAACAAGAACATTCATTCCTCCTCCAAAGAATGAATCGGTAAAGTATGCATATACGCCACTCGGATGCACAGCAACATCCCACGGTCCAACGGCTGGAGGAAGAATTGGCCATATTACAGGAGCAACAGCATATGTAGTCGTATTAATAGCGAAACCGTTTCCAGTAGATGGATCAGCTACGTATACCTTGGAACCGTCCGGCGTGAACGTAATTCCCGCACCTGAAATGCCTGTAGGAACAATAGCGATCAGTGCATATGTCAACGTATCAATGACAAAAACATTTCCTGAAGCGCCATCATCGGTAACATATACTGTAAGGCCATCTGGCGATATTGCAATATTAAAAACACTAAGAGATCCTGGAATTGGTATAGATGCAATAACGGTATCTGTTAGGACACTAATAACAATAATATTATTATTAAAGCTGTCCACAACAAATGCCCTCAGACCATCCGGAGTTATCGCTATACATTGAGGGCTTGCTCCTCCAGGCAGAATAATAGTTCTTTTTATGGCGTTTGTGGCTGTGTTTATTACAGAAACAGTACCATTCATATTTGTCACGTAGAGTTTCCTTCCGTCTGGTGTTGCTACTATCTCCGCTGGAAAAGATCCAAGAGAGAGTGGGATTGTTGTTGCCACTGTATTTGTAGACAAATTTATCACTGAAATAGAATCAGATCCTGAGTTAGCTACATAAGCGTACAGGGTCTGAGCCTGGCTGAAGTTTTCTATATTCACAAAACTAAAAATTAGTCCAAAAGTTACTAAAATTAAAACGCTCTTTTTGATTACTCTTGTTTTTTTCATTTTATCACCGTCTTCAGATGGATATAGATTCTGTCTACATCAGTCTGTTTGTATTATTCTCTATTTTAATTAAAAATTATTGATGAGCAATATCTGCGAGCAACTATAAAAAGCTTTCGATAATAATGATTATATAGATTATATATTATTGATGAGCAATAGATTAATACTAATGAAAATAGACTAATAACGAAGATAAAATGAACAATTAACGAAAAGCCAACATTTTTAATCTTTCTGTTTTTATACAATTCATGAAAATTATCCGTGCCACGAAAAAAAATTCTTCGGATATAAAAGAGTTTTTGAGAAAGAATGATCCTGAAGACTATATCTTAAATATGATAGATCACTGGCTTGAGAATGACAAGGTATTTATCGCTGTTGAAGACAGAATAATCGGTATGAACAGGCTTAAATATTCATTGGATGGAGAAGCATGGCTCGGAGGGATGAGAGTCGATAAAGATCACAGAAGAAAGGGTATAGCTACCCTTCTTACTGAAAAATGTATGAAAGAGGCAAAAACAAAGAAAGCAAGACTTTTCACTACTGAAAATAATACTGCAGCTTTTAATCATGTCCAGAAAATGGGTTTTAAAATAAAGGGGTACTATACGATGATGTACTCTGAGATCGGTGAGGAAAAATACCATGGAATAAAAAAAGGGAACGTATGGGAGAAATTAAAGGAATCCGAGATACTGGAAAGAAATAACTTTCTTTTGCCGCAGTCATTCACATTTTATAAAATAGCTCCGAATTTGATAAAAGAAGCGTATATTTCGGAAGAGGGATATGCTATAGTTGAAAGAGTAAACTGGGGAGAAGATTTTTTTGAAATTACCTATTTTGAAGGAGAAAAGATCATAGACGGACTGAAATATCTGGCATTTAAAAACAATCACAAGAAAATATGGACATTTATCCCGAGAGATGAAAATTTAGTTTCAATCCTCATTAAAAAGGGATTTAAATATGAAAAATGGGCTAAGCACGGGGTAGTTCTTGAGAAAATATTAATATTATAAAGAAAGGAAAAACAAGCATTCAGTTGAATTTAATCTGTCTTTTCCTCTTCTAAAACTTTTTCAATGCCATCCTTAAGTTTAGGTATATCTCTTTGTATTGTATTCCAAACTGCGTCTATATCCACACCAAAATATCCCTGAATCAACTTATCTCTCATACCTGCCATGTCCTTCCAAGGTATATTAGGATATTCATCCCTGGTTTTATTGGAAAGTTGCTTAGTAGCTTCACCTATTATCTCTATTTGTCTAATTACAGCGGATTGGACTAATTCGTCACTTTTGAACTTATTTTCCTCTATATTTTCAGTAAAATCTTCTATATTTAAAATAGAATCTAGAATGTGATGTAGATAGGCCTTATCGTCTTTACTCATCCATATACCTCTTTCATATCTTTATGAATATGATCTTTGATATAAGAGCTCAACGAATTTTCAGTCAACAAATCAATTTTTATCCCTATTTTTTCTGATAGTTCTCTTTCTATCCTGACTAATTCAAGGAGACTCTTTGTTTCGGAAAAAGCAACCAGAACATCTATATCGCTACTTGGTTCTTCTTCATCGTGTACATAAGATCCGAAGATTGCTACTTTTTTTGCCCCTTCTTCTTTAAGATACCTGGCAATCTTTTGATAGATATTCTGTTTGTTCATTTTTCTAAAACTCCTTATTAGTATATTTATAACTTTGAGGAACTTAAATATTTCTCCTCTTGGGGATGCCATCTTTTTTAACTAACCCAACTTTTCTCTCCATCTCCCGACAATCTCAGTACTATCTTTACCTTCCACCCTTTTTCTCAGATTATCATGTTCTTTTATCACTTTCAAATTCTTTCCTTACCCTTTATGCGATGGGAGAGTATATCTTTCAGTGTGGAAGAGTTTACCATGACTATAATCTCTTATTTAAAAATCAGCAGTTATCTATTTATACTTTGCCATGAGAAAATAACTTCACGAATAATATATAATGAAAAAAGGTTATTGCGATAATTCGTAATGACCGTGCTTGTTGAACATCGCTGTTTTGATCTGGTACCAATGTGTGTTCTTGGACAGCCTTTTTTGTATAATTATAGTTGGGAGGCGTATTTCTTTGGAGCTTCTTTGTTCTGAAAATAACAAAAAATTAGAAAAAAGAAATCAAAGTGGACACGTAATGCCCAGTTTTTCTTGAATATCTTCGCAACACTTCAGTGCTTTCAGAAGTTCATTATTAGCGTAAATAGAGTTTCCAGTCGTGTTTGCGTTGTTTATGTGTTCCTGCATTTCGTCTAACAGTGTTTGCACATCTTCAGACACATCTTCGGGTAAATTCTCCGTTATACATTCCAGGCATGTGTTTACCTGTCTCAAATGGTAGTTTTTCACAGGCATGAAGGCTGCTATTGGGTTTGCTAGTACCTGAGGTGTTGGATGAATTTCATCTGCACCGATATCGAACCCATCATCAAGAGGCCGTGAATCGCCATCAATGTCATCATAAACGCCTGCATCGATGCCAGCATCGACGCACGGTGACGACAGGAGTATGTGATAGTCTCCCCCTCCGACGAAGAGTGGATCTTCTGATATCGAGTCAGCTCCCGCTGTCACACCGAAGTAATCTGAGACACCATTTCCCCAGACGTCGTTATAGTTGTTTGCGCACGGTCCCCCGACGTAGATGCCGTAACCGGTGTTCGACGCGATGATGTTGTTCGTTATCGTGGAGCCTCCATTACTGCGGTGAATGCCGTCGTACGTCCCCGCAGAGCCGTTCCCGACGATTGTGTTGTGGAGTATCGTGACTGGACCAGAAAAATAATTGATGCCGTGTCGATTGTTCGACGCGATGATGTTGTTTGCTATCGTCGTGTTGCGCTCGGTGATAATGCCCTCCCAGTTTCCTGTGATGGTATTGCGCATGATGTTACTCGGGTTCTCGTCCCTGATGCCCGCGGCACGGAACACTCCGCTGAATCCGTTTCCCGTTATGATGTTGTCCGTTATCGTTGTAACCGTAGCAAGGCTAAAATTACTGTGGATACCGACAGCAGTATTTCCCGAGATAGTGTTGCCCGTAATCGTCACGGTGAGAGAACCTGCCATCATGAGAACGCTGTAAATACCAACTACATTATTTGTTATCGTGTTGTCTATGATATCTATGGTGCCGGTACCACCCATCATCGAACAGTTAATGCCGTTAACATTATTGCCGGTGAGGATGTTGTGCGTCACTGTCGCCTTTCCCCTCGTAAAGTAAATACCGTCGGTACAGTTTGTTATGAGATTATTATCTATCGTGAAATCGGTCAAGTTGTTAGTGAGCTGGATTCCCCATGTACTACCGGTGAATATGTTGTCGCTGATCGTCCCGAAGGAGCTCGGATTACTAACGAGGAGCAGTGTAGTTGCGTTTTGCAACGTGACGTTTCGTATATCGACCGTGCAGTTGTTACCGATTACAACAGCGGTGCCTGCTCCCCCGGCATCGATGATCGTCGTCGTCGCGTCCGCTCCCTCAAGTGTCAGATCCTGCAATATGAATATAGAAAATACTTCGCCCAACGCGGTGTCGTACGTTCCCGCTGCTATGTGCACGATGCCGCCGGGATCAACCGCACCGAGAGCCGCGGTGATCGTTCTGAAATCGGCATCACCGTCAGTATCTTCCGACACGGGGTAGTCGTCATCGACGTAGACGTCTGTATACTGTGCGTTAACCGGATTAATCACTACTAACAAAGAAATCAAAAACATTATTGTTATTATTCCTCCTATTTTCTTTCTCATTACATCGCCTTCATTTTATGAATATACATCATTTTCTCTATTGTATTATATAAAAAGCTTTCGGTTATTTTTAATAGATGTAGAGTACGGAAATTATTTCGCCAAGAGGAATTACAGAGAAGTGTGACATGAAAAGATTTATTAAACTCCCTTTCTATTTTTGATCATGAAGACATCCGATATTATAGGCAAGAAAGTTTTTGATATTAACGCCAACGAAGTGGGAAAAGTGAGTTATATAGACTTCGATCTGATGGATGGGGTAGTGAACTCAATAGGAATAAGTATAGGACTCATGAAAAAAAAGATTGAGATAAAACCTGAAGACATAAAAACTGTAGGAGATACGATAATCCTGAACATTTCCAAAGATGAAATCCTATGAAATGTGATCTTCATATACATTCCTTCTATTCCTTCAATGACGGCGTGAACTCACCCGAGGACATAATAAAACAGGCCATAAAGATAGGCCTTGATTCTATAGCTATTACAGATCATGACACAATGAATGGTTTTTTCAAAGCTAGAAACTATGCAAAAAAGTTAGATTTTGATCTCGTACCTGGAATGGAGATATCTTCAAGAGAAGGACATATTCTGGGGCTTTTTATTGAAGAAGAGATACCAAAAAATATATCTGCCAAGGAGAGTATTGAAATGATCCATCGCCAGGGAGGATTGGCTATTGCCGCTCATCCCTATGATATATTAAGAAAAGGTATTGGCGATCTTGTCAAAAAACTGAAATTTGATGCCATAGAAACAATGAATGGAAGGAACTACCTTGCTAACGGAAAAGCAAGAAAAGTAGCTGAAGATCTCAATATTGCTGTTACCGGAGGATCCGATGCTCATATTATTGACGAGATAGGAAACTGTTATACGTTGTATAAAAACGATCTATACAATGAAATAAAAAACAGAGAAACGAGAGCAGAAGGAAATCTGGCAAATCCTTACTCACTCTTGAAATCAAAACTCAAAAAATCTCCTTATATACCTCCAGAAACCTCTTTCCTTTGTCTGTAATTGCATAATATATTTTTCTTCCTATCTTTTTAGAACTTATCATATTCTTTTCTTGTAGTCCGTTTAAATGCTGATAAACAGCCTGAATTTTCATTTTTTTATTGAGATTCTTCCATATTTCGTAACCATAACTCTCTTTTTCTTTTAATATCCTCAAGATCTCTATTTTTGTACTTGTAACTCCGAAATAATCTTTTTTTATATTAAAAGATTTTAATCCGCTTCCTGTTATAATGCAGAGAGTTTTTCCTTTTAATTTGTATTTCAATTCTGTTGCAACGGTAGTTGCAGAAGCTAACTCACAAAATATGCCTCTTTTTGCCAAGATTTTTTGAGCTTCTCTGATCTCTTCTTCTGAGATTTTAAAGAAACTTCCCTCAGATTTTTTAATAGCTTCTATCGCCAGATCTCTGAAAAGAGGCTTTTTGACATATATCGCAAGAGCCTCTGTTTTCTTTGTTACGGCGTTTTTATCTATAAAAGGAGCACAGTTCTCAGACTGAACTCCTATAAGCCTCGGGATCTTATCTATAAATTCGAGCTTAAGAAGCTGAGAAAATCCTCTATAAATTGAAAATATGGTACCCCCATTTCCAACGGGTATTATCAGGTTATCGAACTCTCCCTTTTCAAAAATTTCAAAGGCCATTGTTTTTTGTCCTTCGAGTGAAAGGGGATTGTACTCGGATGCGTCATAAAAATTATTTAATCTGCAAGCTTCCTGTACAGGATCCAAAAGATCATCCACAGTCTCTCCAACTCTTATGATCCTGGCGTTGTACATCATCATTTGAAGTAACTTTCCTCTTTCTACGTATTTAGGCACAAAGAGATAACTTTCTTTGCCTGCAAATGCAGAATATGCCGCGATAGATGCACCCAAGTTTCCGTTAGATCCGCAGGCTAATCTTTTTCTATCGCAATGCGAAAGAATGAGTGTTGCAGCTCTGTCCCTGAAACTACCCGTTGGATTTCTCGTTTCATCTTTTATATAAAGATCTAAGTCATTGAAATAAATTATGGGTGTATTTCCCTCGTTTAAACTGATTTTTTTCTTCACGGGTAAAAGATCTTCATATCTCCATACACCTTCCCCCCTGAAACTTACTTTTTTGATATCCTCTTTAACTACAAGAGGAGATCCGCACTCACAGATAGTTATATAATCATACTCTTTATTGCATTTGGGACAGATGTAAACCATAAACTATATTAGAGGCAGGAGATTAATAATCTTATGGAAGTTACAGGGATCAAGGGTATAACTATAGAAACAGGAAAAGATATTTACACAATAAAATCGGAGAAAAATATAGATATACCAGAATGGCTGGCTCTGTTTCTTGAAGAAGAGGGAATTGTAAAAATAAAAATATACGATAACAAGTATTATCAGAGAATAATACTGGAAGAAAAAAAGGATAAAAAATTGAGTTCTTTGGACGAAGATTTTTATGAACTCGCTGAAATATCACTTAAAAAGACTGATCATGAGTATAGAAAGAAACTTGCCATATCATTGAAAGAACTTATAGATCTCAGGACGAGAAAATTGATGCAGTTTGCCATACAGAATGCAGAGATAAAGATTCCTCATAGAGAAAGAGTTTTATATAATAGGATAAGAAATGAAATAACGAACTGGTTTGCAGATGTAGAAGGGATCTTTGATGGAGATAGAGTATGAAAATATTTTAAACAGATTCAGGGATTTTTTTCTGGCATATCCTGATGTGAGTAATCCGAAATATAAGGGTCATATAGACGAGATGAAAACAACTGAAAAAAAATCTCTTGATACAGATTGTGACGATATTCTTGATTATGATCCAGAGTTATACGAAGCTACCGTGGAGAGGCCAGTAGATGTGATTCCCATTGCAGAAGACGGCTTAAAAAATATACTTCTTGGAGAAGATGTTTTTGTAAGATTTTACAATGCAAAATCAGAAGAGATCGAGATCAGGGATCTGAGATCTATCCATGTAAATAAATTCGTCCAGGTAATGGGTATCGTTGGAAGAAGTTCTGAAGTAAAGCCCGAGATCGTGGAAGCTGTATTTCAGTGCCAGAGATGCGGGCATATACAGATAGTGGAACAGGTAGAAGAGTTTTTTAAGAAACCGGGTATCTGTGAAAATCCTGCGTGTGGAAGAAATGGGCCTTTTAAACTTCTTGAGGATCAGTCCAAATTCAGGGACTGGCAGGTTTTAAAGATCCAGGAAAGACCCGAGAAACTAAGAGGAGGAAGAATGCCGAGGAGGATCAATCTTATAATTCGCGATGATCTTGTGGAGCTTGCTAAAGCAGGTGACAGGATTACTGTCACAGGAATTCTGAAAACAGTTCAGGAAAGTACGTTTAAAGGCAAAAAAACAACGTTCAGTAAGTATATAGATGTAAACTCCATAAGGATAGAGGATCAGGATGTGGAAGAGATCAGGATCACGAAAGAAGAGGAGGAAAAAATAAAAAAACTCGTGCAGGACCCCTTTATAATCGAGAAAATAACGAGTTCCATCGCACCATTTGTATACGGCTACTCAGATATAAAAGAAGCAATAGCGATGCAGTTATTTTCTGGTGTTCCAAAAGAACTTCCGGATGGAACAAGACTGAGAGGGGACCCGAACATACTCTTGGTCGGTGATCCCGGTGTTGCCAAATCACAGCTTCTTCAGTATGCATCAAGGATAGCACCGAGAGGATTATACACGAGCGGAAAGGGAACAAGTGCAGCTGGACTTACCGCGGCAGTAGTTCACGATGAGACTACGGGAGGATGGGCGCTGGAAGCTGGAGCTCTTGTAATTGCTGATGGTGGGATAGCATGCATAGATGAGATAGATAAGATGAGTAAAGATGACAGATCATCGATACATGAGGCTATGGAACAGCAGACGATAAGTATCGCGAAAGCAGGTATAGTTGCAACTTTAAATGCAAGATCAGCCATCCTCGCAGCTTCAAATCCGAAGTACGGGAGATTCGACAGATTCAAACCATTTGCTGAGCAGATAGATCTCCCTCCCACTCTTATATCAAGATTCGATCTTGTGTTTATAATCACAGATGTGCCTGATGAAGAAAGAGATAAAGCAACAGCGAAACATATTTTAGACGTGCACAGAAACGCTGAAGAAGCGATAACACCTCCTATAGATCTGGAACTTCTTGAAAAATATATACTCTATGCAAAAATAAATAAATTTCCTGTTTTAACAAAACAGGCATCAAGAAAAATGCATAATTTTTATGTCCAACTGAGAAAAATAGCCCTGGATAGGGATGCTCCCGTACCTATTACTGCAAGACAGTTAGAGGCGCTTATAAGACTGGGTGAGGCAAGAGCGAAGATGAGACTTTCAAATAAAGTGGAGGCTGAAGACGCTGAAGCTGTAATAAAACTATTTAAAAACACGTTATTCAAAGTAGGCATCGACCCTGAAACAGGAAAATTAGACATAGACGTTATAATGACAGGAAAGCCCAAATCCCAGAGAGATAGACTGATACATTTACTGGATATCATATCTGAACTGGATAAAGGAGATGGTATCTCTTTTGAAGACATAATGCAAGAAGCGGAGAGAGAAGGAATGGATAAAAATTTTGTGAGAAGAGCTATTGAGGAGTACAAACAGAAAGGTGACCTGTACGAGCCTACTCCAAATAAATTCAAAGTTTTGAGATAACTACTCTATTACTTTTTTCTTCCAGATCCCTGTTCCGAAAAGGATTAATGCAACTATTGCACCAACTATATTGCTTAATGCCATCCCTATCCATACACCCGTGGAGTTCATACCGAAATATAAGCCGAGAAGATAGGCCAACGGTACCCTCAATCCCCATAACCTCAAAAGATCAAGTGTCATAGTTGGAACATTATGCCCTGATCCTCGAAAAGATGCGGTTATAGCGGCAAATATCCCAAAGAAGGGGATCCCTATTATTATACATTTAATAAAGTTAGCGCCTTCATTAACAACTTCAGAATCATTTATAAAAAATCCTATTGCCTCTGACCTGAATAAAACTAGAAATACAGAACATGCAACGAGAATAGAGAACATAGTAAGCATTCCCTTCTTTGCAGCTTCTTCGGCTCTCTTTATGTTGTTGGCACCAAGACTCTGTCCCAAGATAGTGCTTATTCCAACGGCTAACCCATTAATTGATATAAAAACTAAACTTATTATTCTATCTCCAACGCCATATGCTGCTAAAACTACCGTACTATCTGGAAGTCTCGCCAGAACGTACATCAAAATAAAGAAACCGAAGGCTGTACTTGACTCTCCTATGGATGCGGGGATACCAATATGAAGAATTTTTTTTATTTTCTCTTTATCTGGCTTTAAATAACTCAGTTCAAGCTTTATCCCAACTTTTCCTTTAAACAGCAAATATAACGCTATAATAGTTGCCAGAGACTGTGTTAAAACAGTAGCCAATCCTGCACCTAAAACTCCCATCCTCGGAAACCCGAACATCCCGAAAATAAGTATTGGATCGAGGATTATATTCAGAATTACTGCGGCTCCATCAACGATCATCGGCGTAACAGTGTCCCCATAAGCTCTCATGATGAATCCAAATGTAAATGACCCAAACATGAAAGGCATTCCTAAAAAGATTATTCGCAGATATAAGATAGCGAGATGAGAAACTTCTTCTTCCAATCCCAAGGAGTGAACGATGAATGGTGAGAGAAAAAATCCCATGACAGCGATACATAGCCCGAATAATAAAGAGATAGATAAAACCTGTCCTGCAGATCTATCCGCTTCCTCATGTTTCTTTGCTCCCGTATACTGGGATACCAGAGCCACTCCGGCGGATCCAAATCCAAAAGCAACAGCTATCAATAAAAAGATTATAGGCCATGAGATCTGAAGAGCTGCTACGGCATATTTTGATTCTTCCAGTCTTCCTAACCAGAAAGTATCTGCCAGTGTATAAGCTGTACCTATAAGGCTGGAAACCATTATGGGCCAGCCTAAAAGAAATAATGTTTTTATTATAGGACCGTTGAGAATTTGTTCCTTTGAAACAGAACGCATTATTTAAGAAAGAAAGAATTATATTTAAACATTTTGTTTTTAAAATCTTAGAGATAGGTACATTAAATCAAACAATGTTCTGATGATAAGAAAGATATAAATAGATGATAGATTAAGTAAAATCATGGATTCAGACTTTTTAGATAAGATAAAAATCTCTGTAAGAAAAAAGCCAGTTTTCTCCATATTGTTCTTTGTTACGTATCTGATTTTAATTGTATTTTGGAGAAGAAATCTTCCTCCATGGAAAGTTTATCCCTTTCTTCTTGTAGTTCTTGCTACATTCTTTTTTTAATCACGAGCAAAAGAAAATCAATCACGATGAAATACTGCAAGTTAAGTTTGATTGTTTTTTTGGCATCTCTTATTTTTTCAGTTATTCTTAATCAATTTAAATCAGATGTTATAATCATCAAAATCCTTTATATTATAGCATTAAACTTGAAACTCTCGATATTTTTAGTATTTGTTAAAGACATTGTTTTTGCAAACTCTATTGAATATATCATCAAAAGAAAATGGTACCACATTATTCTAGGAACCGTTTTGCTCTGGATATACATTTCCTGGATATTTGCGATAGCGTACTCCCATCCATCTCTTAGCTGCATCTGTACCGAAACCCAAAGTAATTTTGATTCTACAAACTCCATTAACAACTGGTACTTCAGCATTACCACAATAACTACAGCAGGTTATGGCGATTTCTATCCTACTGTTATTTGCAAAGCAATCGCAAATATAGAGATGCTTTCAGGATTCTTTTTAATATCTGTTATGGCTGGACTTGTTGCTGGAGTAGCATACGAAGAGATAAAAAGGAAGGGCAATTCTAAGGGAGAGGTATATAAAAAATAACCTTAAAGGGGGGTTTTGAAAGGGGGCGGAGCCCCCTTCATTCGACAGCTTCTTTTTTTAGAACGTCTTTTTCCTCAAGGATAGATATCCCTGTATCTTTACCAAAGACTTCTATTCTCACAGTTTTTTTAGGAATCGTGAGGTTGACCTTCGCAGTTTTTATTAAATTCAGTATCTTCTCACCGAGATCCCTTTCAAGCTTTCTACTATCCAACCTTTCTCCTCTGTTCTTGCATCTTACGGCAAACGTCTCTTTCTCGTTGATCTTCTCCCTGGAAAAAAGTAGAGCTTTTTCAATTATCTCATTTTCTTCTGTTCTTGCGATTATTTCTAACGGTATCACTCTGCACACAGCAGTAGTATCATAATCTTTTATAAGTTTTAAAGCATCTTCTTCTGTTATTACGAGAAAAACTCCCCTAAATGGTGTTTTTTTTATTTTTAGATCTCCTTTTAAAGCCCATTCCACCTCCCACATCCCGTCATACTGTCGAGACACTGGAGTAGTAACTAAATAATACATGTTATCCCTCAGGTCTTATAACTATATCAGCAATATCTATACCAAGTTCTCCAATTTTAACTAAATTTTCAATTATATTGCCCATATATATGGAGTCTTTACTTTTCAGCTCCAGTATATCCTCATCTAATTCCTTTTTCAATTTTTTCAGATCTTTTTTCATACCTAAAACTTCATCAGCTTTCTGAAAATCTTTCTTTTCCAAAGCGTTCCACGAGCCTTGAAATATCTTGATTAGAAGATCACTCATTTTTTTTACATTTTCAAAAATCTTTGGATTTAATGAAGAATAATTTATCTCTCCAAAATTTAAGCAGTTGTTCTCGATATTATCAGCTATCTGCTCTATATTTTTAGCCACGATTCTAAGATCAAGACATTCTAAAGGTGTAACATCTATCTTTTCAGCAAAACCCGTATCAATAATTGCAGTTCTCAACTGTCTAACTACAAGAAAATATAATCTGTCAACTTCAAAATCCCTTTGAATGACATCTCTGGCAAGTTCAAGATCATTGTTTAAAAAGGATTCCAGAAAGTCTTTCTGCATCGAAGTTGCCACGAAATACTCTCTCTTCATTGCTTTTTTTGTTGGAAGTTCGGAAGGATCTAAAAGGTTGCAGATAATAATTTCCCTATTCTTTTCATCAACTATTTCGTATCCGGAAAGAGTTTTTAGAGTATCTTTGATCTTTCTTCTGTAACTATGATCTATGTTATTTTCTGAAACAATGCTGATAGTATCGTATCCACACATGTACTTGGCAGTAATTTCCCGCCTTATACTATCTGAGAGATTTATAACAGCACTTTTTTTCAGTTTTTCTTTCTTAGGTGTCAAAAAGATGCCCATATTCCTCTCTTCTATCGTCAGAGAGTCTCCTTTATTTAATTTATACCTTTCTACCCACTTTTTTGGCAGGGATATTATGTACGTTCCTCCACCGGTAACCTGTATTCTCCTGATCTCCATAAGGTATATAGAACCAAAAGTTATAAAAATCTCTCTGTTGTATCTTAAGTGAGGACCCTAAAAATTCAGGTGAGAAAATGCTTGTAAAGGATGTCATGATAAAAGAGATAGTGTATGTTGCAATACCTGGAAGAAGAAAAGACGCTCTGGACATTATGCAGAAAAAGAATGTCTTTAACCTTCCGGTTGTAAAAAAAGGAAGTAAAAAGTTGGCGGGGGTAGTATCCCTCAATGATCTCCTAAATAATCCGGAGGAAGACCAGCTGGCTCTACTGGTAAATAGAGATCCGCTTAAAGTGAGTTCTGATGATAGCATAAAGAAAGCTTGTCAGATCTTTGTAAGAGAAAAACTCAGAAATCTTCCAGTAGTAGAAAATTCTGAATTGGCAGGTATTATAGGTATAGATGATATAGTAAAAAAAGGTATTTTCAAGCTGCATATAGAAGAACCTTGTAGAAAATACATGAAAACAAAAATTGCTGCAGTCTGGGAAAATACTCCCTTGAATGTAGTCTTAAAGATTATGAGCTACTCAAAAAGTTTATCTGTTGTAGTTCTCAATGCCTCCGGAGAAATAACGGGGATGGTGGACAGAGAGGACATAATAAAAGCTGGAGAAGTCGTAAGTGAGATGAAAAAGAAGGATATGGCAACGTCTGAAGAGGACGACTGGGATTGGGAAACTAGAAGTACTCTCTATATAGGCATGAGAACGCTAAAACTTCCTAAAAAACCTGTAAAAGATTACATGACAAAAGAAGTAGTAACTATTACTTCAGATGGAACTATCACCGAATGCGCAAAAAAGATGAGAAAATACAACATAGAGCAGCTTCCTGTTACTGAGGACAGCAATAAGTTAATTGGTATCATAAGAGACTATGATATCCTGAAAGCATTAATCGACATTAGTTGAGTTTATATCTGCTGTAGAGTTGGTATCTAATAATCCTTGCTCTAAATTCTTCAGATATTCCTCATCTTCAGAAAACATTGTGGAATTTGTGTCTGTTGTAGAGTTTATATCTGCTGTAGAGTTGGTATCTAATAATCCTTGCTCTAAATTCTTCAGATACTCCTGGATTTCCTTGGAAAACATTTTTCCTTCTGCAAGTATCAAAAGCTCGTAATTATCTTTTTTATACTCTAATCTCTCCACTCTTTCCTTAATATTATTCTTATTTATCTCAAAATTATTTCTATGTATAATTATATACTCCCGCTCTTCCATTACTTCTGTATATGTAGAATAACAACTTGTATCTATACAACAGTAGTTGTAACTCTCAGAATAATTTTCACTTAACTTATCCTCTTTGGCCAAAAAGCTACCGATAGAAATCCCTGTAATCATCAAAGAAACAGTAAAAAACAAAGATATTACAAATAAAACTCTTTTATTTTTTCTTATCTTGAATAAATTCTCCACTCTCTCCATGGAAAGATGCCTATCTAACTTGACTAAAACTTCTGGACATCCCATCGGGAAAATGTTTTTAGTTCCAGTGTTTATAGGAACTTCAGGAGCTTTAAAAGAGCTTAATTTCAGCATCAATTCAATGTAATGCTTTTTTTCCTCTTTCGTCTTTGCAGAGGATATGTCTGCCATATACTCCGACTCTTTTTCTATTTTTCTTATCAATAAAAAAATTACGGGGTTGTAGAAAAAGAGTATCTCTAAAAATAGACTTATTACCTTCACAAGGATGTCCTTGTTTTTTATATGCCACAACTCATGTTTCAGAACGATTTCGAGATCTTTTTCCGTACATTTTTTTATAAACTCCTCTCCTAAGGCAAGTTTAGGTTTTAAACCGAAGACAAAAACATCAAGAGAATTTCTGGCAAGATAGAGTTTTGGCGGCTCGAGATTCATCTGCTCTGAAAGTTTCTGAAGTTTCTTTTCAATTATCCTGTCTTCAAAAGGATGTAAACGATAAAGTTTGTACATTAGATTCCTATCGAAAAAGATCACGAATAGAAAAGAAAAGAATACTGCAGAGAATAACAATACCGTTAAATAAGCAAAATTCGTGTATTCAGTGATATAATCTATCTTGTGTGCCAATATTATAACAGAATCTCCTTTCACAATATGATACCCTTCTATTATCAGTCCCTGAATTATCCTAAAAGGAACTATTGCAAAAACAGTGAAAAATGAGATTAAAGTTAATTTATGAATCATATTCTTTGTCTGTATAGAAGGATCGAAAATATTTATAAGTAATTCGTTGATAAGAAATATTATTACAGTTAAAAATGTATAATAAATAATCAGGCAGAGACTATTCATTATTCAGGTCCTCCAGCTTTTTCTTCAAAACTTCAATCTCTTTTTTTGACAGATCTAAATTTTCTGAAAAATATTTTATTGCTACCTTCCCAAAGCTTTTTAGAAGTTTATTGAACGTAGAATCGATCACTCTTTCTTCATAGCTTTCTTTCGTATTTGTGGAAGAATAAACATATTTAAAACCCCCCCTTGCTCTTACCTTTCTTGATTTAAGAAGTCCCTTGTCCACAAGTCTTGATAGAACGGTATTTACTGTAGTATAAGCTATCTTTCTTTTTTCTCTGATAACTTGTTGAACATGCCTTGCATCTACCTCTCCCTCGGTCCATACGATCTCCATTATCTCTTTCTCTAATGAACCCAACATAGTATAATTGCATACTCCTAGTATAAATATTTTTGGTTAGTTGTCAATGATCAAACTTGAGGACAGCTGATACCTCAACGCATCCCAGCCTTCTGAAGTCTCAGAAGACTCCTCTTCAATAAAGACAAGTTCTGGATTGCTAAGACCTGTAAGATTCTTTATCTCATCTATAGCTGTGTCGAAATTACCTACAGCATCTATAAGCTTTGCATTGACTGCATCTTTTCCACTCCATGTCAGCCCGTCCGCATAGCTGGATACATAGTCATAACTCAAATTTCTGCCTTTCGCCACTGTAAAAACAAATCTGTAAAAAGCGTCGTAAACAGAGTTTTTGATCCATTCTCTCTCTTCATCTGTAAGCGATCTCCAGTCTGCTCCTGCATCTTTATGCTTTCCTGTCTTTATAATATCAAACTCAAATCCATACTGTCTGTAGTACTCCGAAGCATCAACATGTACATATATGACTCCAATGCTCCCGACATCCGCATCATCTCTTGCTATTATTTTATTGCATACGGAAGATATATAGTAAGCTCCTGAAGCTCCATACCCGCCTATATAAGCTACAATAGGTTTTTTCTCTTTGAATCTCAGAATTTCATACGTTATCTGGGTTACTGCAGCCACACTTCCTCCCGGAGAATCTATCCACAGAATAACTCCTTCAGCATCACCCTCTTCAATTTCTCTAAGTTTCTTCGTTATTGGAAGAACGTCTTCCACATCTAATATTCCATATATTCTCAGTACAGCTATTTCACCGTCTTTTTCTCCTTCCAAGAAACTTTTCTCTATCTCATCCATCTCCCTTTGATATTCCTCTTCATATGCACTATAATCCGCGGTAGGAGATACTATTTCTTCTTTTACCGTCTCTTCTTTTTCTGGAATTTCTATACACGCCGCTAAAAAGACTATTATAACCAGAATACCCATCACTAAACACATGGATGTTGCCTTTGGCAACATCAATCTTTTTCTGGCTTTGCCAGCATCTATCTTTTTCTTTTTCATTTTATCACCATCACTATATCTGTCATAACATTTAATAATCTTTTTAAAAAAGAAAAATATGCAGAAATTCTCAAAGAATTTCTGTTATAATTGACTGAAAATCTTCTCCTCTATCGCTTTAATGTTTTTCTCTATCTTTTCTTCAAGTTCTGGATCTATGCCACGTTTCATTTCGTTTCTCTCTTTTATAAGTACAGAGTAAACATCTACAGCCTCCTCAATATGATCTTTTATGTATTCGGGGGTAAAAGTCTTCAGTATTTTTTCAGTACCATTGTGGAGTTTTAAGAGCTTTTCTTTTTCAGCCATAGTTGGTTTTTCTTCTTTCTTTTCTTCCTTCTCCACTACCTCTTCTTTTATTACAGGTACTGCTGTTCCTGAAATAATCTTTTCTGGCTCTTTTTTCTTTTTGGGTTTCTTTGCTGTGGCCATGAAATATAAAAACAGCAACAGTGCTATAACAACTAAAGCTGCCAAGTATGTTTTATATTTCTGGAAGAAAGTGGGAGGTGGTGGTGGCGTAGTTGTTAGAGGAGGAGCACATGCTTCCTCTATCTCTTCCAATCTATTTTTGGCTTCTTCCATTCTGGAAGTATCTTTCAACTCCTCATAAATAGAGATAGCCTGATTGTATAACTCTATAGCCTTGTCACAATCTCCGGCTTCAAAAGCATCTTCAGCCTGATCTATCAGTGCCAATGCCTGTAAATATTTATTACAGTTTTTTATCATTAAATTACATTGATCTATTCTATCCTGATTCGGTATCTGTTCGTATAACTCCTTAGCTAAATTATAATACTGTTTTGCTTTTGCAAACTCACCGTTATAATAATAAGTGTTAGCTTTCTGGAATAGAGCGTCTGCTTCTCCTATAGGAAGCTTGATTACAGTTATATCCACATATAGAGCATTATTCGATTTATCGGGTTCGCCCGGGATCTCCAGGGCATGGACACCTAATTTATGATCCCCTTCCACAGCTATCCACGTAAAAACTACACTTTTTGTATCACCGGAGGGTATAGGAATAGTCTGATACTCTACTGTATTGTAATCCACCAGAAGCCTTGTCTTGACGTCTCTATCATCGGGAGAGTTATTTCTTACCTGTGCCATGACACTAACTATCTCTCCGTCCTTAGGATCTTCTGGAGAATATTGAATACTTAATACCTCCAGATCTTTTTCTAAAACCTCAGCTTTAAGTTTTAAAGGATCGTAAACACCTGCATCTGACTGTATTTTCACTTCTATCTCGTATTTTCCTATCTCCGTCTCTTTTGGGACTTTTGCTATCAAAAAAACTTCTTTTTGATCTCCTGGATCTATGCCGTAAGTTTCTATACCATACTTAAAATCAACATCCCAGCCCTCAGGCACTTTAGAAAGTGAAAATTTTACAGTAGCTCTCTTTGCCCCAATCTCGAGATGTGTAGACGAAGATGTTGGAGGATCTGGTGGTGGACTTGGGGTTGGAGGTACGGTAGTAGGAGGAGGTGTATATGTATGAGTCTTTGGAGGCTTTTCTGCACCTGTGTAATCGAGAATTATTTTATACTCTATCTTCCCACCTGGAAAGGTCTTTTCATCTGGATTATCAGGAGTAATCAAAAGAGCTTCAGAACTTACTTCCAAAAATAAGCTTAAAAAAAGAAAAAATATTAATGTTGTGCACAGTATCTTTTTCATTCTATCTCCTCTTAATCTCCATTTATAAATTTATTGGATAGTTATTGTAGTGTCTTCGTCAGCGTATACCCAGTATCCGTATCCCGGAGTGAACGTCGTGAACTGATTCGTGAATCTGCCCCATGGATCGAACAGCTCGTAGTCATCAGAGACTGCATTCCATCTCCACATGAGATTAATCTTGTTGTAGTTAGCTGTTACCGCCGTTGATATCGTCTTTGACGTGTTAAATGCATATCCCATCATGTTCCAGCCGTGATATAGATGTACGTTTCTGGCGCTTGTATTCTGCAGACCTGAAAGTACGAAGTTCGCATCTTCCGTAGCATATACCCAGTACCCTACATCCATCTTCAGGTATTTGAACTCGTTCTGATGTGTCAAGTCTGGCGTCACTCTGTAGTTTACATAATAGCCTGAGCTTGCATCCCACAGATGTATCCTCGTATATTTACCTTCTATCGGATAGAATATCGCTGGTATTGGCGTATCCTCGTCTATAATCAATGGTAACGAGATAAGATTCCATCCTATCTTCAGTTGTAGAGTGTATGTCGTTCCTGCTTCTAAATTCATAGTCTGTCCCGTGAGATGTTGTCCCGCACTTAGAGTAATATGCAGTGAATCTGCCTTATAACTCTGTTTATAGAAAGCTATGTCCATTGCAACACCCGAAGGTAACGGCGAAAGTAAGAAGGTTCCGTTAACTAAACTCGTAGTTTCTCCTACTTTCTCTATCCTGCCCCAGTCCTCGATAATGTATGCTATTATTATTACATCACCAAGAGGCGTAGTACCTCCAGTTGTTACAGTTCCCGATACACTTCCTGCAGTTGTGTCAACATAGAAGTACCATACTTCAGACCAGCCAGAGTTATTGGCCTTGACTCTCCACCAGTAGCCTGTTTTATCAGTGAGATTCGTTGTTGGTGTGTATTCTGTATTAAGCCCTGCATTATGATTTATTACCGTAGATGAAAAGTCCGGTGTGTCGTCTACTTCTATTGTGTAACTTGTCGCGCTTGTAAACGCGTACCATTTGAACGTCGGCGTCTGATCTGTGATTGTAGTCCCATTAGCTGGCTCCCTCAGCGTCGGCCCTACTCCTGTCGCAGATATTGTGAACGACCATATTGCAGACCATCCTGAATTGTCAGCCGTGACTCTCCAGTAGTACGTTGCGTAGGAAGAAAACGTATGAGAGTCTGCAGTGGTGGGTGCGCTTATGCTGTTAGTATATATAGGCGAACTGCAGTCAGGTGTGTCATCTACCTGTATCGTGTATGTAGTTGCGAGTAGGAACGCATTCCATGTGAATGTAACATTTAGACTCGTGAGAGTTGCACCGTTTGACGGTGAAATCAGCGTTACAACTCCTGAGTAGTCGAAGTTCAGTGTAAGATCGTCATACTCTGTATCTGAGTCGAGATCATCAAACGGTGGTGTAGTTGCCAGATAATCCATTACATTGTATGGACCTGCTGTCAATGTACCCAGTAAGGTATCATAACATGAAATAGTGCCATAGAATCCCCACGGCACCCACATCTCGTATCCTCCACTGCCGCCTGAGACCGCCTGCACCTGAATGTCTCCACGATCAGCTGTGATTATCGCACCAGATACTGAAGGATCTACCGTTCCTGTTATCTTGGCTGTGTTCGGCAACAAATCTCCAGGTGTATCAAAGTCAAAATCAACTGTATAATGACTTGCAACTATGATATCTTTTGTCTTCGTAGTGAAAGCGGGATGCGATACCTGAATAGTCCACTGTCCTTCCCAGAGCTCATCTAACTTACCAGGTCTTCCACCAGGCAAATCTTCTCCGGGATCGAGTTCATTGTTCACGATTACAGTATCTTCTGTCTCAAAACTGTAGAATCCTGATGCGTCTGTATACGTTTCGTATATTTTCTCATAACTAGAGTACCAGTGGAAGAAGAACTCTACCTTTGCTCCATACAATGGGTGTATTCCATCGTATGTTACCGTTCCTGAAGCATCTCCATGTTCTCTCATAAGTGTTATGTCGACACCAGTAGTCGTTACTCCTGGATCTACATGCACATCATCTACTTCGTTGGGCTCGTATCTTGGATGTGTGGATACCTGTTCAGCATGAACAGTATACGATCCTGTAGCTATCGGCACAGGTACGAGTGGCATTAAATACATTCCATCGGCTTCAGTATACACAGATACTGAGAATGAAGGTGTGGCACTAATCCATGCTCTTACCGTAGCATTCTCTATCGCTTCTAGTGGATCGTCGTAAACATCATCCTGGTCAAAGTCTTCATATACCCTTCCAGATATGCTTCCTGTTTCTGCATCCATGGCAAAGTTCTCTGTATTCCATCCTGAATCTACAAAGACATTATGATGGGCATCCTGGAACAGATCGACTGTTACGTCGACCAGGTGACTCATTTCAGACGTTATATCTGTTAATATGTAATATCCGTACGAGTCAGTAGTCGTTGTCGGATTCAAAGTTACGACCGCATTTCTAATACCTTCTGTCACGGTATCTTCTCCAGTTCCCATGACATCATATTCTCCATTAGGTTCAAATGGATTGGCAGGATCAGGACCATCGTAGTTCCCTCCTGTGCATATATCGAGATCGTAATCTGGATCTCCTGGATCTCCAACATCGCCTACAGCTATACCTCCGTCGAAGTACACGACTCCCTGAAGTATTCCATAATCCATCGAGGTCAGGAGCTCCATTGAGAAGTCCTGCCAAGTGTGATTCCATGGCGTATCACTGTTCAATCCAACGTTTCTCTGCGGTTTTGGCTTATAGCCAGTAGCCGTAGCCACTAATGTGTGAATGGCTGGATACGTAGAACCCACAGGCATGTACGGTGCAAGTTCCCCTATTATATAGTATCCTACGTCGTCTGTCGGACACTGTCTGTATGCTCCAGGTATCCATACCTTTGCATCATCATCTCTATCTGTAAGTCTTTCGTCTGGACTTCCGGGAGCGTATACCAATCCCTCAATCCAGGCATCTGGGACTGTCTGGAGACCGCATAAAGGTACGTGGTTTCCATCATCATCTGTTATGTCATCTTCGGTGTCTTTGTTATCATAGTCCCAATTATCATAGGTATTCGTTGTGAATACCCCATAAGCCATTTCATGATCTATATGTGTAAATTTAAGCCAGTATCTGGCGTCATTACCATTTGGCAGTAACGGTACGTCTGCAAATATGAAGTTATAGTCGACGCCACCAGGACACCATGTATCCGTATAAGTGTAAGTATCGGTAGTCGATATCGTGGTGATATCTAATCCTGGGATATCTACAGTTACACCACCGATCTCTTCTCCTGGGTCATAATCGTTATCTGTATTGGCATCGACATACACTATTCCAAGGACTACACCTGTATTTCCAAGCTCTTTGCACAGCAAAAAGTCATTGTCCTCGTTTATCTCGTTAAATTCGACAGTTATGTTATTCAGACACTTCGCAGGATAGTTTGTTTTCGCTGCGTTGACAGTGTATTCTGTCTCATCTGAATGCACCTTCGGCGTTGAGACCGAACAGTCTACCAAGTAATATCCCTCTATATCTGTATTATTTATGGGTGGATTCTCGGCTGCGTCATAATTATAAGTCGCTACCTCGTTTGTTGCTGAAGGATTTGGGTTCGTTCTCTGCTTCGTTGCATTCACATCGGCACTCACTATAGGTTTGTACGTGTTGCAGTCTAACACGAATCCATCTATGAATCCTCTCCATCTGTACAGAGTAGTTGGAGCTAGAGGTGTCACAACATTCCACGTTACAGGAATCGACCTCCACGTTCTCCAGCAGCTGTTCTTCTCATACCATAATATATAGTAGAGACCTAGGAAAACTTCATTTATGGGCAAAATGCCATTCTGCTGGTCGTTGAACTCGTATTTTCCACCGTCTACTGTATTTTTCTGCCACCACGGCAATCCTATTCCATTGTCCGGGTTTCCTATTGTTACCGTGGCATTCTTGAGATATAAGTCACCTACTATGTCTGTAAAGTTTTTATCTTCATGTACCTCTCCTTTTAATCCTCCAGATTTTCTGGAAAGATCGAAGTTTATACCTGATGTTTCTGAATGAACTGTAACTGTACCAGGATATATCTCTGGATCATATGTTTCTATACCGTTCAGTACGTCAAATTCATACCATAACGCTCTCGCTCTTAAAGCATAGTTTCCTGATGGTATTCCCCATGGAGGGAATACTTCTCCTGGTCCTGGCGGCATGTTGATCGGGAATTCAGTACCCCAGTCTGCGGGTGGTCCTGTATAGTACACACCGTGATTCCATACTAGGTAGTATCCTTCTATGTCACTGCAGGTATTGTAGTTCGTAGCCTGTACCCATATGTCAGCGTTACTGCTGTATAACGAGAGATATAGGTCTACATATCCCGATATCAATCCATCCGGTCCCCCGCTGAGAGGTCCTCCGTCCTTTTTATCGAGCGGGAAGTCATATGAGTTGGCAAACGATACTGTGGTCTCATTATTCCTGTCTACCGCCCACCAGACCTCGATATTGTTATCGAATCTCCATCTCGGAGTAGGCCAATTTGGAATCTCCCATTTTTCCTTGTAGAATCCGGAGTACTCCGCAGTTCCCGTGTATCTGTTCCAGAACTCGGCCCAATCATGCGTTATTCGTACATTTAATATAGTATAGTATCCCGTTGAGTCTGCAATGGAAGAATAGTTATCGTCGTTTGATGTAGGATCCGTTGATTTTCCTGAAAGCTTTACTACTGCATTGAATAACGAAGTTTCAGTACCATCAAATGTATTGTTAGCATTTGCATCGTCCCATACAAATCCTTCTATCCTTCCTATCTTTCTTGTAGCTCCGAAGTTTTTGTTTATGAGAGACTGGATATCAACTCTCTCAAACATGTCGTGATAGTTTGGTGCTGAGGACGGTGCATATTCCCATACCAAGTGATCTCCTTTTGGAATAACATTAGTAATAATATAGGTACCGAGTGCATCTGTAGTGTTCCACGCCCACGCACTGGGACCTAAAGGAGGCGGATATGCCGTTGGATTATTATCGTAAAATGCTACATACCCTGCAGGCGCTCCTTCCAGAGGCACAGTCACAATGTGTCCCGGTAAAGGCTTATTTTTATCCTTATCGTACACAGTACCTTTAAGATCGCCTGTTAATTTAAAAATCTGAATATTTAACGGGACAGGGGGTATTCCCAGTGATAAATCGGTAATATCCATATCTACCGTCGTCTGGACGTTGTCATGAGCGATAAAGTATCCCGATGCATCTGCCGTGACAACGTGCCCCGGTGGTCCAGCTTTTATAACGAGCGTATCGTATTGACCGTACATGTCCTGCATATTTGCAATGCTGACATAATATCCGTACGAATCTGTGTATACGCTATTTTTCCCGGATATTGTTACATCTACGTCTTTAACTCCTTCCCCTTCATTGCTGAATCCGTGGGACCCGTTCCAATCGTCCCATATGTACCCTGATACTGATCCTGTGATTTTACCAGCTGCATGATCTGGAAGTCTGAAATCAACTATCGTAACATTACTGTATGTGACCTGCTGATTTATCTTAGCTTTGTTATCGTAAAGTCTTGCAGGAGGCCAGACTACTCCACCAGTATAATCTTCTGCATGGACAGTATAACTTCCTATCGGTACTTCTACAAACTCATAGAATCCATTGCTGTCCGTATAAGTCTCTCTTCCTGCACACGTTACTTTTATATCTTTTATTCCCTGGTCTGTATCCCACTCCGTAACTTTTCCTTTGAGAATTCCAGTATGTTTCTTTATGTGGAACTCCTGCCATACAGTACTCTGCGGGATGGGCTTGACATACTCTGTAGTTGAAAAATATCCGCCTTTTGATACTTTTAAGAGATATTCTGTCGTTTTATACGCAAATCCTTCGACATCGTCCCACCATGACCATCTCTTGACAGGGAGATTCTCGATGACGTAATATCCGAAACTATCAGTTGTAGTCGATATCCCTGAATTTGATATTTCTACTGTAGCGTTAGCTACGGGTACCCAGTCGCTGTCATACTGTAATACTCTTCCAAAAATTGTGCACGGATTTTCGTCCAAAACAAAGTCCTGAACAATGTCCTGTCCTATGGTGCATACAATTAAAGCTTTCTTCGATTTGTGATCTAGTAGACCCGTAGGGTCTGGCTCTGGATCTGACGCAACTATCCAGTACGTACCGCACGGCACTTCTGTAAATATATAATATCCACTTTTATCTGTCGTGATTTCGAGTCCTAATCCGGGTATTTCTACCTCTGCGTACTCTATAGGTGCACCATTAGAGACTATACCAGAAATATCGTTCTCACACTCCTGAGATGCCACATCCATCTGGAAACTGAGCGTTTCAGTCTGTCCTGCGTGAATATACGGTGCGTATGTTCCTGGTACTGGGAATGCATTTGCAGGGTTGAAATTACCTGAAGGATCTCCTCCTGCAGGATTATTCGCATCATCATAGTAGTACACTTCTGTACTGTATCCCTGTGCTTTTGCAACTACAGTGTACATTCCTGCGGGTATCTGCTCTATTTTATAATACCCTGATGCGTCTGTAGTTGCTGACAGGTTCAATCCAGGTATCGATACTATTGCATTAGCAATCGGATTTGCACTCATGTCACGTACATACCCTTCCAGTATTCCTGGATTTAATGTTAGGGTGAAATCGAGGGTTTTGGGACCGAGATCTGTATTTATTCCGTATATAGTTTTGAATTGAGGAGAATATTCCTCTCTTGTCACTCTTATCTCGTAATTACCTTTTTGAAGACCTTTTAAAACATAATTTCCAAACTTATCAGTAAATCCTTCTATTATGTGCAGTCCATCTGGACCTGGAGCAAATGCATCATGAACAGCGTTTGTTAATATCCAGTTTGTGGTTCCCCTTGGATACGCAATAACTCTCGCTCCTATAATAGGGGCTCCAGATGTATCTGTAACTCTACCGATTATAGCATCCGCCCTTTCCAAAAACATAGGATTACAATCTATACCAGCGGCGTAGACATCAATATTCCTTGTTTTTGTAACGTATCCGTCTTTTTTGAATGTCAGATAGTGTTTTCCAAAGAATGTAGAGAATGGCCCCGCACTCCAGAACCCGTTTGGAGCTGTTGTCGTCGCAATCGGGATCGGATTATCGTCAAGATAAACACTGACTCCTACTAATCCTTCATTGGGGCTAAGAAAACTTCCATCATCCTCTGTGCCTGTTGGATTATACCATGGATCCCAGTCGTCGAAATCGGTATCCATGTTTAAACCGTTTTTATACGTATCTCTGCCTATATCTTCGAATATAGATCCGTTTATAGAAAGACTGACCAGTAAACTAGTTGGCTGTGCCTTAACTGTATCTATATTATTTACACTAATTACACTCAGCAAAAAAGCTGCACATACAAAAATACTCATATATTTTTTAATTCCTAACTTCATATCGGTCCCTCCATTACTTGAATTATTTTTATTTTATTTGAATTATCTCTTTCATTTTTCATCTCAATCACTTTGATGTTCAACAGTTGCGTATTATACTTCTATTACTCCTTATCCTTTAAATACTTTTCGGACAGCATCACTATTTTGCGTTGCTTATTTTTATGTTCATCTACTGTATATCAATATTGCATCTATTTAAATAGTTTTCGGTCATTAGTATTGATGAGCAACAATATAACACGATATTATATACAATAAACGAAGCTATATTCGTTTAAAAATGAAAAAGTGCAGAAATTGTTGAGAACAATTTCTGTTTATCCTTCGTAGAAAGCTTTGTATGCTCTGTACGTTTCGTAAATATCTGCTTTGGAAGCTATTTCGAAGGGAGAGTGCATTCCCAGTAAGGGAGTTCCACAGTCTATGACATCCATATTATAATTTGCCAGGAACTTCGCTATCGTTCCTCCCCCACCTTCGTCCACTTTTCCTAACTCAGCGGCCTGCCAGTGTATATTGTTTTTGTTAAATATTCTCCTTATCTCTGCTGTAAACTCTGCCGTTGTCTCGTTTGTTAAGTACTTCCCTCCCGAACCTGTGTACCTCTCTATAACAACGCCATATCCCAATTTTGCTGCGTTATGTTTCTCCTGTGCATCTTTAAAAGTTGGGTTCAATCCAGCTCCTACATCTGCAGAAAGTACTTTGGAATTTTCAAAAACAGAAACAAGATATTTTAATTTTGGAGAATCTGCGATCTTTATAAGGAAATTCTCAAAAGCCCTTGATTTCATTCCTGTTGGTCCTTCGCTCCCTATTTCTTCCCTATCTGCAGCTATAAAAACACAGGTGTACTCGGGATCTTCCATCTCAAGGATCGCTTTCAATGATGTAAATACACAGACTTTATCATCCTGTCCGTATGCACCTATAAAGCTTTTATCAATGCCTACATCACGAGCTTTGAAGTTGGGTACGAACTGTATCTCTGCAGAAATAAGATCTTCTTCTTTTATACCATAAGTTTTCTCAAGAAGTTCTACTATAAACCTTTTTATCTTCTCTTTCTCTTTATCTTCCTTTCTCATCGATCCGAAAAGTATATTCAATTCTTCTCCAGCGATCCCTTCAAAGAATTTCTTTTCACCCTGGATTTTTTTTGCGAGATGAGGAAGAAGATCGCAAACTGTAAATACAGGATCCTCAGGATTTTCGCCTAAAATTATGTTAAGTTTCTCTCCATTCTCCTTCACAATTACTCCGTGCATCGCCAAGGGTATGGAAACCCACTGATACTTCTTTATACCACCGTAATAATGAGTTTTTAAAAGGGCAATCTCTTCTTCCTCGTAAACGGGATTTGGCTTTAGATCCAATCTTGGAGAATCTGCGTGAGAGGCTATTATTCTAAGACCTGCTCCAAGATCTTTTCTGCCCCTTACGGCCAATATAACAGATTTACCCCTATTGACCTCATAGATTTTGTCTCCTCCTTTTTCTATTGACAAAAACCCGTTCTTCTCAGCCATAGAAACTATGTAATCCACAACTTCTCTCTCAGTTTTGCACCTGCTCAGAAAATCGCAGTACTCATCACAAAATTTAAATACTTCCTCTTTATCAAGTTTTAACCATGCATTATCTTTCATCATACTCATCTCTATATTGTTCTACCTTCAAACGCAACCCCTCCATACTTCTTACAATCACTTTTTCTCCTTCTCCGATAAAATCATCGCCTTCTGCTCTCCATATCTCGTTTCCAATTTTTATCTGTCCCATGGGGTTGATCTCTTCTACTACTAAACCTACCCTATTTATAAGATTTTCTATTCCTATGAGACTCTTTTTATCCAAGATGTCCCAGACCTTGATCACGATAAAAATATCCTTTACTACTAATATAGAAATAAGAATTAAAAAATACTTGAAAGAGAACCTGGTAATAATATAGATAGCTGTGAGTCCTATCTCGTCAAGAAGTAATGCAAAGAGTTTCATTCTTTCTTCCATGTGCACAATACCTCAAAAAATTATAAAAACTTTCCCTCATTAGATTGTGCATGAGAAATTTGATAGAGTATATGACGAGGTATAGATATATAAAATCTGAATCTGTAAAAAGAGCGTTTGAAAAGGTAGATAGAAAATTATTTGTTCCTGAGAGTCTCAAGAACGGAGCTTACTCTGATCATCCCCTGCCCATAGGATTTAGCCAGACTATTTCTGCTCCCTCGATGATCGCAATAATGCTCGAAGCATTAGATTTAAAGAGAGGAGATAAAGTTCTGGAGATAGGAACGGGCTCAGGGTACAATGCAGCCCTGATTTCTGAGATTGTGGGTGAAAATGTTTTCAGTATCGAGAGAATACCAGAACTCGCTGAGTTTGCTAAAAATAATTTGAAAAAATCAGGGCATAAAGTTAAAGTTTTTATAGGAGACGGAACCCTCGGACACGAAGGAGAAGCACCTTACGACAAGATCATAGTCACTGCTGCCGCCCCAAAGATCCCGGAAACTCTAATAAAACAGTTAAAAATCGGGGGAAAGTTGTGCATACCTGTTGGAGAGAGATTCTTCTGCGATTTGATAGTCGCTGAAAAGATAAGTGATGAAAAGATCAAGAAAAAAAATTATGGTGGGTGTGCTTTTGTACCATTGATAGGGAAAGAAGGATGGTGATTAGAAAATTTTAAAAAGTCTTCTCTGTTAACAGATAAGGTGATACATTGAACATAAGAGATTATGTTTTCCCCGAGAACCTATACTACTCACCTGAACATCTATGGGTGAAACTCGAAAAAAACAACACTGCATTGATAGGGATAGACAATTACCTGCAGAAAATTGGAGATTTCGATTTTGTAGAACTGCCCTTTGAGGAAGAACGGTATTTAAGAGGAGAAATTTTCTGTGTTATGGGAAATGATGATGAGGAATGGGACGAAGAGTTACCGATCCCTCTAAGCGGAGTAATTTTAGAAGTCAACGAAGAGCTGGAGATCGATCCGGAGTTACTTAATAATAACTGTTATACGCTGGGATGGCTTGCAAAGATAGCTTTAACGAATCCTGAAGAAATAAAGTATCTGTTACACAAAAAAAATGAAATAAAAAATTGGATCATGGCGGAAATATCGAAACACAACGACTAAATTTTACCTATCTCTACTTTTTCCTGCTCTCCTGTTTCCATATTCTTTATGACTATTTTACCCTCTTTCAATTCTTTTTCACCAACAAAAATAACATTTTTAGCGTTTATTTTGTCTGCATACTTTAATTGATTACTCAGATTTCTATCTGCTAGATCAAATGACACCCTGTACTTTTTATCCCGTAACTTTCTCGCTATGCTTAAAACATACTTATCTACATCCCCTATATTGGCAATATAATAATCTATATGAGTCTTTTCCTCGGGCCATACACCCTCTTTTTTCATCATGAGCTCTAAAACAACATCTCCCATCCCGAACCCCACCGCGGGCGTAGGTTCTCCTCCGAAGCTTTCCACGAGATCGTCATACCTTCCTCCTCCAAACAAGCTTCTCATTTCTTTCTTTTTATCGTAAACCTCAAATACCATACCTGTGTAGTATGCAAGCCCTCTTACAACACTTAAATCCAGAGTACAATACTCTTTAAAGCCGTAATAATCCAGAGATTTAGAAATATCGAGAAGATTGTCAATCGATCTATCTATCATTTTATTTCTACCTTTAAAATTTTCTATATTCTCTATATTTACAGAATCAAGAACATCCAGAATCTCGTCATAGTTTTTAATCCCGCAGTTTAACAAGCTCTCAATGAACTCTTCTTCTGGAATTTTTTCTCTTTTATCTATAATCCTGAAAGCTTCATGGATATCACTCACATTGGATTCCTGAAGAAGACCCTGAAGGAACTCTCTATTGGATATATGGAATAAAAAGTCTTTTAAACCTAAATTGAGCATTATACTTATCCCGACAGATAAAACTTCTGTATCTGCCTTTGGAGATTTAGATCCAAATATGTCCACATTTAACTGATAAAACTCGCGTAATCGTCCAGACTGCGGTCTTTCATATCTCCAGTGCCTTGGAATAGAAAACCATTTTAGAGGTTTTCCAAGTTCTTTCTGTTTGTTTGCTATCATTCTTGACACGGAAGGTGTAAACTCGGGAATTAAGCAGATAGTCCTCCCTCCCTTATCTTCAAAAGCATAGATCTCGTTTCTTATATCTTCTCCGGATTTCTTTGCTATGAGATCGAATGACTCGATCGCTGGAGAAACTATCTCCACAAATCCATATCTCTCTGCAGTTTCTTTGATAATTTTAAAGAGTTTATTTCTCGCTGCCATCTCTTCTGGATAGAAATCTCTTGTTCCTCTCAGTCTCTGAAACATGTTTTAAAGAACGAGCTATAACTTAAAAAACTTTCTGAATAAATCTTCTATTTCCTGAAAGCGAGTTTTAACAGCAGAGGCGTAATGAGCGTAGTTACCATGACCAAAACTATTGTAATGGAGAAAACTGATTCCCCTATTATTCCCAGCTTCAATCCTGTTCTTGCTATGATCAGAGCAACCTCCATCCTCGGTATCATCCCTATTCCTACCTTTAACGAATCTTTATATTTAAAACCTCCGAGTTTTGCGCCAATACCAGCGCCAACTATCTTGCTTATCACAGCTACAAGAATGATTGCCAGAGCCAAGAGTCCTACCTCAGGAATTGCTTCTATGTTAGTTTCCACACCTATATTTACAAAGAATATTGGAATAAAAATTGAGTACCCGAGAGAATACATTTTTTCACTGATTATTTCTTTCTGGCTTACTCTGTGGAGTATTACACCTCCAAAAAAAGCTCCTATAATGGCTGCCAAACCTATACTTTTAGCGATAAGGGAGATGCCGAGCATGAAGATCAATGAAAATGATAAAAGAGCTTCAGGTGCACGAAATCTCTGAACTTTTCTCATAATTAAAGGCATGAATCTAAATCCTAAATAAAGTGCAAGTGCAAAAAAGAGCAAGATTTTTCCTATAACTCCAAAGAAACCAAAAATAGAGAAGGAAGCAAGACTCCCAAGAACTGTAAGAATTATGATCCCCATAATATCATCAATCACAGCAGCTCCAAGAATCGTCATTCCTATACTCGTGTCTAACTTTTTCATATCTACAAGCGTTCTTACCGTTATCCCTACACTTGTAGCAGTGAGTATTGCGCCTATAAAAATACTTTCTGTCTTGGGAAATCCCATAAAATAGGCAACAGTAAATCCAAAAATCATGGGGACGAAAACTCCCCCAAGAGCTGAGAAAAAAGAAGGTTTTCCTGATTTTTTTAAATCTGATATATCTGTATCCATCCCTGCCAAAAAAAGGAGGACTATTATACCTATGCTGCCGAGCATATCAGTAAACTCTGAAGGTGCAACAACTCCCAAAATAGAAGGCCCTATAACGATCCCGAAGAGCAATTCTCCCATAACGGGCGGCATTTTAACTCTCTCCGCTATTTCTTCACCAATTTTAGCAGCTATCAAAAATAAAATTATTATCAAAAGAAGATCCATTTTCTCGCCTAAATGAGTATTCTCAATATTAAAAGTATGTCTTTTAAACTAATAGATCCGATTAATTTACGGTCCTCGACAACGGGAAGATGTCTCACTTTATAATCTCTCATTATGCCTGCAGCTTCTTCTAATTTGCATGTTGATTTTACATATATAGGGTTTCTGGTCATTATATCTCCAACGTTCTCAGCACCTCTGAAAAGAAGACTCTTGTACCCTATACCCCCTATTCCTGTTTTTTTTCTCGGTTTTCTTATTATTTTTAAGAGATCGCTTTCAGTTATTATACCTTTTGGCTTTTCCTGGTCATCTACAACTACGAAGAATGTTTCCTGTGTCTCTTTCAGAAGGAGAAGAAGATCTTTGATCGGTGCATTTTCTTTTATCTCTACAGGTTTTTTCATTACACTATTAACTTCCATTCTTTCTGGAAATCTCACTTTCTTTTTACTTGGTTTTTCTTTGATCTCTTTATGAAGTTCAGTACCTTCAAGCATCTTTTTTATATCTTCTTTCGTGTGTCTTAAAAACTTCCCTTTAATCGACATTAACTACCCTCTTTTTTTATTCTTTTTATCTTTTTCTGTTGAGTTTCTCTCACTGTTATCTTTAAGACTACTGGTGTTATTAATGTTGTGAAAAATGCCATGAAAACAATTATTGAAAACAGATCCTGCTGGACTATGCCAAACTCTAAACCTACTCCCGCAAGCACGAGTTCCACAGCACCTCTTCCATTCATTCCTACCCCAACAGCCATGCTTTCCTTGGTTGACAATCCACTTATACGAGCTCCGATCCCACATCCAAGAACTTTTCCTATTATCGCAGCCAATAGTATCACAGCCATTAAAATACTGAAAACAGAGGAAAATATCACAGAAAATCCTATCCAGCCGAAAAACAAAGGAGTGAAAAATCCAAGACCCCATGTAACCAAACTATCTATTTCTGCTTCCGTAAGAACTTTTTTAAGAAGCATTCCAACAATAAAAGCTCCTATCATCTCATGAAGCCCACATATTCTTGCCAAAATTGAAAAAATAAGCATGACCAGAAGAATTATTCCAAGTCTGAGCTCTTTTCCAAATTTTAACCTGTATCTTAAAATTTTTGGCAGGAGATATCCTCCAAGTTTTACACTTATAAACAAAAATCCTACAGATTTTAACACGATCTTTAAAATCTCCACAAAAGAGAAAGTTTCACCGTGAACAAGACTCAAAAGAACAGAAAGAATTATCAATCCAAGAACATCATCGATGATTGCAGCTCCAAGAATTGTAGTTCCTATCCTGCTCTGCAATTTTTTTAAATCGAGAAGAGTTTTGGCACTCACAGCTACTGCTGTAATCGATAGCGATGCCCCGAGAAAGAGAGATGTAATCTGGGAGTAGTCATAGAATATTCCGATAGAGTACCCAAGAATTAACGGAATCACAACGCCAAATATGGCGGGTAGTAGAGAATATTTTCCTGAAGCTATAAGATCCTCCAGTTCCGTACCGAGTCCAGCGATCAGCATAACCATCACCATACCTAGTTCTATAAGGATTCCTATCTCACTCTCTATAATCTCTGGTCTCCAGTATGCAAAAAAAGGATGATCTGATGAGAGAATTAGAGAGAATATCCCATAGGCAATAGGCCCTACCACTATACCCCCAAAAAGTTCCCCTATGATGTTTGGTTGATTAAGTTTTTCAGCTATCTCACCAAAAATCATGGCAGATGAAAAGATCGCTACAACATAAATGAAAACTATCATACGATACATTTTTATTCTGAGATTTATAAAAATATGCTGGTGATCCTCTGGTAAGATATACTAAAGTGAAGGAAGTTCACAAACTGCTCACAAAACCATCCCTCGTAAATGAAAATGCTTCTTTGAAAGAGGTAGTGGAGAGTATAACTGAGGACCCAAAGACAAGAGCCGTCTATGTAATAGACGATGATAAAAAACTTAAGGGCATAATTGTATTGAAAGCTGTCCTAAAATCTGCTTTTTTGGAATCCATTCCAGAGCCATATCTCAGCTTCTCTTCGTTAATGAGTGTTAGACCAAAGATAAAAGAAGCGAGAGATATGATGGTGCCGCCTATTTACGTAAAAGAAAAGAATACGATAAAAGATGCATTCATACTCATGATGCAAAATGATCTTGAAGAGATCCCCGTTGTAGACGATGATCTTAGAGTAATAGGCGATCTTAATATGCTTGAAATCCTGAAGCTCTGGGCACAAAAAATAGAAGAAAAACAATAGAGAAATATAGATTATGGAGATGCACTCTTTTTCTGTATGGCATCGAGTATTTCAGACGGTGCCGCTTTTACCGCGTGCAGCAAAAGTCCTTCTTTTTCAAAATATTCATCGTACTTTTTAAATCCGCAGTAATCGTAAAATTTCATCACTCTCTCGTCCTCCGAAGAAACAGTGGAATAGATGTAGTCTACGTTCTTATCCAGCCCAAAATCTGCTACTCTCTCCATAAGTGCTTTCCCGACGCCGCGACGCAACGCCAGCGCACAGATGAAATTGATGTCAATACTTTCATCCCTGTGCCTGAACGTTACCACTCCGTCGATGCGCGCATCCGCTTTGTGAACAAAACAGTACAATTTCTTCAGTATGATACGTGTGCTCCCCAACGTTGCACGTCCCGGCGGGATCTCCATTGATATACCTTTAACGTAGACCCGTGCTGCTTCATCTATCTCTTCGCTTTTAAGGAACTCAATTTTTTCAGGCATGTATTACAATATACAAGATAAAGTTATATTTTTTGCGTGCGTGGTTGTGGTTTCATGATATCTCTTCCTTCCTCTTTTCACAGCCTCCACACGTTCAAGAAATCAACTCGTTTAAAGTCGTTGTCGAAGGTAGCGATATCTCGTATCCCATAGAACTTACAGGTAGCAGCAATAAGGGCATCATTGGGGAGGAGATTGAACTGATACATCACATCTGTCAATACTGGTATTTCAATTTTCACATCAAGAACACGAATGTCTAACTCGTTGATCATTGAAATAAATTTGAAGAGTTATTTTTCTATGTCAGTATATCCTTCAGTTGAGATATATCCCCTCACAGAATAAGCGCCTGTGATTCCTTTCTCTTCAAGAAGTTCTCTCGTAAGACTGTACAATGTTTCTTCAATTACAGTAATAGAGGTAATGAGGAAGTTTCATCACCGATTACCCTTTCCAGTAACTTTTTAGCATCTTCAGATTTTTCAGAACGTGTTAAAAAGTTTACAAAAACACTCGTATCAATGAAAACATCCAATTATCTCACCATGCTCTCTGTCCGTAGTACTTCTATCTTTTTCTGATCAAGCGAGAGAGGTATCGTCTGAAAATACTTTAACAAAATCTTCTTTCTATCCACTACCGTAATTTTCCCCCTCGAACCTTCTTTCAGATTCACCTTTTTCACCGGCTTGAAGACACCGTTTTCATAGATAACTTCTATTTCTTCCATATCTTTTCATTCTCCCAGAAGAATAAAAAGCTTTTTGTGTATTTATAGGGGTCACTCTTCTCATTCTTCCTTCGAAAAAAACGTCTCTTTCAGAAGAAAATGGCTCACGTAACAAACAGTGCCCAAGAAAAACACAAAAACGATAATGTCAAGAGAGTGATATGGTTCGGTGGTGAAATAACCGTATCCGAAGTACACGGGAAGAAGCGACACAAGGGGGATATATACGATCTGCCATTTCTTTAGTAGTCCTTTTCTGCTTTGTAAGGATGAAATATTCACCACATAGCATCCATAAATAAAAAAATAAACGACAAAAAACATACAGATGTAGAGAATAAACTCCTGATAGGGTGAAGGCTCTTCTGGAATAAAGGCGACAAGAATGATGGCAACAGGAAAACCGAATGCGGGCCAATATTTCTTTAAAAATTTCAAAAATCCTTCCGTGAAAAGATATCTTCTCAACGCTATCAATATCATGAAAAAAGCCAGTACACACATATCAGTTACAATTTTACCTTCCATTTTATCACCTCAGATTGGGATCCAATCATGATCCTCATCTCCCCTTGGGTGGCTTCCATCAGAGTCATCACTTGCAGATTCATAGTGCTCTTGAGGATTATCTACTTTTTCTACACTTTCTACATCCCAATCCCCTAGAATATCTTCCTTTGTTGTGATCTTTAGCCATGTGTCATTTTCTAATTTCACATAGTATGTATTAGGTTGATCTAGATAATATCTTATTTCTATCGCTTCATCTCTATGTTTTTTTAGCCATTCCCTTATGACTTCATCTGAATTTGACTCTGTAAAATAGTCTTTAGTACGATTAATTCCTTTAGCTATTATACCACCAAAGAATCCCCATAGAGGACCACCACCAATAGCCCCCCCTACAATAAAGCAAAGCAACAGATAATCATCAAGAGTCGCGGATGAATCAAATCCATACGTCTCTTGTATCCACTTTATACTTTCTCTCCCATCCGGATCAATATACTTCAAAGGATTATTCAGACAGTACACGTATGGATTCAGAGATTGTGGGTTCAGGGTATTACCTTTTTTAGGGTCTATTTTATCATGGCGCTTGAAGAAACTCTATAAGAGGAAAAATTGTTATAAGTATAAGAAGAATTATTCCTATTAAAAGGTAAATCCATGCATGTAGTAGTATAGCTTTTTCTTTTGGTGTAGATAAAGAGGGTACAAGAAGTGAAATATCTACATACCATTTCCGATATTTTATATACCTTCTTGAGTTTAAAATCAGGAATATTGCAATTAAAAATGCTATCAAAAAAAATGGATCTCCTGTATCTTTTGTGTAAATTACAAAGATTGCAAAAAAAACAATCGCGAGTATCATTCCAAAAATTTTTAGAATATGTCTTTTAACCATGATATCAATCCCTTAGGAGAAGTTTTTACATAATCCCAATAATAAAAGCCGAAAGGACATCCACCAGAAAGCCCAATATTAAACTTAACTATGTCACCTGATTCATTTAAAGAAACTTGAACATTAAAATATTCAGCACTGATCTCGTAAGTTTTAGATACTGAATTTGCGATCTCTTCAGCATCTAAAGAGGAAGAGAATAGTGATACATCACCTCCCCCGCCAAGTCCCCATCCTTCCTGGTATATGTTGTACGATGTCCGATTTCCATTTTCATCCCATACCCAGCCATGTCCTCCCCCTTGACCAGCAAAATATGCGTATGATCCTGTAGCTTCAACTCCCCACGAATTTACTGGAGTTTTAGGTGCAGCATATTTTATGCCACGCCATGTACGATATGAGTGTTTTCTCCCTGAAGAACCAGAATTCTTTTTTGCCCACTCATCATGATATTTTTCTCGCAATTCAGGATCATAAAATGTGTCCCACGTTGCTGGATCGACCTCAACATCGCCATCGGGTAAAAGATCATGCGAACCTATATGCCACTCTCCGTTAGGATCAATATACTTCATCGGATTATTGAGACAGTATACATATGGATTCAGAGATTGCGGATTCATGGTATTACCTTTTACGGGGTCTCTCGTAATAAATCTTCCTATTGTGGGATCGTAGTAACGTGCGCCGTAGTAATACAATCCTGTTATATCTTTTTCTTTACCTGTGTATTTGTAGCGTTCTGCGATGCCTTTTTAAGTTCATGATGGATTATTCCTCTCTTCTCACTATTTTCAAACTCTCTTCATCGACTCTCCAGCTGAAAATCCAATGCCGTTTTAATTTGAGTTTTAGTAAATCGTCATCCCTCAATCTTAGATAATACGTGTCAGGGTCATCAACATCTTCAAGATCCGGATTGTATACGAAGGTATATGTCTCTGAGATCCTATCCTTGTACTCAGAATCTTCAATCCAGTCATCTATTATATGATGTACTTTCTCAAGTCCCGGTCTGTCTCCGCAATTTATCGCTATAAAAAACATTATGATTATCACAAGATAAGCTATTGTGAATTTCTGTCGTTTCTTCATATACAGTCCCCTCCAAATTATTTATGTGCCTTATTTATTTTCATCATATTTTTATCTTCCATCTTAGTATCTTAAATTGGAATTATATTATTTTCATCTCCGCCTGGCAAACTTCCGTTTCCTCCGTTATCACTGGAAGGATTAAATCCAGATCTACCACTATATACGTCTTCATCATCTTCAGGTCCGAATCCACTGCTAGGAGAAGGTATGTGGTTGATATCGAATATATGCCAGCCATACCAAAATGAATGGGTAAATTTTAGTTCTATAAAACTTCCATCTTTAAGTTCAGTTGTAGCTATGTAGTGATCAATATCTCCAGATTCACCCCATACTTCATCTATATCAATGTCTTTGTAATCATAGCTATGTTCATAGCCATGTTTATTAAGCCGCTTCTTTACTTTTTTTATTAGTTTATCATTTCTTTGACTGTTTTCCTTGTTTAAATAACCCGTAGCCACTGTACCTCCAGTCGCTCCTAACGCACCGGCTACCCCATAACTTGTAAGAGCAGGATTTAGAGAAAGTATTCCAAGTATTATAGCCCCAATAATACACACCGCCTCACCAACGTCATAAATATCAATTCGCTCCCGCCCATCCGGATCAATATATTTCAACGGATTGTTGAGACAGTACACGTATGGGTTGAACATTTGTGGATTCATGATGTTACCTTTTATTGGGTCTCTGGTAATAAATCTTCCTATTGCGGGATCGTAGTAGCGGGCGCCGAAATAATACAATCCCGTTGCATCTTTTTCTTTTCCTGTGTATTTATATTTTTCATTATTCATTTTTTCTCATTATCATTTTGTAATAGTACTCCTTTTTCTATAAGAAGTCTACGGATATAGTTTCTATCTTCTTTACTAAAACTATCTAAAAAAGTCTTGATATCTTCCACAGTCATCTTCTCATTATCATATAGGTTAAATAGCAACTTTGCAGTATTTTCTAACATCTCTTCTTTTTCTTCTTTTATTTTTCCCTCTTCGAAAGAAAAAATAGGTATTAAAATTATTACAATTATTATTATAATTGCCTCATATTTTTCTTTCTTATTCATATATGTCTCTCCGTTACTCAATCTGGAAGTTCCTCAAATGATACTTCCTCCACATATACCACTTTCCACGTGCCCAAGAAACCCTTTTTTGCCCTGATCGCCAGCCATCTACTATTTTTTAATTCTACATAGTACGTATTAGGTAAATTCAAATAGTGTGTTATTTCCACTACTTCGCTTTTGTATTGAGAATGATCGAGCCAATTTTTGACAGCATCAATACCCTCATATGGACCTTCTTCTCTACTAAATAATACATAGATACCTATGGTAAGAGTAAGGAGAGCTGTTATGAGTAGAGCCCACATGGCTTTATTTTTGTTTTTCATGATATATTCCCTCCTGATTTACTTTTCTTATTTTAATTTTATCACCTCAGATTGGGATCCAATCATGATCCTCATCTCCCCTTGGGTGGCTTCCATCAGAGTCATCACTTGCAGATTCATAGTGCTCTTGAGGATTATCTACTTTTTCTACACTTTCTACATCCCAATCCCCTAGAATATCTTCCTTTGTTGTGATCTTTAGCCATGTGTCATTTTCTAATTTCACATAGTATGTATTAGGTTGATCTAGATAATATCTTATTTCTATCGCTTCATCTCTATGTTTTTTTAGCCATTCCCTTATGACTTCATCTGAATTTGACTCTGTAAAATAGTCTTTAGTACGATTAATTCCTTTAGCTATTATACCACCAAAGAATCCCCATAGAGGACCACCACCAATAGCCCCCCCTACAATAAAGCAAAGCAACAGATAATCATCAAGAGTCGCGGATGAATCAAATCCATACGTCTCTTGTATCCAATTCACACTCTCTCTCCCATCCAGATCTATGTACTTCATCGGATTATTCAGACAGTACACATAGGGATTCAATGACTGCGGATTTGACAACCTTCCAGGCTTTGGATCCCGCGTGATAAAGCGGCCAATCGTCGGATCATAGTACCTTGCCCCATAATAATACAATCCTGTTATGTCTTTTTCTTTGCCTGTGTATTTGTAGCGTTCGCCGATGCCGTTGATATCAGAGCCGAACTCCTCGTACTCCTCTTCTTCAATTTTATTACCATTTTCATCGGTGAGGAGCCTTGTGGAGAGTAAGTGATCTTGGTGGTAATACGTTGTTACGCCGTCGACTATTTTTGCGATCCTGAAGCCGTTCGCGTAGAGGTATTTCGTCTCCACATTTGTAGTGAGATTCTTTTCGTATACAACGTTGTTACCCGACCATATGTAAAGTATTGTCTCGTTGTTCTCTATTTTCTTGTATCTGTTGCCGTTGGCATCATAGAAGTACTGTGCTATTGTCTCGCCGTTCTTCTTTACTTCTGTGAGCATATTGTTGTAATCGTACGTGTATGCGTACGTCTCTGTGCCGTCGGTTTTTGAGGTGAGATTGCCGTTATTATCGTAAGAGTAGGTGTACGTTATGTCTCCACCGGGCGTTGTAGCGACAATGGTAACATTATATAGTACAGGACTCACCGACGAATCGTTCGTTTTCAGTACTGCCTTGAACTGTATCCATTCTTGCACCGGTACCTGCGTGATATCCTCATACCAATCGCTCCACGTTTCGCTATCCGGGGACGATCTGAAGTAGAGATCGATCGTCTGGCCATTGAGTTCCTCTATGGTCTCGTAGCTATCAAAGGAAATGACCTCACCTGCATCTTTGGGAGTGGATATGTACGTGGCTTCACCGGGCACAGAGGTGACGACTACCTCGCCGTAGTACGTGTACACATCTGCTGATTTGACCATCTTGGCATTGTATTTTGAGCGGCATCCCCAGTGTACGTGCCCAGAAGAAACTATATCAGAAAAATCTGACGTGTACTGTTGCGTTAACGTAGCTTTTGACGACTGTTGATGATAGTCTCTATACGTCCATGTTCCATTTTCCTTTACATAGAGATAGTAACCCCACTGTTGCATAAATCCACCCCACCCAGAACCGTATCCCTTGGCAGTTATATCGATCTGGGTTATGGTGTTCACGTCTTCCGATATTGCTGTATCAAATCTGTGTATGGCATAATACGTTCCTGTTATACTATACCATGCATAATTGCTGTCGTCTTCGTCTATGGCACTATATTCCTCGGAAGTGAATTCTGTTGTGACATCGTCGAATCCCTCCTCGTTTGTACTCGCTCCGTCGTATGCCTGACTATCCACATCGTCAATCTTGTATGTCTGCGTCGCTGTTCTGTTGGCGTCTAACGAGATACCGTCCATACTGCCATTATTTACTATCGTGATCAGGGTGGGATCGTACTCTCCCTCTTCCCATACCCACTCATCGATGTAAGAAGTTCCGGAAGATTCACCACGCTGTTCCTCTGTGAGATTGTAGATGTTGTAATCGTAGTATGCCGTGTCTGTGGCTGTTCCATTGGTGTCAATCTTCTCCATCCTGTTACCCAGAGGATCGTACTCATACTCTGTAGAAGTATTGCCTTCCTGAACTTTAGTCAGGCGATCCAGTTCGTCATACTGATAGTTAACGTCATTCAGTGTTATGATGTTGCCGACATAGTCGTATGAATAGTTCAAACTGAGATGCGATCCGATCGCGATATTCGTAATCCTGTTTCTGTTATCGTATGAGAAATTCGTCGTGATGCCGTTGCCGTGATTGATATTCGTCACGCGGGAAACGCTGTTGTACCCAAAAGAAGCATATGTCGTTGTACCGTAGCCCATGTCAGTGATTCTATTCAATGGATCGTAATTATAATAGAGGGTAAATAAATCGGGATATCCTAACGAGGTGAGATTGCTCACATCGTCGTAATCGTAGTTCAACGGATAAGAAACGCCGTCTATGATCCTCGTTTTGCTCGTCATCCTGTTCCTGTTATCATACGTGTACTGTGTCTCCGTGCCGTCCACTACCTTAGTCACATTTCCGTGGAGATCGTACTCGTACGTCACATCAGTGCCAGCAGGATAATCAACGAGTGTGAGCTGATAGTTGTTATCGTACTGGTATGAGATGGTGGCACCGTTCTGATCTGTTTTCTGGGTTAGATTTCCCACAGTATCGTAGGTAAACGACTCTATCGTGGAGTCAGGATACGTTATTCCAGTCAATCTTTCTAAATCATCATAATTAAAGTTTTTTGTGTTGTTCAGGGCATCCTTTATCTGAATAAGACTGATGGTATCGTATGTATACTCGGTCACATACGTGGTAGCGGTAAACTCCTTCACTTTGATCAGGCGTTGATTGTTATCGTAGTAATACTCTTTCTTGTGATCGTTCTCGTCAAAGAAAGTAATTTTATTGTTGATATCGTCATACAGGTACTCCTTCTCTGAATTATCTGGATTTATTATCTTTTTTGTTCTCCCGAGCACATCGTACTCGTATGATGTTATGTGACCTAGCTCGTCTTTTGATGTTTTCAATTTGCCGTTGTAATAGTACGTGTATTCTTTGAATCCGTAGGGATGTTCTTCTTTTATCAATCTCCCGAGACCATCAAAATAGTTGGTTAATGTATGATTATTCTCATCCGTTATCGTGATTTTATTATTCACATCATCATAAGACGCTGTTTTATACGTAAAATCGGGATTTGTTACCTTTGTTACTCTATTAATAAGATCGTACTCATAATTGTATGTATTTCCATTCTCATCTTTCAACGTCAGGAGATTTCCATACACGTCATGGCTCATATTCAGTTCACCGATGGGCTTGGTGATCTTTGTAAGGTACGCATGATTTGCATCATACTGGAAGGAGACGGTAGTTTCCTGATCATCGGTGGTTGAAGTAAGATTGCCGTAAGCATCATAGGCATTATCTGTGTATATCCACGAGGAATCGTGCTTCTGTTTTGACTGGGTGAGATTACCTTCTGCATTGTACTGATAGTATGTTTCTATTTTTCTCCCGCTGTTCTGGTACGCTTCGCCGACGCATAAAGAGTGTGTATCGGGATCGACACTGGAATTGTTGTAGAACGAGTCCGAAAACACAGTGACATCATTTCCATTATAGTCGACAAACTTATTCTCAAAATTCGTATTCACATAGGAAGAGTAGTACACATATCCTTCCCCATCCTTTACGTACACCACATTACCCCAGTCGTCTCTGTTGTAATATAGAGGATACATGAACGTTCCATTGTGGTAAATATCTTCTTTTTTTATTTCTCTATTTTCGTTGTATTCATACAGAATCTTCCTTATCTCGTTTTCTGAGGCATTTTTTATGATTTTAGAACTGCAGAGGCCTTCATCATCGAAGTTCAAATTAATGATCTTCTGATTACTCGTGCAGTCGGAAATAGTTATATCCGTTGAGTTGATTTTGTAGTAATCTCCGTTATAGACATAGGTTACCTTTTTCGTGCAGGAGTCTGCATAGATGGTTTGGTTTTTTACTCGGTATTTTTCATCTGAACGTTGGATAAGCGATGGATTCTCTCCGTATGAAGAACAGCTTAATATTGATGTGGAAGTACTCCAATTCTCTCCATCAAGGCTGGTGGTCTTACGGAGAGATGGATGGTATGAATCAGGAGAGTTGTATAGGCACATAAACTTAAAATCTGGCTCCAACCCTTCATAATCATACTCAGTATACGCCCCCGTAGGGTAAATTATTTTAGAGATCAAATATTCATTTAAAGAGCTGTTATACTCGAACTGCGTCACTCTGTTAACGGGATCCGCAACGCTCACTAATTTATCTCCACTATATGTGTACGAGATTGTTTTGCCCCCGTAACTAATGCTGGTCAACTTACCGTTTTGGTAGATGAAATTGACAATTCTATTGATCGTATCGGTGATAGTACTGATCCCATTTTCGTTGTAATTAAAAGTAATGGTGTTTCCATTGGTATCTTCAATTTTTGTTAGTTTTCCAGCGGTATCAAAGTAATATTTTGTGCCGGTAGTTCTGTATAACACATATGATCCATCACCCTCCTTCTGTAATCTGAAATGATCTCCTTTATGATTATCAAAGTTATTTCCATCCCATTCAATTTTGTACTGTTTTCCGTCTTCTAAATAGATATACTCTTTTCCTATCCACGGAAAATTTAATTTCCAGACTTCGCCGAGATTTGTAGTTATATACGGATCTTCCTCGCTTGGCTTTCCCCTCATGAATAGATACGGAGAAACGTATATTCTTTCTATAACTAAATCCAATCCTCTTCCAGGCAGTATAAAATCTTTTTGCTTTATAATTAACTGACCTGTAACGGGAGAGACGTACTCGTCAAGATTATTGAAATATTGTCCGTAAGACCTCAATCCTTGAAGCTGCCAGGGATCAGTTACCCCCTGACCTCCCAGAGTCATTACTTCGCCACTATCTTTTTCTATATCTTCAATACTATCCTCATCTTTAGTAGAATTTGTATCCAAACTTAAACTCATCGTTGCGATGAGAACTATCAAAACGAAACTCAAAACTTTTCTTTCCTCCTTTTTTCTCCTCACCCGAATCACCTCTTAATTTCACCATAAGTATACCGTAAGCTTACACCATAAACTTATAATGTATACCCCTCATTACAGGAATTATTTAAATACTTTTCGATCGCGGATTCTAACCACAAAAAGTATGAAAAAATATTTAAAAATGTAAATTAAAGAATTGTATATGATAATTGCTGTTACAGGTACGCCATGTACCGGAAAGACGATGGTATCAAAAAAAATTGCTGGAACATTGGGTTATCGGTATATAGACGTAGGCGAGTTCGCGGAAAAATATAATTTGATAATAGAAGAAGATACAGAGAGAGAAACAAAAATAGTAGATGAAAAAAAGCTGAAAAAACTCTTGAAACATACAGATGATGTTGTTATTGACGGTCATTACTCAGAAATTGTAAACCCGGATATAGTCTTTGTTTTGAGATGTCCCCCCAAAATTTTGAAGGAAAGATTGTTAAAAAAATTCAGTCCTGAAAAAGTAAAAGAAAATTTACTGGCAGAAATACTGGATTCCTGTTTGATATCTGCTGCAGAGAATAACGATAATACCACGGTCTTTGAGATCGAGAATACTTCTACAGAAAAAACAGTTGAAAAAATCATGACTCTAATAAGAGAAAAAAAGATAGAGGAGAGTATAGCATTTAACCCCACCTGCAAATACCTAAATGATGAAAACTTAGATCTCCTTTAAATATTTCCCAACACTCTCTTCAAAAGATTCTATTAAAGAATCCATTACTGTCTTCACCACATATCTCTCAAAAGATGTTTTATCAATCTTAACGAAATAAACATATCTTCTACCCCCCTTTGCCACTTCCTCTTTTCTGGATAGCAGTCCTTTTTCACACAACCTTTGGAGAAGAATACTTATACTTGATCTTTTTCCTTTTTTGAGAGCCTCAAATATCTCTTTCGCTGTAGCCCTTTTTTTCTTCCACATTATCCCCATGATCTCGCTTTCCATGCGCCCTAAAACTTTCCCTATACCTTTTTTGTTAGGACTATATTCAAAATCGAACATATATCATATTTGTCTGCCAACTTTTTAATATTTTTCCAAAAAGTTTTTATTTAGAGTTATATAATTAAGTAGTATGAATAAAAAAATCATAGGGTATACTGCTCTATTCATTTCAATTATATATTACTCAATTTTGGCATCGTTTATAGGACAGGGACTTTTTACTCAAGCAAGTTTAGTGGAAAGATATCTTATAGTTACCACCTTGTTTTTAATGGTATTTTTTAACGTTTTTATAGGAAGTTATATCCTAGGAGCAGAATCAAAAGTTAAGGAGGGTATTTCAGAAACTCAGCTCTATAAAATCGAGAGATCTGAAGTAATAGATGAGATTATCTCTCACAATTTAAATAATCTAAATCAAATTGCCATAGGATACCTCAGTATAATAGAAAAAGAAGATATAAGTGATACAGGGAAGGATTATTTAAAAAGAGCTATCAATACTATAAAAAACAGCGGCAATACAATAGAAACTCTAAAACGAATAAAAAATATGGATAATTATGAAATAAAAGATATTAATATAAATAAAATCCTATCCGAGCTGGAAGATATACACAAGGTTAAGAAAAAGATAAGTATGGATATAGAAAAAGATCTTGTAGTAAAAGCTACACCTCTAATTTCTGATGCCTTTGAAATGCTATTTTCTTCAAGTCAAAACTTAGAAATAAGTTCTTATGAGGATTCTGATAATACATATCTGATTTTTAATGGAATAGAGATGGATATAGATCTTACTCTTGTAAAAATGATCGTTGAAAGCTTTGGAAACACGATAATAGGAAGTAGTGGTATCACCATAAAGTTCCCTAAATGAGGAGAAACTACGTTTCGTTAAACAGATGGATGTAGGTGAAACCGACATCAATTTATTTCACCCTCTTCCTTTTGATAATCAAGTTTTTTTCTACACTTTCCTATCTTTTAAATAATCTTGTTTTTCTTTGGGATAAACCACTTTCTTTTTTGAAAAAAGAAAGGGGTTGGTTAGTGAACCCGGCGGGTACGGAACTAGGTGCAAAGCTAGTTCCTCCTCGACGAGGCCGTCATCAGGTGGATGTAAGTCTTTAGACTTACATCTATTTGTAGACTAAGTGAGTGAGCCCGGCGGGATTCGAACCCGCGAAAACGAGGTCCGAAGCCTCGCGCCTTGTCCACTAGACTACGGGCCCTTCAAAGCCATTCTTCCATCTGTGTGAACGCTTCTTCTTTGTTTTGCGTGCAGGCAGCTTTTGTTAGATCTCTGTCACTTCCAGCAAGTACTAGTATTAACTGACCATCTCTCCATGTATTAGTTTTTATAAACATGGTAAAATTCCCTTCTTTTCTGATCCACTCTATCTCATTTCCATCCAGAATGTTTTGTACAATATATCCTATGCCATCATAAGCATCTGGGCCACCGAGAACGAGTATTATTTTATCTTCCTGATGTTCGGGAAAATCTGCTGCAGAAATTGTAGTTATGATAGCGTTATTCATATCTAAAAAATCTATAAACTCATCTGCAAGGTCATAGTCTATCGTATTTGCAACTAGAGTTATCTGCACTGTTGCTATCTCATAAGCTCCCAAGTCTACTCCTTTACCATGCGGTCTTTTTTTACCTTCAAAATCTGTACCGGGAGAATCCTGAAGTTCTCCAAAATCTATGCAAGGAGAGTTTATATTCAGTTTAAAGTTTTCCATTTCTGCATTCAAAAATATCGGATCTTGGAAGATATTATACATACCTATACCCACGTCAGTTCCAAATATATTCGCTTTTGTGTTCTTCCAAAAATCATTGTAATTTATTTCTAATGAAGATTCCTGAGAATAAATTCCATATTTTCCCTTAGCTATTATATTGTTTTGAATTAATATCTCCTGGGAATCATGCACCCATATACTCTTATCCGAATTTGAATACAGTGTATTATTTACTATTTTTGTGCCATCGCATCCTGCAAGTACCGCAATTCCGTATGTATTTCCATAAATTATATTATTATAAAATTTACAATCCTGGGATTGGTACATTATCTGAATACCATAGAAACTGACATTTTTGATTCTGTTTGAGCTTATTTCGTTTCCGGGAGAGTATTTTAGAAGCATGCCAGTACTGCCTTCCTGTATCTCATTTCCATTAATTTCAGAGTTCCTTACGTTGTTTAAATTTATGTTCGTATCGTTTTTTAGAAAGTTGTCTTTGATATTTCCATCCGAGTTTTGCATATCTATTCCTGTTTCGCAATCCGTAACAATGTTTTTTGAGATCGATACAGAATTCGATAAAGAAAAATAGATACCCGTCGTACTATCTTCGATTCTTGAGTTTGATATTGAAGATCCTGAGACACTTGAAAAGTGTAGAGCATTTGTATTATCAAAAAATGTTGAGCTATCCACTATAACACCTGTAGTTTTTTCACCATATATCCCGTATTCACATCCTCTAAAGATACCACTACGAATATCAGCCCTTCCACTTCCCTCTATCTTTATACCGTATGTACAGTTCTCAATGTTTAGAGAATAAAGTGTTGCACTTCCTGAGGAGGAAATTTTAACACCTTCAACAGAATTTTGAATTGTTATTTTAGAAATTTTTACATTTTTAGCATTTATGATTATCTTCCCATTTAAAATGGCATCCTGCCCTTCCAGCGTCAGCCTTTTATCTATGGTAATGTTCTCTGTATATTCTCCTGCTTTAATTCTTATCGTGTCTCCTGTATAAGCGCTTAAGACAGCTTCTCTTATAGTTGGATAATCATCTGGTACCGTAATAACAGTACATCTAACAGTACTTTTAATCCCTGCTAAAACTAAAAATACAATTATAACAAGCCCCAGCTTATATTTTTTCATTTTTCTCACATATTAATAATATACACTCTACATTTATAAATTTAATGGAGATCTGGTTGTGAAGCAATCCTCACCCCACGACAAGAAGCATTATTATCTAAAAGAATAGATAACTTTAAAAATATTAGATACTGTGACTAATAAAGATATTAAAAATAATGAAGATGAAAAAATGAAAGATAGAGAGCCAATAAGAATATTTGTCACTGGAGGCACATTTGATAAAGAGTATAATGAATTAACTGGGGAATTGTTCTTCAAAGATACTCACTTACCTGAGATGCTGAAATTAGGGAGAAGTAAAGTTGAAGTTCACATTCGAATCCTTATGATGATCGACAGTCGGGATATGACCGATGCCGATAGAGATATAATTTTACAAAATTGTAAAAATACTGAGGAGAATAGGGTTATTATTATTCACGGTACATGTACGATGGTAGAAACAGCTGCTGTCTTGGCCAAAAACATTCGAGATAAAACAATCGTGCTCACAGGGACCATGATACCTTGCAAATTCGACAGTTCTGATGGACTGTTTAACCTCGGAAGTGCGTTAGCGTTTGCCCAAGTGCTTCCTAAAGGAGTATATATTGTTATGGGGGGGAAATATTTCTTATGGAACAACGTAAGAAAGAACAAGAAGACTGGTACCTTTGAATCTCTTTAATTTTTTATTATCCAGATGACGTTGCTTTGCCAGCTCATGGAAAACCTGTGGAAAATGAACTCCAAAAATAAAAGTGAACAGCAAAACTAAAACGACAAAAAGTGTGCATCTCTTTCTTCTTCGTACATGTGTCTATTACTGTGTCCCACTAAGAAATAGAAGCAACAGTACTAGAATTATTGGAAACGCCATAAGTATGTAAAAGTACCTTTTCTGTTTTTTCACCTTCTGTTCATAATATCCTTCACATTTCTCTGAGCAGAAGTTCTTATCCGTTGGGATCGCTTTTCCGCATACCAAACAATGTTTATGAGGTTCTACCATGAAAATAATATAAAGAACAAGTTTAAAAATCTTGCTATTAAAAATCCCGACGGCCGGATTTGAACCAGCGATCCGTGGATCTACAGTCCACTGCCCTACCAGACTAGGCCACGTCGGGACAGATAAACTTTGTAAATACATTTATTAATTTTTCGGTTTCTTCACTGCCATTATACAATCACAAAATTTAAATACTTGAGATCGAAAGGGGATTAACGGAGGGCTACATGAAGTTCCCATTGTCAGATATGCGACTATCATGGTGGCCCTCCGACCTGCAAAAACTTTAATATAGAAAAAACAATTTTAATCATGCTTTTTGATATGCTTTTGATTCTCATAGGATTGGTAGTCTTCAGAGACACATACTACTTTATCTTATATCTGTTTTCACTGAAAAAGAAAGGGCCGAAAAAAGACTATGGCGAAGAATATACAATAATTATACCAAATTATAATAAAAAAGAGCTGGATATGTGTTTAAAAAATGTATATCCTGATAATATTATAGTAGTAGATGATGGAAGCGACAATAGAGAGATTCTAAAAAGGTGGGGGAAAAAAGTTAAGGTTTATTACCTAAAACATGGAGGAAAGTATAATGCACTCAATTATGGGATAGAACATTCTTCTGGAGATATCGTAATTCTAGACTCAGACACTTTTACGAATAAAGAATCGCTAAAGGAATTACTGTCGAATCTTGAAAATTTTGATGCTGTTGCTGGAAATATTCAAGTTTATAAAGAAAACATCCTAATATCAAAAATACAGGCTGTTGAACATCTCAGGATAGCCATGTTCAAGAGGATAGCACTGTTTAAAAACAAGATCAGTTTTGTACCCGGACCGTTTGCTGCTTTTAAAAGAAGTATTTTTGAAAGCGAAAAGTTTCGGAAGTCAAAAGTAGAGGATCTTGCTTTTTCTGAAAATATAAGAAAAAAGTTTAAGATAACGTATGAGCCAGATGCTACAGCTTATACGGTGATGCCGAGAACTTTGAAAACTCTCTATGAACAGAGGAAGTACTGGGCAATTGGAAATATAGAAACATATGATAGTATGAAAAAGTTATTATCATATTACTATCTGGCTGTTTTAGACATACTTATTCTTTTATTCTCTTTTTTATCGTGGAACTTTATTCCTCTACTGTTTTTTTTCATTTTTGAATCATCAACAATGATCTTTGCAAATAAAATAGAAAAAGGAAATTGTATCTATGAATCCATAATATTCCCAGTTTTTATGTACTTTCTTGCATTCTTTTATCTTATTGTTTATGTCTCAGCATTTATAGAGTTTTTTCGTACGAGAAAATCTCAATAAAATTAAAAAATATATAACTCTCTCTGCTATCTAAATTCAAAAGAGATTGTGGTAAAAACGTAAAAAGAAAAAAAAGAATTAAATTCTTTCAAGAGCCAGCGTGATATCTTCTGCCCTTATTGTTTTTCTTCCTGCATGTTTAGCAAGAGCTGCTGCTTCTTTGGCTACACTGATACCAAAATCTTCCAGGTACTCAGCCATTGCCTTTATCGCACCTTCACCCACTCTCTCAGCACCTGCCTTTCTTATTATCTTGTCTATTGGAGCTTTAGCCAGTATCATTTTTGATCACCTATAGATTCCATGTAACTCTCATATTTAAAGTTTCCATTATTTTTTGACATTTTGATTTGATTTTTTTACTAATAAGTTAATATATGAATTTTTTCTATTTTAAATAGATAACTATATTCTCAAGCAATTTTTTGGAGGGTTATATTCCATTAAATAGAAAGCTAGAATAATTGTTTATTTATATGATGCTTAAAATATTTATAAAAAATATACCTATATTAAATCGCAGGCGGGTAGCTTCTTTCTAAAAGGTAAAAAGCTCTATAATACCTTATTTCTTCAGTTTCTTAACAGTATACTCTGAGAGTAAATCAAAGATAATCTTGTCCTAAATTCTATAAAAATCTTCGTTTTGTAAGGAAAAGATTTATAAAGGGCCATATAATAGCCTAAATGTTTGAGAGTTGTTTTCTACAAATTCTCGAGCACAATAAAATAAGGTGAAAATATGGAAAATAGAAAGTTTGGCGAAAGAAAAATGTACAAGGCCATATGTGCTGATTGTGGTAAAGAATGTGAAGTCCCATTTGAGCCCAAGGAAGGAAGACCTGTATATTGTAAAGAATGCTATCAGAAACACAGAAGATATTGAGAGTTAATCTGCTTTAGATATACCAATCAAAAATAGTTTTTAAGACTGGAAAAGGATTATTTCTTTTCTTTTGTCGGTTTTTTAATTATCACTTTTGCTCAATAAGATTTTGTTAATTTATTTCAGTATATTTTTATCCTTCTTCTTTCTCATGTGATTTTTCTATGTCACCGATCCAGCGTTTTATATCAACTACATCAGAGTAGACAGTTTCTATAAAAAATTTTTCGTCCTCAGTAGATGCTTGTTTAATCTGCCTTTGCACTTCGTCGTAGAGAGCGTCTACCAATTTTTTCATATCTTTTGTTTTTATCAGTTCAATCATCTCTTTTTACCTGATCAAAAGGGTACATGGAAACTCTTCCTCTGACCCAAATTCTTATTACTTCTATATTTTCATTGTTTTTAAGCTTTTGCTATAGTGTAATGGAAAGAGATATGATGATTTATATCTCCAGAAAATTTTTTATAATGAGAGAGATAATCTATTTAGGTGATAAAAATATCCAAGCAAGAATCGAAAAGGGCAGCAGTCACATTGATAATCGATTACCATGGACTGAGGAAACATACTACCTACAAAAATGTAACAATGCCAGAAGGATCGACGGTATTGGATATCCTACAAAAGAAAACAGAGGTGATCACAGAAGGCAGAAAACACCATAAGATGGTGGTCTCTATCAATGGAATATCGCAAGACCCCAATGCAAATCTATGGTGGATCTATACTATAAATGGAAAATATGTAGATCTCTGTGCAGATGAAAAACTATTAAATAACAATGATGTTGTTAAATGGGTTCTCAAAGTATGTTGATCTATGGTTTTGTAAGAGTGATTAATCTTTTGTAATTTTTGCTAGTAAAATACTGCAGAGGTAGAAAGCCGAGATCGATCTGGTTCTAAGTTATTAGTTCCTAATTTTTATAAAAAAAGAGTATATGCTTAGCATTTAATCAATGAAACTATAAAATTTCAATCCTTCAATAATACCTTTTACATAACATGATTTAGCTATATAAATGTTAGAATATTTTGACAGTTTCCTTTTTAAATTAGTAGTTGCATTGCCTACAAGTATTCCGCAACCACTAACTTTCAGCATCTTTTCATCATTTTCAGAGTCTCCGCAGCAAATTAAGGGTAAATTCATCTTGTTTCTAATATACTTCGCAGCATTATCTTTCCCTCCACATTCAGGAGCGATGTCCAAACATAACTTTTTGGTGTATATAACTTTTACACCATGATTTTCTAACATTTCTTTTATTTTTTCTACCATGATCTCATTCTCAATGTAATATGACACTACAAACCTTTTTTTATGCGGTTGAAGCTTTATATCAAATTTATCAAGAAGAGACGAGATTTTTTCTTTATCCCAATTTTTGCCAATTATTTTTTTCCATTCTATATCCACGTCCCAGTGAGGACCATAGTATATTTCAGTACCGACATTTGATATTATGGCGTTTGGTAGAATTAATTTTTCTTTTTCTATTACAGATAATATCGATTCTTTAAATCTTCCACTTGAATAGACTAAGTAGAATTTTTCTTTATTGGAACACATGGTCTTATTAAACAGCGCAATCCCTTCTTTATCTCCTGTTAATGTCCCATCTAAATCAGAAATAAGTATATATCGCATCATTAATCCTCAGAAAATCAATAATTCATACAATTCTTTTATTTGCTTAACAGTCCTTTCTAGTCCAAATTCTTTAGCAGCCCTTAGACGTGCATTTATCCCCATTTCTTTCAATTTTTTAGAATCCTCGATGGTATCTACTATTTTCTTAGCCAGATGATCAGATCGTCCTGGGACAAAGTGCATGCCCGAATATCCATGCTTGACTGTATGTGCGAGACCGCCTACTTTTGATGCTATTACAGGTGTACCACATGCCATGGCTTCTACTGCCACTAATCCAAACGATTCATACAATGAGGGCACTACACAAATATCGGCAATCGAATAAAAATATGGGAGTTTTTCTCTTTTTACAGGTCCCAAAAATATAACATCGTCAGATAAATTTAGTTCATTTATTAATTTTTTTATATATTTCTTTTCTTTACTTTCCAATTCTGAATGCATAACACCAGAAACATCACCACCGACTATGATAAGCTTTAATTCTTTATTAAAATCTCTTTTTACTTTTACAAGAGCTCTAATCAGTACGCTTAATCCTTTTGCTTTAGTTATCCTGCCCACAAATAAAATGACATTTTTAAAATCTAAATCTGTTTTTTTTACTGCCTCCTCCTCTTTAATAGGTTTAAATAATCTTTCATCCACTCCTGCTCGGATTAACTCGATGTTTTCTCCTGTGACGTCGTAAAGATCCAAAATATTCTTCACCTCTTGAGGTGTTGATGCAATTATGGCATTGGCTTTTTTTAAAATTAATTCCTCTTCTAACAATCTCATATCTGCAAAAGGTGGTTTCTTTTCTTTTAGAACATCATATTTTACCCTGCCAAGAGAATGACAATTATGCACCATCGGTATTTCAAAATAATCTTTCAGTTTAAGGGCAATAATTCCGGAGTACCAATAATGGGAATGAATCAATGAATAACTTTTCTCATTTTTCTCAATCCAGCGTGTTACATTCATAAAAAATTCGTTTAGATTCAGATAAATGTCTTCTTTTGGAATAAATTTAACAGGTCCTGCAGATATTCGAACAACATTAACTTCAGGAAACATCCTCGCAATTTCCTCTTCGGATTTATTTTTTTTTCTTGTGAAAATATCTATTTGATAATCTGTAGATAACAGTCTACAGATGTCTTTTATGTATATAGGTTGCCCACCTTGTTCCTCTGATCCTATTTTTGCTGTAGGATCACCGTGGATGGATACCATTAATATATTTATTTTTCTATCTTTTCTCTTCATTTTAATTCAGCCTCCTTTTGTATATTTTTTTTAAATCAATTGCGTATAATCGCCAAATACCCCTTTATCTCGTTTAAGACATCCTCTCGAGTGAATTATTTCTTCCATCTTTTCTGTTGCTTTTAAAGGAAATCGAAAAAATTATAGTGGGGACATCACCTACGATTCTTGGTTCTCTTTGGTCCGTATTACCAAGACAGGGACAGGTGCATGTCTCACCACTTTTTCAGCAACACTCCCTATGAGAAGAGATACAATGCCGCTTCTTCCCAAAGTATCCATTACCACCAAATCGTGGTCTTTCGCGTGTTCGATTATTTCACTCGCTGGATGACCTACTACTATCATCGGTGTTACCTCTACTCCCATCTCTTTCCCCCTTTCTATTACTTTTTCCACTATCTTTTTTCCTTCCTCTTTAGAATATTTCAGGGAGGGCATTATTGGTGGCGGTGACATATAGGGCGAAGCTGGAACATATATCATTTCTTCTACGACGTAGAGCACGGTCACAGAAGCTCCCAAAACCTTAGCCAGCATTATTCCATGTTTTTTGACCTCTTCTGAGTGTCTTGATTCATCCATAGCAATTAAAATCTTTTTGTACATAGCTTTTCCCCTTTGGCTAAATATATATCTTTCATTTTTATTCAGCCCCTTTTACTATTTCTGATAGGACCCCAGGCAAATTACGACCAGCGCATAATAAAGCTTTATACGTATCGTTGGCACAATTCTTATGGAAAGCTGCTATCGGCGTTTCTTTATTAACATCCCTGTCTACACCTTTCTTAGATAGCCCTTTAAAAACATTAAGAAGAACAGCAATCTCAACATATTCCTCCCCTATCTTTATTTCCTTACCACAGACTACACACTTCCACTTCATTTTTATCTCACCTCCTTCAATTAAATTTCTTAAATCCTAATTTAGATGCTATTTCTCTAAAACATCTTCTACAGATATTCAATCCGTACGATCTTATTACTCCTTTATCGCTTCCACATCTTCTGCATTTAGATTTTTTATTCAATTTCTTCTCGTAAAATGCTTTAATTTTCATTTGATACATCTCCAAAAAAATCCTTTTCGTATTCTTCAAAGCTTGTGTATATTTTTCCTTTATATCTTATTCTTACTATCGATTTTATCATCATTTTCTTGAGTAGAGCAAAAGCAGGGTTCAAGAACTGAACACTATAAGATACTAGAGATTTAGCTTTTTTTTGATCCCTGCTTTGCAAGTCACAGGGTAGGGAAGATTTTAACTCCAGAAAAGCAATTGGGAATAAGAAGTCAAAAAAAACCCCTTACCCTGCAATGGAAGCTTACAAGAGATTGAGTGCATAGCCCAATACAAAGCTCTCTTGCATAAATGGATAGACCTTGCGTTCTGCTAAACCTTGAGAGACGGAGAGACTTATGTACCAACTCTCGCAATAAGAAAGAAACAAGAGCAGAGCTATGAATCAACAAATCAGATATAAAAGATTGAGGAACCCCTGCTTTAGATACTCCTGCTATAGCTTCCATACACTATATATGCACCAACCTATATAAAGGTTTTGGTGCCTGATTTAGAAAAATTGTGGCATAAAATGCCTTTTTTAATTTTTTTATATGATTTTAAATCTATAATATTTTAATATTTATCTTGTATTTTTCCTATATATTTAATAATCATCATAATATAGTATCACTCCTTAGGTGCACCTTTTGTTCGACCCACCCAAGAAATATCTGTTAAATCTCCGAAATGTCTGCGGAATATCCTGTAATACATCAGTTCTTCTTTGGTATTAATTACCTCTCCATTGAGTAATGTTCGTTCATCTTTGAACTCATTGTCAGTAATATGTTCGTTGGCATATTGTGCCAGCAGCTCACTCACTCCGGCACCTTCCCAAAACTTAGCTTTTTTTCTGTTCACTATTTCTTTCGGCAATTTCTCATCTATCGCTCTGCGCAAAATCCATTTCTCCATGCCATTATAAAGTTTGAACTTTGCTGGGATACGCAGTGCATAATCCACTACTTTAGAATCTAGAAATCCCACATGAGCTATCAGTCCGTGGGCCGATGCGCTACGATCTACTCTCTGGAGAGCAGTGTTGTGCAGTCTATTTTCAATATCAATCAATTCATCAGGTAACATAGAAATATCGAGAGATTTAAGATAATCGTAACCCGCAAACAGCTCATCAGCGCCTTCTCCAGAAAATACAGCCGGTACATGCTTCGATGCAGCTTTACTTACCAGATAGTTAGTTATACTTGAACGCACTAGCAGAGCGTCAAATGATTCTAAGTGATAAATTACCGTGGGCAAAACAGCAAGCAATTCATCAAAATTGACAATGACCTCGTGGTGATTCGATCCTATAAAATCAGCGACCTCGCGAGCACGCTCTATATCCGGAGCATCAGGAAACCCTGCGGCAAATGTGTGAAGTGTCTCTACATGGGGACGGGCAAGAGCAGCCAATGCACTTGAATCCAGTCCTCCAGAAAGCCACGAACCCGCTACATCTCCTCTGATACGTTTTTCTACTGAGGTAGCTAGGCGTAGATACAACTCTTTAGCTATATGCTCAGGAGTTTCATCACTTGGTGGCTGTTTTTGCAAACAAAAGTACCTTTCCATACGACTGCCATCGTAACGACAACCTGGTGGAAGCTCGTGGATATCATGCGTGACTTCCAGCAATGCTTTTACTTCTGAAGCAAAACACAACACACCATCTTCAGTTTTTCCGTAATAGAGCGGCGCAATACCCAGAGGATCGCGCATAAGCATCAATCTACCGTTTTTCACACAGGCTTCCGCAAAATGTCCCTCGTCCACATAATCTCGGACACTCTGATCTGAGATTTGATTTCCTATTGAACTTTCCTGAGATTTTGTCCAGACGATACCGAGTGTTTCATCTTCAACTTCAATGACTTTACGTCCGGCTCCACCACGATGTTTGATCTTATTCAGCATCTCTTCAACTAGTGTACTCCTTCCTGACTCTGCAATTCCCGCAATTCCTGGCATTTACATCTCCTCTTTCCTATTTCTATCTCTCTGCAGCCCCACCCTCTTTTTCAAGTGCTAATCCCCTCGGTGAGATTGCGTTAATGACAAGTTGTCTGAGTACGGTGATCATGGCAGCATGCGTCCTTGCAGGTATTCCATCTGCACCAGGATCCACATATCCCGTGTTACCATCGATGAGACCAGCGTCGGCAGCCTCACGGAGCGTACGTCGTTCCACGTCCTCGTCGTGAAGCCCATCTACTTGGCCTTTTAACACAGCTAAGCACGCAGCAACACCATACGCCCCCCAGTTGGAGACGCTCGCAGTCACTAGCATATCAGTACATACTGAGGGAGCAATACCTGCTCCGCACGGGCAAGCACATCGTGCCCCATATGGTACATGAGCTCGTATAGCATCAGCAATCAATCCCATGCCTATCTCGTTTCCCCCATCGCCAATACCAATTGTTATGATCCCAGCTCGATGGGATTCTTTCACCAGCTCGTCTACCTTTGCCATGCATGCTGTAGTATCCATACCGCGTGCGTTATGGATAATATCCTTCTCGTTAGCACTTCCCTTTTCGATGGCGATCATAGCCGTTGGATGATAAGTACTAATCAGCCGTTGAGACTCTGCGATAGCTTGGGGGATCTCAGTAGGAAATCCAAGCACGGAAGCTGCATGAAGGGGAGCGGATGAGCGGTATGCCGCTATAGCTTGGTCAGGTGGCAGGACAGCAAACCCAACAGCACGTGCTGTAGCCTTCATTGCATGCTGTAGTTCTTCCTCGATCAGAAAAAATGGAACGGCACCTAAAATACGGTGTAGACTCCGTGCCAAGAGTGCAGCACCTGGGGGACCATCTAACTCGCCGATCTTCGATGAAATCCAGGGACGATCTGGCCAGCCAGTGGCAATAAACACAACAGAACCAGGAGAAATATCCTTAGCTAGTGCTTCTGCAGATGCCAAGACAAGTGGACGCTTGATTTTCTTCCGTGCCGCTTGATATAACGCCTGAATTACACTACGGCGATTTATATCTATAGTGATCAGCCGATCTATATCCTCAGCGACCGCTTCTATATAAGCTGTCATTTATCCACATCTCCTTCTAGGATAACATTTTTCATATACTAGAAAGAGGATTTTTAAGCACTTAACTCTCATAGATAACTTCCTCCAAAATCTGTTGAACTCTCTCCTCTTCCTTGATAATCTCTCCTTTTTTGTTTACTGCAAAACAAGCTCCGTTTATGATTCTTGTCTTAATTTCGCCCCTTGCTACTGGATTGCCTTTTAGTTGAGGAGCGTCAAGCAATCCAATTCTTACAGCTTTTTCTAATACCTCTGGATCAATGAAAGGATCTTCTTCTTTTCCAAGTGATTTTATTGCATAAAGCAGTATATTTGCTTCGTGAAGCAGTTCATCTTTTCTTTGAAGTACTCTTAGATCTTTTGTCATATCTGGCATTCCCATCAAACAATTTTGGATTATTCTTTTCGCGATCTTACAAGTTTTAACTACATCTTTTGGTGTGGCCGCATGATCTGCTTCACTATAAGAGACAGCATGGACTATATCTGGATTGACAGCCATGCTTAGATATACAGAAGAAGCCAGCTGAGCTTTTGCAAAATCAGGATCGACGGGATAACTTAGAAGTCCAGCAACTCTTACCTCTCTTAAAGATGTGAAGTTATCATCATGTAAAGACTCGATAAGCTCTATTTTAGCTAACATCTTTGCCAGATCCATTGCAGGGGAGGTTCCTAAAGGTGTGTTAAACATATATTGGGCAACGTAATGTCTTACGCCCATTTTTTTGGCATTGTAGGCTGCAAGATACGCCATCACAACTGCAAGAGTATCATGAGCATTTCTTAGAGACCATTGATGGGATTCATTAACCTCTACCGGAATTCCTCTCTGCGCATTCCATTCCATATTAAGTTGATTTTCTATAATGGCTGATTTTAGTGGTCTTTTGCTCCTTCCATCGAGTATACTATACCATGTCAAAGGTGTCGCGGTCCAGGCATTGTTTATAGTTTCATATAAAAGCCCGGACATTTTTATCAAATCTCTTGTGCCGCTGTAACATCTTAGTAGAGGGTAATTTCCATATCTCGATGCCTGATACAAACTCAAAAAGTCTTCTTTCTTTCTCAGGGGTACCCCCCCTGAACCTTCTTCCTTTGTCATCTCGTGAGGACGAAAGAAACTTTCCTGTGCATTCTGATCTGGCGCAATAGAAATAACATCAACTACTTTTGCCTGCGCAATTTTCTTTATCCCTTCTATAGTTTCCTCAAAAGATGGCAATCCAAAATGGTGACGAATAATAGGAAATGGCTTCTTTAAAATAATTCTTTCAATTAAATTATTGGGATAGTACTCTTTCTTATGCTTTACTTTTTCTCTTTTAAGATAAGCTATGCTGTCCTCCATCGTGCTCAATCCTGTAAAAATAGCTTCAAAAATTCCCATTTTTTCTGCAACTTTAGCGACAGGAACAGTACCTCCAAAGATCCATCTTTTATCTTTTAAATCATATTTTTCTATATATGTTTTTAATTCATCCAACAAAATCTTAGCATTCTTTGGAGTAAGTCTATAAGAAACTCCAATAATATCTGGATTATATTCTAGAACTTCTTCTATAAGTTTCTTTACTGGAACGGCAGGACCTAAAAACTTTGTTTCATACCCAAGCTTTTCAGCTATGGTAAGAAAATTTATAGTCCCGGCCACATGGACGCAGCTTCCAATTGATGCAGCTAAAATTTTACTCATATTACTCACCTCCATTTACATAATCAATGATTTGCTGCTTATTTTTTCCTTCCAGCCCCAAGCTCTCTACAGTCCTGCCTTTCTTCATAAAGTCAACTCTGTAGAACTGAGAGGCAATACCAATAACACTATTAATCAATGGTGTTTGAACTCCGAGCAGTTTCCCCAGAGAGGCCATAGGTATAAGGCCTGTAGGAATATCTTCAAAAATATAGCGATGCTTCAAAAACTCAGGTGATCCTATTCCTTCATACTTCTCAGTATCCTGAATAAGTTCGTACAAAGAGTCTCCATTGGCATCATAGACCTCTCTAAGCCAATCACTTGCAGATAACGCCTTAACATCAAGCTCATGAGCAATCATTCTCCTTTCATTATCTACCCTTTCCAGGAAATCTGCAATTTGGGGAGTTATTCCTTCAAAATAATAATTGAATCTTTCTTTTGATTCGATTCTGCCAATATTGAGAATCATGGTAGAAGGATGAAATATTGCACCTATATTATTCAAACTTGTTTCTAATACATTTTTTGCTTCTTTAAAAGATTCATGCAGATTTTTTAACTTATTGATTACTTTTTTAGTATCTGAAGACGGTAAAGCAGCGACAGGAACAGAATTTTTTACCCCTAATATCTTCACTTTTGGGTCTATTACTCGACTGACAAAGAGAAAAGTTTGAGCTTCCGCGAGGTATATTCTCTCCTTCACTTCATTTTTTTTGAGGATATTCTGAAATTCTAAAGCTCCACCAGTTCTTCCCGGGTTCAAAACTATAATCTGTTCATCTGAAAGATGAGGTGCACATGTCTTTGCAATGAATCTGTGTGCCTGCGCAGGTAAAACTACCATAATTAAATCAACATCTTCAATTGCCTTTTTGATATCTGTTGTTATAATTTCTAGACCTGCAAATCCTTTAAACAATCCACTTAAATTAATTCCTCTATTTACCTTTACTCTCTTAATTCTCTTTTCACTCCTATTATATAGGGCGACGGAAAAGCCTTTGGATGAAAGATATCCAGCAAGAGCCTGCCCACCGTTACCGGCACCTAAAACAGCTATTCTCATAACTTCACCTACTAAATAGAAAAAGTCTTAGATATAGATCATTTTATTCTAAGTAGAGTTTTTCTCTTACCTAAATTCCCTTTACCGTAAGATTTTTCAACCAAATTATACTTGACTAATTTGTCAGCACTTTTTGATACTGCAGCTTCTGTAAAACCAATCTCTCGAGCAATATATCCGATGGAATTGGAATCTCCTTTTTCTGTTAAGTACAAAAGCACCAGCAAAGCTGCTGGATTTCTTTTGATTTCGTATGGAAGGGTTTTTATATCCAAGTGTTTCATCTCTATTTAACGTTCTTTATTTTACAATTATTATATATTGTTCATTAAACTATAAAAAACTTTTGGTGCAATAAGAGAAGTGTTGAGTACGGAAATTATTAATTATATTTAATATTCTATTCCTTTTCTTGATGAAACTCCTTTCGACAACGGATGTTTTATCTCTTTTATCTCAGATGCCAGATCTGCTACATCTATAATTTCTTGGGGCGCATGCCTCCCCGTAAAAATCAATTCTACGTGATCGGGCTTATTTTTTATCAAATCGATAACACTTGCAATATCTATTAGTTTGAAATCCAGTGCCACATTTATCTCATCCAAAATAACTATATCATATCTTCCTTCAATTACAATCTCTTTAGCAAAATTCAAAGCTTCTTTAGCACATTCTATATCTAAAGGATCTGGATTATCTTTATTAACAAACGATGCTCGTCCAAAGGATTTTATCTTAAAATTCTTGGTTTTTGTTGCCTGTATACACTCGCCACTACAAACACTTTTCATGAATTGGATCATGTAGACTTTATACCCATGGCCTAAAGCCCTGAAAGCGATCCCTAAAGCTACTGTTGTTTTTCCTTTACCATCTCCTGTATAAACTTCAACTAATCCCTTCATTTTAATACCGTCCAAAACTATTTTTGAGCTATAAAAAATCCTCCAGACTTACCTGCTTTTTTTCGGTAACGATCTCATCAAAACTCTTGTCAAAAAAAATTAAAAGAGAATCTGCTATCGGTACTAACTGTTTTTCTATATAGTGATCGTAATCTATCTTTACTTTGTCTAAGTTTTCTATAGGTTCTGGTCCATTCTTTGTCATCACATACTTTATGACTCTGTCCTTAAAATTCTCGAGTTTTCTTGCTGCCTTGACGTGAGGGGGCGTTGTTTTTGTGTAAGATTCCAGATTTTTTCTTACCCCTTTCTTATAAATTAAAAGAGAATCAAGTTTACCGGATTTTAGGTCTTTTACCGTTTCTTTTATATATGTTTCATAATTTTCACTCAAAAATACTTTTTTTAATAGATTGTACTGAAACTCTTTGGCTAAATCTGTCCAGTCTCTCCTTACATATTCTAATCCTACTATATCCACGTTTTTTCCCATTAATCCTGCATATCTCTTCTTTGCACCTTTTTCCAGATGCCTCTGTCTTGGGAGATAAAACTTTTCATACAGCTTCTCGAACTCAAGTATGAGGTAATTTTTTGTCCCGTAATTCTCTGTGACATGCAAATCATAAAACTCGTTTATATTTTTCTCGATCTCTTTTCCTATTTTTTCTGCTTCTTCATAATTTCTAGCATTCGAAACAACAAAAATCGAATCTGTATCGCCATATATAACCTTATATCTCATTTCTTCGACTTTCTTTGTTGTCAGGTTCAAAAAAGATCTCCCGAATGCAGTTATCGCATTTGCAATCTTTGAGTTATAGAACCTGCAGTTTTGATTTCCAAGAACACCGAAAAAGGAGTTCATGATAATTTTGATAGCGTACTGCTCTTCGTATATATGTTTCACTTTTTTTCTCTTTTCCATAAGTTCTAAGATTATCTCGGGAAGGATGGCCTTCTCATCTTTGAAGTAAACATCATTCGGAGCTTTTATCTTTGTTTTTTTTTCTGTAAATGTCATAGGATCAATATTCATTGTTACCATTATCGAGGGATACAGACTCCGAAAATCGAAGAGAAGAACATGATCATATATACCATATAAAGGCTCTCTGACAAGGCCGCCAATAACATGCTTCCTTTCTCCTCCTGCGACTGAAGGGCAGACTATTCCTCTCTTTCTCGCTCTTCTTAAGTATAATGAATCAAAAGATGCAATAGATCCCTTCACTCTATCCAGTTGCAATCCCGTTATCCCTGCCATCTTTTTTGTGAACTCAATGAGCTTTTTTTCTTTGAGGATATTGTAAACGAGCTCAGCATCTTTTTTGTTATACTCCAAGAGTTTTTCAGGGTCTTGTTCAAAGATCTTATGGATATCCTTCTCGATCTCAATCTTTCTTTCTCCCAAAACTTCGAAAGCAGCTGTATCCAGTTTATAATCTTCAAGTTTTACAGCAAAATCTCTAACTAAATACATTCCATCGAGAACCATCCTTCCGTCGAGAGTTACTCTCGAAGCCCTGATAAACGATCTCTCTGTCCTGAACTTCGTGCCTCTTTCAGATCTCCCCAGATCAAAAGAGATTTTATATTTTGAAAATCTCTTTTTAAGATACTCAAAATCGAAGTCTATAACATTCCATCCTACGATAATATCTGGATCCTCTTTTATTATATATTTTTTAAGTTCCATCAGTAATTCTCTTTCATTAGAACAATAATTTGATTTTTTTATCTTTTTTTTAATTATAAAACTTTTGTATTCTTTCCCATTGTAAAAACTAACACATATTATTTCTTGCGTTTCTTCATCCACTTCTATGTCTACCGAAAGTATCTTAAGAAGTATATCTCCCTCAGAAGGTAATATTTCAGGATTTTTGTAGATTCTGTTTACTCTTTCTCCATGAGTATACTCCCCGTTTATATCTATAACTGAATATATATTATAATCAAATAAAAATCTGTAAGCAAATCGTATATCTGCCTCATAGCACTCTATTCTATTTTCCTCAAACTCTCTCCTGAGTTTCTTAACGTCTGAAGGTATATCTGTGTATACTTTTACTACTTTTTCTTTTGAAAAATTCACAAACTCTGTTTTTTCATGATCAAAATTCTCAATTTCCAATGCAGAATTGAGATCTCTTTCTCTGATAAAAAAGTAAGGCCTGTATTCTTTCAAACACAAAAAGCTTTCTCCATTCTCCAATCTACCGTATAATCTAACAAATACCTTGTTACCCTTAATCTCGTATGTTGGATGAACTATAAAACCTTTCATCAATACAATTTCTCAGCATAATTTTTATATCTATTGATTATGTTTGAGTTAGAGTTGCAATTAAAAGAAAAATTATATAAACTTCTAAGCAATAACAAATATAATATATGGGTGTTATATGTAGAACTATGTAATAGAGGATAATAAAATGGATAATAAAAAAGAAATGAAGGACTTAAACGAGTATAAAGAAAAGCTATCTGCAGTATATAATTTATCGAGAGAGATGAGTCTGAGTTTAGATCTGGGTCATATCTCGAAAACTGTATTAAATACAGTGAAAAGAGTTTTTAATTTCGATATCTGCAGTCTTCTTTTGATAGATGAAGGAAAAAATGAGCTTTATGTTAAAGAATTTTATGGTTATGATGAGAAAGTTAAAGACTTTAGAATAGCATTGGATAGTCCTGCCGGAATCACAGCTTATGTTGCAAGAACTGGAGAATCGTATTATTGTCCCGATGCGAAAAAAGACAAAATATATTTAAATTGCTGTTCGAAAACCAAATCCGAAATCTGTGTCCCTTTAAAAATTAAAGATAAAGTTATTGGAGTATTAGATGCTGAAAGCAAAGAACTCAATGCTTTCTCAGAAGAAGATCAGAGATTGCTTGAAACATTGGCATCTCAGGCAGCGATCGCGATAGAGAATGCAAGACTTTTCAGAGAGCTTTCATCTTTAAAAGAGTTCAATGAAACTATTGTAAGTTCTCTAAACGAAGGAATCTGGGTCGAAGATGAAAAAGGCTTCTGTACGTATGCAAACCCTAAAATGAGAGAGATGTTAGGATATGAAAGTCTTGTGGGAAAACACTGGAAAGAAATAGTTGTTCCAGAAGAAATTAGTCACATGGGAGAAGAAACAAGAACATATGGAAGAAGATCTTCCTATGAGAGTATTCTCTTAACAAATAATGGGGAGAGGATTCCTGTAATTGTCTCTGCAACCCCATTGTTTGAGAAAGGAAAGTTTATTGGAACAATAGGAGTTTTTGTAGATATAAGAGAGCACAAGAAAATGGAGGAATCACTGAAAAAATCAGAGAGGCTATACAGATCACTTTCTGAGTTCAATAAAAAGCTTTTGGAGAATTCTCCAGTAGGAATAATGAACATAAACAAAGAAATGAAAGTTGAGTATGAAAATCCAGAGATGAGGAGAATTCTGGAAGTACCTTTTGGAAAAGAGTTGGATGCAATGGGAATGGATATAAGAGAGATTCCTTCAATAAGGGAAAATGG